>Ga0209471_1000002_pt1 | contig 365752 bp, 361 predicted proteins | sample GraSoiAngelo_128_FD_185885 | JGI IMG/M metagenome (GOLD analysis project Ga0209471, IMG submission 185885) | Grasslands soil microbial communities from the Angelo Coastal Reserve, California, USA - 14_0927_12_20cm (SPAdes) (version 2) | ecosystem: Environmental > Terrestrial > Soil >...
GCGCTCGACCGAATTCGCTCAGCCGCCTACCATGCATCCGAGGGCCCTCCCTGGTCCGGAACCGTCAAGCAGTCCCAGACCGTCGGGCAGGGCCCTCAGCCTGTCAACAAGGTGGGTGGGAACTACAACTAGGCCGGAGTTGACCTGCGTGAATCCGTGAGTGGTCCAGCTCCAAGTGGTGGCCGCGATCGTGTTCGGGCTCAACTTGCTCTTGGCGTTCGCTTCGCCCACGTGGACCGTGCTCGTCTATTTCCGGATCACACCTGGTGTGGGCCATCGCGGCCCCTCGTCGTGGTGGGTGCGGTGATCGCAGCTCCGTACAGAAGGGACGCCGACGAGCCGGTAACAGTCCGCTTGCGCATGTCGATGCCCGCGCCGCCATGTCGCATCATCCTCACGTATGCCCCCCAGCACTCAATCCATCCGTTCGCGTGCGTCGGGTCTCAGATCGCCATCGAGCAGAGAGACCGCCACCTCTATAGGTGTGGTCGGTCGGCTACGAAGTCTTCTCTCCTATCGCGACACACGCGCGCTCGTGGCCGTATTTCTGACCACCCAGATGCTCGACGCGGCCACCACAGCATATGCCCTGCGAACCCGCCGCTTCGAGGAGGGAAACCCTTGGCTCGACGAGACGGTCTCAACCCACCCCTACCTGACCTACTTCACCAAACTCGGCATTGCGGGCGCCGTCGTGATGGCGCTCCTCCTGGTGCGGATGCGCTGGCGGCTCCGGCTCTACGTCCTCTTTCTCTTCTCGGTCTTGGGGATCATCGCACCGGTGGCAAACATGCTCAAGCTGACCGGGCGCCTGTAGCGCTCGCGCTGACCCGCGCATCGACCAGATAGAGGGGGGAAGCCGGTCCGAAGAGCCGGCGGCGGCTCCACTGGGTGAACCCTGCCGCGCGAAACAGTCCTCCTAGCTCCTCCTCGGTACGATAACCGTGGCCGTGACGGCGCCCGAACCGGGCGGCGAGCTGCCCGGCGAGTCCAATCGCCAGCAGGTCGGCGACGAGCAGTCGACCCCCATCTCGTAGCACGCGTGAGATCTCGCCGAGTGAGGCCGGCTGATCGTCCCAATGATGAAAGGAGATCGTCGTGACCACCGCGTCGACACTGCGGTCTTCCAGTGGCAGGGCGCTGGCCGGTGTCACCTCGATGCGGACGCGCGACTGCTGCCCCAAGCGGGTGCGCGCCTGGGCGACCATGCCGGCGGACGGATCGACCCCAACGAGCTCGGCATCGGGGAGCCGCTCGTGCAGCTGGGCAAGAAGTCGACCCGTCCCGCATCCGACGTCGACCACCCGGCGTGGGGCGCGGTCCCCTGACGCCATCCCAGACGGCCCGGTGGACCCACGTGAAGAACAGCCGCTGAGCCGGGCTTCGATCGTAGGTGGCGGACCACCGGTCGAAGCGGGCGATCTCCTCGTCGCGCGACGTGCTCATCAGCTGGCGCTCTCACCCCTCCGGCCTCGACCTCGGTCCGCGTAGCGTAGGACTCCTGATGATCAGGGCGAGACGGGGCCTTCGGGCTGGCGGCCACGACCGCGACCGGGGATCAGCGGCGGAGAGAGCAGCGAGTCCGACGGGCGTCGGGCTCGCCACCGTCTTCTTCTGGGCGCTGGGAGTTCAGCTGATCGCGCAGGGGGTCGCAGCCCCGGTCGGTCGGCTCGGCGTGAGCGGCGGCGCCGCCGGCGCGGTCTCGCGCTTCGCCGGTGCCGCGCTGGTCCTCGGCCTCGGTGAGCTGCTCCGGCGCGGCGTGTCATGGACCCGTCTCGTCGCGGCCGGAGTTCTCCTCGCCATCGGCGTGGGCGGTGTGGCTGGCGCCGCCCGACTGCTGACTGGACACGGCTCGGCGGGGCTCGTCCTGTCGACCGTGGTGATGCTGACCTGGGCCCCCTGGATCGCGGCGCGGCTGCTTCGCGGTGAGGCTGCTCGATGGTTCTCCACGACCGCCGGTACCCGCCGCGGGGGCCGCGTCTACGGCCGGTGGCTGTGGACCCTCGCAGCGTGGAGCGTGGTCTGGGGCGTTCTGGTGGCCTGGTCGCAGTCTCTGTGATGTCCGGGGGATCGCTGAGTTCAAGCAGGACGGCCGGATGGAGCCGGACGCCCGCTGTGGCACCATGGCCACCTCAGACCTCAAGGAGGGACGCAATGGACATCGAGACCGCTCCGGCGCGGGCCCGCTTTCACGCCATGACCGAGGGCACCAGGGAGGACTGGGAGCTGATCGGGGCGGCCGCGCTGCGCTTCAACGCCGACCTTCCGGCTCGGGTCCTGGCGCATCTTCGCCTGCTCGGCGGAGACCACGGTGGATTCGCCGTGGATCGGCTGGAGCACTCGCTGCAAACGGCGACGCGTGCCTATCGAGCCGGGCGTGACGACGAGTACGTTCTCTGTGCGCTCGTCCATGACATCGGCGACACGCTCGGTTCGTACAACCACGCCGACGTCGCCGCCGCGATCGTCAAGCCATTCGTCAGCGAGCGCAACCACTGGATCGTCGAGCACCATGCGATCTTCCAGGGCTACTACTTCTTCCACCACCTGGGCCTCGACCGTGATATGCGCGAACGCTTCCGTGACCATGAGTGGTTCGATGCCACGGCCGAGTTCTGCGCCGACTTCGATCAGCCCGCCTTCGATCCCGGCTACCAGAGCATGCGTCTCGAGGACTTCGAACCGCTGGTGCGCGACATGATGGCGATCCCTCGGCGGAGCATCTACCTTCCGGAGCCGGCGACCAGCAGCTGACCGGTCAGGTGTGCGGGGCGAGGCGCCGCCGCATCGCGGGTTACCGCACCGGAGGAGAACCGAGCCCAGGCTTGGTTCCCCGGGTTCGCTATACCTGCAAGCGCTCGGGTCTTCCCAGGTAGAACCCCTGGGCGTCTGTGACGCCGAGTTCCTCCAGGACGTGGAGCTCCTCGGCGGTTTCGACGCCCTCGGCGATCAGCCCGGCGCCGATCTCCCTTCCAAAGTTGACCAGGGCGGACGCCAGGGCGCGTTTGACGGGATCGCGGTTGATGTCGCGGGTCAGGAAGAGGTCGAGCTTGATGAACTCCGGCACCAGTCGAACGATGTGCTTCAGGCTCGAGTAGCCGGCGCCGGCGTCGTCGATCGCGAGGCGGATGCCGCTCCGCCGAAGCCGCTCGATGGCCTGCTTGAGCTGCTCGTAGTCCCCGACCGCGGCGTGCTCGGTGACCTCCACCACCAGGCGTTCACCGTCGAGTTCGCTGACGACCTCACTGAAGTCGGCGCTCAGCAGTGTCTCAGGCGAGGCGTTGACCGAGAGGAACGCGGCGCGGGGCAGGCGATCCACGCAACCAACAGCGTCGCGAATCGCACGCATCTCGAGTTGCGTCCGAAGACCGACAGCCTCCGCCTCGGCAAACCACTGGTCTGGCGGTCGCTTCGGCGCCAGCTCAAATCGTGAGAGCGCCTCCAAACCACCCACCTCGCGCGATGGAAGCGTGACGATCGGTTGGAAGACCATGGTGAGGGCCTCACTCGCGATCGCCGAGTGGATTCGTGCTCGCTGTTGACGGAGGAGGTGATTCGCCTCCTCCTCGGCGAGCACGGCAGTGGTCACATCGCGTGCGCCGGCGTAGATGCTCCCATCAGCCATCGCCGCCGTCGCCGTCCACGCCAGCCACTTGTACGAGCCACCCCTGCAGCGATAGCGGTTTCGGAAGTGAATGGTTTGGAAGCCGCTTGCAACCTTGGACGCCTCGGCGAGGGTGGCCTCACGATCGTCGGGATGGACGTAGTCGAGGTAGGGCCGTGACATCAGCTCCTCGTCGGTCCATCCAAGGATCCGGCGCCAAGCCGGATTCACCACCTTGAGAAAGCCGTCGACGTCTGCCAAGCAGAGCATGTCGACGGAGAGGTCAAAGAACCTCTCGGCGGCACGCGGTGACGTCGCCGCACCGTGCAAAGCTGTGGCCGGAGGAGGCCCAGGCGCGGCGGCTCTGACTGCGTTGGCCATCTGGCGATTGTGTGCCGCCGGGGAAGTATGGAAGGCCGGCTGTCGATCACCTGTGACGGCTTCAGCTGCCCGGCGTCACCAATACCGGGTCCCAGCCGTCCCGGCCGGCGCAACCGGGCCAATCAAACGCGGGCGGCTAGTCTCGCTTCAACCGTGCGGGATAACCGCAATAACGCGATCAGGTGCGTCGTCTCACCTTGCTCGCCTTGGAGTGCGAGCCCTTCGTCCCCGGTCGCGATGGGGGAGGTACGAGCGATCTCCGATCCACGGTGCTGGCGGGACGGCGAGATACATGGTCGTCCGGTTGAGCCAGGGTGCGTACTTGGTTCGCAGCCCACGGAACTCCTCCCAGGCGACATCGCGGTCGCGCAGCCGATATCCCGCAAGCTCGAGACGGCGATGGGCCTCGAGGAATTCCTCAAGCTCTACTCCAGGCACCGGCTCGACTTGATATCCGTAGTACTCGCGCACGTCCTGGACGAAATGCACGCCGACCTTGTGGAGGAGCCGCGCGTGGCCCGTGGGGCCGCCCTCAATGGTGCTGAGCACCATGGTCGCTGCATCCATGACAGCGCCGAAGGAGTTGGGCCACGCCTCGTTGTCGTGACTGGAGCGGAAATAGAACAGCACCGGATATGACAGATGGCTCTCGAGGACGTCGACCGTCCACGCCCGCCAGTCGTCGAATGTTGCCACCAGCTGATCGGGCATCTGGTCCTTGGCGCACGACTCCAGCAGCTGCACGCCGGAGGGCGGGGCGCCGGCGAGGGCGTCGAGGGCCACCACGGCCGCCTCCCGCCGCTGGAAGGAGCTGAACAGCGAGAACAGCAGGCTGATGACCAAAGCGAAGAGGCCAAAGCCGTTCGCCGACTCGAACGTGGCCAGGATACGCGTCGCAATCCCTGTCGGTTCGATGCCCTGGGCTGGAAACGCCAGCATCCTGCCGGCCGAGAAGAAGAGCGTCGTGCCGAACGAATCCGGCTGCGGATGCAGCTCGCCGCGCAGTCCATGGAGAACCAGCGCATAGCCAAGGATCAGGACGATCCCCCAGAGGCCGAGCAACACCACCACGGACAGGGGTCCGAAGACAGCGAGTGCCGCCTCACGGGTCCGCAGCCTGCGCATGCGCAGCGCCATCCTGCGCCAGCCGCGCCATGCGCGGCCAACCAGGCTCACGCTCAGGCGCAGTCTCCCCACGGCTGGTCGGGGAACGACCACCGACTGAAACACGTCGTACAGCCCGGCGGCGATGAGCACGGCACCGACACCGATCTCCAGGTCATCGCTCGCGCTCACAGCGGCGCCAGCGCTCGGTAGAAGGGCGACACGCCGGCCGTGCCGAACGCGCCCATCCGCCTGGCCTGCTCCGCGCGAGCGCGCAGCCTCAGCACCTGTTGCGCCTCGTCTCTCACGACCGTCGCCCAGCGTACAAGCAGTCCAGGATGCGACGCGAGCGATCTCCGACCGCAGCCGTCTGGGCGACCGAGGCTGCGGTCCGGTCCTTGACGACCGGGCTCTTCCGTTGGTATACTGAACCATATGGTTCAGTATACGCCACCGCTCGATACGGCATTCGCGGCCCTGGCAGATCGCACTCGCCGCGGCATTCTCGAGCGCCTGGGATGCGGGGACGCCTCGATCAGCGACCTCGCCGCTACCTTCGAGATGACCCTCACCGGCATCAAGAAGCACGTGCAGATCCTCGAGGGGGCGGGTCTGGCCACGACGGAGAAGGTCGGACGGGTGCGGCACTGCCGGCTGGGTCCGCACCGGTTGGAAGACGAGACAACGTGGATCGCGAGATATCAGGAGATGGTGGAAGCCCGCCTCGACCGGCTCGGCGAGTTCCTCGAGCGCACGAAAGGAGACCAGTCATGAGCACACCCGTGAACGAGGCCGGCACCTCGACCGTGACCACCCCCACCGATCGCGAGATCCGCGTGGAGCGCATCTTTGATGCGCCCCGCGAGCGGGTGTGGCGGGCATTCACCAACCCAGAGTTGGTCGCGCAGTGGTGGGGTCGAGGCAACAAGCTCGTCATCGAGCGCATGGAGGTCGAGCGCGGCGGGCACTGGCGGTACGTCGAGCACAGCCCCGACGGCGTTCACGGCTTCGAGGGGCGCTACCGCGAGGTGAGGCCACCCGAACGCATCGTGCAGACCTTCGAGTGGGATGGCATGCCCGGTTATGTGGCGGTCACGACCGTGATCTTCGAGGATCTCGGAGACGGTCGCACGAAGGTCGTCGAGACATCCCTGTTCCACACCACCGAGGAGCGCGACGGCATGCTGAGCTCGGGAATGGAGCATGGCCTCAACCAGTCCTTTGCCGCGCTCGACCGACTACTCGCCAAGCTTGGTTGACGAAGCCGCAGCTCATCAGCCAATCCGCGAGACCCGTGCATCGTCTAATTTGTCAGCGTGCCGGTGCCGAACGACCTCGGGGCGCTCGCTGCGCTGCTCTCGGGCGCCGGGTTCATCGCGGCGAGCGAGGAGGCCCATGAACTCCTCGCCCGCGCGGCCGGCGATGTCGAGCTCCTCGACTCGCTCGTCGCGCGTCGTCTCACCGGCGAGCCGCTCGCCTGGATCACCGGGAGCGTCGTGTTCTGTGGCTTGGAGATCCGCGTCGATCCCGGGGTCTACGTTCCCCGCTGGCAGAGCGAGCCGCTCGCGCGTCGAGCCGTCGCCCGCTTGCCGACGAACGGGGTGGCGATCGACCTCTGCACCGGCGCCGGGGCGATCGCCAAGACGTTGATCACCAATCATCCCAGCGCGCGCGTCGTGGCGTCCGACGTCGATGAGCGTGCCGTTGCCTGCGCGACGGCGAATGGCGTGGAGGTCTACTGCGGCGATCTGTTCGCCCCGCTGCCGCGCACCCTCGAAGGACGTGTCGACGTCGTCGTCGGCGTCGTGCCGTACGTGCCGGCGACCGCGTTGCCCCTTCTGCAACGCGACACCTTCGCGTTCGAGTCACCTTTGTCATATGACGGCGGCGGTGACGGGACCGACATCCTCCGGCGCGTCCTCACCGACAGCCCCCGCTTCCTCCGGCGCGGCGGAGCGCTCCTACTCGAGCTGGGCGGTGAGCAGGCCGAGGCACTCGGCGACGACCTCGGGCGCCTCGGCTACCTCGACGTCGCCGTGCTCGCGGACGACGACGGTGACGTCCGCGGCATCGAGGCGACGCTTGGCGCGGACCAACCATGTAGCTCTGCGAGAGGTGATTGATCGATGCCGACCAGGGACGAGATCAATGCCACCCAGCGATTCGGAACGCGGTACGGCATCGCGGCGACGGTGATGGTCGAGCTGGAGCAAGCGGTATTGGGCACCGCGTATGGCGCAAACGGCTACACGCCGCTGGGCCAGGCGGAGATGCTCATCCGCGTTCTCGCCCTCCAGCCCGGCGAGCGCCTGCTCGATATCGGTGCCGGCTGCGGCTGGCCCGGTCTCTATCTGGCGGCCAGGACGGGATGCCGCGTCACCGTCACGGATCTGCCCATACAAGGGATGCGCCGAGCGTGGGAGCGGATCCGCAGCGACGGGCTGGCCTCATCGTCGGCCGTGGTTTCCACCGCCAGACACCTGCCGTTCCGGCCGGCGAGCTTTGATGCCATCGTGCACACTGACGTGCTCTGTTGAATCCCGGCCAAGCTCTCCGTGCTGAGAGCCTGCCGGCGCCTCCTCTGTCGCGGCGGGAGGTTGGCATTCCTGACGATCCACCTCGCCCCGAACCTGTCATCTTTGCAGCATCGGCAGGCGGTGCGAGCGGGGCCACCGGGCGTGCGAACGCGGCATGAGCACCCCAGCCTTCTCCGCACCGCTGGATTCCGAGACATCGAGGAAAGCGATGTCACCGCCGAGTACCTGCACAGTGTCCGCGCCTGGTTCAGCGAGTCCGCAGCGCGGGAGGTGCAACTGCGCGCGGTCCTGGGTGACGTGCTCTTTGAGGACCGACAGAATGATCGGAGCAGCCAAGCCTCGGCCATCAGGCGCGGACTGCTGCGCCGGTCACTGTTGGTGGCTCGGGTTGCTGGCGCGGCGACGAGAAGCTGACTGCTACGCGCGGCCTCAGCCGCTCAGGCGCTCGATAGGTCTGGTCTTTCGGCGACCTCGGTCCAGAACTCGAGACAGACACGGCTTACCTGTTTGCCCAGCTGCAGGGTGCGCAGCGGAAAGGCGAGCTGCCCGCCTCCGTCCGCGCCAGCCTCAATGGTCTCCAACTCGCCAAGCACGCGGCGGTGCATGCTCATCTGCTTCTCGGCGAGGGCGCGCACCGCATCGGAGTCCACGAGGCCGCCGAAGAACAGCTTGAGCACGCCGAGGTCGCGGATCTCGTAGCCCTCTGACGCCGAGCTGTCGCGCAGCCAGGCGGAGAGCGCCTCCCGCCCCTTGCCGGTGATCGAGTAGAGGCGGCGGCGGCGGCCGCGAGCCTCCTCCTCGGCGGTGAGGTACCCGGCCTCGGCCAGTCGCACCGGTTCGGCATAGAGCTGGGAGTGGGGGAAGGTCCAGAAGTAGCCGATGGAGATGCCGACCAGCTTCTTCAGGTCGTAGGAGGTGGCGGGCCCGGTTCCGGCGATGAGCCCCAGGACGAGGTGCGAGGTCGGGGTCAGCGTGATGCTTGACATAGGTCTGGATTATACGGTAGCTTCCAGACCGTCCGATTCGGACTGGCCTAGAGGAGGAGTTGCACCGTGGCCGTCGCCGCCCCGCCTGTCCGCGAAGCGCAGACCGCATCGGTCGACGGCGTCTTCGAGACGCCCGCCGAGGTCGATGCCCTCATCACCGACGTCGAGGGACAAGTACCCGCCGGCCTGGTCGGTGCCCTCTACCGGGTCGGCCCCGGCAAGCTCGACCTCGCCGACCACCTCTTCGACGGCGATGGCATGGTCAGCGCCGTCCACTTCGGCCCGGCAGGGGAGATCCGTTTCCGCAACCGGTTCGTCCGCACCGATAAGTACCTGGCCGAGCTGCACGCGACCCGGCCCAAGGTCGCCGGGTTCGGCACCCGCGCCGCGGGCGGGGTGCTCGGCAACGCCCTGCGCCGGCCGACGACCAAGAACAACGCTGCCAACACCGCCCTGCTGCCGCTAAACGGACGGCTGCTCGCCCTGTGGGAGGCGGGCCATCCATGGCAGCTCGATCCCGACAGCCTCGAGACCATCGGAGAGATGGACTTCAACGGTGCGTTGGAGGCGCGTCTGCCCTTCTCCGCGCATCCGCATCGCGATCCCGCGACGGGCGAGGTCTTCAACTTCGGGATGGTCTACGGACCGCGCAACTCGGTGGCCACCTACCGCATCGACGCGCAGGGCCGCCTGCACCATGTGGCCGAGACACGGGTGCCCGCACCGGTTCTCAACCACGACTTCATCATCACCGACCGCTGGCTAGTGTTCTGCCTGGGGCCGGCCCGCGTTCATCTTCTGCCGCTGCTCAGCGGCCTGGCCTCGTTCGGCGACTCCATCCACTTTCACCGGGACCAGGCGACAACGGTGGTGCTGGTGCCGCGTGACGGTGGCTCAGCCACGTACATCGACGCCGAGCCGTGGTTCCAGTACCACTTCGCCGGCGCGTTCGACGACGGCGATGACATCGTGGTCGACCTGGTTCGCTATCCGGATTACGAAAGCATCAACGCTCCGCTGAAGGACTTCCGACATATCACTGCGTATCAGCCGGAGGAGCGACTCTGGCGCTACCGGATCTCTCCTACGCGGCGATCGGTGGAGGGCCACGAGGTTGCGCCGCTGAGCATCGAGTTTCCCCAGGTCGATCCGCGACGAGCCACCGGTGGCTACCGCGTGGTGTACGGAGCCTGCGGATCGCAGGGAGGTGCCCTGAGCGGCATCGCCCGCATCGATGTGAGCACCGGCGAAACTGACCTCCACGACTTCGGAGACGGTCACCTGGCCAGCGAGCCGCTCTTCGTTCCTCGACCCCACAGCGATGCTGAGGACGACGGCTGGCTGCTCGCATTGGTCTACAATCCCGGCCGCCGCGCCGGCGATGCCGTGGTGCTCGATGCCCGCGCACCGAGCGCAGGGCCGCTGTGCACCGCGCACCTTCCCGTCAACACCGCCGTCACCTTCCACGGCGCCTGGCGCGACGCGCGCTGACGCCCTCAGCAGCCGGCGTACCTCCGCGTGGGAGGTCCCGCGATACCCTGTCGGGCATGGAGGTTCCTCAAGACAACGGGACACCGGTCGTCGCCGACCTCGATCGCTTCCACACGGCGGAGGCCTTCTCCGCACGTGCGGTCGTACTTGTTGAAGGGATCAGCGACCAGCTTGCGCTCGAAGCACTCGCTCGGCGCGGTGGTCGGAACCTTGATGCCGAGGGCATCTCCGTCGTGCCAATCGGCGGCTCAAAGAACATCGGAGGCTTCCTGGATCTGTTTGGCCCTCGGGGGTTTGGCGTCAGACTGGCGGGCCTCTGTGACGGCGCAGAGGAGACCGACTTCCTGATCGGTCTCGAACGGGCCGGCCTCGGCTCCAACCTCACTCGGGCCGAAATGGAACGTCTTGGTTTCTACGTCTGCGTCGCGGATCTCGAGGACGAGCTGATCCGTTCCCTCGGTGCTGCCGCCGTGGAACGGGTCGTCCACACTCGGGGTGACCTTGAATCGTTCCGCATCTTCCAGAGGCAACCTGCGTGGCAGGCACGGACCAACGAGGAGCAGCTCCGGCGCTTCTTCGGCACGCACGGCGGCCGGAAGATCGAGTACGCGCCCTTGCTCGTCGGTGCGCTGGACCTCGCCCACGTGCCTCGGCCGCTGGACCGGGTGCTTGATCATGTGTGAGGAAGAAGGGCAAGTCGGCGGGTGACCCTGTCCGGTCGGCAGCCCGGTCTGGCCTTGGCAAGCCGCTGAAGCAGTGCCGCCGCTCCGCGAGCCGCACGGCGAGCCGCTCCCGGCGGCGAAATTTCGGCGGGCGCATGCGGTCTTCCTAGGTGGCGGCTTTCAGGCCGCTCCAAGGGAGGTCGGAGATGCGATCGATCCCGCGTGCGACCGGGGTCGCCGCCGGGCTGGCGGCAGGGGCTGCGGCGCTGGCACTGGCCCCGGTGATCGCGGGCGCGGTCAGCGGGGGCGGCTACACCCCTGCCCAGCAGAACTGCAGCAAGACGGCCAACGCCAGCAATGCCGGTGCGCCTGGCTCCTCCCAGCCGGCCGCCTACCCCGATTGCCACAACTTCACCGCCCAGGTCAACCAGGGCGGCAGACCCGACCGGAACGGAAGTACCTACGGCTCCTCCTGGCACATCGTCTCGGTCAACGGGAACCAGCTGCCCAACAACTCCGGCTGGACGGAGCATTCCGGCTCGGTGGTGGTCGACCCCGGCCAGGGGACGAAGTACACGCTGGCCTTCGACACCGGGACCCAGGAGGTGCTGCTCTTCAAGGTGCACCAGCCGTCCGCAAGCATCACCCAGCAGGGGAGCAGCGCGCGCTTCCACTCGCAGGACGCCACCACCTGGCAGCTCTACATGAGCGCGGACGACAACTTGGACTTCGGCGAGCACGACGGCGTGAACCCCGACGACAAGAACGGCCTGAACGCGCCGGCGGCCAACGGCCCGTCGGACGGCGGCGCCATCCAGGTCAATACCCACCCCGGCAACGGGACCATCGATCCTGCCAACCGGCACGACCCGGTGAGGGCCGCGGACGCGGGGACCGGCGCCTGCGCCGACGGACTGTGCTTCGGCGCGGACACCTCCCACCGCAAGGCATACCAGGGCGGGTGCACCGACAAGCACAAGTGTCCCGACACGGCCGTCTACAACGACGAGAACGCCAGCAACCCGAACTACGACAGCGGCAGCACGCACTGGCGCTCAACCGACTGCAACAGCGGGAGCACCTTCAATCAGAACGAATGCAGCAGCAAGTGGGCGAGCTGTCCCCCGGACGACGACAGCAACGCGAACCCCAACCAGGCCGACGGCGACTGCGACGACGGCCCCATCGTCCAGCCGTACCGCGAGCGCGGCGGCTACTACACGGATCCCGGCGTCTTCGTCTACGAGGACCCGGACCCGCAGGCCTCGCCGGTGCTGCAGAACCTCCCCACCCTCGGACCGATCAGCCTGCCGTTCATCGGCTCGGTGTGGTTGTTCGGCTACCCGCTGTGCGAGCTGTACGCAGGCACCGAGGGCGTCTACCTCTGCGGCAACAACGTCGCCGGCAAGGCTGCCGCAGCGGTGCCCGCCCCGGGCCCGTCGGACCGCCACGGAGACCCGGTCCACGCAGAGCCGGTGCCCGTGCATCCGGCGACGCCGGTGCAGCGACCGGCTCCGGCGCTCTCCCGTCCACTGGCGCAGCCGTCAGCCGCCGGCAGGCTCACCGGCACGGCCACGCCGACCCTGTCGAAAACCCTGCGATCGCTCGGGGTTGTGCCGATCGTCGGTCCTTAGCCTCCGCGCGCCCCGCGGAGCGCGCCCGCAGAGATGGAGGATCTCGCCGAGGGCGACGTCAAGGCACCCGTGGCAGATCGGAGACCTGCCGCCGGCACCCGCGGCACTGGCGCCGCGACAATGGCGCGATGGACCTTTCCCCGACCGTGGCGAGATGGCGGCAAGCGGGCGTCCTGCTCGACGTCGACGGCCATCGAATCTTCGCCACCGACCAGGGACAGACAACCGACCGCCCGGCGGTGCTCATCCTTCACGGCTTTCCCGGCTCGTCCTACGACTGGGAGGCAGTGATTCCGGCGGTCGCCCGGCACACCAGGGTGGTCGCCTTCGATCACCTGGGCTACGGGCTCTCCGACAAGCCGGCCGACGCCCGCTACTCGCTCTTCGACTACGCCGACCTTGCGGAGAGGATCGCACTCCGGCTGGGCATCGACGACTGCGTGCTCGTCGCTCACGACGTCGGTGACACCGTCGCGGCCGAACTGCTGGCGAGGGTCAACGAGGGTCGCAACCGCATTCGGATCGCTCACACCGTGCTCACCAACGGCTCGATCTTCATCGACCTGGCGCAGCTCTCCACGGGCCAGCAGGCTCTGCTCTCGATGCCGGACGAGCCGCTGGCTGAGCCGGTGCCGGCGGGTGCGCTGACGCCGGGTCTGACGGCGACGTTCGCTCCCGAGCATCTTCCGGCGCCGGAGGTGCTCGACACCATGGAGGAGCTCATCCGGTGGAAGAGTGGTGACCGGCTGCTGCCCCGGATCATCCGCTACATCGAGGAGCGGCGCCGCCACCAGTCGCGTTGGACGGCGGGGCTGGTCGAGAACACAGGCCCCTTGACGGTGCTCTGGGGAGCGCTCGACCCCATCGCCGTGCCGGCGATGGTCGACCGACTGCGGACGCTGCGACCGTCGACCAGAGTCGAGACCTGGCGGGACGTCGGTCACTGGCCGTCGCTCGAGGTCCCCGACCGGGTCGCCGACACGATCATCCGAGCCCTGGGCTGATGGGCCGGAGGGGACCGATGACTTTCGCCCACGGCGGCCGTCTGAGAGGTGAGCATGCCCACCGTCCCGGCTGAGCGCCACCTGCTGCGAGCGAAGGACCTCGCCGACGCCCGATACTTCGAGCCGCTCGACGTCGACGACATGGCGCGCGCAGCACATCTCTCACGCGCCCACTTCATCCGCCAGTTCCGGCGGGCCTTCGGCGAGTCGCCGCATGCTCACCTGCTCACCCGCCGCCTCGAGCGGGCCGCCGCGATGCTGCGCACCACCGACCGCTCGGTCGCCGACATCTGCTTCTCCGTCGGCGGGCAGAGCGTCGGCTCGTTCACGACGACCTTCACGCGGACATACGGAATGTCGCCTCGGGCGTACCGGGCCTCCTTCCCACCGGCGGCGCAGCACGCGCTCATCCCGGCGTGCGTCCTGCGGGCGCACGCCGGGCCGCAACGCCGCACTTTTCGAGAAGACAACGGTCACAGACAACCGTAGGCTAGGTCCCGATCAGCTCACCCTAGAGGAGACACATCGATGATCAAGCTCAGCACCGTGCAGCTCTGGGTCCACGACCAGGATGCAGCCCTGAAGTTCTGGACTGAGAAGGTGGGTTTCGAGGTCCGCGCCGACGTCACCGTGCCCGAGATGGGCAACTTCCGCTGGCTCACCGTGGGGCCGGTCGGTCAGCCGGACGTTGCCATCGTGCTCATGGCCATCCCGGGCGCGCCGGTCATGGACGCGGGCACCGCGGAGGAGGTCCGCAACCTCATGTCGAAGGGCTTCGCCGGGACCATCTTCCTCACGACCGAGGATTGCCGCCTGTCCTACGAGGAGCTCAAGCGTCGTGGGGTCGAGTTTGTCGAGCAGCCGGAGGAGCGTCCCTACGGCATCGACTCGTCGTTCCGCGACCCGTCGGGGAACAGCATCAGGCTGACCCAGGCCAGGGAGCTGGCGAACGTCTGAGGGCGTCGCCGCGCGCCCCAACCGGGCCGGTCTGCGACGACGGCGGGCCGGCCCGGAGGCGATCGGCCAGTCGCCGCCATCGCCTGCGCGGCCGAGCGGCAAGGGTCGTCGGCGGGATGATCGGGGAACTAGAGTCACCGTCAGCCGACGACGGGCGGCTGGTTCACGCGGAGGGTGAGGAGGAGGTTGCCATGCCCTTGTATCTGACTCGCTTCAGTTACACACCGCAGACCTGGACAGCGATGGTCGAACGGCCCGAGGACCGGCGCGAGGTGGCGCGGGCCATCATCGAGTCCGTGGGCGGGAAGTTGCACGGCTTCTGGTACGGGTTTGGCAAGCACGACGGTTACACTCTGTGGGAGGCGCCAGACAACGTCTCGATGGCGGCGGTCGCCCTGGCGATCACGTCGGGTGGTGCTCTGAGCTCGTACGAGACAACGGTGCTGCTCACGGTCGAAGAGACCCTCGAGGCGCTGAGGAAGGCCTCCGGCATTCCCTACCGCCGACCGGCGCAGAAGTAGGCCGCATCGCAATCCCGCGGCGCAAGGCGGTTCACTGGACATCTTCAGGCCAACCGGGGACGCCGGGATCCAGCTGGACGGCCGCCGAATTGAGGAATCCGGCGACCAGTCGATAGAAGCCGGCGAGCACCAGGAGCTCGACCAGCTCGGCGTCTGACCAGCGGGCCCGCAGCTGATCCCACGTGGCGTCCGACGCAGAGTCCTCGGAGCAAAGGTCGTCTGCAAGGGCGATGAGCGCCTGCTCGTGCTCAACGAATTGAGAGATGTCGCCGCCAGCCAAGGCGCTGACCTCCGAATCTGCGAGGCCGGCGGCACGACCGATGATCGTGTGCTGGCCGAACTCGTACACGGACCCGCAGTTCCAGCCGACCCGAAGGATCACAATCTCCCGCTCTCGGGCGGGAAGAAGGCCGCGGAAGAGCAAGGTTCCCCCGAATTGGTTGAAGCGCCGCAAGAGGCGCGGGTGATGCGCGAGCGTCGCAAAGATGTTGGCCGGTTTGCTGCCCGGCGCCGTGCCGGCAACGGAGCTCAGCTGCTCCAGCTGCTCGGGAGTGGGCTCCGTGACGGGTTGGATTCGGGGCGGCTCGGCGGATCGCGACCCGACTGGACGGGCTCTCACGATGGGATCTCTCCAAAGAAGCGGTGGGCCAGCGACATCAGGGGCCGATGCAGCTGCGCAAGATCACGATATTCGCGCGTCGCCACCCTTGCAGTGACCAGGAAGGTGATCGCGGCGACGAACGCCTCAGTCGCGAAACGATCTGGCGATCCTTCCGGAGTCCGGGCGCCCAATGCCTCCTCGACGAGGGAGACAAAGCGCTGCTGAATGCTCTCGCGGCTCTGCAGCGCACGCTCGACGGCATAGATCTCGACCAGGAACGCGCGGGCGAGACTCTGGTCCCTGCTCAACGAGTCAAGGTAGCGTTGAAGGAGCCGGCTCAAGCGGTCAAGCGCGACGGGCGCGGTATCGTCGGTCAGCCAGGCCGACTTCACCCTGCGAATGAAGGTGCCCACGCCCGCGTCGTAAGCCGCCAGAAAGCACTCCTCCTTGTTGTCGAACTGCTCGTAGAAGGCCCTGCTCGAGACGCCTGCGCGGCCATAGATGCCGGCGGCGGTGGTGGCAACGTATCCGTGGGCAGCCACCTCGTCGATAACCGCGCGGAGAATGCGCCGGCGCTGAGACGCAGCTACTTCGTCTCGGGAGAGCGAATGCCGGCCTCGCGGAAGCCGTTCTGCGAAAGCCACGGCCGCCCGAACCGCTGAGCTCCGATCAGGGATTGACATCCTTTCTGGATACAGCCTATCATCGACGGCAAGCTGTCGGGAAGGGGATAGCGGTTTGGAAACGGCGAGCTCGGGTGAGCAGGGGGCATCGGAGGCCACCCTCTCGGCTGCGGCATCGGGGCAGGAACCCGGTCGCGGTCGCCTCACCGGTCGGTGCGTACTGGTGGTCGGCGGAGGCCAGCACGACGGCGGCCTGGCGGATCCGCCGATCGGGAACGGAAGGGCCATGGCCGTTCTGTTCGCCAGGGAAGGGGCGGCCGTTGCAGTCGCAGACATTGACCGTGCGAGCGCGGAACGCACCGCTGAGCTGATCGAGGCCGGGGGTGCCCGCGCGGCGGTCATCGTCGGTGACGCCGCGAACGAGGCTGCGGTGGCCTCGGTATTCGCCGGCGCCAGCGACGCCCTGGGTGGCCTCGACGGCGTCGTGCTCAACGTCGGCATCGGGGCCGGCTTCTTGCTGCAGGGTACCACCGCCGACGAATGGGACCGGGTCATGGCGGTCAACCTTCGATCGCAGTTTCTGGGCTGCAAGCAGGCGCTGCAAACCATGAGGGCAGGCTCGGTGGTCCTGATCGGATCCGTGGCCGCCCGCGAGGTCCTCCCGTTCCCGGCGTACGGGGCGTCAAAAGCAGCCCTGGAGTCGCTGTGCCGCCAGGCCGCGGTCGAGGGCGCGCCTCTGATCCGCTTCAACCTGGTCCACCCTGGCCTGATCGATACCCCGCTCGGACGGCGGGCGTCGGAGCTCAGCCCTGGTCGCAACAACGTCAGGATCCCCGCTCGCCGGCAGGGAACGGCCTGGGAGGTCGCCTCCGCGGCCCTGTTCCTGCTGTCGGACGAGTCCTCGTACATCACCGGGCAGATCCTCATCGTCGACGGCGGCCTCACCATCGGACCCCGCGGATGAACCGGCCTCGCGGGAATGCCTCTGCCAAGGCGGCGTGGCTCGCAGTCGCGACCTCGCTGGCGCTGGCGAATGTCGGAGTTGTGCCCGGCGCGGCGGCGAGCCCGGTGTCACTGCAGGACGGCCATGGGCTCCACGTCGTGGGGGTTCAGCCCCTCGACGCCCGCCTGCTGGCCGTGACCGTGAGTACGCCGGCGCTCCCGGGAACAGCACGAATCCGCATCCTGCTGCCGGCCGGGTATGCGACAGATCCATCGCGGCGATATCCGGTGTTCTACCTGCTGCACGGCACCAGCGGCGGCGCCGAGGACTGGACCACCAAGGGCAATGCCGAGCAGGCTACCGCCGGCCTGCCGCTCATCGTCGTCATGCCCGACATCGCGCTCAATGATGGCGGCGGAGGCTGGTGCACGAATTGGTACAACCAGGGGCACTACGGGCAGCCCCAATGGGAGACATTCCACATCGATGAGCTGATCCCGTGGGTCGATCAGAACCTGCGCACCATCGCCTCCAGGGAAGGCCGTGCCATCGCGGGCCTTTCCCAGGGCGGCTTCTGCTCGATCAGCTACCCGGCCCGTTATCCCGATCTGTTCAGCATCGCTCTGGCATATTCGGGAGCTCCGAACATCGCCCACGATCTCGACTCCGAGCTGGGCAGCACGCTGATCATCAACCTCACCGAGGTAACACTCGACGGGGCTCCGCCCAACTCGATGTTCGGCGATCGCGCCACCGAACAGATCAACTGGGAGGACCACGACCCGGACACGCTCGCTCCGAACTTGCGGAATACGGACCTCTTCATGTACTTCGGTAACGGCGCACCCGGACCCCTCGATCCGTCTCCTGTGAATCCCGGTGCCACGCCGATCGAGGCTCTGGTGGCGCGCGACAACGTCGAGTTCCACGATCGCCTGATCTCGTTGGGGATCCCCAGCCACTACGACGCCTACGGACCCGGCACTCACAGCTGGCCGTATTGGGACCGTGACCTGATGTGGAGCCTGGGGCCGATCATGGACGACTTCGCGCATCCACCGGCGCGCCCTCGCAGGGTCAACTACACGGTCGCCGACCCTGAATACTCCGTGTACGGATGGCAGGTGGTCATGTACCGGCCTGCCATGGAGTTCAGCACCCTCGCGAATGCCGACGGCAAAGGGTTCTCACTCGCCGGTAGCGGCACGGGTCTGTGACGACGCCGGCAGGCTATACGCCCGGCAGGAGCTACAAGGTCACGCTGCGCGGCAACGGTGTCGGGACGACGATCACGGTGATCGCGGATCCGCAAGGTCGTCTGCACATTGACGTTCCCCTCGGCCCGGGCAACCCATATCAGCAGGACACCGCGCCGGGGATCCTTGCTGGGACGCACGTCTACACGACCATCGTGGGCATTGGATAAGCCCATCCGAGCGGGGTGGACTTCAGCGCGCGACTCTGGCGGGTGGGCTCAAGTCCGAGCCGAGGTCAGCTAGCGGAGGTTCGGCTCCCGTAATCGCTCGTCGGCCCCGCGAGACAAGGCACGGGGGTGGTCAGCGGGGTTTGTCCTGCCTGAGCTCGCGGCCAGCCCCGCGGCCCCTAGGAGGGTGCCGCCGGTGGCGGTTGCCGGGATGAGCAGTGGGGAGGGGAGGGTATGCCGGCCAGCGAGTGCCGACCGGGCGATCGCGTGCGCGACCACCGGGTACCCCGGTCCAAGCGGTCTGCCCTACTTGACGCCGGCCTCAAGGCGGTCTACTATTCACGTGATTACTTGATTAGTTGGTGGGGAGATGATCGTCCAGCAGTACTACCTGAGCTGCTTGTCGCACGCGTCCTACCTCATCGCCGACGAGAACGCCCGACGCGCCGTCGTCGTTGATCCGCAGCGCGACATCTCCGCCTATCTCGCAGATGCACAACAGCATGGTTTGAGAATCGAGCGCGTGATCGAGACGCATATCCATGCGGACTTCGTCTCCGGTCACCTCGAGCTGGCCGATCGAACGGGCGCGACCATCTGGTACGGCGAGCCGGCGCAGACGGAGTTCCCCATCGGCCATCTGCGGCATGGCGAGCGCATCAGCCTGGGCGAGGTGGAACTGGAGGTTCGCGCGACACCGGGGCACACGCCAGAGTCGATCAGTCTTGTCGTCTACGAGCATCCCGACGATCCCATCCCACAGGCAGTGCTCACTGGCGACACGCTGTTCATCGGTGATGTCGGTAGGCCGGACCTTCTGGCCGGTGATGGGATGACTCCCGAACGGATGGCCCGTGAGCTCTACTGCTCCCTGCAGCGTGAGCTGCTCACGCTACCCGACCAGACCCGGGTGTATCCCGCGCACGGCGCCGGCTCGGCGTGCGGGAGGAGCCTGTCGAGCGAGACCTCGTCGACCATCGGTGAGCAGCGGAGGAACAACTACGCCCTGGCCCCGATGTCCGAGGACGAGTTCGTGGCGCTCGTCACCGAGGGCCAACCGGTTAGGCCGGCGTACTTTTCGTTTGACGCGCGCCTAAACCGAGAACGCCACCCACTCCTGAGCGAAGACCAGCCGCCGCCAGGGCTCACCCTGGAGGCAGTGCGCACACTGCAGGGCGCTGGAGCGGTTGTGCTCGATACCCGGTCACCAGCTGACTTCGCGAATGGCCATCTGAGAGGTGCACTGAACGTCGGACTGCAGGGACGGTTCGCAGAGTATGCCGGTGACGTCATCCCCCCGGAACAGCCGATCGTCCTGGTATGTGACCCGGGCACCGAGCTGGAGGCGAAGGTCCGCCTCGGACGCATTGGGTTCGATGCGGTGGCGGGGTTCTTGAGCGACCCGATTCAGGTGTTTCTCGACAATCCGTCGTTCGTCGAGAGGAGCTCGCGACTCACCGCCATGGAGCTCGCCGACCGACTCGCCGCCCTGCCCGACGTGGTGGTCCTCGACGTTCGCAACCGGGGCGAGCTGGAACGCGGCGTCATCCCCGGCCACGTCCACATCCCACTCGCCGCGCTGGTGGGCCAGCTGGACGAGCTCGATCCGACCGCTCCGACGGTGGTCCACTGCGCAGGCGGGTATCGATCGTCGATCGCCGCGAGTTTCCTGGTCGCCCACGGCTTCCACGACGTGTCCGACCTCGCGGGCGGGTACGAGGCGTGGGCGCTGATGGGTCGCGCCGAGCAGCCTGACGACCCGACGAAGCTTGTCCTCTCTTCATGACGTTGATTGTTCCATTCGCCTAGCGAGGAGACGAAAACATGCGCGCAGTCGATTGCCCCTGCGGCCTCACGCTGACCGGCAACAGCGACGAGGAGTTGCTCCGACGAGCGTTCGAGCACCGCGACCAGCACCATGCCGACGACAACATCCCCGACGAGTTCGTCCGCGAGACGGTGGTCAAGAACGCCCGCGACATCACCGAGGGAGCGACGACATCGACACCGTGAGAGCCGGAGCTCGCTTAGCGCGCCAGACGCGGCGCGCATCGTCCTCCGTCGATCGCGCATGACCAGCGCACTGGCGAAGGCGGAGCTGTTCGACGGCTTCGGACGAGTGGGCCAGGCGCTGGCCAGCGGCCGCCGCGTGGAGATCATCGATGTGCTCGCCAACGGCGAGCGCACGGTGGAGAGCCTGGCGGACGCGATCGGCCTATCGGTGGCCAACACCAGTCAGCATCTCCAGGTCCTGCGCCGGGCCGGGCTGGTTTCGGCGCGGCGGGCGGGAAACCACATCCACTACGCGCTCGCCGGCGGTGACGTGTTCGCGCTGTGGGCGACGCTCCGTGACGTGGCATCGCGGCGGATGGCCGAGGTCGAGAGCCTCACCGCTGCGTACCTTGGTCAACGTGACGGCCTGGAGCCGATCACGCGCGATGAGCTGCGGCGTCGACTGCGGCAACGCCCGCCGCCCATCGTCCTCGACGTGCGGCCACCCGAGGAGTACGTGAGGGGCCACCTGCCCGGGGCGGCGTCCCTCCCGCTGGCCGAGTTGCGCCGGCGGCTTCGCGACGTTCCCAAGGATCGCGACATCGTCGCCTACTGTCGGGGTCCGTACTGCGTGTATGCGCACGAAGCCGTTCGGCTGCTCCGCTCGAAGGGATACGCGGCGCGCAGGCTTGAGGATGGGCTACCGGAGTGGGTTGCGGCAGGCCTGCCGGTCGAGCGAGGCGAGGAGGCGCCATCGCCGGATCGACGGACGACGCCCACCACCGCCGGGAGGAATCCATGACCGACATCCGTGACCTGGTTGACCTGGAGCAGCTCCGTGCCGAGGTGCAGAGCAAATACCGGGAGGTCGCCGAGGGCCCGACCGCCGAGTACCACTTCCACACGGGGCGAGCGCACGCCCTTCGACTGGGGTATCCCGCCTCGCCACTCGACCAGCTTCCCGAGGTCGCGTGCGAGGCGTTCGCAGGCGTCGCCAATCCCTTCCACTGGGGCACGCCCCGGCCGGGGGAGCGCGTGGTGGACCTCGGGTCGGGCGCAGGAATGGACTCGCTGCTCGCGGCGCTCTGGGTCGGAGCGGAGGGACGCGTCATCGGCGTGGACATGACCACCGAGATGCTCGAGCGCAGCCGCAGGATTGCGGCATCGCTTGCCTTCGCGAACGTGGAGTTTCGCCAGGGCGTCATCGAGAACGCGCCGGTGGATGACAGCTGGGCGGACGTTGTGATCAGCAACGGTGTGATCAATCTCTGTCCGGACAAGCTCGGTGTCTACAGCGAGATCGCTCGGATGCTGCGGCCAGGTGGCCGGATGATGATCGCCGACATCTGCATCGAGAAGCCGGTCCCCGAGGAGGCGCTTCGTGACATCGATCTCTGGACCGGTTGAATTGCCGGTGCCCTGCCGTGTGCAGGATGGGAGACGGTGATCCGCGCTGCCGGCCTCGTCGATGTGGAGCTCGGTCCACCGGTCGATACGTTCGCCGGGGCGAGTGGCGAGGACAAGGCGCGGCGCTTCGGCACGTACGGCTATCCCATTCGGGCGCGCAAGTCGGGCTGAACGAACTGAAGCGCAACCCCAGGTGAGATGAGCGTGCTCCCGCCGCCGCGGCGACTCCGCCTGGGCATCCGCGCCAACCTCGCCCAGTTCTCGCTGCTGGTCGGCGTCAACGCGCTGGTCGGCGGCATGATCGGTCAGGAGCGCACCGTGCTCCCGTTGCTCGGCCGGCAGGTCTTTCACCTTGAGGCCTACAGCGCGACCCTCACCTTCATCATCGCCTTCGGCGCGACCAAGGCGGCGACCAACTTCGTAGCCGGGACGCTCTCTGATCGCTTGGGCCGCAAGCCGGTGCTCGTCGCTGGCTGGCTGGTCGGCCTGCCGGTGCCTGTGCTGATCATCTGGGCCCCATCGTGGGGGTGGATCCTGGCCGCGAACGTGCTCCTCGGCGTCAATCAGGGACTGACCTGGTCGACGACGGTGATCATGAAGATCGACCTGGCCGGGCCGGCGCGACGCGGGCTGGCCATGGGCCTGAATGAGGCGGCCGGGTACGGTGCCGTCGCGGTGACCGCGCTGGCGACGGGGTACATCGCTGTGCACTACGGGCTGCGGCCAGCGCCGTTCTTTCTCGGGATCGCCTATGCAGGGCTCGGGCTGGGACTGTCAGCATTCTTCGTGCGTGAGACTCATGGGCACGCCAGGCATGAGGCTGCGTCGCGTGACCGCGGGTCTGATGACCTCGCTGACGTTCTTTCCACGCACGAAGTGTTCTTGCTGACCAGCTTTCGCGAGCGAGCGCTCTCGGCTGTGAGCCAGGCGGGAATGGTCAACAACCTCAACGACGGTATGGCCTGGGGACTGTTCCCGCTGTTCTTTGCGCGCGGCGGGCTGTCGGTGTCGGCTATCGGCGTGCTGGCCGCGCTCTATCCGGCGGTGTGGGGCGCTGGGCAGCTGGTCACCGGAGCGCTCTCCGATCGCCTGGGGCGGAAATGGTTGATCGCCGGCGGGATGTGGCTGCAGGCGCTGGCCCTTGGCATAGTCGCGACGAGCGGTAGCTTCGCACCGTGGGCGGCGGCGGCGGTACTGCTGGGCATCGGGACGGCGATGGTGTATCCGACGTTGCTTGCTGCCATCGGTGATGTTGCGCATCCGGGGTGGCGCGCGTCGGCGGTTGGCGTATACAGGTTCTGGCGTGACGCTGGCTTCGCCATCGGCGCACTACTTGCCGGTGTGGTTGCCGACCTGCTCGGGCTGGCTGCGGCGATCTGGGTGGTGGCCGCCGTCACGGCACTGTCGGGTGCAGTGGTCGCACTGCGCATGTACGAGACGCGTAGCGGTGTCAGCAGCGACCCGGCGCCGCTACGCACGGACCTAGTTGTTCCACCGCTCGCTTCTGGGGCACCGGGGGCACCCGGCACGAAGAGTCCTTGACCGATGCCGACCAAGGGCGAAGTAGACGTCACCTTCTGCGAACGCTTGTATCCCTTGTCGGATCAGGAATCCCGACGCAGCTGACCCTGCTCAGATCTCTCTCCGCCATCAATGAGTTGCTGCTCGCTGGACTCGCCTCTGTGGAGGCTAGAGCTGGCCGCGCAGATACGGGGCGCTCTCGCGGGCTCGAAGACCGCGTCATCTCGAAGTACGCTTCGTTGCATGGCACCGTTCGTTGGCAGGACGCGCGAGCTCGCTGCCTTGGCGGCGGCCGCCGGGCGGGCACACCGCGGCGGCCCGGTGGCCATGCTCGTGCTCGGTGACCCAGGGAGCGGGAAGAGCAGGCTGCTCGTCGAGGCCGCGGTCCAGGCTGACCTTCCGTACCGCCACTCCGTCGCCGGCTACGAGCCCGAGCAGCGCGTGCCTCTGGCCGCCGCTGCCCCCCTGCTTCGCGCGCTGGCGGAGGTCCCCGGCCACGGAGAGCGGCTCGCCGCGCTCCTGTCGGTCCGCGACGACAGCTCCGCCCTCGAGCCGGTTCGGGTCTTCGAAGCCGCCTACCGCGCCTTCTTCGCGAACCAGCCGGTGCTGCTCACGGTCGACGACCTCCAGTGGGTCGATCCCCTCTCGCTCGCGCTCTGCCACTACCTGGTTCGTGCAGCGGCCGACGCCGCGCACGGACTGGCGCTCATCGGCGCTTCGCGGTCGTCGGCGAGCGCCTCCGCGTTTGCCGATTCAGTCACCCATGTTCTTGCAGCGGACGACTTCGTCACGGTGGAGTTGAGCGGCCTGAGCCGCGACGAGGGAGTTGCGCTGGCGCAGAGCCTCGCGCCCGAGCTGGGTGACGCGGAGGCGGTCGCGCTGTGGCGGAGAGCGGAGGGCTCTCCCTTCTGGCTGGAGGCGTTGGCTCGCAGCGGAGGGGCCGAGGCGGACGCCGCCCAGCTCGTGACGGCGCGGCTCGGCGGAAGTGCCGATGCGGCGAGTCTGCTCGCGCTGCTCGCGACAGCGGGTCGGCCCCTGGCACTCGAGGACGCTGCCACGCTCCAGGGTTGGACGGCTGAGCGGGTTGAGTACGCTGGGGCGGAGCTTGCGAACCGCGGGATCGCCGTCCCCTCGGGTGGCATCATCCGCCTCGCTCACGACCTCATCCGTGCCGCGGCGACACGCGAGCTGCCGGCCGAGCGGCGGCTGGCCCTCCATCGGCGCTTGGCCGACTGGCTCGCGGCTGAGGGAGGCGACGACGTGCAGCTCCTGCGCGAGTCGCTCGAGCACCGCCGGCTGGGCGGGCTGCCGACACTCGAGCTCGCGAACCGCCTGGTGCGGTCGCCGCGGCGCGGGCTGCTCGGGACCGAGAGCCTCCCTCAACTCTGCGGCCTTGCCGACGAGGCCGATCCCACCAGTGACGACGTGCTGCATCTCAACGAGGGGATCGCCACACTCGCTTCGGAGCTTGGGGCGCATGAGGCGGCGCTCGAGCGCTGGTCACTGGTTGCCGAGCGGCAGGAGGACTCGGCGCAACGCGCATCGGGCTTCCTGGAAGCGTCGAAGGCCGCGTTCTGGCTGGGGCGCGGCGAGGAGGCGAGCGCCCACCTCGAGCGTGCAAGGCAGCTGCGCCCCCTCGACGACCTGCTCGCGCTCGAGCTGCGGACACATGAGGCCGCGATCGCACTCTGGCTCGAGCCCGGAACCGCCCATGGGCGCGCTCTCGCCGAGGAGGTGGCGGGCCGAGCGCGGCGGATGGCCGAGCTGCCGGGCGGAGTTGCGCCGCTGACACCGCGAGCGCGACGCGCCTACCTGGAGGCGATCCGCATCGACTACGAGGCCGCGATGCAGAACGACGACTTCGAGGGGCTGGCGCGGACGGCGGAGGAACGCGCGACCGCTGCCCGGGGATTCGACGAGGAAGGATATCTCGCCGCTCTGGCCACAAGCGCGCGCGTGTCCCTCTGGCGCAGGAGAGCAGTACGCGAGGAGACTGAACGCCTGCGCTGGATCTGGGGCGAAGCGCACCGGCGCATCCTCCCTCGCTTGTCCGTCGACGCCGGCTACTGGCTCACCCTGACCCTCATGGATGGCGGCGACATGGTCAATGCCGAGCAGGTGGCCGCGGAGACGGCGCAGCTTGCAGCGCGCGTCGGTGACGTGCCGCGGGCACGCCATCCGGTCTCGCGCTTGACGTGCGAGATCATGCTCCATCGGGGGGACTGGCGCGAGGCGCTGCACATGGTCGAGCGGGCGGCGGCGCACGAGCCGAGCGAGCACCAGCGAATGGCGTTCCACCGGCTGCACGCGCTCTTCGCCGCCCGCCTCGGCGGCGAGGAGCTCGCTGACGTCGTGGTTGCGGAGGTTGGATCGGCAGCTGCGTGCGCGGCCGCGGTCGGCTGCCACCGGTGTGCCGCCGAGACCCGGCTTGTCTCCAGCGAGGCACTGGCCCGGATCGGCAGGGCCAGCGAGGCTCAGAAGCTCCTGGCCGAGTGGGCGGCGACAACGAGGGCGGCGGAAGAGCCGCGGGAGCGCTTCTTTCGGGACTGGGCGCAGGCGTTGCTCACTGCTGCCGCCAACGGTCCCGATGCGGCAGTGAGCGCGATCGATGCCACCCTGGCAGAGGCCAAGGGCATGCAGCTGCCTATGGAGGCGCTCTGGCTGCGCATCGACCTCGCAGCGGCACTCACCCCCCGCGACCGCACGAAGGCGATCGAGGTGCTCGCCGAGGCTGCGTCACTCGCTGAGCGGGCGGGCTCCACGACCCTCCACGACGTGGCGCAGAAGCGGCTCCGTCAGCTGGGGGTGCGCACCTGGCGCCGAGGTCCAACTGGTGATGAGGTTGTCGGCCTGACGCTCCTGACCAGCCGGGAGCGTGAGGTGGCGCGCCTCGTCGCCGCCGGCAAGAGCAACCCCGAGATCGCGGGCAAGCTCTTCCTCTCGCGCAAGACGGTGGAGCGCCACGTGTCGAACGTGCTCGCCAAGCTCGGCCTGCGCAACCGCGCCGAGCTGGCGGCGCGTGCCGGCCGGCTCGCCCTGAATGGGGGAGCTCCTTCAGAAGTGGAGGGAGCTCCCCGATGATCGGGAGGGAGCCGGCGCACTAGCGTCGTCGCCAGGATCTCAGCCGCCTGATGAGGAGCGGAAACGTGGCGATGGTGGTGGTGCTGTTCCCGGTCTCCGGCGAGGAACCGGCGCTCCAGCCGGCGGCGCTCGACGAGCTCGCGCGGCTCGGCGTGACCAGCATCTCGCTCCTGCGCGACGACCGGACGGCGGGGCTCGTGCTGGCGGGGTGGGCATTCGACCCCGCGCGGGCGCTTGAGGCCGCATGCGCGGTTACAGGCACCTGCGACGGGGTCCGAATGCTCCAGCCCCTCATGCAGATGACAGTCTCGGCGGCCCCGATCGAAGGGGCAGCGAGACCACGGGCGGCATGGTGATCAGTCAAGTCACCTCAAAGAAGGCAGGAGGAACAGACATGCAGGCGGTTCAACTCTGGCGCGGACACGTCGTGGTGACCAGGGCGATCATGCTGGTCGCTCTGGCCGGGGCCTTGATACTGGCGGGGCTGGGCGGCTACCTGGTGAAGGGCTCGACGACATTCATCACACAGACCACTGTCTCTGCACCGGCACCGGCGCACACCGGTGGCCAGCAGGTCGTGCCCTACGGCGAGCACTTCTCGGCTCCGCCGCCGGCACCGGCGCAAAGGGACAGAGGTGACAATCACCTTCAGTGACGATTGCCGGTGACGGCGTCGCTCATCGACGGGCGGGCGGGGAGTCCGTGGAGAGTCCCCGCTCCATCCCGCCGCCAACTGACCTTCATCGCGCGGGGTCGTCCCCGGGCCTGCCACGCGATCGTGCGCGCGGAGCGGAGTGGTAACGGCTGACCAGCGTCTTCGTCACGCGTACAAGCCCAAGGAGTAACGTCGCCCATCTGAGATCACGACGGGGCCCGCGTACGTTGGACTCCCGTTGGCTGATCCCTGACAGATCCCCGAGCTGGTGCGGCACGGCCCGGGACTGGTGTACTCAAGCCATGAGCGAGAATCTCGTTGCCAGCGGCTACGACGCGGTCTACGCGGCCCTGCCGGGAAGCCCGACGTTCCACCGCATCTGGAGCACCCTTGCTTGCGGCGCCGACTACCCAGCAGGGTTTGGTCACATCAGCTTCCTAACCCTCGGCGAACTGCGCGAGCTGACCGAGCGACTCGAGCTCTGCGGCGGAGGGTTGCTCGTCGACCTCGCCTGCGGCGCGGGCGGACCCGGACTATGGGTCGCATCGATGACCAAGAGCCGACTTATCGGCATCGACCTCTCGGGCGCAGGCCTGCTGCAGGCACGGCGGCGTGCCACAGTGATGCACACGCCGGCGACCTTCGTCAGAGCGACACTCTCGGCTGTCGCTCTGCAACGTGGGCAGGCTGACGCGGCAATGAGCGTGGACGCCATCCAGTACGTACCCGACAAGCAAGCCGCAGTGGCGGAGGTGGCTCGCGTTCTGCGCAGTGGCGCCCGACTCGTCTTCACCGCGTTCGAACTCGAGCCTGACCATGTGTCCGATCTCCCCGTCCTCGGCGATGACCCAGTGAGCGACTATCGGCCTCTCCTCGAAGGGTCGGGCTTCGTCGTCGAGAGCTACGAGGAGACCCCTCGCTGGCAGGAACGGGTGGTGGCGACCTACGAGGCCGTGCTCGCGGCGGCTGACATTCTCGGACAGGAGTTGGGGGCGGAGGCATTTGCCGCGCTCGCTTTCGAGATGATGTTGACCCTGGAGCGCGACCCGTATCGAAGGCGCGTCTTGGCGGTGGCCCGAAGGGTGTAGTGCAAGTCGGCCTGTAAGCCGGGTTCTGTCCCCACCGCGGGGGTGGGGGACGGCCATCCATCTGGGACGCCGGTTGCCCGGCGCCTCGAGCGGCCTGACCCGGGACATGGGGCGAGCAACCCCTGGGGCGACGTGCGTCCCGTCCCTGTTCGGCCTTGCTCCGGGCGGGGTTTACCTGGCCGGCCGGTCACCCGGCCGCCGGTGGGCTCTTACCCCACCATTTCACCGTCGCCGTCAGGCGCTGGCGCGCCCGGCGGCTGTGTCATTTCTGTGGCACTCTCCTTCGGGTCACCCCGACTGGGTGTTGTCCAGCGCCCTGCTCTGTGGAGCCCGGACTTTCCTCGAGCGGCGAGCCGCCCGCGGCCGTCCGGCCGACTTGCCCGTCGAGTCTACCCCCGCCCCGAGCGGCACCAAGCGCCGGCAGGGCCGGTGGTGGGTGGCCTCCCCACGGCGCCCCACGGCACTGCGCGGGCCGGGCTGTTGCCGACCATGGCCAATACGCCGACGTCCTCCCAGGCGGCGTGTCGCGGTCAGGTCACAGCACATTTGTTCGCATTGACGCGCAATTCGACGGCTGCTACTGTTCCCGGCGAGGTGGACCAAAGTGGTGAAAAGTGGGGCAGATGAGCATCCCATCCCTGTCTGTCGACGGTGCCGGCGTGGCGTCGTGGCGGGCTGACCCGTGCTCATCGGCTCCTACCGCCATCAGGTCGACGCCAAGGGTCGGGTCGCCGTCCCCTCGTCGCTGCGCAAGGACCTTCCCCTGGGCAGCGTCATCGCCAAGGGGATGGAGGGCCGCCTGGTGATCCGCCCCCCGGAGGAATGGGAGAAGGTGGCCGGCCACTTCGAGCTCCGCAGCGACACCACCAAGGCGGAGCGCGACTTCATGCGCCGCCTCTACGCGTCGGCGCGCGAGGTGGAGCTGGACGCCCAAGGGCGGCTCCTGCTCGACGCCGACCACCGCCGCTGGGCGGCGATCACCGACCGGGCCGTCTTCGTCGGCCTCGGCAACTGCGTCGAGGTCGTCGGCGAGGAGATCTGGGACGGCGAGGAGGCCGGCTTCGACCAGGCCGCCTATACCGCCCTGGGTGACAGTGTCAGCGTCCGCGCCGGCAACCCGCCGGCCGGCAGCCCGTCGCCGGCGTGAGCGCCGGCGGCCCCGCATCGGACTTGCCCTACCGTGGTCCTCGTGTCGACCGTGGCAGACATGAGGGCGCAAAGCAGTGCCACGCCCGGGTCTCCGTTTCCTGAGGAAGCGGGGCACCGGCCGGTCCTTCTACACCCCCTCATAGAGAACCTGCAGCCCAGGCCGGGTCAGGTGGTCGTCGACGGCACTCTCGGTGCCGGCGGGGTTACCGCGACGCTCCTCGAGGGCGTCCTGCCCGGTGGTCGCGTGCTGGCCATCGACCGCGATCCGGCGGCGGTGCAGCGCGGCCGCGAGCGCTTCGCCGGGTCGGCTCGCACCGTGCTCGTCGAGCACGGCGACTTCGCCGACCTGGCCGGCATCCTCCGGCACCACGGCATCGACGCCGTCGACGCCGTCACCCTCGATCTCGGGATCTCCTCGCTGCAACTCGACGACCCTGATCGCGGATTCAGCTTCCGCTACGACGGGCCGCTCGACATGCGGATGGATCCCAGCGCTGGGGGCATCACGGCCGCCGACATCGTCAACACCTGGACGTCGGACGAGCTGGCGAACGTCATCGCCACGTACGGTGAGGAGCGCTTCGCCCGCGCCGTCGCCGCCGCCCTGGTGCGCCGCCGCAGCGAGAAGCCGCTGCGCACCACCACCGATCTGCGGGAGTGCGTGGAGCGAGCCATCCCGCGGCGTTACTGGCCGCGCCGGATCCACCCCGCCACCCGCACCTTCCAGGCGCTGCGCCTCGAGGTGAACCACGAACTGGAAAGCCTCGAGCGCGGGCTGCAGGCAACCATCACGTCACTCAGGCCCGGTGGGCGTCTTGGGGTCATCTCCTTCCACTCTCTCGAGGACACCCTTGTCAAGAACGCGCTCCACGTCGCAGCACAGAACTGTCTCTGTCCACCCCAACAGCCCCTCTGCACCTGCGCCCACCGGGCCTCTCTTTTTCTCCACACCCGCAAGGCGATCAAGGCGGACGCCGTCGAGATCGCCACCAACCCGCGGGCACGCTCGGCCCGCCTCCGCGTCGCCGAGAAGCTCGCCGTCGCCCCCTAGTCGCACCCCCATCCTCCGGCCGCTCCCGCGCGACCCGCACCCGTCATCGCCACCGATCCACCACCACACATCGCAAGCGGAGATCCCGACTGTGGCCGCCACCTCGCCTCGCCGCCCCGCTCGCGGCGACGACCTCTTCGACGGCTTCGCCGCCCAGGCGGGCACAGCCGACGACGTCCCCGTCGAAGCGGCCCCGGCACAGCGAACCCGGCTGCGTCGTGGCGGGCCGCGGACGCCGCTGCCGCTGCTCCCCCTGATCGGTGTCGCCGCCGGTATCGCCCTCGCCTACGTCGGGCAGACCGCGCACGTCACCTCGGCCACCTACCACGCCACCTCGCTCTCCGGCGAGCACACCACCCTGCTCCAGGAGAACCAGCGGCTCGGCGATGAGCTCGACCGGCTGCGGTCGTCGGAGCGGATCGACGCCGCCGCGCTGCAGTTGGGGATGCGGCCGCCGGCGCAGTGGGCCTATGTCGCGGGAACGCAACCCGCGGTCACGGTGCCGGCGGCGCCGGGCCGTCCCGCTCCCCAGCCCGCCAACGACCCGCTGCAGCGGCTGGTGGCGGCGCTCACCGGCAGCTTCGGAACCGCGCAGGCGGAGGCGGCCTCACGGTGAGAGGTGGGGCGCGCCCGGATACCTCGCGGGCGCGCCTGCGCGGGTGGTTCGTCGGTGAGGAGCCGGACTCGCGCGCCCGCGGCGTCTGGCTGCTGGGGGCCTTCGCGGCGATGGCGGTCATCCTCTTCGGGCGGCTCGTCGACGTGCAGCTGCGCGAGGGACGCCACCTCGCCGCGATGGCGGCGGAGCAGCATCAGATCGCCGCCGTGCTCCATGCCCACCGCGGCCGGATCCTCGACCGCGACGGGCGGCTCCTGGCCGGAGACGTTCAGGTCTATGCGATCTTCGCCGACCCCGGCATCATCTCCGAGAATCAGCGTTCCGTCGTCGCCGCCAAGCTGGCGCCGATCCTGCGGCTCGGCCCGGGGCGGATCCAGAGCCTGATCGACTCGCCGAATCGTTTCGTCTACCTCGCCCACGGGGTCTCCGAGACGGTCAAGCAGCAGCTCGATCAGCTCGACCTCCCAGGGGTCGGCACCCTTCCCGAGGAGCAGCGCGTTTACGGCGCCTCGCCGGTGCCGAACGGATCGTTCGCCGCCAACCTCCTCGGCTACGTCAATCACGACGGACACGGTCAGTACGGCGTCGAGGGGTATTACGACTCCTTGCTGCGAGGCACCGACGGCAAGGTGTCGACGCTCCGCGACCTCGCCGGCAACGCCATCGTCCTCAGCCGCGAGCAACGGCAGGATCCGCAGAACGGTCGCGACCTCCACCTCGGCATCGACTCGCAGATCCAGTACTGGTCGGAGCAGGCCCTCGCTCGCGCCGTGGTCAACGACCAGGCCGAGTCGGGAACCCTGATGGTGATGGACACGCACACCGGCGCCATCCGCGCCTGGGCCGACTATCCCTCGTACGACAGCAACCACTTCGGCACCAGCAACGTGGGCGCCTTCAAGGACAGCGCGGTCAGTGATCTGTACGAGCCGGGTTCGGTGATGAAGGTGGTCACCTTCGCCGGAGCCCTCGATCGTGGGGCGATCACTCCCGACCTCACCATCAACGAGAGCCAGCAGACCATCGACGGCTTCCTCATCCACGACTGGGACAATCACGGGCACGGAACCGTCTCCATGCAGTACGTGCTGGAGCAGTCGCTCAACAACGGCGCCATCGACGTGATGAGGCGCACCGGCGAAGGACCCTTCTACACCAACATGCTCGCCTTCGGACTGGGGGCTCCCACCGGGATCGACCTGGCCGGCGAGGTGAAGCAGCCGCTGCCGCCGGAGCGCAGCCTGCACCCCGCCGATTTCGCGGTGCAGTCCTTCGGCCAGGGCATCCAGGTGACTCCGGTGGAGATGTTCTCCGCCGTCAACGCGATCGGCAACGGTGGCGTCTGGGTACAGCCGCATGTGGTCGAGTCGACCGTCAACCCCGACACCGGCGACGCAACCCCGGTGGTCCCGACCACCCGCCGCGTCATCTCGGCCCCGACCGCGGCCACCCTCACCCACATGATGACGGGCGTGGTCGAGGGCTACGCCAGCCACGGCCCCTCCGGCTTCGCCGCCAAGATCCCGGCCTTCAAGGGGCAGGTCGCGGGCAAGACCGGGACCGCCAGCGTGCCGGTCAACGGTCGCTACAGCGGCGACGTGATCGCCTCGTTCGTCGGCTTCCTGCCCGCCAGCGATCCTCAGTTCACCATGATGGTGGTCATCCGCAAGCCGCACAAATGCAGCCCGGCCTGCGAGGGCGCCTACCTCGCCGCGCCGGTGTGGAAGCAGATGGCGCAGCTGATGGTCGACCACTGGAAGATCGTGCCGTGACCGCCCTGGCTACCATACCGGTGATGCGCCTGTCCGCCACCGACCTTGCCCGCCTCCTCGGGGGCGCGCTCGAGGGAGGGGCGGCGACCGTCGTTCCATTGGCGGGTATCACCACCGACTCGCGCGACGTCATCCCGGGAGGCGCCTTCGTCGCCGTGCGCGGCACCGCCGCCGACGGTCACGCCTTTGTCGCCGACGCGGCTGCGCGCGGGGCCGCGGTGGCGGTGGTGGCTCGCGGCTGGCAGCCGGCGAACGGAGCCGCGCCGCCCCTGCTGCTGCGCGTCGCCGACCCCGCCGCGGCGCTGCGCCTGGCCTGCCGCCGCCGCCTGGAGGAGCTCGGTTGCGAGGTGATCGGCATCACCGGCAGCGTCGGCAAGACCACCACCAAGGACCTCTGCGCGCTGGCGGTGGCAGACCGTCCCGTCGCCCGCACCCCGGGAAACCTCAACACCTGGACGGGCGTTCCCCTCACCGTGTTGCGCCTCGACTCCCCGGTGGAGCGCTTCGTGGTCGAGCTGGCCATGTCGGCGCCGGGGGAGATCGCCGACCTCTGCAGCTTCGTCCAGCCCCGCATCGGGGTGCTGCTCAACGTCGGCTACGCCCACGTCGGTCTGCTGGGGTCGATCGCCGCTATCGCCGACGCCAAGGCGGAGCTCCTCGACGCGCTCCCCGCTGACGGCGCCGCCTGTCTCAACGCCGACGATGCCGAGGTGGTGCGCGTCGCCGGGCGCAGCCGCGCGCCGCTGGTCTGGTTTGGTCTTCACGACCGCGGTGCCGCCATCCGGGCCGTCGACATCGAGCCCGACCGCATGAACGGTGTCCGCTTCACCCTGCAAACTCCCGCGGGACGCGCACCGGTGCGACTGCGCGTTCCCGGTGAGCACGCCGTCCTCGATGCCTGTGCGGCGGCGGCGGTGGCCTGGGTGCTCGACGTCTCCATCGCCGATGCCGCCGAGAGGCTGAGCACCTTCGAGCCGGCCGAGCACCGTGGCGCGGTGCGCATCGGTCCCGGTGGTTGCATCGTGTACGACGACTGCTACAACAGCAGCCCGACGTCATTGGCGGCGGCGCTGCGGGTGCTCGCGGCGAGCGGAGCGGCAACCCGCGTCGCCGTGCTCGGTGACATGCTGGAGCTCGGCGATCTCACCGAGCCGGCTCACGTCGAGGCCGGACGTCAGGCTGCCGCCGCGGCGACCCACCTGGTGGCGGTGGGCGACCACGCCGCCACCATGGTCGAGGCCGCCATCGCCGCCGGGATGCCTCCGGCGCACGCCACCATCGCCGATGGCGCCGACGCTGCCGCCCAGCAGGTGCTGCCGCGCTGCGGCGACGGCACGGTGGTGCTGGTGAAGGCGAGCCACTCGCTCGCCCTGGAGCGCGTCGTCGAGCTGCTGGGCGCGCCGTGATGCGGTCGTTCGCTGCCTTCCTGCTCTGCCTGGTGGCCGGTCTGGCGCTCTATCCCGCGCTGATCGGGATGCTGGCGCGGCAGCGCGCCGGACAGCGCATCTCCGGCTACGGCCCCGCCACCCACCTGGTCAAGGCCGGCACGCCGACCATGGGCGGCCTGCTCTTCTGCCTGCTGGCGGCAATCACTTGGCTGCTGCTCGACCACAGCCGGGCGGGATTCGTGGTCGTCTTCGCCGTGCTCGCGGGCGGCGGCCTGGGACTTCTGGACGATCTCGACAACATCCGCGGCCGCGGCGCGCTGGGCCTGCTGGCGCGGCAGAAGCTCGCCCTGCAGGCGCTCATCGGCCTGCTCGTCGGCATCGGGCTGCATCAGACCGGCTTGACCCGCCAGGTCTTTCCCGGCCTCGGGGCGGTGGATTTCGGCTGGGGCGTGCTGCCGCTGGCGACGGTGGCGGTGATGGCGTGCAGCAACGCCGTCAACCTCACCGACGGCGTCGACGGCCTGGCCGCGGGGTGCAGTGTGCTCACCCTCTCGGCCACCTGGGCCCTGGCGGTGCACGTCGGCAACCGTCCCGCGGCGGTGCTGAGCGCCGCGCTGGTGGGCGGGCTCTGCGCCTTTCTCGCCTACAACTGGCATCCGGCGCGCGTCTTCATGGGCGACACCGGGGCGCTCGCCCTGGGCAGCGTGGTGGCGGTGCTGGCGGCGGAGTTGCGGCTGCTCTGGCTGCTACCCCTCCTCGGCGTCGTCTTCCTGGCCGAGACGCTGAGTGTGATCATCAACGTCACCGCCATCCGTCGCTACGGCGTTCACGTCTTCCGCTCGAGCCCGATCCACCACCACTTCGAGCTGCTCGGCCTGCGCGAACAGGCGCTGGTGGTGCGCTTCGCCGCGGTGGCCGGCGCCGGAGCGGCGCTCGCCGTGCTGGTGGCCCTACCCATGGGGGCGGGATCGTGAGCGGCCAGGTCGCACTGGTGATCGGCATGGGCCGCAGCGGCGCCGCCTGCGCGCGAGTGCTCGACGCCGAGGGCTATCACGTCCGGGTGGTCGACCGCAGCCACGCCGACGAGCGCAGCGAGGCGCTGGCGCGCAGCCTCCCCGGTGACATCGAGGTGATCATGGGCGGCTACCGCGACGACGTCGTCGACGACGCGGCGCTGGTCTGCCCCAGCCCGGGGGTGCCGTGGGACGCGGCCATCCTGGTGCGCGCTCGCCAGCTCGGCATCCCGGTGCGCAGCGAGATGCAGCTCGTCTTCGACCGCTGCCCGGCTCCCATCGTCGGCATCACCGGTACCAACGGTAAGACCACCACCACCGCGCTCACCGGCGCGGTCATCGCCGCCGGTGGTAGCCGGGTACACGTCGGCGGGAACATCGGCGAGACCATGCTCGACCGGCTCCACTCGGTGCGGCGGGACGACTGGGTGGTGCTCGAGCTGTCGTCGTTCCAGCTCGAATCGGTGGTCAGGCCGCGCTGCCGGCTGGCCGCGGTCCTCAACATCACTCCGGATCACCTCGACCGCCACGCCACGCTGGACGGCTATGTCGCCGCCAAGCGCCGCCTCGTCGAGGCCGCCGACGAGGCGGGCACGGTGGTGCTCGGCGCCGACGACGACACCGTGCGGGCGATGGCGCCGGCGACCCGCGCCCGGGTGCTCCTCTTCGGTGGCGACCTCGGCGGTGGCGACGGGACCACCGTCCGCGACGGCGACATCGTCTCGGTCGAGCACGGTGACACGGTGTCGGTCATGCGCCGCGCCGACATCCCCCTGTTCGGCGAGCACAACGTGCTCAACGTTCTCGCCGCCGTCGCCCTGGGCCGGGCGGCCGGCATCGCCCCCGACGGCATCGCCGGGGCGGTGCGCGGCTTCCGCGCCGTGCCTCACCGGCTGGAGCCGGTGCTTGACGAGGCAGGCGTGCTCTGGGTCGACGACAGCAAGGCGACCAACGCCGATGCCGCGATCAAGGCGCTGCAGTCGTTTGCTGACCGTCCCATCGTGTGGATCGGCGGGGGCGGCACCAAGGGGGTCCCGCCGGACTCGCTCGCCGAGGAGGTCGTCCGTCGCGCCCGGTACGCGGTGCTCAACGGCGCCACCGCCGCCGAGCTCGATGCCGCCCTCGCGGCTCGTGACTACACCGCCCGCGCCGTGGTGGCCAGCCTCGCGGACGCGGTGGCCGCGGCGCGCTCCGTCGCCCAGCCCGGTGACGTGGTGCTGCTGGCCCCTGGATACACCAGCTTCGATCAGTTCATCGACTTCGAGGAGCGCGGACGGGTCTTCGCCGCCCTGGTGCGCGAGACGGCAGCGGCTCGGTTGCAGGCCGGCTGATGGCAGCCCGCACCCGCAGGCTCGACGGCTCGCCTCTGGGCCTGCTCGGCAGGCGGGCGCAGGCGGTGCTGGCACCGTCGGAGGCGTTCCGGCCCGGACGCGTGCAGGCTTCAGGTCGCAGCCGGATCGAGGATCGCGTCCAGGAGGTCAGCCTGGCGCAGATGGACGGGTGGCTGCTCGCCGCCATCGCCTCGCTCTGCGCCTTCGGGCTGGTGATGGTGTACAGCGCCTCCGAGGCGCTCGGCTACGCCTGGCAGGGCGATCCCAGCTTCTACTTCAAGCGGCAGTTGCTGTGGATGGCGATCGGTGTCGTCGGCATGGTGCTGGCGGCCCGGCTCGACTACCACCGCTGGCGGCACTGGGTACGGCCGCTGGCGATCTGCAGCGTCGGCCTGCTGCTGCTCGTGCTGCTTCCCCACCTCGGCACCGAGCGCCTCGGGGCGCGGCGCTGGTTCAGCCTCGGCCCCCTCTCGGTGCAGCCGTCGGCGGCGGCGACGCTGATGGCCATCGTCTGCTTCTCACGCTGGCTGGTCGACCGTGGTCCCGGGGTGCGCTCCTGGCGCATCGCGCGGCACTTCGCCCTGCTGCTCGGCGGGCTGCTCACGCTGGTGGTGCTGGAGCGCGACCTGGGCAGCGCCGTCATTCTCGCCGCTGTCGGCATCGTCCTCTTCGCGCTCGGCGGCGCCCGCAAGCGTCACGTGCTCTTCATCCTCGCCGGTGCCGTGCTGGCGGCCTGGTTCGCGATCCGGATCGAGGCCTACCGCACCCACCGCCTGACCAGCTTTCGCGATCCCTTCGCCGATCCGCTCAACACCGGGTTCCAGTCGGTGCAGTCGCTGCTCGCGCTGGGGAGCGGCGGCTTCAGTGGCGTGGGCCTCGGCAACTCCATTCAGAAGTACCAGTGGCTGCCGGAGGCTCACACCGACTTCATCTTCGCGATCATCGGCGAGGAGCTCGGCCTGGTCGGCTGCCTGGCGGTGATCACCGGGTTCCTGGGGCTGGGGTGGCGTGGCATCCGCGCCTCGCTGCGCGCCCCCGACCGGTTCGGGGCGCTGCTGGCGGGCGGGATCACCGGCTGGATCTGCATCCAGGCGTTCATCAACATCGCCGCCGTCACCAGCGTGGTGCCCACCACCGGCATCCCTCTGCCCTTCATCAGCTACGGTGGATCGTCCCTGGCGATGACGCTGGTCGCCGTCGGGGTGCTGTGCAACGTTTCGGCGCAGGGGCGCCGACAGGGGATCTCACGCCGTGCGCACGTTGATCGCTGGAGGGGGGACGGGGGGACATCTGACTCCCGCGCTCGCGGTCGCGCAGGCGCTGCAGCGCGCTGACCCGGACGGCGAGGTGCTCTTCGTCGGCCGCCGCGGCGGCTTCGAGGAGCGCATCGCCCCCGAGGCGGGGCTGTGGCTCGAGACCATCGCGGTGCGTGGCATCGACACGGCGCGGCCCTTGCGCAGCCTCGGCGCCCTGCTGCGACTGCCGGCAGCCGTGCTGCGCGCCCGCCGCATCATCCGGCGATTCCGCCCGGACGTCGTGGTGGGGACGGCAGGGTATGTCTGTGTGCCGGTGGTGCTGGCGGCGCGCAGCCGGAACGTCCCCGCGATGCTCATGGAGCAGAACGCGCACCCCGGGCGAGCCGTACGCCTGCTGGCCCGGCGGGTGCGGGCGGTGGCGGTGTCCTTTCCGGAGACGGCGGCGCTGCTTCCCGGGGCGCGCACCGTGCACACCGGCAACCCGGTCCGTGCCGACATCGCGGCTGGCGCGCCGGCTCCGCTGGGCGAGCGACTGCTCCACGTCCTGGTGATGGGGGGCTCGCAGGGCGCCCGGCGGCTCAACGACGCGGTGGCGGGATGCGCTGGCTCGCTGCTCGAAGCCCATCCCAGCCTGCGGCTGACCCATCAGTGCGGTGCCAACGACGCGGAATGGGCGGTGCCGGCCCGGCTGGGACTCCCAGCAGAGGTGCGCGAGCGGTACACGGTGGCCGCGTTCTACGACGACATCGGCGAGCGGATCCGCGCCGCCGACCTGGTGGTGATGCGTGCCGGAGGGTCATCGCTGGCGGAGGTGAGCGTGCTCGGCCGCCCGATGATCCTGGTGCCGTATCCCTATGCCGGCGCCCATCAGCAGGACAACGCGGCTCCGTACGCCGCCGCCGGCGCCGCCAAGGTGATTCCCGACGCCGACTGCAGCGCCAACCGGCTTCGCGAGGAGATCGAGGCGCTGATCCGTGATCCCGATCGCTGGCGGGCGATGGCGGCGGCGAGCGCGCGGATCGGGCGTCCCAACGCGGCGGAGCGGGTGGTGGAGCTGATCCGCGAGGTGGCGCGATGACGTCGCCGCGACACGTGCACTTCCTCGGCATCTGCGGGTACGCGGTCAGCGGAGCCGCACTGATGGCGCAGCAGCTCGGCTACACGGTGACGGGATCGGACGAGGATGCCTATCCGCCGACGACCGACCTGCTCACCGCCGCCGGCATCGCCTGGGAGAACCATCACGCCCCCGAGAACCTCGATCTGTTGAGCACGCCCGAGCTGGTGGTGGTCGGCAACCAGGTGCGTCCGGGCAACGTCGAATGGGAGGCGGCGGTGGCTCGGGGGCTGCCGATCACCAGCGAGGCGGAGTTCTACGCGGAGCTCACCCACGACCGTCTCCGCATCGCTGTCTGTGGCACCCACGGGAAGACCACCACCGCCGCGCTGGCTGCCTGGATGCTGGAGTCGGCCGGGATGACGCCCGGGTTCCGGCTCGGCACGACCTCGCGCGACTTCGCCGCCAGCGCCCGTCTCGGCGAAGGCGCTCCCTTCGTCTTCGAGGGTGACGAGTACACCACCGCGCCGTGGGACTCGCGGCCCAAGTTTCTCCACATCCACCCGCAGCTGGCGTGCGTCACCCGACTCGAGCTCGACCATCCCGACGTCTTCCCGAGCTTCGACGCCTACCGGGCACCCTTTGTCGAGCTCGTCCGCGGCATGCCGCGCGAGGGCACCCTGCTCCTCTGCGCCGACGATGCCGAGTGCCTGGCGCTGGCCGAGCATGCGGCGTGCCGGGTCGAGACCTACGGCACCGGCGGTGCCGCCGACTGGACCGCCGCCGAGGTGGAAGCCGCGGCCCACCCCGGCGACGGCAGCCTGCTCGACCAGCGCTTCACCATCCGGGGACCCGATGGCGTTGACGTCCGGGTCACCCTTCCTCTGCCGGGTGCGCACAACCGGCAGAACGCCACCGCGGCGCTGGCCCTGGCGACTCACGCCGGCGCCGACCCGGCCCGCTGTGCCGCCGCCTGTGCGGATTTCCGCGGGCCGTCGCGCCGCTTCGAGATCGTCGGCAGCGTCGACGGCGTCGCCGTGGTCGACGACTACGCGCACCATCCCACCGAGGTCGCCGCCACGGTCGGGGCGGCCCGCGCCCGCTTCGCGTCGGTCCGCCACCTCATCGCCCTCTACGTCCCGCACACCTACTCGCGCACCCTCGAGCTGCTCGAGCAATACGCGACCAGCTTCACCGGCGCCGATCTGGTGCTCCTCGGGCCCATCGAGCCGGCTCGCGAGCGCCACCTCGCCCACACCGTGAGCCCCGAGGATGTCGCCGTCCGGGTGCGACACAGCGCCGGCGATGTGCGGGTGGTGGCGACTCCCGAGGAGGCGATCCTGGTCATCGCCGAGTCCGCGCAGCGTGGCGATGTCGTTCTCTGCATGTCGGTGCGCGGCTTCGACGACGTCGCCCGACGCACTCTCGCCGCTCTGGAGGCGCGCCATGCCCTCCGTTGAGTGGCTGGACCGCTGGCCCGGAATCAGCCGCGACGAGCCGCTGAGCCGCCACAACCAGTACGGCATCGGCGGTCCCGCGGACTGGTTCCTGGCGGTGCGCGAAGCGTCCCAGCTGACCGAGCTGGTGCCCCGCTGCCGCGACGCGGGGGTTCCGATCACCATGCTAGGCGCGGGAAGCAACGCGCTGGTGCTCGACGGCGGCGTTCGCGGGCTGGTGGTCAAGCTGGTCGACCGGCGCATGCGCGAGCCCGCGGCGGGCGTCCTCGAGCTCAGCGGCGGCTACATGATGCCGCGGGCGGCGCTCGACTGCGCGCGCCGCGGCATCGGCGGCATGGAGTTCGGCATCGGCGTCCCGGGAACGTGCGGTGCCAGCGTCTTGGGCAACGCCGGCGCCTTCGGCCGCGAGATCAAGGACGTGATGCTCGACTGCGACACCCTCGCTCCGGACGGATCGCCTCGCCGCATCGGCGCCGGCGAGTGCGGCTTCGCCTACCGGGACTCCCGCTTCAAGCACGAGCTCGCCGACCACATCGTGGTCGCCGCTCGATTCCGGGTCACCCATGACGACGCCGCGGCGGTGCGCGCGCGGACCGATGCCATCCAGGCCGAGCGCAAGGCGACCCAGCCCTACGGTGTGCGCAGCCTGGGCAGCGTCTTCAAGAACCCTCCCGGCGACCATGCCGGCCGGCTGATCGAGGCCGCCGGTCTGCGGGGGGCGCGCCATGACGGGGCGGAGATCTCGCGCAAGCACGCCAACTTCATCCTCAATCTCGGTGGCGCCTCGGCGGCGGACGTGCTGAGGCTGGTCGAGCTCGCTCACCGGACGGTGCTCGAGCGCTTCGGTGTCGATCTCGAGCGGGAGATCGTTCTTCTCGGCGATCACGCCCCGGCGGCAACCGCCGCTCGCGAGCGGTAGCGGGGCGCCAGGCAATGCGGATCGCCGTCCTCGCCGGGGGGCGCAGCAGCGAGCGCGAGGTGAGCCTGATGAGCGGCGGCCAGGTGCTCGCCGCACTGCGCGCTCGTGGCCACGACGCTCAGCTGGTCGAGTGCGACGCGGAGATGTGGGAGGTGCTTCGCGATGGAGCCTTTGACGCCGTCTTTCCCGCGCTTCACGGCCGCTACGGCGAGGACGGCACCGTCCAGGCGGTCTGCGAGCTGCTCGGCCTCCCCTACACCGGCAGCCCGCTGCTGGCGACCGCGCTCTGTCTCGACAAGGCGATGGCCAAGCGGATCTTCGTCGCCGAGGGCATCGACACCCCACCCTGGCGCCTGATCGAGCCGACCCTGCCCGGGGAGCGGGCGGCGGCGGCGATGGCCGCCGCGGCAGCCGCCCTCGGCCTGCCACTGGTGGTCAAGCCCAACCGGGCCGGCTCGACGGTCGGGCTCACCATCGTTCCGGACAGTTCTGGCCTGATGGCGGCCCATGCCGCCGCCGCCGCCCACGATCACGTGCTCTGCGAGCGATTGGTCGCCGGAACCGAGATCACCATCGGCGTTCTGTGGCATGATCCGCCGCAGATTCTCCCGACCCTCGAGATCGTCTCTCACCGTCCTCTCTACGACTATGCAGCGAAATACACCGCGGGTCAGAGCGAGCATGTCATTCCGGCCCGGCTGCCGGAGGAGCAGCGCGTCGCCGCTCAGCACGTCGCCGGCCGGGCCCACCTCGCCTTGGGATGTCGCGGCATGTCCCGCGTCGACCTCATCGTCGATGGCGGCGGGCGTCCGTGGGTGCTCGAGGTGAACGCCATCCCCGGCCTCACCGAGCTGTCCCTGCTCCCCGATGCGGCGCGGGCCGCGGGCATCTCGTTCGACGCGCTCTGCGACGGGCTGGTCGAGGACGCGCTGCGCCGCGGCGAGCGGCGGCCGTGAGCACCGTCGTCGACGAGCGCACCCGGCGCGCCCGGGCTCGAGCGGTGGCGGCGTCCATCCTCGACGCCCCCCCGGCGCGGCGCCGCTTCGCGCGCAGCCCGGAGATCACCCTGCGGGGCGCGTCGCGACGCCGGCAGGAACGGCTCGAGGCGCCCCGACTCTCCAGTCTCGCCGCGGTGCTGTCGCGCCGCCGCATCGTGGCCGCGGTGCTGGTGCTGCAACTGGTGGCGCTCGCGGCGATCCTGGTGCTGCCCGTCTTCCGCGTCCACACCATCGCCATCAGCGGTGCCAGGCTGCTCAGCCGCCAGACGCTGCTCAGCACCGCCGGCGTGTCGGCGTCGCAGAGCATCTTCACCGTCGACGGTGACGCCATCAGGGCTCGCCTCGAACACCTGGCCTGGGTGCACAATGTCACCGTCGAGACCGAGCTTCCGGGAACGCTGCGCATCACCGTGGTGGAGTCGACGCCGGTGCTGCATCTGCGCCGGCCTCACTCCGACCTGGTCGTCGCCGACGGCGGCGCCACCATCGACATCGCCGCCACCGCCCGAGCCGGCACCCCACCACTGCCGCTGCTGATCGACGACCGTGCCGCCCCGGGTGGCTCGGGGGCCGGCGTCGATCCCGCCCTGGTGCGGACCCTCGGAGTGATCGCCGCCCACTTCCACGACGTGTTCGGATGCGAGGTGGCCGCCTTCCACTGGCAGAACGACGGACTGCTGACCATCGAGGCGACCACCGGGTGGCGGGCGATCCTGGGCCACATGGACACCGAGCCGCAGGTCGCCGGCATCCCCGCGCAGATCACCGCCCTGGCGGCGCTGCGCAGCCACGTCGACTTCGTCAAGCCCAACTTCGGGTATGTCGACCTGGAGAACCCGGCGGCGCCGGCGGTCGGAGGCAAGCCGCTGCCGGTCGCACCGCCGGCGGTGGCCGGCGCGCCCGCACCGTCGCACCCGAGCACCCATGGGGCGGCACCGGCGCCGTCCCCGACGACCACGGCGACGCCGGCCCCGACCCCGACGCCGGCGCCGACTCCGACTCCGACTCCGACTCCGACTCCGACTCCGACTCCCTACAACTTCGGCGTCATCGGCGGAGGCACTCCGACGCCACGTCACTAGCGGCCGACCCGCGGGTCAGCCCGCGCGCTCCCAGGGTTGGGCCGCCTGCAGCGCCGAGAGGATGGCGCGGGTCGCCGGTGACCGGTTGAGGGTGTAGAAGTGCACCCCCGGGGCACCGCCGGCGAGCAGCTCGGCGCACTGCAGCGTCGACCAGGCCACGCCAAGCTGCATCACCGCCTCTGGTTCTTCCTTGCGCCGCTGCACCGCCTCGCAGAGCGGCTCTGGGATGTGGGCTCCGAACATCTTCGACTCGAAGCGGTCGACCTGGGTGGCGCGGGTGATCGGCATGATGCCGGGGATGATCGGCACGTCGATGCCGGCCCGGCGGGCGCGGGCGACGAAGTCGAAGTAGGCGCGGTTGTCGAAGAAGAGCTGGGTGATCAGGAAGCAGGCCCCGCTGTCCACCTTGAGCTTGGTCTGCCGAAGGTCGTCATCGGGGCTGACCGATTCGCTGTGGCTCTCGGGATAGCAGGCGCCCCCCACGCAGAAGTCGTAGTTGGCGGTGATCAGCGCCAGCAGCTCGGAGCTGTGGGAGAGCCCGCCGGCGGCGGCGACGAAGGCGCCGTCGGCGGATGGGGGGTCGCCGCGCAGGGCCAGCACGTTGTCGATGCCCTCGTCGCGCAGCCGCCCCAGCACCCCGTGCAGCTCGTCGACGGTCGCGTCGGCGCAGGTGAAGTGGGCCATCGGCTCGAGGCCGAGCTCGCGCCGGATGCGCACCACCAGCTCCAGGGTGCGGACCCGCGTGCTCCCTCGCCGCTGGGTCACCGACACGAAGGAGGGCTCGAGCTCGCGCAGCTCGGTGATGGCGCGGAACAGGTTCTCCTCGCCCTCGTCGGTGTGGGGAGGGAAGAACTCGAAGGAGAAGACGGGGCCGCGCTCGCGCAGCATCCGGTCGATGCGCATGGAGGAATGGTGAGGCACCGGCGGCCTGGGGCGGCAGCCGGCCTTCCTGGGGTCGACCGAGGCCTTTGCCGCCTTGGCGGTCGGGGAGCGGCCGGCAAGGCGGCGATCCTTCCCGGCCGAGCCGGAGCACCGCGCTTTACACGCGATTTGGCGGGTGCTACCGTGACCGGGCTTCAGCGGCCCGATGGGGCTGCGGCCGGCAGGGTCTCGTCAGCCAGGTGCAGTGGCGAGGCCCTGTTTGTGTTCCGGGCCCAATCCCGCGCCGCCGGGGACGCTGGCGGGGGGTTCGCGCCGCCCTCCCTCACCCCCTGACCTCCTGGTCAGTAACCATCCACATATTGTGCCGTGCTCCGGCCGCAAACCCAGCATGTTGCGGTTTTGTGGCCGACTACCCCTATCGCCGCCAGACGGCTCCGGCTATACTCGGCTTTCGATGTGACCCGGGCACGACGCCTCGCCGCACTCGACCTCGGAACCACCAAGGCGTGTTGTGCCATCGCCGACGTCGATTCCGACGGCCTTCGCGTGCTCGGCTTCGGGCAATCGCCCTCCCGGGGAGTCCGCAAGGGGGCGATCGTCGACATCGAACGGGCCGCCGAAGCGGTGGCCGAGGCCGTCGACGCCACCGAGCGCATGTCCGGCCTGCCCGTCGACGCGGTGGTCGTCGGCATCGCCGGTGGTCACCTCGCCTCGCAGAACAGCCGTGGGGTGGTGGCCGTGCCCGCCGGCCACCGCGAGGTCCGGCACGGCGACATCACACGCGCCGTCGAAGCGGCGCGCGCGGTCAGCGTCCCATCCGATCGCGAGATCGTTCACGTGCTGCCGCAGCAGTTCACCATCGACGGACAGGATGGAGTTCGCGACGCAATCGGCATGATCGGGACCCGATTGGAAGTCGACACCCACATCATCACCGGCTCCACCACCGCGATCCAGAACGTCGTCAAGGTGATGCACACGGCGGGCCTCGACGTCGAGGACCTCGTCCTTCAGGTGCTCGCCTCGGCTCGCGCCGTCACCACCGAGGACGAGATCGAGCGCGGCGTCGCCGTGGTCGACGTGGGTGGTGGCACCACCGACGTCGCCGTCTTCGGCGCCGGCAGCGTGCTGCACACCGGGGTGGTACCGGTGGGCGGCAACCATGTCACCGGCGACCTGGCGGTCGGGCTGCGCAGCGACCTCGAGACCGCCGAGGCTGTGAAGCGGGCCAATGGTCACAGCCTGCAGCTGACCATTCCCGCCGAGGCCACGGTGACGCTGACCCCGATGGGCTACGAGGAGCCGGTGGCGGTGCCGCAACGCTACCTGGCCGAGGTGATCGGGCCTCGCGCCCGGGAGATGGCGGTGCTGATCGACACCGAGATCAGCCGCTCGGGAGCGGCGGCGCGGCTTCCTGGCGGGGTGGTGATGTGCGGCGGCGGCGCGCTGCTGCGCGGATTCGCCGAGATCGTTCAACAGGTCACCGATCTCCCGGTGCGGGTCGCAGCTCCACCGGTTGCGCATGGCATGGACGAGGGCGTGCGCGGCCCCGAGCATGCCACTCTCGTCGGACTGATGCTGTGGGGAGACAAACGGGGAGGGTCGCGTACCTTTGCCCGGACCAACGGACACGGGGGCAACGGACACACAATGAGCACACGTTTTGGACGGTGGTTGCGTGAACTTTTCTGATCGACTTCGCATGTACGGCCTCGAGGGACGCGGTGGTGGTGCCCCGCGTGGTCAGAATCAGCCATCGCAGCAACCACAGCCACACCAATCACAGCCACAACGGTCGCAGCCCAGTCCGGAACCGGCGAAGACCAACGGCCACAGCAACGCGGCGGCGCGCGCCGGATACGAGTCCTTGCGCCCGCGTCCACGACAGCGGGAGGAAGCACCCATGCCCGAGCTCGATCGCACTCTCGACGGCAACGCCCGCATCAAGGTGGTGGGCGTGGGAGGAGGCGGCAGCAACGCCGTCAACCGGATGATCCGCAGCAAGCTGCGCGGGGTCGAGTTCGTCTCCATCAACACCGACCTGCAGGCCTTGAGCAGCAGCGAGGCGGGGGTCAAGGTGCACATCGGCCGCAAGCTGACCCGCGGCCTGGGTGCGGGAGGCGATCCCAACAAGGGATCGGAGGCGGCGGAGGAGTCGCGTACCGAGGTGACCAAGCTGCTCACCGACTGCGACATGGTGTTCGTCACCGCCGGCATGGGAGGTGGCACCGGCACCGGCGCCGCTCCGGTGGTGGCGGAGATCGCCAAGCAGCAGGGTGCGCTCACCATCGGCGTGGTCACCAAGCCGTTCCGCTTCGAGGGCCTCAGCCGCCAGAAGTCGGCGGAGCAGGGGATCGCCGCCCTGCAGTCGCGGGTCGACACCCTGATCACCATCCCCAACGAGCGGCTGCTGGCGGTCGCCGACAAGAAGACGACGCTGATGGAGTCGTTCAAGATCGCTGACGACGTGCTCCGCCAGGGTGTCCAGGGCATCTCCGACCTGATCGTCTACCCCGGCGTCATCAACCTCGATTTCGCCGACGTCAAGGCGATCATGTCCGGCCAGGGCGCGGCACTGATGGGCATCGGCTTCGGCAGCGGCGACACCCGCGCCGCCGACGCGGCCCGCGACGCCGTCGCCAGCCCGTTGCTGGAGACCACCATCGCCGGCGCCAAGGGCATCCTGCTCAACATCACCGGCGGCAACGACCTCACCCTCTACGAGGTCAACGAAGCGGCCCAGCTGGTGGCGGAGTCGGCGGACCCCGAGGCGCAGATCATCTTCGGCACCGTGATCGACGAGCGCCTCAATGGCGAGGTGAAGATCACCGTCATCGCCACCGGCTTCACCGGCAACATCGAGACCTTCGGCACCGTGGCCTACGAGCCGGCGGCGCGTCCCGTGGCGCAGGAGCGGACGCCGTCCTACGCAGGCTTCAACGTCGAAGACCTCGAGATTCCCGCCTTCCTGCGGGACCGCAGGTGACCCATCGGGGAGCCCGTCGCTGACGGGCCCCCCGGCCACACCCAAAGCCGGCGACGATGAAGTGTCCATACTGCGCCCACGTCGACTCCAAGGTGGTCGATTCGCGCGACTCGGAGACGGGTGAGGCCATCCGCCGCCGTCGCGAGTGCCTGAACTGCGGCAAGCGTTTCACCACCTACGAGCGCATCGAAGCGGTGCCGCTCTACGTGGTGAAGAAGGACGGACGGCGTGAGGAGTTCAGCCGGCAGAAGCTCTACACGGGCCTGGTCACCGCCGCCAAGAAGCGCGACATCTCCCCGGCTCAGCTCGAGGCGTTGGTCGAGGAGCTCGAGAACACTCTCCGCGGCCGGGGCGGCACCGAGGTCGGCAGCCGCGAGCTGGGCGAGATGGTGATGGAGCGTTTGCGGATCCTCGACGAGATCGCCTATATCCGCTTCGCCTCGGTGTACCGGTCGTTCAAGGACGCCAGCGACATGCGGGCCACCATCGAGCAGATGCTGTCGCAACCTCCGGGGACCCGCCGGCCGGAGCCGCCGCGCCGTCCCCGCCCACGCACCGACGAATCCGAGCTGCCGCTCGACATCGGCAAGTAGGTCCCGCTTGCCACACTAGGCACGGTCATGTCTGCCGTCGATGCCGGTGTGCATCACGCCCTGTCCGTCCTGCGCGGCCGCATCGCCGCCGCCGCCGAGCGCGCCGGCCGCGATCCCGCCCGCATCACCCTGATCGCCGCCACCAAGACGGTCGCCCCCGAGCGCATCGTCGAGGTGGTCGCGGCCGGGGTGCGCGACCTCGGCGAGAATCGGGTCCAGGAGGCGGTGGCAAAACGCCCGCAGCTCCCCGCGGATGTGCGCTGGCACCTGATCGGCCACCTGCAGACCAACAAGGCGGGACGCGCCGCCGCCATCTTCGACACCGTCCACTCGGTCGATGGCGAGCGGATCGCCGCCGCCCTCGATGCTCGCCGCCCACCGGAGCTGCCCCCGCTCGAGGTGCTGCTCGAGGTCGAACTCACCGGCCTGCCGGGACACACCGGCCACCGTCCGGAGGACCTGGTCGCTGCTGTCGAGGCCGTCGCCGCGCGGGAGCGACTGCGCATCCTCGGGCTGATGACCATGGCCGCTCCGGTCGACGACCCGGAGCTGGCGCGGCCCTACTTCCGCCGCTTGCGCGAGCTACGCGACCAGGTCGAGGAGCGCACCGGGCGCCGCCTGCCGGCGCTGAGCATGGGCATGAGCGACGATTTCGAGGTGGCGGTGGAGGAGGGGGCGACGATGGTGCGGGTGGGCCGGGCCCTGTTCGGCGCACGGCCGCCGCGGACGCAGCGACCATAGCCCGGATCCATCGGCGCTTGGCCCGGTTCCATGGGCGCTTAGACTGAGGCCGCCCGCCGCGGGCAACCCTTTCTCACTGCCATGCCCCGCTTCGCATCCGTCTCCAGCCGCGCCGGCTTTGCCGAGGGCGAGCGCCAGATCCTCGAGTTCTGGCGCTCGGCTGACGTGTTCGCGCGCACCCTCGCCTGGCGCGAGGGCGCGCCGCCGTACGTCTTCTACGAAGGGCCTCCGACCGCCAACGCGAGACCCGGCATCCATCACGCGCTCGCCCGCGCCTACAAGGACCTCTTCCCACGCTACAAGCAGATGGCGGGCTTCTCGGTGCCGCGTAAGGCGGGGTGGGACACCCACGGCCTGCCGGTGGAGCTCGAGATCGAGCGCAAGCTGAAGATCAGCGGCAAGCGCCAGATCGAGGAGTACGGCGTCGCCGCCTTCAACGAGCTCTGCCGCCGGTCGGTGGACGACTACATCGACGAGTGGGAGCAGATGACCGAGCGGCTCGGCTTCTGGCTCGACATGCGTCATCCCTACCGGACCTACGACGCGACCTACATCGAATCGGTGTGGTGGAGCCTGCGACAGCTCTGGGACATGGGGCTGGTCTACCAGGGATACAAGGTTCAGCCCTACTGCCCGCGCTGCCAGACGTCGCTCTCCTCGCACGAGCTCAGCCAGGGTTACCGTGAGGACACCCCCGACCCGTCGATCTACGTGCGCTTCCGTCTCGCCGACACGCCGCAGACCTCACTGCTCGCCTGGACCACGACTCCCTGGACGCTTCCGGGCAACGTCGCGCTCGCGGTCCACCCCGACCAGACCTACGTGCGGGTGCGCCAGGGTGAGGAGGACGTCATCGTCGCCAAGGCGCGGATGGAGGTGCTGGACGGCGAGTACCAGGTGGTCGCCGAGATGCCCGGTCGCGACCTTGTCGACCTCACCTACCAGCCGCTCTTCAGCGACATGATCCCCGACGGTCTCGCCTTCGTGGTGCTCCCGGCCCCGGGGCTGGTGAGCATGAACGAGGGCACCGGCATCGTCCACACCGCCGCCGCGTACGGCGAGGCCGACCTGGAGCTGTGCCAGCGGATGGGGGTCGCCGTCCGCCATGTGGTGGGCCTCGACGGTCGCTTCCTCGAGGGGCAGACCCGCTACCGCGGGCTGTTCGTCAAGGACGCCGACCCGCTCATCGTCACCGACCTCGAGGAGCAGGGAAACCTCTACCGGTCGGAGCGGATCCGGCACACCTATCCGTTCTGCTGGCGCTGCGAGACGCCCCTGCTCTACTACGCCCTCACCTCATGGTTCATCCGCACCACCGCCCACAAGGACCGCCTGCTGGCCCACAACCGCAGCGTCGCCTGGCAGCCGGCACACGTGCGCGACGGGCGGATGGGCAACTGGCTCGAGAACCTGGTGGACTGGAACCTGTCGCGGACCCGGTACTGGGGCACGCCGCTGCCGGTCTGGGTCTGCGAGAGATGCGAGACGCAGCGCTGCGTCGGCAGCGCCGCCGAGATCGGTCTCGACACCGGTCGCGACGACCTTCACAAGCCGCATGTCGACGAGGTCACGCTTGCCTGCGAGCAGTGCGGTGGCGTGATGCGCCGCGTTCCCGAGGTCATCGACTGCTGGTACGACAGCGGCGCGATGCCCTTCGCCCAGTGGCACTATCCCTTCGAGAACCGGGAGTGGTTCGAGCAGCGTCATCCCGCCGACTTCATCTGCGAGGCGATCGACCAGACCCGCGGGTGGTTCTTCTCCCTGCTCGCGGAGTCTGCGCTGCTGTTCGACCAGCCCGCGTACCGCAACGTGATCTGCCTCAGCCACGTCGTCGACGAGCGGGGCAGGAAGATGAGCAAGTCGCGGGGCAACACCATAGACCCGCTGGCCGCCTTCGACGAGTTCGGAGCCGACACGGTGCGCTGGTACTTCTTCAGCAGTGTCTCCGCCGGTGCCGAATACCGCGTCGGCCCGCGCCTGCTGCAGGAGGTGGTGCGGCGCTTCCTGCTGACCCTGTGGAACACCTACTCCTTTCATGTCACCTATGCGCTGATCGACGGCTACGATCCCACCGCGACCGCGCCGCCGGTGCTGGAGCGTCCTGCCCTCGATCGCTGGGCGCTGGCACGGCTGGCGGAGACCGTCGACACCGTGCGCGGCACGCTCGACCGCTATGACGCCACCGACGCCTGTCGCGCCCTCGAGCAGTACGTGGAGGACCTCTCCAACTGGTATGTGCGCCGCTCGCGACGGCGCTTCTGGAAGAGCGACGGCAGTCAGGACGGCGTCGGCGACGTCGACAAGCGCTGCGCCTATGCGACCCTGCATCTCGCGCTGGTCACCCTATCCCGGCTGCTGGCGCCGTTCATGCCCTTCGTCAGCGAGCGCATGTACCGCAATCTGAGCGGATTCGACGGTGATCATCCGCCCGCTGACCGAACTCCGGACTCGGTCCACCTCTGCGACTACCCGGTCGCGGAGGGGTCGATGCGCGACCACGAGCTGGTGGTCGAGATGGCACGGCTGCGGCGCCTGGTCGAGGATGGCCTGGCTGCCCGCGAGCAGGCGCGCATCAAGGTGCGGCAGCCGCTGCGCCTGGCGACGGTGCGGGGCAAGCGCTTCGCCCCCGAGCTGGAGGCGATCTTCGCCGACGAGCTCAACGTCAAGGCGGTGAGCTACGCGGAGCGTTCCGGGCCGCACGAGGACGTGGCCCTCGACACCGAGATCGATGACGATCTGCGGCTCGAGGGCCTGGCGCGGGAGATCAGCCGCCGGGTCAACGACCTGCGCAAGAAGGCGAACCTGGCGCTCGACGACCGCATCACCCTCTACGTCGATGCCGATGGCGACATCGCCCGGGCCGTCAGCGCTCACCAGGCACGGATCGCCGAGGACACGCTGGCCACCCGCGTCGTCGAGGGGCGCGGCGAGGTGCTCGCCGACAGCGATGGCGAGGTGGCCGGCATCCGCTGCTGGTTGGGGGTGGCCCGCTGAGCTCGCAGGCGGGGCCGGTGTCGCCGACCCGAAGCCGGGTCCGGCTCGGCGCGCTGGCCATCCTGCTGACCACCGCCGGCGCCGTCTATGCCCTCGACCATCTCATCAAGTGGGTGGTCGAGCAGCACGTCGCCTACCAGACCCAGGTTCCCTCGAGCGGGCCTGTCACCATCGATCACGTCCACAACACGGGCGCTGCCTTCGGCCTGTTCCCCCAGTTGCAGACGGTGTTCCTCGTCGTCGCCGTGCTGGTGAGCGGGTACATCGTCCTCGCCGGCCACCGCTTCGGCTCCGGACTCAGCACCCAGCTGCCGCTGGGGTTGGTGCTCGGCGGCGCCACCGCCAACGCGGTCGACCGCTTCCGGCAGGGCTACGTCGTCGACTACATCGACCTGCACCGATGGCCGGTCTTCAACCTCGCCGACATGTGCATCGTCGTCGGCATCGTCGCCGCCCTCTTCTTCGTCGTGCCCCGCGCCGAGGGGCCGCGCGGTGATGCGGCCATCCCTCCGGGGAGCGAGGGATGAGCGCTCCCGCCACCACCGTTGCCTCCGGTGGGGTCCGGCTCGACACCTGGTTGTCCGGTGACCGGGGCATCTCGCGGTCGGCGGCCCAGGTGCTGATCGCCACGGGTCTGGTCACGGTGAACGGCCGGCCGGGCCGCTCCGGGCAGCGGCTGCGGCCGGGTGACGCCGTGGTGCTCACCCCGGCACCGGCGGTGCCGGCGCCCGACACGAGCGGTGTCCCGGTGACCCTCCACGTGGTCCACGAGGACCAGTGGCTGGCGGTGATCGACAAGCCGGCCGGGATGGTGGTCCACCCCGCCGCCGGCCACCCTGGGGGAACCCTCGCCGACGGGCTCCGCCAGCGCGGCGACACCTGGTCCCTGGCAGGCGGGCCGGAGCGTGCCGGCATCGTCCACCGTCTCGACCGCTACACCAGCGGGCTGCTGGTGGTGGCCAAGACCGAGGCCGCGCATCGAGCCCTCGCCGCCCAGCTCGCCGACCGCACCCTGGGGCGAGACTACTGGGCGCTGGTCTGGGGCGGGGTGAGCGAGGACAGCGGCCGCATCGACGCGCCGATCGGCCGCGATCCGCGGCATCGTCAGCGCATGGCGGTGGTCGACGATGGCAGGCCGGCGGTGACCGACTTCCGCGTGGCCGAGCGCTGTTCCCAGTCGACGGTGCTCGACATCTCGCTCCGCACCGGCCGCACCCACCAGATCCGGGTCCACTGCGCCTGGATCGGGCGCCCGGTCGTCGGCGACCGTGTCTACGGCCGGCGTGCCGACCCCGCCGCATCGCGCCCGGCGCTGCACGCTTGCCGGCTGCATCTGCGTCACCCCGCCGACGGCAGCGAGCGGGACTTCGTCTCGCCGCTTCCGCCCGACCTTGAGGACGTGCTGCAGCGGGCCCGGCGCCAAGACCTGTGAGCCACGGGGACGCCCCGCCCACCGGCCGCCTGGTGGTGCTGAGCGGCCCCAGCGGGGTGGGCAAGGACACCGTGCTCCAGGCACTGACCTCGCTCGAGCCGCGGCTGCGCCGCAGCGTGTCGTGCACCACCCGGCCGCCCCGGCCCGGAGAGACCGACGGCGTCTCCTACCACTTCGTCGACGACGCCACCTTTCGCGCCATGATCGATCGCGACGAGTTCCTGGAATGGGCGGTGGTCCATGGGGAGCTCAAGGGAACCCCGCGGGCCGCCGTCCAGGAGGCGCTCGCCCGCGGCGAGGACGTCATCCTCAAGATCGACGTCCAGGGAGCCGCGCAGGTGCGTGGCCAGCAGCTGCCGGGGACCATCTTCATCTTCCTGATGCCGCCCTCGCTGGAGGAGCTTCAAGAGCGGCTGCGCCGCCGCGAGACCGAGGACGAGGCATCGCTGGCGGTGCGCGAGAGCGATGCCCGGCGCGAGCTGGCGATGGCCGAGCAGTACGATCACCGCGTCGTCAACGACAATGTCGAGCGGGCGGCTCGGGAGATCCTGGGGATCATCGCCCGCAGCCGCCGCCGGCATGAGGACGGAGATGGCTGAAACCCGGGCGCTCGAGGGGCGGCGGATCGCCGTCTATGTCTCCGGCAGCGTCGCCGCCTACAAGGCGGCCTCGGTGGTGACCGCCCTGCGCAAGCAGGGGGCCGAGGTGCGGGTGGCGATGACCGCCGCCGGGGCGCGCTTCATCTCGCCGATCACCATGCAGAGCCTCTCCGGGCACCCGGTGGCGACCTCGCTGTGGGACGAGCCGGCCGCCCAGGACGCCGGGCACGGCATGACCCATCTCGCCCTCGCCGCCTGGGCGGAGCTGCAGGTCGCGGTTCCGGCGTCCGCCGATCTAATCGCCCGCCTGGCGCTGGGTCTCGCCGACGACGCCGTCACCGCCACCGCTCTCGCCTGCCGCGCTCCGCTGTTGCTGGCGCCGGCGATGGAGTCGGAGATGTGGTCACATCCGGCGACCCAGAGCAACCTCGACACCCTGCGTGGTCGCGGCGCCGTGGTGGTGGGACCGACCAGCGGCCGGCTCGCCAGCGGCGACGAGGGACCGGGGAGGATGGTCGAGCCCGACGAGGTGGTGGCGGCGGTGCCGGGCGTCCTGCCGGGCGTGCCCGCGGGTGCCCGCTGGTTGGACGGCGAGCGCGTGGTGGTCACCGCCGGAGGCACCCGCGAGCCCATCGATCCGGTCAGATATGTCGGTAACCGCAGCAGCGGCAAGATGGGCAACGCGTTGACCGATGAGGCCCTGCGCCTGGGCGGGCGGGTCATCCTGGTGACCGCCGCTCCGCCGCCCCCGCCCCGCCATGGTCTGACGGTGGTCGAGGTCGGCACCGCCGACGAGATGCTCGCCGCGGTGCGCGCACATCTTGCCGGCGCCGCGGTGCTGGTGATGGCTGCCGCGGTGGCCGACTACCGTCCGGCGCAGGCAGCGCAGCGCAAGATCAAGAAGCGTGACGACCCGTTCGATCTCGCGCTGGTGCCCGCCGCCGACATCCTCCATGCGCTTCGCGACGACGACGCTCGCCGAGGCGCGATCGTGGTCGGTTTCGCCGCCGAGACCGACAACCTGCTCGCCAACGCCACCGCCAAGCTGGCAGAGAAGCGGCTCGACCTGATCGTCGCCAACGACGTCTCGAGCGAGGGGATCGGGATGGCCACCGACGACAATGCCGTGACCATCATCGGTCGCGACGGCGTGGTGGCCGAGGTTTCTCGAGCGCCGAAACGGGAGATCGCGCGCGCCGTCTTCGCCGCGGTGCACGCGCTGCACCACCGGCGTTAGCCGCGCGCCCTCGCGCTGCCCGCCGCAGCGGCGGGCGCGGCCGACCGGAGCTCGGCTGCGATAGCGCCGGGCCCCGCCGGTGTTGCCACCGGCAGGGCATCCGACCCGGTCGCGACCTCCGCACACCCGCGAGGCCACTGGCCGTCCGGCGTCGCCGGGGTGTCGGGACGCCAGAGCCGCACTTCAGTGTAAGCGCGCGCACCGACCGGCGCAATGGCGTCAGACCGCCCGCGACGACATCGTCAGCACCCCTCTCTCCCCTGGCACGAGCGGATGTTCGGTGGGACAATGCCGTGGTGGACGGGGTCGGGCTGAGCGCGCCACCGGCGGCCTACGCCAGGGTGGTGCCCGAGACCCGCTCGATCCTGGAGGGGTCCGGGTTCACCTACTCGGTGCCCGAGGCACTGCTGGGTCGCGCCCTCCCCGGCTGCCGGGTGGTGGTGCCGTTCGGCCGGCGCAGCGTGGTCGGCTACGTGGTCGAGCGGAGCGCGGACAGCTCGGTGGAGGAGACCCGGCCGATCACCGAGGTGGTTGACGAGGCGCCACTGCTGGCGGCGCCCCAGCTCGCCCTGGCGCAGTGGATCGCCGCCCGCTATGCCGCGCCGCTGGGAGAGGTGGTCAAGGCGATGCTCCCCGCCGGGGTGCGCGGCGCCAGGCCGGGCGGCCGCCGGCGCGGCCCACGCACCACCTCGCTCGCTCTCGTCGCGGCGCGCGCGGTCGCGGGGGCGCCCGAGCACCCGCCGGTGCTGTCACCGTCCCAGGCGGAGGCGGCCGCGCCCCTGCTCGCGGCCATCGCCGGCGGGTGTCACCGTCGCGTCCTGCTCCACGGGGTCACGGGCAGCGGCAAGACCGAGGTCTATCTGACGGCGATCGCCGCCACCCTGGCCGCCGGTCGCCAGGCGCTTGCCCTGGTTCCCGAGATCAGTCTCACTCCGCAGACGGTGCGCCGCTTCGCGGGTCGCTTCCCCGGCCGTCTGGCGCTGATCCACTCCGGGCTCACCGAGGCGGAGCGGGCCGCCGAATGGGGACGGATTCGCGCCGGCGATGCCGATGTCGTCGTCGGCTCGCGCAGCGCCGTGTTCGCCCCCCTCCCGCGTCTCGGCCTGGTGGTCGTCGACGAGGAGGATGCCTCCGCCTACAAGCAGGATCGGATCCCGCGCTATCACGCCGTCGACGTGGCCCTCGAGCTCGGCCGGCTGTGCGACGCACCGGTCGTCCTGGGAAGCGCGACGCCGCGGGTGGAGACCTTTCTCCGCGCTCACACCGGTGACCTGGACCTGACCAGGCTTCCCGAGCGCATCGCCGGTCGCCCGTTGCCACCGATCGAGGTGGTCGACCTGCGCGACGAGCTGCACGCCGGCAACCGCAGCCCGATCTCGGCGGCGCTGGAACGGGCGATGCAGGAGTGTCACGCCGCCGGTGGCCAGTCGATCCTCTTCCTCAACCGTCGTGGCACCGCCACGGTGGTGCTGTGTCGCGACTGCGGCAGCGCGCTGAGCTGTCGCAACTGCAGCGTCTCACTGGTCTATCACCACGGTCGCGGGCGCTGCGAGTGCCATTACTGCGGTGCCAGCGTGCCGGTGCCGCGCGTCTGCCCCGGATGCCGCTCGCCCGCGATCCGCGGCCTCGGGATCGGGACTGAGCGGCTCGAGGCCGAGGTGCGTGAGCGCTTCCCCAAGCTGCGCCTCCTGCGCATGGACCGCGACAACGTCAGCGAGCGCGACGCCTATCACCGCATCTACGAGGCGTTTCGCGCGGGCGAGGCCGACTGCCTCATCGGCACCCAGATGGTGGCCAAGGGATGGGACCTCGGTGGGGTCCGCCTGGTCGGCATCGTCAACGCCGACACGGCGCTGCACTTCCCCGACTATCGCAGCGGGGAGGTCACCTTCTCGCTGCTGACCCAGGTCGCCGGCCGCGCGGGTCGCGGCGACGAGCCGGCGCGCGTGATCCTGCAGACGTACAGTCCCGAGCACTATGCGGTGCGCCACGCCACCGGGCACGATTACCTGTCCTTCGCCCGCGACGAGATCCGCATCCGCCGGGCGCTTCGCTTCCCCCCCTACGCGCGCCTCTGCGTTTGCACCTACGCCCACCGCGACGACGCCCGCGCCGAGATGGAGGCGAGGCGGGCGGCGCAGATTCTCTCTGATAGACTGCCCCCGGGCGGCGGGCTCGACGTCCTCGGCCCGACCCCCGCGTTTCTGCACCGGTTGCGCGGCGAGTACCGATGGCAGCTGACGGTGCGAGGCGAGGAGATCGAGAGGGCGTTTGCCCATCTTCCCAGTACCCGGGGCTGGAGCATCGACGTCGATCCGGCCCTGTAGAGGTTCGACCGTGGCGATACTCGAGATCTTCACCAAAGACGATCCCCGGCTTCGGGCTCGCGCCAAGCGCGTTCCCCGCGTCGATGACGGCACCCGCCGCCTGATGGACGACATGGTGGAGACGATGCTGGCCGCGCCGGGAGTTGGACTCGCCGGCAACCAGGTCGGCACGCTGCTGCGGGTGATCGTCCTCAAGGTCGAGAACCAGCTGTATCAACTTGCCAACCCGGAGCTGATCCGCGCCGAGGGAGAGCAGATCGGCTACGAGGGATGCCTCTCGGTCCCGGGGTACGTGGGTGAGGTGGCCCGCGCCGAGCGGGTCGTCGCCAAGGGGCTGAACCGGCACGGCAAGGAGGTGCGGATCAAGGGCACCGGCCTGCTTGCGCGTGCCATTCAGCACGAGATCGATCATCTCGACGGCATCCTCTTCACCGACAAGCTCACCAGCCTCGACACCTTGCGGCCCGTCGAGGAGGTCCTGGGCGCGGAGCACTCCGCGGAGGCTGCGGAACTCGCGGTCTGACGCAGAGCGGCGGGCTGCGGCGACGATGCGCCTTGCGTTTCTCGGCTCGGCCGACTTCTCGGTCCCCTCGCTCCGTGCCGTGGTCGAGGCGGGGCACCAGGTCGCGCTGGTGATCACCCAGCCCGACAAGCCCGGTGATCGCGGCCGTCCCGCGCCGCGCCCCGTCGCCGACGCCGCGGGCGCGCTCGGCCTGCCGCTCTGGCAGCCGCCGCGGCTGCGTGACGACGCGGCGGTCGGCCGGCTCCTCGACCTGCGGCTCGAGGCACTTGTTGTCGCCGCCTATGGCCAGATCCTGCCGGCTGCGCTGCTCGAGGGGCCGAGCTTCGGCGGGATCAACGTACACGCTTCGCTGCTGCCGCGCTGGCGCGGAGCATCGCCGGTGGTGGCGGCGATCCTGCACGGTGACGGCGAGACCGGCGTCTGCATCATCAGGATGGATGCGGGAGTCGACACTGGTCCCGTCTACGCGCGTGGGGCCATTCCCATCCCCCCGGACGCCACCACGCCGCGGCTGACCATGGAGCTCGCCGAGTTGGGGGCGGGGATGCTGGTCGAGGTGCTCCGCGATCTCGAGGCGGGCACCGCGCGGGCCGAACCGCAGAACGAGGAGGGTGCCACCTACGCGCCCCGGCTGCGTCGCGAGGATGCCTGGATCAGCTGGGCCGAGCACACCGCTGTCGGGATCGACCGGCGGGTGCGCGCCCTCAACCCCTGGCCGGGGGTGATCGCTCCGCTCGGCGGCGTCGAGGTGCGCATCCTCGCCGGCGGGCTCGGTCACGACAACAGCGGCGGGGCGGTCGACCCCGGCGAGGTGGTGCGCTCCGATCACTGGGCGCTCGAGGTCGCCACTCGCGAGGGCGCTTATCGCATCGACACCGTGCAGCCGCCCGGCCGCCGTCCCATGGACGCCGCCGCCTTTCTCCGTGGACGCCGCCGGTGAGCCGGGCCAAGCGCGCCGTCGGCGAGCGTGACCCGGTGCTCGCCCGCAACCGCAAGGCGACCCACGAGTACTCGATCCTCGAGACCTTCGAGGCCGGCATCGAGCTGCAGGGCACCGAGGTCAAGGCTCTGCGCGCCGGGCGCACCCAGTTGCGCGAGGGATACGTGCGGATCGAGGATGGCCAGGCCTGGCTGCTGCAGGTCCACATCAGCCCCTACGAGCAGGGGAACCGCAGCAACCACGAGCCGGAGAGGCGCCGCCGGCTGCTGATGCACCGCCGTGAGATCGATTATCTCGACGGCAGGGTGCGCCAGCAGGGGCTTACCCTGATTCCGTTGCGCCTCTACCTGCGCGGCAACCGCATCAAGCTGGAGATCGGCGTGGCGCGAGGCAAGAAGCTCTGGGATAAGCGCCATGGCATCGCCGCTCGCGATGCGCGGCGCGACGTGGAGCGCATCACCGCCCGGGTGGCACGGGAGGCGAGCTCGCCGAGCTAGCCGGCGGCGACGGGGACCCGGGAGGCGGCCTCGGCCAGCGCTTCGAAGTTCTCGCCGATGCGTGGGTTGTTGAGGCGCTCGCGCCCCGCGTAGACGAACTCCTTGAGACGGTCCCAGACCTCGCTGATGATGACGAGGTCGAAGAGCAGCTCCTCGTCGATCAGGCCGTGCTTCCAGAACGTCGCCAGGGTCTCGTAATGGGTGGCGAGCAGGACGGCCTTGCCGTACGCTTCGCTGCCGACGCGGTGGCGCTTCGAGAACTCCTCATAGTTGGGATCGAACTCGTCCCCCCAGAGGAAGTTCGCCGCCGACGGCATCCCGCGCAGCGCGGACACCTCGGCGACCTTCATCAGCAGCATGGCATCGTCGTGCTTCGCCTGCGACATTCCCCGTCCTCCTTCGCACGGCGTGCTCGAGAGCACCACCGCCATCTGTCGGAGCAGTCCCCCCGCGCCCACTCTGCCACTCAGAGCCTACTCGCGGCTCGGTGGGCTGACAAGGGGAGCGATCACGCGTGCCGCCGGCGCCGCTGGGCGATGGCGCACGCGGCGAGTGCAGCGGCGGCGAGCCCGGTTGCCGCACTGATCACCGGCAGGGTGACCGGGATCAGCCGGCGGCGCGTACCTCGCCGGTGCTGTCCTCGCCGGCGGGCTCCCCGGAATCCTCCGGCCCGGCACCGTCGACGTCGCTACGACGCCCGCGCGGCTCCGGCACCGCCGCCGCCGCCAGCCGGTCGATGGCGTCGCGCATCTGGCGCAGCCCCTCGCCGGTTCGCGAGGAGACGATGATCGGCTCGACCTCGGCGATGGCAGCCAGCCGTCCCGCCACGGTTGCCAGACGCGCCTGGGGCACCCGGTCCGCCTTCGATACCACCAGCATCGCCGGTTGGGTGCACTCCATGTCGTGCAGGGTTTCGAGCACGGTGGTGAGCTGCGCCTCGGCGTCGGGGTGGGAGGCGTCGACCACCACCGCCAGCATGTTGGCCTGGCGTACCTCCTCCAGGGTCGCGGCGAAGGCCTCGACCAGCTCGGTGGGCAGACTTTGGATGAAACCGACCGTATCGGTGACGATCACCCGCCGCATCGAGGGAAGTTGCAGCAACCGCGAGGTGGGGTCGAGGGTGGCGAACAGCAGGTTGTCGGCGAACACCTTGGAGTTGGTCAGCCGGTTGAGCAGGGTGGACTTGCCGGCGTTGGTGTAGCCGACCAGGGCGCAGCTAGCCAGCGGCACGCTGCTGCGGGCGCTGCGCTGCACCGCGCGGCGACGCTCGAGCTCGCGCAGCCGCAACCGCAGTCGCTTGACCCGCTGACCGATGAGGCGCCGGTCCACCTCGATCTGCGTCTCGCCGGGACCGCCGCGAAGGCCGACGCCGCCGCGCTGCCGTTCCAGGTGACGCCAGCCGCCGGCGAGGCGGGGGAGAAGATGCTCGAGCTGCGCCATCTCCACCTGGATGCGGCCCTCGGCACTGCGCGCGCGCATCGCGAAGATCGCCAGGATCACCTCGGTGCGGTCCAGCACGGGCACGCCCCAGGCGGCCTGGAGGTTTCGCTGCTGACGGGGCGTGAGGGCGTCGTTGACCAGCACCGCTGGCCGGTCCAGCTCGGCCAGGCGGCCGTTGAGCGTTTCCACCGCTCCGGTGCGCAGATAGGTGGCGGGATGGGGCTCGCGCAGCGGGTTCAGTCGCCGTTCCAGCACCGACGCCCCCAGGGTCCGGGCGAGCTCCTCGAGCTCGTCCAGCTCGATCTCGGCGCGCGCCCGAGCGGCAGCGCCGGCGTGGGTGCCGACCACCATCACCGACCGGAGGGTGGCGCCGACGGCGGGGTCGGCGCCGGACCGGGTCTGCACCTGGGCCATCGCGCCAAGCCTAGGTCATCACCGCCCGGGAGGCACGCTTGCGGATCGCCCGAGCGAGAGCCCGGCGTGTGGTGTCCAGGGCTCCGCGGTACCATGACCACGCAGGATCACGGTCGGCACCCCGCAACCGTGCCCGACGTCATGGGGGCGTATGGCTTCGACGGGGTCGTGGGTCGTGGGATGGCGAGCCGAGCCCCGGGCTCGTAAAACCGGGAAAAACATAAGTGCGAACAGCACTCAGCCCGTCGCGCTAGCCGCGTAACCAAGGGCACACACCTCAGGCTTCGGCCTGACGTCGACCGGTCCCTCGGCCGTGGGGGCCGGAGCCGACGTTAATACCAGTGGCCTCGCCGCCCGGTGGCGCCACGGCGCCGGGCGGGACGAACACCGTGGCTGGTCGGGGCGGAGCCTGGTCCCAGGGCGCCGCTCCGGTGAGAACAAAACCGGGACTACGCTCGTAGAGGTCTCACGGGACGCGGCTTCGGACCCGGGTTCGAGCCCCGGCGCCTCCAAAACTCATCCTGTGTAGGCGACGCATCGCCCGTCACCTGTGTGTGGTGTTCGCCAAACGAGCCGTAGCGCTTCACGATCTCAGAGCAGCTACGGGCTGCTTTCGGGCGACAAAGCGGAATTGGTAGTCGCCGATATCGATGGCGGTGTCGGAGAAGCCGATGGCCCTGAGTCGGTCGGCCAGCGCTTCCGGGTTGACGGGGACGAAGGTGTCGTCAACATGGCCCGCCCGGATTGCGTCCAGGTCCCGTGAGTCGGCTCCCACGAAGATCGCACCGGGGCGAAGGACGCGGTGCAGCTCGGCGAACAGCCGGTCCTGCTGCTCGGCGGAGGGCATGTGGTGCAGCATCGAGAAGCAGGTGGCGGCCGAGAAGCGGTCGGCTGGGAGTCCCGCCGTCGTGGCGTCGGCGCAGAGCACTTCCACGTTTGTACCGGCCAGGCGATCTCGGAGAGGAAGCGCCAGGGTGGGATCGATCTCCACCGCCGTGAGCCTGGTGACCCGTTGGCGCAGCAGGTCGGTGGTCAACCCGGGGCCGGGCCCGATCTCCAGCACGTCGTCACCCAGATCTCCAGCAGCCTCGACCCACGGCAACAAATCGCTCTCCAGCATCCGGGCCCAGTCAGGGCTGGAGAGGAACTGCAGGTGGAGCTCATTCATAGGGGTACCGGTACGATTGCCAGGATCGATCAGGAGGAATCATGACCAATCAAACCGGTCTGCGCGTGCGTCCGGCTGGCCTGGCGGACGCACGCGCCATCGCCGCTTTGCACGCGGACAGCTGGCGGCGCCATTACAGCGGCGCCTACTCTGACCTCTTCCTCGATGGAGACGTGGGCGCAGACCGTTCGCAAGTGTGGACCACGCGGCTCGGGGCTACTGATGGGAAAGCCGCGACCTTCGTCGCCGAGGACGAAGAAGCTTTGCTCGGCTTCATCCACGTCGCCCTCGATGACGATCCTGCGTGGGGGTCGCTGGTCGACAACCTGCATGTCATCTACGACCGCAAGCGGCAAAGAATAGGAAGGCGCCTGATGGGCGAGGCGGCCAGGGCCGTCGTCGAGCACGGCCCAGGTGGTCTGTACCTGTGGGTCCTCGAGCAGAACGTCAACGCCCAGGCCTTCTACGAGGAGCTCGGGGCACGATGCGTCGAGCGCGCCCTCGCTGCGGCGCCCCGTGGCGACCCGGCTCACTTGAATGGCATGCCCGCCAAGCTGCGCTATGCATGGCCGGAGCCCGCCGGGCTTCTCCAGCGTCAGTGACCGAGCCCCCATACGAACCAGCCCGCTGGTTCCCGCCCGCATCGATCGGGCATCGCTGTGGAATGCGTGGGGCCGCTATTGCGCCTGGACGATCCGGAGCCTGTCATTGACCGTGACGCCGGCGAGCGTCGCGCCGGCTCCTGACCCGGCCCGCTCGCCTAGGTCAACGGCCGTACGGCCGGAGGCGCCGGCTTCGATCCCCGGCGCCTCCAAACCCTTCTGAGTTCGAGATCCGCCGGGACGTCGCCGGCTCCGCGGGTGCGGGTGGCGGGCGGGCCGGCCGCCATGCTAAGATTCTGAAATCTCAGAACGTTCGGCAAGTTTGCCAAGTTTGCAAGGAAGGGCAGCATGACCGAGACACTGAAGGCGGCGCCGACCCCCCTTCGGCTGGCTCCGGCGCCATGGTTCGATAACCGGCAGGTCGCCCGGCTGCTCCGCTACGCGGCCATCCTCTACGCGGTTGCCTGGGCCGTCCACACCGGCGACCACCTCCGCCGCGGCGTGGGCGTCGAGACGGTCGAGGTGTCGACGCTCGGCGGCATCACGGCCATCGCGCAGCTCCTCGTCGTCGCCACCGTGTTCCTTCGTTGGCGCTGGGCGGCGCTGGCGGCGGCGGCGATCGGCTTCCCGGACGCCGTTGGGATCGCCGCGGTCCACCTGCTGCCGCACTGGAGCGCGTTCAGCGACGCCTTTCCCGGCGCGCACGGCACCGGCGTCACGGGCTTCTCCTGGTTCGCCGCCGTGCTCGAGATCGTCGGAGCGTTGGTCTTCGGGATGGCAGGCGTCCATGCCCTGCGGGCGGCCTCGCGAGGTCGCCAGGGCGTCCCGGCGGAGGGGTCGGCATGAACGTCCCGCTGATCGTCGCCGGATCCCTTGCCATCCTCGGCGCCGCCATCCACGGTGTGGGAGGCGAGGTCCTCGTCGTGAGAAAGCTATCGCCGGGAATGCTGCCGTCCAGTCCCTTCGGTGGTTCGCGGATGACCAAGGCCATGATCCACATCTCGTGGCACATGACGACGATCGCCTTTCTCACCGTCGGATCCGCGCTCCTGCTGTCAGGCTCGGTCCCCCACGGTGGGGCCGCCCGGGAGAGCGGCCTGGTCGCCGCCGGCGCGTGCACCGGCTTCGCCGGGCTCGCGGTGGGACTTGGGGCTGCCTACACCCGGTCCCCTCGATCCCTGTTCCTTCATCCCGGCCCTGCCCTGCTCTCGGTCACCGCGGCGCTTGCGTGGTGGGGAGCTCTCTGAAGAAGATGCCGGTTGCCGCGACGGCCTACGACCTCGGCTCGGATCGCAGCGGTCTGGCTCGACGGACAATGAGGCGTGGTGACGAGGCGGAACCGGCTCAAGCGCTCGGTCATGATGCTCGTGTGGCGTATCAGCAACCCGGCAAACCGGCTGCTCGCGGGGATCGCGCCGTGGTGGGTCCTGATCGAGACGGTCGGCAGGCGCACCGGCAAGCGACGCAGGACGCCGCTGGCGCGCGGCCCATGTGACGGTGACACGACCTGGCTCATCTCCGTCCACGGTAGGCATGCGTCCTGGGTCACGAACATCGACGACTCACCCACGGTGCGATTGCGGGTCAAGCGGCGGTGGCGCACCGGCACGGCATCAGTCGTCCGATACGACCCCGAGATCATTCGCAGGTTCCACCGCTACGCCCGTTTCGGTCCGGCGATCGTCGGCATCGACCCAGCCCTGATCCGCATCGACCTCCTGCCGTGACGCCGGCGATGCTTACGCATCGTCACCTTCCTGTCCGTCTGTCGCTGACGTCGATGGGTCAACGGCGGGGGCTCGGCTCCTCGAAAGCGGCTCTGAGCCGAGCCGTGACCAGGTCAATCGCCTCCTCGGCGACAGAGGTGATCGAGCTCAGCCCGAAGAAGCCGTGTACCTGACCGTCGAAGCGTCGCACCTCAACCTCGACGCCGGCATCACGCAGTCGTTCGCCGTATGCCTCGCCTTCGTCGCGCAGGGGATCAAACTCGGCGGTGATGATGAGCGCCGGTGCCACGCCACGCAGGGAGCTCGCATATAGCGGCGACACCCGGGGGTCCTTGGCATCCTGGCGTCCGCTCAAATAGTGATCAATGAACCAGTCCATATCGTCTCGGGTGAGGAGGTAACCTTCGCCATACGCGTGATAGGACGCCGATGCCATGGTGCAGTCCGCGACGGGACAGAGGAGAACTTGGCAGTGCAGAGGCAGTCCCTGGTCACGCGCTCGTAAGGCGGTCACCGCGGCAAGGTTGCCGCCCGCGCTGTCCCCCCCGATGGCGACGCGCGTGGGATCGCCACCCAACCTCGTGGCGTTGTCGATGAGCCAGAACAGGGCACTGAAGCAGTCGTCCGGTCCGGCAGGGAACGGCTCCTCGGGAGCCAATCGGTAGCCCACAGACACAACCAGCATCTCAAAGCCGGCAGCGAGCTTGCGACAGGTACGGTCAGCCGTTTCGAGATCGCCGATCACGAATCCGCCACCGTGAAACCAGACGAGCATCGGGAGTGGTCTTCCAATCGCGGATGCATAGACACGACCAGGAATGGCGCCGTCGATGCTGATGTCTTCAACTCGCTCGACGGTCACGGGGTCACCGTCGAGCATGGCGATGCGCTGGTACATCTGACGGCCCTGCTCGACCCCGGCCTCTCGCAGCGTCGGTACTCCAGCAGCGGCCACTTGGTCGAGCATCGGCCTGATGGCGGGGTCGAGTGACATGGCTCGCTCCTGGCGATGTCCAGCTCGAAGCACCGTGGGTGGCGGTGCGTCTGGGGACGGCGCGCGATGCCGACATCTGCACCGTCGGGCCCCAGCCTATCAGCCTTCGATCCGCCCCTCCAAGCGAACTTTCACGGTATCGCCGGCTTCCTTCCCGATCGCCCTGCGGAGGTCGGCCTTCACGGGCAGCTTGTGCGTCCCATCGCCCATGGCCATGAATGAGCTGCGGAATGGATGCCCATCGATCGTGCCGCGGACCTTCACCAGCCCTCGAGTTCCAAAGTACTTGACCGAATCCGGCATGACCACATAGGTCCAGCCGCCCTTGTTGGGGCTTCGCTGCAGGGTGGCGGTGAATTGCTTGTTCACGCCGAGGCCCTCCACCGGTCACCACTCCCGAAGCGGCCGGACCTCGATCGCTCCTCTGGCGACGGCGCACGGCGTCTTTGACACCAACTCGATGGCCTCATCGAGGTCGCGAGCTTCGATGACAGAGAACCCCGCGAGGAGCTCATCCTGCTCGCGCTTCGACAGGGCGTTCCAATCCTTCTCGTCACCGTACGCCAGACACAGGAACTTCATCGCTCCTCCTCGTCTCAGCGTCGCCTGCCCTGCGGAGGTAGACGGTATGCGGTCGCCGAGGCACGCTGCCCGCGCTAACGGGTGTGGTTCTTGGTGAGGTGCACGTGGACGATCCGGCCGGTTGCCTCGGTCACGAACAGATCGCGCTTCGGGTCGAAGGAGCCGAAGGCGACCGCGAACTGGACGGCGGTGGGGCTCACCAGACCTGACACCAGCAGGCATGACTGCCCGGTCGTTGGGTCCACCCGCAGCAACTCGCCCGACGCGAAGCCCACAACGTAGAGCCGGCCGTCGGGACCCACGGTGAGGTCGTCGAGCCCCTTGGGGAGCAGCGGGGCGTTCGGATCGGGCTGATAGATCGCCGGTTCCCGCGAGAGCGCGCCGAAGCTCAGCTGCGTGAGCGTGCGGTGGGCGGCTGGGTCGGCGAGCGGCACGAGTTCGATCGGTGAGCGCTGGTCCCAGGTGATCGCGGCGAAGAGGTCGGAGCCGGCGACCGCAACTCCGTTGGCTCCGTAGAAGGCGGCAGCCTGCTCCCAGGCGGTGTCACGGCTGCCGTCGGGGCGGATCCGCAGCACGCTCGGTGGCTGGTCCTCCGTGGACACGTACAGGAAGCCGGCGCCATCGAAGGCCGAGGCGTTCACGCCCGGCAGCCCGGAGACGAAGACACTCGGCGTGGGCCGCGGCAGCGTCGGATCGAAACGCACGACCCCATTTCCCGCGGGGCCACCCGAGGTGTTGGCGTAGATCAGGCCGTCGGGGCCCAACACCAGGCCGCCGGGCCCCGGCACCGGAACGGTCTCGGTCACGTTCCCGTTCGGGTCGTACCTCTCGAGGTGGTTGTCCTGGATGGGAGACACCCACATTCCGCCGTGCCCGTCAAAGGCCAGCTCCTCGCGCCAGTCCTTGAGCGGCACACCGCCAGGCCGGAACACGCTGACCGATGCGGTGACGGCAGGGCACGGCGCCTGGGTGAGAGGGCTTCCCAGGGCGGTGGTTCCCGGATGCAGTGCCACGACCTGCGCTGTCAGCGCCGCGATCCCGGCGGCAGCGAGCGTCGCCACCACCCGGCGACGACCCGTCGTCAGCATCGCCAGTCTCCTCAACACCACTGAGCGCCGCCATCGCCGGCAGCCTCCCCCCACCACGAAGACGGTCCGAGGCCTTGCTTCATTGCGCCGGCGGCGATCACCGCCAGAGGGGCGCGTCTGAGCGATCTCGAGCACACCCTTGGTCCGCTTTCTTGACGGCTCGTCGCCTCGCAGGTAGCTTCCCGACTTCGTATGGGTGAGCCAGTCGACGTCGTCGTGGTCGGTGCCGGCTCGGCGGGGCTGGCCGTCAGCCACGAGTTGGCGGCCGCCGGCGTGGACCACACTGTTCTCGAGAAGGGACGGACCGGCCAGACGTGGCGGGACCGTTGGGACAGCTTCTGCCTGGTGACGCCGAACTGGACCGTCCGGCTTCCCGGAGGGGAGTACGACGGGCCGGAGCCGCAGGGCTTCATGCTCCGCGACGACCTCGTCTCCCACCTCGAGCGATACGCGGCGAGCTTCAGCGCTCCCGTCCGCGAAGGGGTAGAGGTCACCGCACTGGATGCGGGCCCCGCGGGCGGGCTGCGGCTACGAACCTCGGCGGGTGAGATGCATGCGGCGGTGGTCGTCCTCTCTACCGGCGCCTATCAGCGGCCGTACCGGCCCGCCGGCGCCGAGACGCTGCCACCCGGACTGCTCCAGGTCGACGCGGAGGGGTACAGCAACCCGCACGGCCTCCCACCCGGGGCGGTGCTGGTCGTCGGCAGTGGCCAGACCGGGTGCCAGCTCGCCGAGGAACTTCACGAGGCCGGTCGCGATGTGTTCCTCGCCTGTGGTCGCGCCCCCTGGGCCCCGCGCCGACTCGAGGGTCGCGACATCGTCACGTGGGTCGCCGAGACGCCCTTCTTCGACACCACGCTCGCTGAGCTCCCCAACCCGCAGGCCCGCCTGGTTGCCAACATTCAGGCGACCGGCCACGGTGGTGGCCACGACCTCCACTTCCGGGTGCTCCAGGCGATGGGCGTCACGCTTCTCGGGCACCTCCGCGGCGCCGACGGTCAACGAGCCTACTTCGCGAAGGATCTCGCCGAATCCGTCGCCTTCGGCGACACGCGCTACAACGACCTTCGCGAGCTGATCGTCAAGACCTGTGCCGGCCGGGGCGTCCGCCCGCCGGAGATGCCCGACCCACCCCACTTTCGCGCTGATCCACCCGACTCGCTTGACCTGAAGGGTTTCGGCGCGGTGATCTGCACCTCGGGCTTCCGACCGGATTACCGGCGCTGGGTGGCCTTTCCGGACGCGTTCGATGACCTCGGATTCCCCATCCACCGGGATGGAGCGAGCACCGTGGTCGACGGGCTCTACTTCGTCGGGGTCCACTTTCTTCGCAAGCGCAAATCGTCGCTGCTCTTCGGAGTCGGCGAGGACGCCGCCATCGTCGCCGGCGCGATCGCCGCGCGCCGAACGGCGTCCATCCCGGGGACCTAGACGGGCGGAGGATCGAGCCTCGGCGAGCTGCCGTCAGGCCGTCGCCTTGGTTCGCTTGACCTCTTGCACGAGCCAGCTGTTGCCGTCGGGGTCGCTGAAGGACAGGAACGAGTTGTAATCGGCGCGCTGGGGATCCGGCCCCGACACCTGTCCGCCCGACCCGAAATGAAAGACCTCACTGACGTCGATCCCGCGCCGCACCAGCGCGGCCCGAGCGGCGTCGATGTCGCTGACGACCAGGTGCAGGCCCCGTAGGGAGCCTGCAGCCTCCGCGTTCCGCATGATGGTGATCGAGCACGCCGAGCCGGGCGGAGTCAGTTGCACGATCCGGAAGTCGTCGCCACTTCGGTGGTCGACATCCACCGTGAACCCGGCCTGTTCGCTGTAGAAGGCCTTGGCGCGGTCCACGTCCGAGACGGGAACCACGATCAGCTCAAGCTTCCAGTCCACGGGCGGTCAGTGCTCGTCCCAGTGGCCCGCGTGCTGCGAGTGGGCGTGCCCCTCGTGGATGTAGTCGGTGTGACCGCCGTGCTCGGCGGCGGCGTGGCCGCAGCTCGACCCGTGGTCGTGGCCGTGGCCGTCGTGGACGCGGTGGTCTGTCATCGGTGGATCTCCTCGGCGTGTCGGACGGCATCGGCGGCGATATGCGCCAGATGATCATCGTTGAGCGAGTAGGCTACCTCGCATCCCCGGCGACGCGAGGCGACGACGCCGGCCGCCCGCAGCACCCGCAGGTGCTGGGGCGGCGATTGCCTTCAGGAGCACGACGTCCGCGAGCCGAAGGTTCCAGAGCACCCCGCTGCGGTGTCAGTGCGCGGCGGCGCGCGAGTCCCCAGCCGGGCGGGTTCGCGGCAGCAGCAGCGACAGCAGTCCGGTCAACGCCCAGAACCCCGCGTTGAAGAAGAGGACTCGTTCCAGCGAGCCCACGAAGTCGTGGGCCAGCGCCGACTGAGCAGCCCCGCTGGTCGCGGCACTGATCGGATTCGCGGTCTGGCCCCTTGACGGCGATGGGCAACCGGGCACGGGCTGGGTTGGGTCGCTCGACGATGTCTGTGTCTCGAAGCACCGGGTGAAGGTGGCCACCGTCGAGGCGACCGTCGGCGACGGCACGTGGGCGGCATTCAGCTGCGCTCGCAACGCGGGGGTGACATCGGCGGCTGCCGCGGGTGCCCGGCTCGACACCAGTCCGAAGAAGACGACGCCCACCACGGCCAGGCCGATGGCACCACCAAGCTGCTGGAACGTCGTCAGCACCCCGGACGCCGAGCCCGCGTGCCGCGGGGGCACTCCCGCCAGGATCAGGTTGAGCAGCGGGGCGATGACGGTCCCGAGTCCCAAGCCGCTGACCAGGAACGCCGGCACGATCTCGTAGCTGTTGACATTGACGCCGCGCAGGTGGAGGGTGAGCACCAGCCCGAGGATGCCCACGATGAGCAGGCCCGAGCCGATGGCGATGGTCCACTTGCCGAGTCGCGGCGCGACTCTCGTCGACATCGCCGACGCGAAGGCCGAGGCGATGCTCCAGGGGATGGTGGTGAGGCCGGCATGCAGCGCGCTGTATCCCAGACCGACTTGGAGCATCAGGCTGAAGGTGAAGAAGAACGCCGGGACGCCGGCGATGAAGACGGCGGAGATGATCACCCCGATGCGGAACGCCGGGATGGAGAACATCGAGAGCTGGACCAAGGGGAACCGGTTCAACGGCAGGGAGCGCTCGTAGATCACGAACAGCGCGAGCACAATTGGGCTCAGGCCCATGCAGATGAAGGTCCATGCGGGCCAGCCGGCAACCTGACCCTCGACCAGCGGGTACACCAGTAGGAGCAGGCCGACCGTGGCGATGGCGACGCCCACCACGTCGAGCCGGGTGGCGTTCGGCGCTCGCGACTCGCTGACGACGCGGGCGGCGCCGATCAGCGAGGCGATGCCGATGGGCAGGTTGACCAGGAAGATCCAGCGCCACGAGCTTCCGGTCAGGTCGTCACGGATGATCAGCCCGCCGACCAGCGGGCCGGCGATGGTCGCGATGCCGATGACGGCCCCCAGCAGTCCGAAGACTCGCGCCCGTTCGTGCGGTGGAAAGCTCACCTGGATCACGGAGAGCACCTGCGGGTACATCAGCGCCGCCATCACTCCCTGCAGCACCCGGGAGAAGTCGAGCATGACCGCGCTCTGGGCCAGGCCGCAGAGCACGGAGGCGGTCACGAAGCCGGACATGCCGATGATGAAAACGCGCTTGCGACCGTAGATGTCCCCCAGCCGGCCGCCGGTGATCAGCATGACGGCATAGGCGAGACCGTATCCCGCGACCACGAACTGGATGTCAGCGTTGTTGGCGGACAGGTTGTTGCGGATCGCCGGGATGGCGACATTGACGATCGAGATGTCGAGCAGGACCATGAACAGGGCGGTCATCACGCTGGCCAGCGCGATCCACCGCCGCGGGTCGAGCTCCCCGTGCTCGGGGGACTGCCGCTCGGGGGTGGCGGGAGCGGGAGCGATGGTCCCGGGCACCGGCGGGGCGTCGGTCATGCTCTGCCTCCTGGCTCCAGGCCGCGCGTCACCGCGGCGGCGAGGCCGGACGCGTAGGTCGCATCGTCGATCGGGAGGATGTCCTCGCCGAAGTAGTAGCGCATCGCCGCGCGCTGCCAGCAGGAACCGAGCACCAGGTTGGCGGCCATCACGGCGTCGGCATCGGTGCGCACCCGCCCCAGGCGCTGTTCTGCAGCCAGATAGGCGGCGATCGATTCGATGCCACGCCGGGGACCGCGTTCCGCGGCCTTGAGGGCCGCCTGGTGATAGGTCAGCAGCTCGGGGTCGCCGCCGATGGCAAACGTTGACGACACCATCTCGCCGTACGTGCGCAACGCGACTGCGGCGATCGCCTCCAGGTTCTCCTGCACGGTTGCCACCCCGACGCGCTCGATCAGGCTGCCGACGGCGGCGGCGAGGTCTGGGATCCAGCGCTCGCAGACGGCGGCGAGCAGGTGGGCCTTATCCTGGAAGTGCACGTACAGCGCACCGTCGGAGCAGCCGGCTTCGCGGGCGATCTCGCGGGTGGTGAGTCCCCGCGCGCCGCGTTCGCGCATCAGCCGGTCGGCCGCGGCGACCAGCGCGTCGCGCAGGTCCGCGCGCTCAGTGCGCTTCTGCTCATGAGCAGTGACCATTCGCTCATGGTAGGTGAGCAACCGCTCACAGTCAAGCCGAGACGTGTGGAGCCGTCTTCGCGCCCGGGGGCCATGGTTGCAGCTAATGAGGACAATGCTTAATAATCGTGGGCCCGGTCGCCAACCCCACGGGGAAGACGCCACACGGAACGCGGGGAAGACGCCACATGGAAAGGGAGCGCCGTCGACGAGCCCGGTTGACTCGTGCCGCCGGCGATTCACCGCACCCGGTAGGAGAACCAGGATGACCGCCGACACCGCCACCGACTCGCAATCGCGCACAGACGTCGCGGTCAGCCGCCTGGCGAGGCGCGACGCAGCACCCGCCGCCACCGCCTGGAGCTTGGTCCGTTCCTCGGTCGATGAGGCGTCGGCGAGGTTCGCCGCCCTGCTCCGCAGCATCAGCGACGGATCGGCGGGGGCGGTCGGACGGTGGACCATCGCGGAGACCGCTGCCCACACGCTGATCGCGTGCGAGTTCGACGGGTTCGCAGCCGGTGGACGCGCCCCGCTCGTCGAGTTCCTCGACCTGGCCGATGCGATCCTCTCTGCCGGCGTTGCCGACGTCGCCTCGCTCAACGAGCAGGCCCTGGCACGAGAGACCGAGCGCGAGCTTGGCGTCCTCGCTGACCGCATCGAGAGCGAGGTGGCCGCCCTGCTTGCCGCGACCGCTGACCTCGACGGGGAGGAACGCGTCGCCTGGCTCGGCGGTGCTCCGGTGAGCCGAACCGGCGTGCTCGCACATCTGCTGTTCGAGCTGCACATCCACGGGCGTGACATCGCCCACTGCCGGCGGCGGCCGTGGCCCGTCCCGGTACCCCAGGCAGCGGCGATCTACGATCGCTTCTTCAAGGAGTACGGCGTCGAGCGCTTCGCCGTCCCCTCCGCGACGCCGGTCGATGTGAGCCTCGAGCTCCGCGTCGTGGGGAGCGAACCGGAGCGGCTCGCCTTCATCGCCGGCCGGCTGCGTCGCGATGTCCCTGGCGACGGACGCATCGATGTTCGGGTGACAACCGATGCCGCCACCCTGCTGCTGGTGGCCTTCCGGCGCATGCAACCGCTGGCAGCGGTGCTTCGCGGCCGGCTGCGAATCTCGGGCCGGCGGCCGTGGCGTGCGCGCCATCTCATTCAGGTCGTGCGCACGCCATAGGGCGGGGTGGGAAGGCGGCAGGGCACGAGGAAGGGCTGATGACGGCGACGCGAAGGTGCCGGCTGAGGCACGGGGTGTGGCGGAGATGGTGGTCAGCACCACCCTAGGCGCGACCCTCATCCTCCTGGCCGTGGTCTGCGAGGCGGCGAGCGGCTTCCTGTGGCGCGACGGCGGCGCCGGCGAGCCGCGCTTCTACTGCGCTCGCTGTGACCTCCGCTACACGCGCCACGAGCTCGGTGCCGTGTGGCCCCGGACCTGCCGGCACGGCCACCGCATTCGCCGTGAAGGCGGCTTCCCCATGACCCTGGCGCTGATCAGCGCGTGCGTCACCGTGATCGCCATCGGGCTCATCCGCATCGAGACCGGACTGCACCTGTGAGCTGCGAGTCAGCCGCAGAAGGTGTTGCGGAGCCAGCCGACGGCCACTGCATTGGCCCGCACCAGGTCGGCCCCCCGGAAGTTGTGCATGGCTTCGGGATGGTGTGGCGCGGTGTCGTTGGCGAGACCGTGATGGCCGAGGCACGCGGCATCGAGTGTGCCGGTGATGTCCTGGCGGAGACTCTCACGGTGGTGCGAGCGAGCTGCGATGCCAATCTGGTGCGGGCCGCGAGGGCGTTCGACGCTCGGCTCGAAGAGGTCAGCGAGCAGTTGGAGAGGGAGCGTTCGGCGCTTCGTTACGACGCCCTGCACGATCAGCTCACCGGGCTTCCCAACCGGACCCTGCTCTATGACCGCCTCATTCAGGCCTGTGCCGGCGCAGAGCGCAACGGTCGGCCCTTCGCCGTCCTCCTGGTCGACCTCGACGGGTTCAAGGCGATCAACGACAGCCTGGGACATCGCTGTGGCGACCTCGTGCTGCACGACGCGGCAGCACGTCTCATCGGTGCGCTGCGAGAGTCCGACACCCTGGCCGATTCGGCGGGGACGAGTTCGTGGCGGTGTTGAGCGGGGCCGACGAGCGGGGCGCGAGGGCCACTGCCGCCCGGATGCTCAAGCGTCTGGCTCCTCCGCTCAACATTGCCGGCCAGACCGTGTCGGTGGGCGCCAGCATCGGCGTCGCCCTCTATCCCAGGCACGGCAAGGACGTGCAGAGCTTGCTCGCCGCGGCCGATCGCGCCATGTACGAGGACAAGCGGGCGCACGATGCCCGGGCGGCGGGCGCGTCCGCGTCCGGCCGCTGAGCACGTGGCCCGGGCAGGGGAGCAACACCGAACCCGCTCCTGGATGATCCGCGGAGGCGGCGGATACGTAACCATGAGGTTGTGGACGGTGGCCGCGGCACGACGGATCGATGATGTCGTCCGACGAGCGCATCCTGGAGCTCCTGGGCCAGGCGTCGCCCGAGGGGATCGAGTTGCTCTACGATCGGTACGGCGCCCTTGCCTTCACGCTCGCCCGCCGGGTCCTCGACGACGAGGCGGCCGCCGAGGACGTCGTCCAGGAGTCGTTCCTCTCGATCTGGCGTCGATCCGCGACCTTTGACCCGCGCCGGGGAAGCCTTCGCACCTGGGTGTGCTCCATCGTCCGCCACCGCGCTCTCGACCGGCTCCGAGGGCGCAGCGGGCGGGCGCGCCACGACCTGCCGCTGGAGCTTGCCGTCGAGCACACCTCCATCTCCGACACCTGGGACCAGGTGTCGGAGCAGTTGGAGCGTGACGCCGTCCGCCGCGCCCTCGGCGAGCTCTCCCCCGAGCAGCGGCAGACCCTCGAGCTCGCCTACTACGGGGGTTACTCGCAATCCGATATCAGCTCACTGATGGCCGTACCTCTGGGCACGGTCAAGGGACGCACCCGGCTGGCGCTGCGCAGGCTGCGACAGGTGCTCGAGGGCCGGGTCGCGTGGGAGCCGACATGACCTGCCAGGACGCTGAACTGCTGCTCGCGGCTCGCGCGGTGGGCTCGCTCGATCCGGCCGAGGTCGATCCCCTGGAGGAGCACCTGCGCCGGTGCGAACGCTGCCAGGCAGCGGTCACCGAGTACGTGGCGGCCGCCGACGTGCTGCCGCTGGCACTCGACCCCGTCCCACCGCCACCGTCGCTGCGGACGCGCCTTCTCACCCAGGTCTATGCCGAGGCGGCTGCAGCCGGTCCCCAGGCTCGCGACCGGCGGCTGTCACTCCGGGATGGCTTGCAGCGACTCTGGCGCGGCATCCCCGCGTCGCGAGGGCTCACCGTGGCCGGGGCTGCGGGGGCGGTCGCAGCGGTCGCCATCAGCTGGGCCGTCGCCTCGCACTCGGCCTCGTCGAGGCCACAACCGGTCGCCCTGCAGCTCCGAGGGACGACCGCGGTGCCTGGTGCCACCGGCTCCTTGACCTACGATCCCGGAGCGCACTCCACGGTGGTGAGGGCGCAGGGGCTCCCACCCCTGACTCCGCAGCTCGTCCAGGGTGGGGTGTCGAGTCCTTCCTACGAGCTCTGGCTCATCCCGCCGGACAACCACCCGGTTCCCGTCGCCTTTCTCAGCGAGGCGCCGGACGGGGTCACGTGGACCGCCGCCATCACCGGCCGCGACCTGTCCGGCTTTACCACGCTGGCCGCCACCGAGGAGCCGTCGCGACTGAACAGCACGCCGCAGGGGCCCGAGGTGCTGAGCGCCGCGCTGCAGGGAGTGGTGCGCTGACTCAGCGGACGCTGGGGAGCGCCTGAGTGAAGAGGCCGAGACCGGCGACGCAGACGATCACCGCGCTTCCCACCGACAGCAGGCGGGCTGCCCGGGTCGCGCTGAGCACCCGCTGGCGAGGCAGGCGTTGCAGTAGCGAGGGACCGTGAGCCAGGGCGACGCCGATCCCCACCAGCACCAGCGCGAGGCCGCTGCTGAAGGCGACGATGAGCAGCAGGCCGAACGCCACCCGGTGCAGGGAGATGGCGGCGAGCAGGACGATCAGCGCCGACGGGCAGGGGAGCAGGCCGCCTGACACTCCGAGCAGCACGACCCCACGCCGCCCGGTCCGCGCCTCAGGCTCGTGGTGGTGGTGATGCTCTGATTCGTGCCGGTGGTGGTGTGCGTGGCCGTGGTCGTGGAGTCGTGCCACCGATCGCCAGCGGGCCACCACTAGCCAGCAGCCCATCGCCACCACCAGCAGGCCGCTGATGAGCGTCAACCAGGGATAGAGACGCTCGGGAGTGATCAGGGACGACGCGTACAGGGTGACCAGCCCGAGCGCGAAGACGCCGGCGGTGTGGGTCGCGGTGAGCGTCGCGCCGAGCAGCAGCGCGTGGCGCCAGCTGCGACGGGAACCGACCATGTAGCCCGCGATCACCGCCTTGCCGTGGCCGGGCGACAGGGCGTGAGCCGCCCCGAGGGCCACCGCCGCCACCACGGCGAAGGCGGCGAACGACCACGAGACATGCTCGGGCGCGATGAGCGCTGCAAAACGGTCCTGCGTGGCGCCGAAGCCGGCTCCCAGGGGAGCGAGAGCGGCCGGTCGGGTGAGCAGAAGACCGGGAGCGTACGAGAGGCTCGCCTGCCGGACGTCGAGCGGACTGCTGAGCAGATCCTGCGGGTAGGCGCGCAGCTCGTTGGTCACCGAGGTCGACGGGGCACTGGCCTGGACAACTCTCGCCCCGCCGGTGGCGCGGACGGTGATCTCATGCCAGCCGAGGCGTCCGGGGTCGTTGGCATCGCGGTACACGGCCCGGTGCTCGCCGTCGCCAGGGCCGTCGGCGGCGAAGAGGGCCTCGATCCGCAGCGTCTGCAGTCCGCCCTGGCCGGGGAGAAACCGCATCCTGCGATCCACGGCTCGGATGTGCCGGCCGGCGCCGTCAACGGTCAGGGAAAGGTTGTGAGCGATGACGGCCACCTTGGCATCGAGGTAGGTACGGCTGTCCTGCATTTGCTGCCGTTCCTGAAACGCCGGGATCTCGGCGAGGTCGAGGACGTAGTGGATCCGCACCTCGCGTCCGGCCACCTCGATGCCGCTGTAGTGGTTGACGGTGAAATTGCCGAGCGGGTGCGCGAGAACGGCGAGGGGCAGGATCAGCGTCGCCGCCATCGCGGCGATCGCCGCGGCGAGCAGGCGGGTCCCGCGGCTCATGCGCGACTCTCGAGCGCCGCGAGCTCGTGCCTGGCCTCGTCGGAGTGGATGATCGAGAACGCGGGATTGAGCGTCAGCGTGTGGGCAAGGTCGTTCCGTGCCTGGGCTGTCATTCCCAGAGCGGCCTCGATCATGCCGGAGTGGAAGAAGAAGAGAGGATCCTCGGTGCCGAGCCTGTGCGCCTGGAGTGATGCCTGCAGCGCGCCGCCCAGTTCGCCGTTGACGTAGAGGGTCCAGGCGAGCGCATCGGCTGACTGGACGCTGGGACGGTCGCGCGCCGCGCGACGGGCAGCGGCGATGGCGTCGGGACCGGTCTGTCCGCGATCGGCGTCGAAGAGCGCCAGCTCCTGGTCGAGGTCGACGCCGTTGGCCTGGTAGAGCTGCTGTTCAGCGGCCGCGAGGTCGTAGCTGCGGCGGGCGTCGCCGCTGCGTCCCATCGCGGCCTGTACGTCGCCAAGGGTGATGACGTACTGCGGCAGCGGATAGATGTCGATGGCCTGCTGCAGCAGGGTGACGGCCTCGTCGAAGCGCGACTGAGCGGCGCGGACCCGTCCCAGCGCGGCGAGGGCGTGGACGTAGTTCGGGTCGGCGAAGAGCGCCCGGCGGTACTCGTGCTCGGCGGCGTCGAGCTCGCCGTGGTTGAGGTGGAGATTGCCGAGGAGAACCTCGATGTAGGCGACGTTCTCGGGGGTTCCGCCGCCCGCGTCGGCGGCCATGCGCATGGCCGCTATGGCCCCGGGGACATCGCCGTGCAGCTCACGGACGTACGAGACACGGCTGTACGAGGTGAGGTCGGGGCGGCGATCGACCATCGACTGCACGGTGGCAAGGGCCTCGTCGTAGCGCCCCAGCTCGACCTGGGCGTCGGCGATGACCCCGAGCGGAGCGGCGGCATGAGGCGCCGCCGCCTGTGCCCGCTGACCCCATTCGAACGCTGCGGTGAACTGGTGCCGCGCCAGGCAGAGCACCCCGCTCAGCAGCAGGGCCTGCGAGTCGCCCGGCGCCGCGGCGCGGGCGGTGCGGAGAAGGCCGTCGACCTTGGCGTAGTAGGAGGGATCTCCGACCTCACGGACCTTTTGGAGATAGGCGGCGGAGAGTTGATCGATGGCCGCGACGTCGCCAGGAGTGGCGCGAACGCGCGACTGATCGCGAGCGATGAGCTGGTCGGTCGTCAGGGTCACACCGGTGCGGTTCGGACGAGGCGCCGAAACCGCCGGCGCTGTCGACAGAAGTGACACCCCGGAGCCGCAGCCGGTCATCACCGCGCCGCAGAGGACGAGCAGCCAGGTCCACGATCGGAGTCGCATTGCGTTTCTCGGTGGCTGAGCCGGTGATCCCCGCCGGCGGGCCGAGCCCACCGGCGGGGAACGATCATCCGAAGACGGTCTGTGTCAGGCGGTTCGGCGGCGGGTGGCCGCGAAGACCAGCAGACCAGCAAGCAGGGCGCCGCCGACTCCGGCAACCGCGACCCAGCCGCCGTTGACGCCGCCGCCCGAGCCGGAGGTCTTTGCCGGCAACGCGGCAGGGCTGGCCGCCGGCTGTGAGGCCTTCTGTGCGGGAAGCGAGGCGTTGGGAAGCGCCAGGTACGGGAAGCTCGTCTCGAAGGCCTGCTCGTCGGCGTTCACGCCATCACCGAGGGTGGTCACCGCGGCAGGGTGGGTCGGAAGCAGGATCCCCTCCAGCGCCTGCAGTTCGATATCGACCACGTCGTCGGTCAGCCGCCGGCCGTTGGGAAATCCGGCGTTGTCCTTGGCGAGCACCCCGAGGCGATTCGGCGATGCCGCGGGCGCGATCGCCATGTTGAGGCGCAGCTCCTCCGCCGGTGCGGCGTGCGCGCCCTTGTCGGCGTTGAGCTTCGGAGAGGTGAGACCGTCGACGCCGGTGAGAAAGACCGAGACGAGGTCGTTTCGCGGCGTCGTCGGGGCGGGGATGTTGTAGATCTTCTGGATCAGCTTGGGAACCTCGGGATCGGTGACACCGGCGAGGAACTGCCCGTCGTTGGCAGGCTGCGAGGCGTTGTAGAGATCCTTCGCCCCGACCGGGACGACGACCTCGTTGACCAGCGGACTGCCGAGCCGCGACACCTGGACATACGCTCCGCTCTCGGTGCGGTTGCCCTTGGCGTCTAGCACGGCCGTGCTGGGACGCTCGGTGGTGCTCCAGATGCCGATCACCGGGTTGGCGTTGGCGTCGCCGCCGGTGGCGAGCGCCGACTTGGGCACCTGAAGGGCGATGGTGTTGACGTTGTAGCCGGCCAGGGTGTCGGTGCCCACCTCCTTCAGGTTGGTGCCGAAGAGCAGGTCGAAAACGCGCAGATCGACGAAGAAGGGGTCGTCGGCCTGCCCGGCATACGTGCTGCCACCGCCAGGCAGTGGGGTGATCGCCTGGTCGCGGAGCGCCCGGTAGTTGGGCATCGATGCCACGCCGGTGAACGACGGCGCGGCCTTGCCGTTGCTGATGAGCGTGGTCGACTTCCCGGAGCTGTCGATCAGCTCCAGGGTGTAGGTCTGGGTGAAGTTGAGATTGGGGCTGTCGAGCGAGTCGACGGGTCCCGTGTCATACAGAAAGGTGTTCGGCGACTTGTAGTGGCTGGCGAACGTCCAGCGGTAGGTGAGGTGGGCGTGCGCGTCGCCGACATTGTCGATGTTGATGTCGTAGTGCGCCCCCGGACCCCACGGGTAGAAGTTGGGGCCGCCATTGGGATTCTCGAACGGAAACCAGTTGGCGATGATGGTCACCGTGTCGGGCTTGTCGGGGCTGACGAAGGCATACAGGTCGGTGTTGTCGGCGGTGGGGTCGCCGGCGATCAGCGGCGCCTCGCGGTGGCTCGATGCCAGGCCGCTGAGCGGTGTGAGCGCTAGGCCGACCGCGGCGACGCCGGTGGCCAGGACAGCAGTTTTCCGGAGCACTCGGGTTGCCCTCCGTGTGGTGAGGGCACGCCGACTCACGGTCCGCCGTGGCCCCCCGCGGCTGCGGCGCCGGCTGCGACGCCGCGGTTCGTATGCCTCTGTCTACGTGCTGCCGCCGGCAACGGATCACGCGATCCAGGGGCACGGACCCGGGATGATCGCCCGAGGTCAGGGTCGCCGGGCCAGCCGGATGGTGAGGATCGCCGCCGTCACCAGCACCAGCAGGATCGCCCCGACCGCGACGGCGACGGTCGCCCCTGAACCGCCTCCGCCTCCACCTCCGCCTCCGCTCGATGGCGAGGTGATCAGGGCGACGTCACCCAGCGAGGTCACGTTGGCGGCGTAGGTGTCGGCGATGGTGCCGATTGGGGTGCTGTTCAGCGTGGTCCAGCCGGTGCCGTCGAACCGCGCCACCGTCGCCTGTCCGGCACCGCTCGGGCCGCGCAGCACGATGGTTGCGGGCGCTCCCGCCCGCAGCCCGACGGGGGTCCCGCTCGCGGTGAGCGCGAAGCGGTAGACGTTGCCGTCGACTCGCTGGTGGGCCGGGGCGATCGGTGGGGGAGCGACCGGGGTGATGGTCACCCGGACGGTGGTGGCGCCGGGGGGCAGCGGCAGCGACCCGGCGCCGACCAGGATCTGCGCCTGGGGCGGGTTCTCGTCGCTGCCGGCGATGAACGGCGGAGAGCTTGCGCCGGTGACCGGCACATCCTTGGCCGCGACCGCCGCCGGCGGGCTGGAGGTGAGGAAGCGATAGGGGTCGGCGGGCGCCGGCGCCGAGTCGTAGAGGGGGGGAGCGGTGCGCGGGAGGAGGAGCCACACCGCGGCGAGCAGCAGCACGCCGGCCCCGAGGAAGAGAAGGCGGCACTGGCGACCGCTCACCGCAACCACCACCAGGCGAGGTCGGCGAGCGCGTGGGCGGTCGCGGGCGCGGCAACGCCTCCCGATGCGACCCGCAGCGAGCCCAGCCAGACGCCGGCGGCGAGATCCAGCGGGATCGCCCCCCAGCCGTAGAGGGGGACGTGGAGCGCGGCGAAGGCGGCCGCGGCGACAGCGACCGCGGCGGCGTCTCCGAACATCGCGGTGACGGCGTCGAAGAGTGCGCCGCGCAGCAGGATCTCCTCGGCGGCGGCCACGACCAGGACCGTCGGCACCCATCCCAGCAGGGGAACGGCAGGTGGTGGCGCCAGCGAGTGCGCGCCCAGCAGACGCAGCAGCGCCGGCGGAGCACAGAGCACCGCGGCTCCCACGACACCCCAGCCGAGAGCGCGCCCACCCGGCCTTCCCGGGCGCCACCCGCTCGACGCGGCCAGGCCCAGCAGGATTGCCGAGAACAGCAGCGTCGCTCCCGCCGAGGACGACCAGGTGGCGCCGGTGACGGCGATGCGGATGATCACCGCGGTGGCAACGCCGATCAGCAGCAGAGTCGAGACCGCCGCACTCTGCCTCGCTCCGCGCGGGCGCGGGCGCCGCCGGATCGCGGTCGCGCCGGAGGTGCTCACCTCCCGACGTCAGTCGCCGATGTCACCGCTTCGCCGTCGCCGCCATTCATGGGGAATGATCGCCTCGAGCAGGTCGTCGACGGTGACCACCCCCAGGACGCGGTCGTCGTCGTCGACGACCGGCAGGGCGGTGAGGTTGTAGTCGGTCATCAGCAGGGCCACGTCGGGGAGGTCGGTGCTGGGTCGCAGTCGCGCGGTGACCGCCACCACCGCGTCCCTGATCGGCTGCCGTGGATCGGCACGCATCAGGTCCGACAGTGCCGCCGAGCCGACCAGCCGGCCGTCGCCGTCGACGAGGACGACGACCGAGCCCGCCTGCGGCGGCAGGTCCTCGATGGCGCGAACCGCCGCCAGCGCTTCCTCGACGGTGCCGCTCTCCGGAGCGGTCACCGCATCGGTGCCCATCAATCCCCCCGCCGTCTGCGGGTTGAAGCTGAGCAGCCGGCGCACCTTTGCCTGATGATCGCTCGGCAGCAGCTGGAGGATGCTTGCGCGCCGATCCTGGTCGAGCTCGGCGATGAGGTCGGCGACATCGTCGGGTGCCATCTCGGCGAGCAGTCCGGCAGCCTGCTCGTCGCTTCGTTCCCTGATGAACTCGCGCTGGTGCTCGACGTCGAGCTCTTCGAAGACGTCGGCCTCGAGGTCGGGATCGCCGCCGACCGCTTCAATGATCTCGGCGCCCTCGTCGTGCGACGCTCCCTCGACGAGGTCGGCGATCTGGGCCGGATGCAACCTGCGCAGCCGGCGCAGCGGCATCGGGATCGCCGTCGGCACGTGGCCGACGAATGGCTGGATGTCGGACCAGTCGACGACGCTGGTTGCATCGACAAATCCGGAGCGCGTTCGCCACGGCACCAGCCGATGCAGCGCGCTGGCGCGCCGTGGATCGACGCCGACCAGGCGCCACCAGCCGTCGGCGCGCGCCAGCGCGATATCGTTGGCGTGGATCAGGCGGCCGGCGGAGACGTCGATCAGACGGCGACCCAGGATGTCGTCGTCGAGCAGCACCTCACCGGGGCGGCGCTCGAAGCGGGCCAGGTTGAGCGTCTCGCCGGACAGCTGGACCCGGCGGGGATCAAGCCTGGCGATGCGATCGGACGGCACGAAGACCTCGCGCCTGGCGATCCGCGCGCGCAGGCCGGTGAGCGGCGGGTACGGGCCGTCGGCCAGCCGCACGATGATGTCGTGGACCCGGCCGAGGCGATCTCCTCGCTGATCGAGCAGGGATGCGTGAACCACTGAGCTTGCGCTGACCAGGGGTCCGGCGACCATGCCTCTCCTCAGGGTGCGGTCGAATTCGCCAGCGCCGTCCGCGAGCGGGCGTCCGCTAGGATGCCGATGATGCCCAATCTGCGGGCCGGAGCGGGGGTGCCGGCATCCGCAGCACGCCGGGCCTGACAGGCGGGCGGGATGGATACCGAGCGACCGGCACACGCGCGACGGCGCCGCCGCAGCGGTGGTCGAGATCAGCACGGTTCCGGGCGGCATCGCATCCTGCGCATGGTTGCGGTGGTGCTCGGTTTCGTCGTCGCCGGTATCGCCGGCGCTGTCGCCTACTTCCTGCCGGTTGCCGCCACCGCGCTGCAGTCGACGGGACAGGGAGGCCTGCCCGTCGAATCAACGTCTCGAGCCAACCCTTCCTCGGGCGATCCCTTCACCGTACTTCTGCTCGGCTCCGACAATGACGCCAAGTTCGCCAACAATCACCTGCTCACCCAGTCGATGATCCTGGTGCGGGTGGTGCCCAAGACCAACCAGGTCACCATGCTCTCGATTCCCCGTGACCTGTGGGTGCCCATCACCGGAACCAGCGGGTCGGCCAAGATCATGTCGGCATATGCGAATGGCGGTGCCGCCAACGCTGTGGCCACGGTCGAGCGCGACCTCGGTGTGCGTGTCGATCACTACGTCTGGACCGGCCTCCGCGGCCTGGTCGAGCTCATCGACGCCGTGGGCGGCATCGACGTGGTCACCACCAACCCGGTGCTCGACGACCAGTATCCCGCCGACCTGAGCGGTGGCAACCCGTACGACGTCGCGCGAGTGGCGGTGCTTCCTGGCGCCCAGCATCTCGACGGCATTCACGCGCTCGAGTACGTGCGGTCTCGACACGGGGACATCCGGGGTGACTTCGGCCGCTCCGAACGGCAGCAGCAGGTGCTGCTCGCCCTGCGCGCCACGGCCAGGGGCCTGAGCTTTGCCAACGTCCCCGACCTGGCAGCTGCGCTCAGCGGTCAGGTGAGCACCGACCTGGGAATCCGCCAGATCGGCGACCTGCTCCCCCTGATCGGCGGGATCAACATCGACAGCGTGCAGCGGATCATGCTGCTGCCTCCCTACACCCAGTCGGCGCAGATCGCCGGCCAGGACGTGTTGCTCCCAGACTGGTCCCGCGTCCGGCCGCTGGTCGCGCAAAGCTTCCCCCCGTGATCCGCCGGGGCGGCCCGGTGGTCGCGCTGCTGGCGCTGATGGCCGGGTTCGGCCTCGGCGTGTACCACCTCTTCGGCCTGTTCAGGACCGAAACCACCAAGGCTGCCGCGGCCCCGTCCGAGACGCGGCCGCTGATCGCGCTGCCTGGGACCCTCTACCTTGCCCAGCAGGGCGTCATCTACCGGCTGCGCGATGGCTCGTTCGCCCGGTTCACCCGCGACGCCCGCAGCTGGAGCCAGCCGGCGCTATCGCCGGACGACCACCTTGTCGCCGTGGCGCGCTCGTCGCAGTCCTCCGACCTCTACCTGCTCGACGGCTCCGGCGCGGTCGCCGGGCAGATCACTCACAACGCCGGCAGTGGTCGTGACATCACCACCAACCACTGGGCGTTCTACCCCCACGTCGGCGCCGACGGAATGCGGGTCTACTTCGCCTACGACGCGCCCAAGGATCGGCAGCAGACCTACCGCGTCGACTTCGCAATCTGGAGTGATGCGGTCACGGGGGCGGCGGCGCAGCTGCGCCAGCTCTCCACCCCGAACGACTACACCGGCGGCGATGTCAGCCCGATCCCGCTGGCCAGCGGTGGGCTCCTCTACGTGAGGTACGGGGTCGACGCCCAGGAGCACATCGTCAGCCGCATCGTGCGCCGCAGCCCCAACGGACTGCTCACGCCGCTGACCACGGAGGCCGAGGACTGCTCCGCTCCGGCGCTGTCGCCGGATGCGACGACGCTGGCGATGGTCTGTAGCGGCTCGCGCTCACAGACCGCCAAGCTCGAGGTGGCGACCTTCGACGGCGTCACTCTCGGTCAGCGGCGGGTGCTGATCGGCGACCAGCTGTGCGCCGTCCCGGCCTGGTCCCCGGACGGCCGCGGACTGGCCTATCTCGCCCCGGCGACGACCGGGGGAAGGTTCCAGCTGTGGTGGCTGGCCGGGGCGACGACGCCGGCACCGCCGCCGCGGCAGCAGGTGACCGAGAACCTCGATTTCGACGCCACCTCGGCTCCAGCCTGGAGCGGCTCCTGACCGCTCCGCTGCGGCGCACGCCTCAGTTGTTGAGCAGCCACCGGGCATTGCCGCCGAACAGGGCGCGCCGCGCGCTGCCGCCGAGGTTGCCGGCCATCCGCTGGTAGTCGCCGAGGGGATCGGCGATGCCCTCGGCGTGCGGCCAGTCGCTTCCGAACATGAAGACGCCCTCGCCGGCGAGGCCGACCAGCTGAGCCGGGTCCTCATACGCCAGGCACCCCACCCGCACGTGCTGCAGGAAGTACTCGCTCGGCCGCAGGCGCAGCGGCACCAGGGGACGGCCGTGTCGCGCCGCGTAGAAGTCCGAGGCGCCGTCGAGGGTGAGCAGAAAGTACGGCACCCACTGGGCGGTGAGTTCGATCACCCCGATTCGCAGCGCGGGGAATCGTTCCAGCGTCCCCTGAATGATCATGCTGGCGATCGCCGCGGCGGGTGCGACCCAGAGGAAGAGCGAGCTCATCAGTTTGTCGACCGGTTCGGGGTCGCCCTGGTACCAGGCGGGATGGAGAGGGGGCGGGAAATTGGCGACATGGAAGACCGGCGCAACGTCGTACTCGCAGAACGCTGCCCACACGGGATCGAGGTCGCGATGGGACAGGGCCTTGCTGTCGACCGGGGCGGGGGCGACCATCGCCAGCTTGATGCCGGCGGCGGCGAGCTGGCGCAACTGAGAGATCACCCAGTTGCGGTCTCGGAGAGTGAGATGGGCGACGGGGAAGAGGCGCCCGCGGCCGCTTCGGGCGACGTCGGCCATCCAGCGGTTGGCGGCGCCCATGTTGGCGCAGAGAGCGATCGGGTCATCGGCGAGCATCTGCTCCCAGAGGAGGCCGAAGTTGGGAAAGACGATCGAGCCGTCGATTCCCCACTGGCCCAGCTTGTCGCTTCGCGCGATGGGGTCGGTGTACTCGGGTGGGAGCATCTCGTCGTACCGGTGCCGCGCGACCTCGCCGCGTTCGAGGCGCTGTCGGTCCTCGCCGATCTCCGCTGCGCGTCCGGGTGACTGGACCTCGGCGAGATACAGACGCCTGCCCCGCCAGCTGAGCCAGGAGTAGCCCAGCTCGTCGTCCTCGATTACCAGGGCGAGCTCGCGCAGCCCCGGATCGATGTAGTCGCGCCACATCGTCCTCGGCTCGTGGAGATGGCTGTCGGCGTCGATGACCGCGGGCTCAGTCATCGCCTGGTTCCCGGGCACGCCGCGAGCGCCGGCGCCCGGCGGCGCCGAGCGCGGCCACGGTGGCGGCGGCGGCGACGACGGCCGGTCCGCTCGGCGAGGCGGGCTGCGCGGTGTTGGGAAGCGAGGCGGCGGCGGTCGACGCAGCGACCACGCCGGCGATCGAGCGTGCCATCCGCAAGGACAGCGCCATGATGGTGTTGGTGGGGTTGAAGCCACCCGAGGAGACGAAGACGGCGCCGTCGCCGACGAACACGTTGCTGACGTCGTGCAGGCGTCCGAAGGCGTCGGCGACGCTGCTGGCGGGGTCGTCGCCCATCCGGGCGGTGCCCATGATGTGGGCGGTGGTCGCCAGACCGTAGAGGGGACTGCCGGGCCCGCTCAGCTCGGCGAGCGTACCCACCGGGACATAGGTGCTCGCCCCGGGGATGATGCCGGGTGAGGCGTCGCAGATGGCGCGCAGCATCGGGCCGTAGTGCTCCGAGGCGACCAGCTCGAAGCGGTGCGCGCTGTGGGTGATGCGGGGGATGGCGAACCCGTACACATCATGCAGCTGCGGATCGAGATCCACCCGGTTGTCGATCTGCGGCATGTCCTCGCCAACCATCGAGATCCCGGTAGCGTGGCGGCGGAGCGCCGACTGGCGCATGAGCTGCTTGTGCCCGCCTCCCCCGGCGGGGAAGGCGCTGGCGTAGATGCCGATCTCCTGTCCGTAGCCGAGGGTGCCGCCGGTCTCGCAGATGCCGCCCTTGACGTACGGCAGTCCCGCGGCCGCGGCTTCGGGCGGGCGGGCGGGACCGACGAAGTCGTCGATGGTCATCGTCGAGCTGGGACCGCGGGTGGCGTGGATCTCCTCGTTGAACAGGGCTCCGGCGAGGGTGAAGAAGTGGAACATCAGGTTGTGGCCGAGCTGGCCGGAGTGGTTGCCGATGCCGGCGGGATGGTCGGAGTTGGCGGAGAGCAGCAGCAGGCGGGCGGTCTCGATGGCCGAGGCCGCGAGGATGACGATATCGGCTCGCTCCGATCGGTGGTTGCCGTTCGCATCGAGGTAGGAGACGCCGGCGGCGCGATCCGCGGACGCCATGTCGATCCGGTGCACGAAGCTGCGCGGGCGCAGCTCCGCGCCGGCGCGAATGGCGTCATGAAGAAAGGAGACCGCCGCCCCGCCGCGCGCGTTGATGGGGCAGCCGTAGCCGGAGCAGAAACCGCAGGAGTTGCAGCGGGGACGTCCCCCGTACGCCGTCGAGTTGACGGCCATCGGGAACGGGTAGGCGGTGTAGCCGAGCCTGGCCGCGCCGGCGCCGAGCAGCAGACCGGCATACATCGGCGGGTTGGGTGGCATGACGAACTGGTGCGCGCGCGGTGCCTGAGCCAGGGTGTGGGCCGGCATCCTGCCGACATCACCCTGGACTCCCAGATGCCGCTCGACCTCGTCGTAGAACGGGGCGAGGTCGTCGTAGGTCAGCGGCCAGTCGGCGACGTTGGCGCCGGGCACGGGGCCGTACAGCGACAGTCCCTTGAAGTCCTGGCGCCAGAAGCGAGGCGTCTTGGCGTCCCAGTGGATGGTGCCGCCGCCGACCACGGTGGGAAGGTCGTTGACGTCGCCGACGAAGCTTCTCGCGACGCCGTTGTGGGCGTCCGACTGGCTGCGCAGACTGCGCGGCTCGAGCACCGGATCCTGGTCCTCGAAGGACCGTGATTCCTTGAGGATGTCGTTGCCGAATAGCGACCCGATCGGTCCCGGCCCGCCGAGTCCGGGAAGCAGATTGCGACCCTTCTCGAAGACGACGACGGGATGACCGGCGGTGGCGAGCGCCCACGCGGCCACGCTGCCACCCGCACCCGAGCCGACGATGATGACCGAGGGCTTCGCCATCGCCATCAGCCCCGATTGAACCCGGCGAGCGCGAGCCAGGGTCGCTCGCGTGAGGCGGGCCGGCCGCGCATGCTCGCGAAGAACCGGATCGCGTCGCGACCGGCTGCGGTGCCGAGGATGGAACCACCGCTGGCCGGCTGGCTCACCTCGGCGTCGGTCCATCCCCGCGGCTGAACGTCGCCCTCGAAGTGGGTGTACTGCCAGCCGGCCAAGCCATGGTTGCCGCCGTACTCGGGCGGGCCGTACATCGCGTCGAGGGTCTGCGCCAGGGCGGTGGCCACGAAGGTGTTGAGCGAGTCGCCGGGATTGTTCGCCGCCTCGAGCAGAATGGCGTCCTGCTGGGCACCGCTCACGGCGGCGAACCCGGCCCCGTACGCGGATTGCGAGCGGCGGTCGAGCTCGGCGAGTCCGCTGACATAGATCGCCTGCAGTCCCTGCACCGGTCCCGCGAACTCCCGCTCCGGGATTCCCTTGGAACCCTCGATGCGGATCCGCCAGCCCAGCGCGGCATGGGCGTCGAGGGGGACGAAGTCGGCGAAGTCGTCGTGGCCGGCGCCGGCGCGGTTGGAGAACGGACCGCCGGCATGGATCATCGGGGGGTCGAAGCTGAAGGCGTTGAGAAGAATGTCGACCGCCTCGGCGCAGTGCCCCTCGCGCGCTCCCGGGTCGGTCTCCGGAGGGCTGTTGAGCGGTCCCGGCTGATCGAGCGGTCCGGGAATGAACCGATAGGTGACGGCGCGAAGGGTGTCCAGCTGATGGGCGTCGAGGAAATGCCCCGGGGCTCCCGAGCTCGCCGACGCGGTGATCAACTCCAGCAGCCGGGTGCGCGGCATCACCGCCAGCAGGCCCAGCGCGCCGGCGCCCTGCAGGAAGCTGCGACGGCCTATCGCCATCGGCTGCTGACGCTCATCGACTTCCCTTCCAGCCCCGCAGGGTAGTGCATATGATGGCGCCGATGCTGGCGCTCAACTACCACCCGAGCATCCCGCGCATCGTCAGCACCAAGCTGCTGGGAGCGATACGGCCTCAGCTCTACACCGGGGCGCTGTCGCCGCTGCGGCTCGAAGAGCTGCCCGACCCGCGCCCAGTTCGTGACGACTGGGTCGTCATCCAGACCCGTCTGTGCGGGATCTGCGGCAGCGACTACAAGCAGATCTTCCTCGACGGCGCCCTCGACAATCCGCTGACCGCCGTCATCTCGTTCCCGCACGTTCTCGGCCACGAGATCGTCGGCGAGATCATCCAAGCGGGACCACGCTCCGGACGCGACGCCGGTGAGCGTGTCGCGGTCAACGCCTGGCTGAGCTGCGGCCCGCGCGGCATCGAACCGCCCTGCTCCGCCTGCCAGGACGGGCAGTACCAGCTGTGCCGCAACTTTCGACGGGGCGTTCTGCCGCCGAGCATCCACCTCGGCAACTGCTCGGGTGCCAATGGCGGTTTCGCCCAGCGCGTCGCCGTGCACACCTCGCAGGCGCTGCGCCTTCCCGACGCGGTCACCTGGGATGCGGCGGTGCTCGCCGATCCCTTCAGCGTGGCGCTCCACAGCGTGTGGCTGTGCCCTCCCACCGACTCCGCCCTCGTCTACGGCTGCGGCACCCTGGGGTTGCTGACGGTGGCCATCCTCCGGCACCGCTATCCCGAGGTGAAGCTGATCGCCGTGGCGCGCCACCCTCATCAGCGACGGATGGCCGCCGAGCTCGGCGCCCACCTCGTGCTCGACTCCGCCGACACCACCGCCGTGATCTCGCGCACCGTCGAGGATCAGGGGGGTGAGCTCTTCAAGCCCTGGCGTGGGCTTCCCTGGTCGCTGGACGGGGTGAGCGTCGTCTACGACACCGTGGGGCTGCCGGAGACGATGGAGGTGAGCCTTCGCCTGGTCAGAGCCCGCGGCAGCATCGTCGTCGTCGGGGTCGAGCCACCACGGCGTTTCGAGTGGACGCCGCTCTACTTCAAGGAGGCGGTGGTGGTGGGGTCGAACGCCTTCAGCGTCGAGACCAACCCCGCCGGAGGCGGCCGCAAGCACGCCATGGAGCACTACTTCGACTTTCTCGCCGAGGGGTTCGACGCGACCCGCATCATCACCCACCGCTTCCCGCTCACCGAGTACCGCCAGGCCTTCATCGCCTGTCGCGATCAAGCCGGGCACGGCGCGATCAAGGTCATCTTCGAGCCTTAGTGCCCTGTCACGCGGTGACCCGTTTATTGCGGGGCGGCCGGCACCGCCCAGATGTCGGTGCCAAAGGGTGTGACTCCCGGATCGCACGCGTGCCGCAGGCAGCTCAACCTGAAGATGTCCTCGACGGTGAGCAGCACCGAATGGTGGTTGTAGGGGACGGTCGACACCGCGCCGTGGCGCACGAACGGACCGAGCACGACTGTGGCGATGTGGCCCCCGCCGGCGCCGGTGCTGGTGAAGTCTGTGCTGCAGCAGCCCTGGCTGGCGGTCGCCCCCTCGCCCTCGTCGAAGGTGACGATGACCACACCGAAGTGGGCGTTGGCGTAGGCGAGGATCGGTGGCAGGTTCTGGGACAGCCAGTGATCGGCCTCGGGCAGGCCCCCGGGATTGTCGGTGTACGGTGGGAAGCACGGTTGGTCGTGGCCGTCATGGCAGGTGTCCGGAGTGATGAAGGAGAAGTTGGGGACCGAGCCGCTGCTCATGTCGGCGCTGAGCTGCGTATAGGGAACGACGTGCGCTTGGCAACGCGACGACGCCGCTGGGCCGACGATGTCCTCGAAATAGTTGAAGGGGTTGTGGCGGTCGGCGTACGGCGACTGGAAGGGGTCGGGCAGCTGCTCGACCCCGTGCGTGCAGGGGGCCGGCATGCTGTCCATGTACCCCTTCCAGCTGAGCCCGGCGGCCTCCAGCTGGTCGGCAAGGTTGCTGTCGGCTCCCGGCTGGTAGACGCAGTTGTAGACGAAGCAGTCGTTGGAGGTGTTGGGGTTCTGCTGGTAGCCGCTGATCAGGGCGATGTAGTTGGGCAGGCTGGCGTGGCCGATGCCGTATGAGCGGTCGAGCCGCACCCCCTGCGCGGTGAGCGAGTTGAGGTACGGCGCCGCGGTGCTGCCCCCGGGGCCGAAGACCGCCTCATAGGGCTGGTTCTCGAGCAGGATCTCGAAGACGTGGACCGGCGAGCCGGAGGCGGCGTGCGCGCCCGGAGGAGCGATGCCGGCGAGCGGGGCGAGGCCCATCAACGCCGCCGCACCCAGGAGCCGAAGCCGTCCCCGCATCTCCTTCCTCCTCGAGTGGTCCTGCAGAACAGACCGCTGAAGGGGTGCCGATCTTGCGCGGGAACCCTTGTCGGAGCTGCGCCGCGAGTCCGGGAGCGGCCTGGCCTCCCCCGGCGGGTTAGGACCGCGCGGAGTTTGACCCCCACCCGGCGGCGCCGTCATGATGGCGGGCCGCCACGCGACCGACGAGGTTTGAGGAAGGACACATGGCAGACGCCCAGGTCGTCAAGCGGCCGGCCCCGGGAACGACCGAGGCCGCCATTCTCGCCAGGGATCTCGCTGTCGAGGCGATCGGGACCTTTGCCCTCATCTTCATCGGCGCCGGCAGCATCATCGCCACCGGCGGCAAGGACCTGGTCGCGATCGCGTTCGCGCACGGCCTGGCCATCGCCCTGATGGTCGCCGCCACCGGCCACTTCTCGGGAGGCGCCTTCAACCCCGCCGTGGCCCTCGCCCTCGCCCTGGCCAGGAAGCTGTCGCTGTTCAAGACCATCGGCTACGTGGCGGCTCAGCTGGTCGGCGCGGTGATCGCCGCCATGCTCCTCAAGGCGGTGTTCCCCAGCTCGCTCACCGACCAGGTCGGGCTGGGAACCCCCGCGGTAGGCGGGCCCTTCAGCGCCGGCCAGGCGTTCCTCGCCGAGATCATCACCACCTTCTTCCTGGCGTACGTCATCTTCGGTGTGGCCATCGACAAGCGTGGCGCCACCACCATCGCTGCGCTGGCGATCGGCCTCTGCATCACCATGGACATCCTGGCCACGGGAGCGGTGTCGGGTGCCGCGATGAACCCGGCGCGCTGGTTCGGTCCTGCCCTGGTCCAGAACGCCTTCGCAAATCCGTGGGTGTGGATCCTGGGCCCGGCGATCGGCGCCGCCATCGCCGCGGTCGTGTACTTCTACGGGTACATGCAGGGTCGCGAGCCCGAGGAGCGTCAGCGCTCGTCGTAGGGGAGACCCCGCCCGGCGGTGTGCTCGCTCAGGGCGTCGACCAGCGGCACCATCTTGGGGCGTTCGGGCTGCACGTCCACCTCGACGCCGTGGCGATGGAGCGCCGCAGCGCTCACCGGTCCCACGGCGGCGACGACCACACCTTCGTTCAACCACCGTGCCAGGTGGTCGCCGGCACCCTCCGCCTCGGCAACCCGGAAGAGATTGTCGACCTGCGAGGCGCTGGTGACCATCAGGTCGTCCACCCGTCCCGCCTCGAGCTCGGCGAGCAGGTGGAGAATCGGCTGCACGTCGGCGGGCAGTCCCCACCCGTAGGTGCTCACCGCGACGAGCTCGGCCCCACGCCGTCGCAGCTCCTGGTGCAGCACCGCGTTCTCGGCGCCGTACTCGACCAGCAACGCGATCCGGCCGGACAGGTCGGAGTCGAGGAGCTCGACCACCTCATCGGTGGTGTGTGGGTCACGGGTACGGCGGTCGACCCGGATGCCATTCTGCAGGAGAACCGCGAGCGGCTTGGGGCCGCGCTCCACCACCACCGCGGCGGCGAGTCGCTCGCGGATGGCATCAGCGCATCCGGCCTGCCCGGCGGCGTCAAGGAAGGCGGCCGCGCCCACGCCGGTCTGAAAGACGGCGACGTCGAGGCGGCGAGCGGCGATCTCGCGCAGGGCGCCGTGCAGGATGTCGCGATCGTCGACCGGCACCTCCCGCAGGCAGGGCGCCAGCAGTGGCGTCCCACCCCGCCGGCGGACCAGCTCGGCGATCTCGACGCGCCGGCGGGTCTCGAGCAGGGCGACGGTCCGTCCCGCCAGTGGCTCGCTCACGCCACCATGATGCCGGACGGCCCCGGCGAAGCGGGTTTCATCACGCAACCCTTCTTGCTAGACTGCGGCGATGCGACGGACGTCGTTCGCCGGCATGCAGTGCTCGATCGCCCGCACCCTCGAGGTGGTGGGCGAGTGGTGGACCATGCTGATCATCCGCGACGCCTTCTCCGGGGTGCGCCGCTTCGACGACTTCCAGCGCAGTCTCGGCATCGCCCGCAACGTGCTGGCCGGCCGGCTGCAGACCCTGGTCGACCACGACATCCTCGAGCGGCGGCGGTACCAGGAGCGCCCCGACCGCTTCGAATACCGGCTGACGCCGCGCGGACGCGACCTCTACCCGGTGATCGTCGGGCTGCTCGGCTGGGGCGACCGCTGGGCCACCGACAGCGATCCCGCGCCTCCGGTGGTGCTGACCCACGCCTCCTGCGGTCATGATGTCGTGCCGGAGTTGACGTGCCCGGCGTGCCACCAGGCGATCGCCCCCCAGGCGATGCGCTGGCGCTACGCGGAGCACGTCCCCACTGAGCACCGGCTGGGACATCGAGGAGTGGCCACGAGATGACGACATCCATTTCCGGCACCGTCAACCGCCAGTGCCGGCTCGCCGCCCGCCCCGTCGGAATGGCAGATCCCGGCTGCTGGACCTACACCGACGAGCCGCTTCGGGAGCCGAACGACGGTGAGATGCTGGTGCGGGTGCGCTACATCTCGCTCGACCCCGCCATGCGAGGCTGGATGAACGACAGCCGTTCGTACGTGCCGCCGGTCGGGATCGGCGAGGTGATGCGGGCCGGGGCGGTGGGGGAGGTGATCGCGTCGCGGCATCCGGGCTTCGCCGCCGGCGAGCACGTGCTCGGCATCTTCGGTGTCCAGGAATACGCCTACTCCGACGGCAGCGGGGTCACCAAGGTCGACCCGGCGGTCGCTCCCCTCCCCGTCTACCTCGGCGCTCTGGGAATGCCGGGGTTGACCGCCTACTTCGGGCTGCTCGAAGTGGGGCAGGCGAAGGCCGGTGACACGGTGGTGGTGTCGGGGGCCGCCGGTGCGGTGGGCTCGGTGGCGGGACAGATTGCCAGGATCATCGGCTGCCGCGTGGTCGGCATCGCCGGCGGCGAGCGCAAGTGCCGCTACCTGGTTGACGAGCTTGGTTTCGACGCCGCCATCGACTACAAGAACGAGGACGTCGCCGCCGCTCTGCGGGAGAGGTGCCCGAACCGCGTCGACGTCTACTTCGACAACGTGGGCGGTGAGATCCTCGACGCCGTGCTGACCAGGCTGGCGCGGGGCGCGCGGGTGGTCATCTCCGGAGCGATCTCGCAGTACAACAACTCCGGTCCGATGCGGGGGCCGTCCAACTACATGGCGCTGCTCGTCGAGCGCGCCAGCATGCGTGGGTTCCTCGTCTTCGACTACGCGGATCGCTACGGCGAGGCCATTCGCGAGATGGCAGGGTGGCTCACCGGCGGCAAGCTCAAGTCTCGGGAGCACATCGTCGAGGGACTGGAGACCTTCCCCGACACCTTCCTCAAGCTGTTCACCGGCGAGAACACCGGCAAGCTGGTGCTCAAGGTCGCCGACGCGTGACCCGCCGCGGCACCGGCCGGGTCCGCGCTCGTACCATCCGGCCGCTGCAACGCGCGCTGCTCAGTGCGTTGATGAGCGTGGTGGTCGTCGTCCTGGAGCGCCGGCTGCGGCGGATGTTCGCAGGAGGTGGACATCAGGGAGGCGTTACTCCCGGCCGGTGACCAGGTCGGCGAGAAGGCCGAGGGTGAGGACAAGTCCGAGCGTGCCCAGGCCCGCGCTGAGCCAACCGGCGGCGTGACCAGAGCTCGCGCTGATGGCGGTGCCCACCCAGGCGGCTGCCGCGGTCAGCGCGACAGCGACGCGACGGCCGGCCCGGCGCACGATTCTCTCGAGGTGCTCGGTACCCCGGAAGTCGACTTGCAAACGGGCCCCCGGCCGCGCTCCGGCAGCGCGTTCTACAGCTTCGACCAGGCGTGACACCCGGAGTCGCAGCTTGGCGGCGTCGTAGAGCAGTCGCTGCGGATCGGCGGCGACGCGGAGCTGACCGATCACCTTGCGGCGCATGAAGCTACCCGCCGTCGAGAGGGGATCGAGCGTGGGATCGAGCTCGGCGGCGGCGAGTTGCATCTGGCCAAACGCCTTGCCGGTCAGCGCCAGCGCCGCCGGCAGCCGCACCTGGTGACGGACTGAGAGCGCCGTCAGCTCCTGCAACAGCGGTCCGAGACGGAGATCACGCAGCGACAGGTGACGGTAGCGGCCGACGAGCTCGGCGAGCTCCTCTCGGAAGGTCCCCTCGTCAAATTCAGGTGGCGTCGACTCGCCGCCGAGCATGAGCATGACCTCGGCCAGAAAAGAGGTGTCCTCCTGCCAGAACGCGAGCAGCAAGAGCAGCAGGTACTCGCGCACCTCGCTGTCGACCTCGCCGACCATGCCGAAGTCGAGGAAATAGATCTTGTCGTTCCACCACCGCAGGTTGCCGGGATGCGGATCGGCGTGGAAGAAGCCGTCGCCCAGGACCTGCTGGTAGTAGGACTCGAGCAGCTGGCGCGCTGATTCGGTGCGCGCCTCGCCCGCGGGCGCATCGCGAATTGGAATCCCCTGGACCTCCTCCATCACCAGCAGCCGGGAGGTGGAGAGCTCGGGGAAGACCCGAGGCACGTCGAGGCGCGAGAACGGTGCAAGGACGCTCCGCATCCGATCGACGTTGGAGGCCTCCTGACGAAAGTCGAGCTCGCGCCGGAGCGAGGACGAGAGGTGCTCGATGATCGAGGGAAGATCCACCACCTGGCGGAATGCGGGACGTTCGCCTGCCTTGCTGGCGAACATCTCGAGCAGGCCGAGGTCCTGGAGGATCTCGTCCTCGGCGTTGGGACGCTGAACCTTGACCACCACCCGCTCACCGCTGATCAGCAGCGCGCGATGCACCTGGGCGATGGTGCCGGCGGCCATCGGATCGGGCTCCATCCGCTCGAAGACGTCCTCCCAGGGCACCTTGAGCTCGCGCTCCATCACCGCCACCACCTCCGCCTCGCTGAGCGGGGTGACACGGTCCTGGAGAGTCGCCAGCTCCTCGACGAAGGCGGGAGGCACCAGGTCCGGACGCGTGGACAGGATCTGACCGAGCTTGGCGAAGGTGGGGCCCAGCTCCTCGAGCGCGTCCCGGAAGCGGCGGGCCCGGGTCTGCTCGGCGGCGTCATCCCTGCGGCGCCGGCCGAGCAGGTCTTGCAGGCCGTGCCTGGCCAGCACCCGGCCGATGTGTGCCGCTCGTCGGAGGAGGTGACCCTCGCCTGGCGCCTCGCCGCTATCACGCGCCGCGCCCTCGCGCAGGTCGCCTTCCCCGCGTTGCCGGGGGGCGGTGTCGCTGGTGTTGACGATCACCACCGTGCACCGGGCGTTGTGCGACACCCGGTTGGGCACGCTGCCGAGCAGGAACTGGGTGCGGTCACCCATGCCCAGGTTGCCGACGACGACGATGTCGGCGCGCTCCTCGTCCGCGAGACGCACGATGGCATCCGCGGGATCCGAGTCGTAGACGAGGCGAGATCTCCCCCGCGCGCCCCCCACCCGGGTTGCCAGTTCGGCCAGTTCGGCCGCGGCGGTGCCATCCGCAGCCGCGGCGGCGCCGACGAGGTTCTCCGGGGCAACGACCTGCAGCACCAGCAGCTCGGCGCCGTACCGACCCGCCATCTCCCCGGCCCATTCCACGGCCCGACTGGCCGTGTCCGAGCGGTCGGTCGCGACCAGGATGCGCTCGACCATGCCACCCCTCGTCAAAAGCCGTTGACCCCCAGCGATCCGTATTGTAGGTTCGCGCGTATCAAAGGGAGCGGGGGACGCGGACGGAGCAGAGCTCGGGACGCGCGACCCCGGTGTCGGGAAGATGAAGGGCCAGCAACACCGTCCCATCCGTTTCGAGCGGCAGCGCGACTATCCGATGTCGACGGCGGAGGCGTGGCGCCTGCTCGCCGACACCAACCATCTCAATCGCAGCGTGGGTCTGCCGTCGATCGAGTACTCGCCGATGGGAGGCGACGCCGAGCGCACGCTGCTGCGAGCGCGTGCCAAGGTGCTTGGTGTCGTTCCGGTGCGATGGACCGAGTACCCGTTCGACTGGGTGCGCGAGCGTCGCTACGCGGTGCGGCGCCAGTTCGACGGTGGGCCGGTCGCCTGCCTGGTCGGTGGGGTGGAGCTTCATCCCTCCGGTAGCGGGGTCAACGTCAGGGTCTTCGCCGAATTCACTCCCGCGAATCTGGCAGGCCGGTTCCTGTGGCGGTTGGGCACCCGGGCGGTCCACGACTTTCTGGCCTATTGCGACCAATACCTGTCGCGCAAGGCTGCCGGCAAGGCCGACCCGATTCCGGTGCCTCCGCACCGTCCCTCGGTCGACCGGGGACAGCTCGACCGGGTGATGGCCAGGCTCGAGCAGGCCCCGGTGCAGCGGGAGCTGCTCGAGCCGCTGCGCGACCGGATCGAGGAGGGAAGCGACGACCAGCTCGTCGGCGTCCGCGCCTTTGCGGTCGCCGACGCCTGGGGGGCCGACCGGCTGGAGGTCCTCCGCCTCTTCCTGCACGCCACGCGGGCCGGTCTGTTCGCGCTGCGATGGGACCTGATGTGTCCCAACTGCCGGGTGACGAAGGCCGAGTCGGCGACGCTTCGCGAGCTGCCCCAGCGATACCACTGCGAGGTCTGCGGCATCTCCTACACCGCCGACTTCGATCAGCGTGTCGAGCTGCGGTTCTCCGTCCATCCGGCGATCCGCCGCGCCAGCGACGCCGTGTACTGCACCGGCGGCCCGTTGCGCATGCCCCACATCGTCGCCCAGCAGTACCTCCAGCCGGGGGAGGATCGCCGCCTGGACATCGAGCTGGACCAGCCGCTGCGCCTGCGCACCGTCGGCGCCGAAGGCCAGCTGATCGTGGTCCCCGATCCTCGGAGCGGTCGCAGTCAGGACGTCACCCTGACGTATGCGGCGGGGCGGTGGGTCGGTCCGCATAGCATGGCCACCGCGAGCGACGACACGCTGCTGGTCCCATGCGAGGCCACGCCGCGGCTGCGAAACCAGACCGGTGGGCCGCTGCTCGTGGTGCTCGAAGAGATCGAGCCCGCCGGCCAGGGGACGACCGCCGCCCAGGCGACCACGCTGCAGGAGTTCCGAGACCTGTTCAGCGCCGAGGTGCTCGCGCCCGGCCAGCAGCTGGCCGTCCAGGACATCGCGCTGCTCTTCAGCGACCTTCGCGGCTCGACCTCACTCTACGAGGGGGTGGGGGACGCGGCTGCCTACAGCCGTGTCAACCGGCACTTCGACTTCATCAAGGAGCGTGTCGCCCGTCATAGCGGCGCCATCGTCAAGACGATGGGAGACGGGCTGATGGGCGCCTTCCAGCGGCTCGACGATGCGCTTGCCGCCGCCGTCAGCATGCAGCAGGATGTCGGCGCCTGGTGCGCGTCCCAGCAGATCGACCCACCGCTGGTGCTCAAGATCGGTGTCCACCACGGGCCGGTGATCGCGATGACCGCCAATGAGCGGCTCGACTATTTCGGGCGGACCGCGAACCTGGCCGCCAGGCTCGGCGCCGAGAGTCGCGGAGGCGACGTGGTTCTCCTCAAGGAGACCTTCGAGGAGGCGGCCCCGCCACTGGCTTCCGGTGGGCAGCGGCCGATGACGGTCGAGACATTTCGCGCGCGGCTGCGCGGGCTCGAAGGCGACAGGGAGCTGGTGCGCATCCAGGTTCCGGCGGCCGATGCCGCCGAGCCCGTGCTCAGCGGCGCCTGACCCGTGACGGGTCGGGATCCACGGGTGCGATTCGGGTAGGATTTGGGAGATGACCATTCTCCAAATCGTAGCCGCAGAGAGCCCGTTCGACCGACCGGCTCTGGGCGTCAGGGCCGCCCGCCTGCTGGGGCTGGCCGAGGCCATGGGGCTGCTCACCGGCGGCGTGCCCATCGCCCGGCTCGACCGCGCCGCCATCCTCGGGCCGGTGGCGGAGCTGGTCCGCCTGGGCATCGGCCGTGATGCCGCCCTGGAGCTGCGGACGACCGACGACCCCGACCGCCTCGCGGATCTCCTCGACCGCCTCTACGCTGAGCTGGAGGCGTCCCCCGCGCCGGTCAGCGAATGCCGTGCCCTGGTCGCCGTCCTCGGTCTCGACACCCTTGCCGCCCTCAGCGGCGCCTCGCCGTCGAGCCTGCGGCGCTACGCCGCTGGGGAGCGCGGCGTCCCCGACGAGGTCGCCGCTCGCGTCCACACCCTGGCGCTGATCGTCGCCGAGCTCGCCGGCGGCTACAACGACTTCGGCATCCGCCGCTGGTTCGCGCGTCCGCGCTCGCAGCTGGCAGGCAAGGCGCCCGCCGGCGTCCTCCGCCACGGGTGGAACCCTGACGGCGCGCCGGCCATGCGTGTGCGCGAGCTCGCCGCGGCCATCAACAGCTCGCCGGCGACGTGATCTGGTTCCGTCACACCGATCCCCGCTATCCCTTCCTGTGGGAGAGCGCCGACCAGCCTCCCGCACGCTGGCACGGCGCCGGCGAGGGACCGGTGCACTACCTGGCCGACACCCCGGGCGGAGCGTGGGCCGAGTTTCTCCGCCATGAGGAGATCCGGGAGGTCGAGGACCTTGCCGGGATCCGGCGGTCACTCTGGGCGATCGATGTTCGCGACGAGGGGCCGGTGCCGGGGATCGCCGTCTCCGACGCCGTCGCCCGTGGCGGGCTGGACAGTTACCCGGCCTGCCGTGCCGCGGCGCGCGCCTTCCGCCGCCGCACCCGACTGCGCGCCTTCCTCGCCCCATCGGCCGCGGTCGCCGGCGGTGGAGCCCATGGCTGGCGGGTGGACGGCGGCGAGCTGGCCGCCGAGCCGCGTGACGCGTTGGTGCTGGTCGCCTACGGCCGGCGCCCCGACCTGGTGGGTTGGGCCGCGGCGCACACTGGCCAGCCCGAACCGCGGTTGTTGACCGTGGTCCGCCCCCTCTGATCGAAGTCGCCTGATCGTGTGGGTGAGAGGGCGAGCGCGCGGCTCGCCCTCTCGCTTGGCGCTATGGGGTCACGCTGATTGTATGGACGGGTCGTTTCCTGCCAGGTGGTCTTCAGAATCCGCGGCCGACGAGGACGTCGGTGGAGTTGTTTCCGGTCGGAGCGCGGTTGGCGGGATTGGTCACCGACGTGAGTGCGCGGCAGCTGAGGTTGGTGCAGGTGGTGGCCACGAAGACGGGTGAGAACGACGTCCCCACACTGGTCAGTCCGTTGTAGTCGCCCAGGAAGTAGCCGCCGGCGAACGGTGCGTCCAGGGTGTTGAAGGGACCCGACACGTGCGTCGCCGCGGTCGCGTCGAGGCTGTCGGTGTTAGTGGACACGATCGCCGACGGAGAGGCGCGCCGGATCCAGTAGTCGGCCAGCTCGGAGCCGGTCGACGTTGATTGCCACTGGTAGTAGCTGACGCCGACGGTGCCGTCGGACGCGACGGCGACGTTCGGCGTGAAGGCGAACTGCCCGTTGGGCGCATCCACCCGCTTTGCCGGGCTCCATGTCGCGCCTCCATCGGCGGAGGTGGTGATCACGATGTCGTCGTGGCCGCCGCCGCTGAAGCGCCCGTCCTCCCAGACGGCGTAGAGGTGGCCGGTGGCCGGGTCGATGGCGACCTCGGGGTTGAAGTCTGAGGTCCGGCTGGGCGCGGGTGGGTTGTTGGTCCGCGGATCGATGTTGGTGGGATCGGTCACCGGGACGCTGAGGAGCTTGTCCACGATGGTCGGACCCGACCACGTATCGCCTCCGTCGATGGACTTGAGGAAGGCGACGTTGAAGCCTCGTGGACTGCTCGGCCCGCTGGAGAGGATCATGTTGAAGAAGTCATACAGGGTTCCGGTGGTGGGATCCACGACGACCACGTTGCCGATGGTCTGGTTCTTGTTGCCGGGGTCGAAGATCTGCTTGGTCTGCCATGTCTGACCGCCATTGGTGGTCTTGGAGAACCACGTCGGCCCGTGGAAGTCCTTGGAGCGGATATCGGCTTCGAAGCTCGAGCTGGGCGACACCAGGCGATCCCAGACGGCGTAGGCGGTGCCGGCCTGGGTCGGGTCGGCGGTGACGGATTCCTTGTCATTGAAAAACTGGGTGACCTCGAAGATCGCAGTCGAGGTCCCGGCGTCGGTCTTGAGAGCCTTGGCGGACGACCAGGTGCTGCCGCCGTCGGCGGAGGTGGTGGCGAACACGCCGTTGTCGTTGGTGTTGACGTTGACGGAGATGCTCACCGCATACGCCCTGCCATCAGGACCGACTGAGACCCAGGGGTCCGAGGCACGGTTGTAGATGTTCACATTCACGTCGTTCGGCGCGGCGCAGGCATCAAAGGGGAGCGGGACGTCCGTCCAGGTCTTCCCACCGTCGTTCGACGAGCCTGCGGTCAGACCGTGGGCACCGCCGTTCGACCAGCGGTCCTGTTGCCACACGGCGATCAGGTTGGACTTGTTGGTCGGATTCCCGGAGATGAAGGGCTCGACCTCGGAGTTGCGATAGTTGAAACTGGGCGACGACGTTGCCCCGGTGGTGCAGCCCGTGTATGTCGGCGGAGAGTCCGAGGCGGTTGCGACCGCAGGGGCTGAAGCCGGTTTGGCGGCGAGCGCGCTCTGCGCCAGCACGAGTATCAGCACGGCACCGATGCACAGTGGCGCAGCGCGACCTCGGGATGCGTGCAGGGAGCGTCCAATCGTTGGCGCGACATGCCGCAGGCGTTTGGAACGGTGCATCGAGTCTCCTCCTTCCATGGGCTGCACAGGAGAGGTCCGCCACGTCCCCCCGGTCACGCTTGACCGCGCGCTACATTGCTCCAAGGGAGTCGCCAGGGTCAAGCGTCGATGCCCCGTTTCTTGCGGTTTTCAGAGAGGAGAAGGCGACACCCCGACGTCCTACACTGGCGACCGTGACCGACCAGCTCGCCACCGTCGTAGCGTGGCTGCGCGACGCGCGCCGGGTGCTGGTCTTCACCGGGGCCGGCATCTCGACCGAGTCCGGCATCCCCGACTTCCGAGGGCCCAACGGGCTCTGGACCAAGGTGGACCCCAGCCGATTCACCCTCCAGAACTTCGTCGCCGACTCCGAGGTGCGGCGGGAGTCGTGGCAGAACCGGCTGCACTCGACGCTGGAGGAGGCCCGTCCCAACGCCGGCCACCGCGCGGTCGCCGAGCTCGGGCAGCTCGGCAAGGTGGGCACCGTGGTGACCCAGAACATCGACGGGCTGCACCAGCTGGCCGGCTCGCGCGACGTGATCGAGCTCCACGGCACCACCCGTGAGGCGGCCTGCCTGTCGTGCCGCCGCCGGCTGCCCATCGCCAGCGTGCTCGACCGCGTCCGCGAGGGTGATGTCGACCCGCACTGCGAGATCTGCGGCGGGCTTCTCAAGACGGCCACCATCAGCTTCGGCCAGGCGCTGATCGAGGCCGACCTCATCCGTGCTCACGCCGAGGCGAGCGCCTGCGACCTCTGCCTGGCGGCGGGGTCGACGCTGTCGGTCTGGCCGGCCGCGGGAGTGCCGCTGGAGGCGCGGCGCTCGGGGGCCCGGCTGGTGATCGTCAACGACGGCGACACCGAGCTCGACGAGGCCGCGTCGACGGTCATTCGCGGCCGCACCGGCGAGGTTCTCCCCGCCCTCGTCGCCGGCCTGAGCGGTGCCCAGGTCTGAGAGAACGTCACCGCCCGGCGCGTCCACGGTGACCGGCCGCCCCGTACCCTTAGCCCATGTCGCTGCTTCGCCGCCGGCCCCGGCCGCTGGCGCCGCGCCCGCGCGGCCTGGTGCCCTCCCTCAAGCGGTGGACCATCCCCGTCCTCGGGGCGGTCACCCCGGTGGGGTTGATCGTGGTCAACATCGCCGCCTTCATCGTCAAGCACCTCGACCAGTTCCGCTGGTCGATCAGCATCCTCGCCTTCGTCAGCGGGCTGATGCTCAACTCCTGGGCGGGGGTCAACATCTACCGGACCGGGCGCCGCCGGTTTCCCAACCGGACGCTCTTCCAGAACCAGAACGAGGAGCTGGTGCTGATCGGCGGCGTGGCGGTGGTGATTGCCGCCGCCTTCCTCACCGCCTTCTTCTGCTACCAGGGCCTCAACGACCCCAACAACCTGCCCAACCGGCTCACCTTCCTCACCGGGGTCATCGCCATCGCCCTTCCCATCCTGCTGCAGGCCTTCTTCCACCGTGAGCTCCGCGATCAGCCGCCGGTGAGCACCTCCACCGCGGACGGCCGCACCGGCTCGTCGCCGCCACCGCCCACCTCGGTCGGCCCCACCTCGCGGTACGGGCCGCCGGGATCGCTTCCGCCGTCGTAGGCGGGGCGGCGGCTAGCATGGATCGTGCAGCCGCCAGCCGTCCGTCACCCGCTCGAGGATCATCCGCATGGCAGTCTTCCGCCGCGAGAGGATCGCGGTCCCCGACGCTCGCAAGGGCCAGATCGTCTACAAGTGGCCCGACCTCAACATCCGCCGCTTCACCAAGGCGATCGTCGCTCCCGACGAGACCGCCGTCTTCATGTATCAGGGCCAGGTGGCCGGCACCCTGCCGCCGGGGCAGCACAGCGTCGACGCCACCGAGCTGCCCTTCCTGGGGACCTTCGTGGACATGGCGACGGCCGGCAATCAGTACCGGGTCGAGCTCTATTTCATCAGCACCCGGGAGTTCCCCGACCTGCGCTTCGGTGGCCGCATCGACGACGTCCAGGACCCGCAGACCGGTCTGGTGGTCGCCCTTCGCGTCTTCGGTGAATACTCGATGCGGGTCGTCGACGCGCCGTCGCTGCTGCTGCGGCTGACCGGCACCGTCGACGTCACCAACAACGACGCCATCACCGACTGGGTGACGCAGCAGCTGCTCAAGGTGCTGCGCACCGACGTGGTCAGCAACGTCGTCCGCAACGGCTGGCCCATCCTCGGCCTGGCGCAATACGTCCCCGACATGGAACGCGCGGTGATCGAGCTCAGCAACACCCAGCTGCAGACCTACGGGCTGGCGGTGGCGCGCATGGGGAACTTCACCGTCAGCCTCTCGGATGAGGACGAGGAGACGCTCAAGGGGCTGGCCAAGGACACCGCCTATTCGCGCCTGGCGGGGTCGTTCCAGCAGTACGCCGCCGGCGAGCTCCAGTTGGGCGCCGGTCAGGGGATGGCCAAGGGCGGCGGCGCCACCGGCGGAGCCTTCCTGGCCACCGGCGTCGGTGTGGGCGCCGGCGCGCTGCAGCAGCAGCCGCCCCAGCCACCGCCCCCGCCCGCGCCCGGCTTCAGCGGCGGTGGACCGGGGTTCAGCCCGGCGGCGGGCGCTCCGGCCACCGTCGAGTGTCCCAACTGCCACACCCAGAACGTGGCAACGGCGCGCTTCTGCTCGTCGTGCGGCACCGCCCTGGCACCGCCGGCGCGGCACTGCACCAACTGCGGTGTCGAGATGGCTGCCGGGGCGCGCTTCTGCGCCGCCTGCGGCCACCCGGTCGAGGAGGCCGCGGCCGCGCCGGCAACCGAGACGCCGCCCGCGGCTCCCGCCACCGGCGAGCAGCCGGCGACCGAGCCCGAGCCACCGGCGGAGCCGAAGTAGGACCGCTCGTGGTGGTCACCGGTCTGTCCGCTCTGCTCGCCCGCGCCGGCGGCGGGCAGAACTTCGGCGGCGGTGGTGGCGGCGGTGGCGGCCGCGGCTTCAGCGGCGGAGGCGGTGGCGGTGGCGGCTTCTTCTTCCTCCCCATCGGCGGTGGGGGCGGGGGCGGGGCCGGGATCCTCGTCGCTCTGATCATCCTCGTCGCCCTGATCGCCGTCGGCGTGATGCTGATGCGGGCCTGGATGCGGACCGGGCGGCCCGCCGCGGCCGGCGCCAGCGCGGCGGCCACCTCCGGCGGCAGCGGCGCGCCGGTGGAGTACGACGACACCCGTCCCATCGGTGTGCCCGAGCGCTTCCGGGGTCAGACTCTCGACGGCTCCGACGCCGGCGCCGCGGGGGCGATGGGGGAGACGAGCGTTCAGGCCGCGCTTGACCAGATCCGGGCTCACGATCCCGCCTTCGACGACGCGGCCTTTCTCAGCCAGACGCAGAAGGCGTTCTTTGTCGTCGAGCAGGCGTGGAGCGAGCTGAAGCCGGACATGAGCCGCCGGGTCATGGCCGACGCGCTGTGGCAGCAGCACCGGGTGCAGATCGAGCAGTATCGCGATCAGGGACGGCGCAACCTGCTCGACAGCCTGTCCGTCGGCGACGCCACCATCATCGGCGCCCACACCGATCAGAGCTACGACACCGTCACCGTTCGCTTCCTCGCCGCCAGCGCCGACTACGACGTCGACAGCGGCAACGGCCGCGTCGTCCGCGGTGATCGCACCGTGCGCCAGTGGACGGAGGACTGGATCTTCCAGCGATCGTCGGAGGCGACGACGAAAGCCGACGGCGGCACCATGTCGGACCACTGTCCCAACTGCGGCGCCCCGCTCGACGTCGATCTCGCCGGGGTCTGCTCCTACTGCAAGGCGCCGATCATGTCCGGCAAGTACGACTGGGTTCTCACCCGGATCGAACAGGCGGGCTGATCCCGGTGGACCCGGGTCAGACCTCCTTGAACTCGGCGTCGACGACGTCCTCGCCGCCGCCCTGACCCGGCGGTGTCTCGCCGCCGCCGTTGTGGCCTTCGGGGCCGCCCGTCCCCGGGGTACCCGCCGAGGCGTACACCGCCTCGCCGATCTTCTGCAGGCTGCCCTGGAGGTCGTCGTGGGCACGCTGGATGGCGTCCTGGTCGCCGGCGGCGATGGCGTCGCGCACCGCCTTGACCTTGCCCTCGATGTCGGCGCGGACATCCGCCGGCACCTTGTCGCCGGCGTCCTTCAGCGCCTTCTCCGCCTGGTAGGCCATCTGGTCGGCGCGGTTGCGGGTCTCGACCGCCTCGGCGCGCCGGCGGTCCTCCTCGGCGTTCGCCTCCGCCTCTTTGACCATCCGCTCCACCTCGTCCTTCTGGAGGGTGGTCGAGCCGGTGATGGTCACCCGGTTCTCCTTGCCGGTGCCGCGGTCCTTGGCGGTGACGTGGAGGATGCCGTTGGCGTCGATGTCGAAGGTCACCTCGATCTGCGGCATGCCGCGCGGTGCCGGCGGGATGCCGTCGAGCATGAAGGTGCCGAGGATGCGGTTGTCGCGCGCCATCGGCCGCTCGCCCTGCAGCACCACGATCTCGACGCTCGGCTGGTTGTCGGCCGCGGTCGAGAACACCTGCGTCTTGCTGGTGGGGATGGTGGTGTTGCGCTCGATCAGCTTGGTGTTGACCTCGCCCTCGGTCATGATCCCGAGGCTGAGCGGGGTGACGTCGAGGAGCAGGACGTCCTTGACCTCACCCTTGAGCACTCCCGCCTGGATGGCGGCGCCGACGGCGACCACCTCGTCGGGGTTGACGCCGCGGTGCGGCTCCTTTCCGGTCAGCTCCTTGACCAGCGCCTGGATGGCGGGCATGCGGGTGGCACCGCCGACGAGAATGATCTCGTCGAGCTGTGCGGCCGTGAGCCCGGCATCCGCCAGCGCATCCTGGAAGGGCTTGCGGGTCCGTGCGGTCAGATCCTCGGTCAGCTGCTCGAACTTGCTGCGCGACAGAGTGATGGCCAGGTGCTTGGGCCCGCTGGCATCGGCGGTGATGAAGGGCAGGTTGACCTCCGTCTCCGGCCGCTGCGAGATCTCCATCTTCGCCTTCTCGGCGGCCTCGGTGAGTCGCTGCAGCGCCTGCCGGTCCTGACGCAGGTCGATGCCCTGGTCGCGCTTGAACTCGTCGGCCAGCCAGTCGACGATGCGGCGGTCGTAGTCGTCACCGCCGAGATGGGTGTCGCCGTTGGTTGCCTTGACCTCGAAGACGCCCTCGCCCACCTCCAGCACCGACACGTCAAAGGTGCCGCCGCCGAGGTCGAAGACGAGGATGCGCTCGTTCTCCTTCTTGTCGAGACCGTAGGCAAGCGCCGCGGCGGTGGGCTCGTTGATGATGCGGAGGACGTTGAGCCCGGCGATCTGTCCCGCGTTCTTGGTCGCCTGGCGCTGCGCGTCGTTGAAGTAGGCGGGAACGGTGATCACCGCGTCGGTGACCGACTCACCGAGATACGCCTCGGCGTCGGTCTTCAACTTCTGCAGGATCATCGCGGAGACCTGCTCGGGGGTGTATCGCTGTCCGCCCGCCTCGACCTCGACGCGACCGTCCTTGCCGGCCACCACCTTGTAGGGGACCTGCTTGGCCTCGTTGGTGACCTCGCTGACCAGGCGGCCCATGAACCGCTTGATGGAGTAGACGGTGTTGTCGGGGTTGACCGCGGCCTGGCGGCGGGCCAGCTGGCCGACCAGACGCTCCCCGGTGCGGGTGAAGGCGACGACGGATGGCGTGGTTCGACCGCCTTCGGCGTTGGCGATGACGACAGGCTCGCCGCCCTCCATCACTGCCACCACGCTGTTGGTGGTGCCGAGATCGATGCCGACCGTCTTGGCCATGGGATGCACTCCTTGGGGAGATGGGATGTCGCTGAACAGAGCCAGAGGCCCTGGCCTGTGGATACCTCCGCCGGGACCATGCTAAACGCCCTCGCCGGCCCGCTTCAGCGCCGGGGCGGGGCGCTACCCTGGGCTGCGTGGTCGCCGATCGCACCGCTCGTGGAGACCTCGGCGCGGACTCCGTGATGCGGGAGTTGCGCCGGCGCGCCGACGACGATTACGCGTCGCCGCCCGCCCAGCACGAACGCGGCCGCCACCAGGTCGATCTCCCCGACCTCGGCCTCCGGGTCAGCCTCACCCGCAACCGCTACCCGGACCGCCCCGACGGGGTGGACCAGTACGCGGTGACCATCTCGCGGCTGGCGCTCGACACCCCGCCCGAGGAGGGCCAGACCCGGCGGGCCCTCTCCGCCGCCTTCGGTGAGGAGGGCGCCTCCCTCGCTCGGGAGCGCCCCAGCGCCGGCCTGGTGCGCATGTTCCGGGTTCCCGCCGGGGAGGTGACCGGCCCGTAGCCGATCGAATCGGGGCGCCGGCGAGGCGGGGGTAGGATCCGCCGCGGTGTGCACCATCCTCCTCGCCTGGCGCTGCCTGGCGGACGCGCCGGTGGCCCTGGTGGCCAATCGCGACGAGCTGGTCGACCGGCCCAGCAGCCCGCCGGCGCGGGTGGCCTCGGATCCGGCGGTCGCCGCCGGCACCGATCTGCTGGCTGGCGGGACCTGGCTGGCGGTGGCGGCGGACGGCCGGGTCGCGGCGGTCACCAACCGCCGCAGCGGCGCCGGTGGTGAGCTCGGCCGCGATCCCACCCGGCGGTCACGAGGCGAGCTGCCCATGGCCGTCCTCGGCGGCGCCTCCGACGAGGGCGCGCGCCGGGTTCTCTCGGGGTTGGATCCGGCGGCCTACAACCCGGTCAACCTCCTCTATGTCTCGCCCACCGCGGCGCTGGTGGCGCATGCCTCCGGCGCCGGGCTGAGGCTGGTCGCCCTCGACCCGGGACCGCACGTGCTCACCGTTCACGACGTCGATGACCCGCGGCCGGCCAAGGACATCGCCCTCGCGGCTCGCCTTCGAGCGGCGGTGGCCTCGGCGGGGTCGGGGACGGCTCTGCTGGCGGCGATGGAGGAGATGCTGCGCGACCCTGGGGCTCCCGGCGCCGATCCGCTCGACGCGGTCTGCATCCACGGCGACCGCTACGGGACCGTCTCCGCCTCGAGCGTGCTGGTGGCGGCGAGCGGGCGGGTCACCTACCGCCACGCTCAGGGCCGGCCCTGCACCACACCCTTCGAGGACGTCAGCGCGCTGCTCGGGTGACTCTCCGGAGGCTCAGCTGGCCTCCGGGAAGCCACCGGCTCCGAGCAGGGGGACGAAGCGGCAGGGGCCGAGGTCGTCGCGCATGGCCTGGTCGCCGTAGCGCCGCACCCGGATCAGCCGGTCGCAGTCGGCCGCCGCCACCGGGATGCAGAGGCGCCCGCCCTCGGCCAGCTGGGCCACCAGCTGCTCCGGCACCCGGGGCGCCGACGCCGCCACCGCGATGGCGTCGTAGGGACCCTGCTCGGGGAGGCCGAGGCTGCCGTCGGCCTCCACCACCTCGACGTCGAAGCCCAGCCGTTCCAGCCGCCGGCGCGCCGACACCGCCAGCCGCTCGAGGCGCTCGACGCTGATCACGTGGGCGCCGCAGGCCGCGATCACCGCCGCCTGGTATCCGGAGCCGGTGCCGATGTCGAGGACGCGTTCGCCCGCCGTCGGGGCGAGAGCCTGCACCAGCACCGCGACCATCAGCGGCTGCGAGATCGTCTGGCCGTAGCCGATCGCCAGGGCCCGGTCGGCGTAGGCCTCGGTCTCCGAGCCCTCGGTCACGAACTCCTCACGCGGCACTCGCGCCATCGCCTCGAGCACGCGCTCGTCGCGCACACCGCCGCTGCGCAGCCGTTCGAGCATGTCCTCGCGGGTCGAGTCCTCGAGCCCGCGACCGGGGCCCAGCCAGTGCCGAAAGCGATCACCCGCGCCCATGGTCTCGGTGTACCACCGCAGCCCCGTCCGGAAAAGCGCCGGGCCGGTCAGCCCCGGGTGGGGGTGCCGCCCTCTCCGGCGCCGCCCGGCGGCGTTTCATCACCCGGTGGCAGCGCCGTCGGTGGCGCCGGCAGCCAGAGACCGGGCCGGTGCAGCGGCGGCAGCTGGGGCAGGCCGTCCTCCTCGTGGTAGCTCCGCTCGCCGCTCGACGGGTCGACGTAGACGCGCAGCCGCCGTCCCGAGTCGGGGTCGATGAAGATCTCGGTGGTGGGCAGATGCCACTCGGGCCGGCGCGGCGACGGCCGGTAGCGTTCCCAGCCGAAGACCACCACCAGCAGACCGACGGCGAGAATCAGCGCCCAGCCCCAGACCGGCAGGAAACCGAAGAAGGCGCGAGCGGCGTCCATGACCCGCCGACCTGGGGGCCGCTATCCCGGAGGTGCGGTCGGCTCGACGATCACCGCGGTGCCGTAGGCGACGATCTCCGACATCGTCTGGCCGATCTCCGAGGAGTCGAAGCGCATCATCACCACCGCGTTGGCGCCGGCGGCGGTCGCGGACTCGACCAGGCGATCGATCGCCTGCCGGCGGGCATCCTCGAGCAGCTTGGTGTAGGAGCGCACCTCACCACCGGCGAGTCCGCGCAGCGCCGCGGCCACGTTGCCGCCGACACCACGGGTGCGAACCGTCAGCCCGAAGACCTGGCCGAGCACGTGGCTGACGCGGTAGCCGGAGATGTTCTCGGTGGTGACCACGATCACGACTCGTCCTCCGTGCGACCTGGCAGGGGTCAGCTAAGTATGGAGGGTCCCGGCGATGCCGGCGGGTGGTCGCGGCGTCCCGCCGTGCAATGGGGCGGTCTGCGGACGGACCGCGGGCTGGTACCCTGCGCCGCAGTCCGGCCGAGCCCGATCCGGCCACCGGGGACGGCCGCGACGCGCGCAGCGACGGGGAGTGCAGCCATCGACGAGAGCGTGCAGCGTGCGGCGTCTGACGGCGACATCGAGGTCGCCGTCCTCGCCGCCGAGGATGACGCCGCGGTGCGCGCGCTCCTCATCGACCTCGCCGTCGACGAGCAGGAGCGGTACCGGCATCCGCGCCAGTCGCGTGACCAGATCGACCGCGGCATGCCGCCGTTGCGGGCGCAGTTCACCGGCGAGAACTGCGTCCTCGTCGCTCGCGACCGGCAGGGCGAGGCGCTCGGCGTCTGCTGGTGCGTCCTGTTCGATCCCGGCACCGGCCTGGAGGGGGAGGTGGCCGAGCTCTACGTCCGACCGGACTCCCGAGGGAGAGGCCTGGCGACCCGCCTGCTGCGCGCCGCCATGGCGCTCTTCCGCGAGCGCAACGTGACCTTCGCCTGCGTGTGGACCCGCGACGACAACCCGGCGGCGATGGCCGCCTACGGTGCCGCGGGATTCACCCCCACCGAGCAGACGGTGCTGACCTGGCTGCCGACCTCGCGCTGAGCCCGGATAATGCCCCCATGCCGCTGACCCCGGAGGACATCGCCCACGTCGCCATGCTCGCCCGCCTCGGACTCAGTGACGAGGAGCGGAGCCGCTACGGCGCCCAGCTCGACGCGATTCTCGAGCACATGACCAGGCTCAACGACGTCGACACCTCGCCTGTCGGCGAGACGGCACAGGTGGGCGAGCTGGTCAACGTCTGGCGCGAGGACATCTCGCAGCCGTCCTTGAGCGTCGAGCGCGCGCTCGCCAACGCCCCCGCGCGCGAGGCCGATTTCTTCCGCGTCGGAGCCATCCAGGAATGAGCTTCACCGGAGGTACCGTCGCCGCATCGGCGGCGGCTCTGCGCGAGGGTGGCGTGTCGCCGCAGGAGCTGCTCGCCGAGGCGCGGGCGCAGTTTGAGCGCGTCGACGCCGAGGTCGGGGCGGTGCTCACTCAGACGTGGGAGCTGGCGGAGCGGCAGGCGGCGGATGCCCAGCGCCGGTTGCGCGAGGACCCGGGCGCGGCGTCGCCGCTGTGCGGGATCCCCGTCGCTCTGAAGGACGTGCTCTGCCTGGAGGGCGTCGCCTGCACCGCGGGATCGCGAATCCTCGAGGGTTTTCATCCTCCCTACACCGGCACCGCGGTGCAGCGCCTGCTCGACGCCGGCGCGGTGGTGATCGGCAAGACCAACTGCGACGAGTTCGCGATGGGCTCGTCCACCGAGAACTCCGCGTACCGTCCGGTGCGCAATCCCTGGGACCGCTCGCGGGTGCCGGGCGGCAGCAGCGGCGGTAGCGCCGCGGCGGTGGCCGCCGGCATGGTGCCCTACAGCCTCGGCACCGACACGGGCGGTTCCATCCGTCAGCCGGCGGCGCTGTGCGGCGTGGTCGGCTTCAAGCCGACCTACGGCCGGGTCTCGCGCTACGGGCTGATCGCATTCGCCTCGTCGCTCGACCAGATCGGACCCTTCGCCCACACCGTGGAGGACTGCGCCCTGGTCTACTCGGCCATCGCCGGTCACGACCCGCGCGACAGCACCTCCTCGCCGACCGCGGTCGAGGACCCGATGGAGACCCTGCGCGGCGGGATCGCGGGGATGCGCCTCGGTGTCCCGCACGAGTACTTCGGCGAAGGGCTGGAGCCGGGGGTGCGCCGCGCCGTCGAGGAGGCGTTGCGGGTGCTGGAGGGGATGGGCGCCACCCTCGACGAGGTGTCGCTGCCCAGCACCGGCGCGGCGCTCTCGACCTACTACATCATCGCCCCCGCCGAGTGCTCCTCCAACCTCGCCCGCTATGACGGGATCCGCTTCGGCATGCGCAAGGAGCATGACGCGCTGCTGCAGATGTACCTGGACACCCGCGGCTGCGGATTCGGGGCCGAGGTCAAGCGGCGGATCATGCTCGGCACCTACGCGCTCTCGAGCGGCTACTACGATGCCTACTATCGCAAGGCGCAGAAGGTGCGCACCGTCATCGCCGAGGAGTTCGCCGCCGCCTTCGAGCGCGTCGATGCGCTGGTGTGCGCCACCTCACCCACCGTCGCCTTTCCTCTGGCGGCGCGCGAGGACCCCCTGTCGATGTACCTCTGCGACGTGCTCACCCTTCCCGTCAACCTCGCAGGGCTGCCCGGCGTCTCGCTGCCGTGCGGCATGGCGGACGGTCTCCCGGTGGGCCTGCAGGTGATCGCCCCGCGCTTCCAGGACGCGCGGGCGCTGCGCGTCGCCCACGCCTACGAGCAGGCGACCGGCTGGCACCGCGCCCGCTCCCCGCTGGTGGAGGCGACGGCGTGAGCTCGACCGCGACCCACGGCACCGACACCCTGAGGGTCGGCGACCGCGAGTACCAGGCGGTGATCGGCCTCGAGGTGCATGCCCAGCTGCTCACCCGCAGCAAGATGTTCTGCGGCTGCAGCGCCGCCTACGTCGGTGCGCCACCGAACTCCAACACCTGCCCGGTGTGTCTCGGCCTGCCCGGCACCCTGCCGGTGATCAACCGCCAGGCGGTGGAGTACACGGTGCGGACCGCGGTGGCGCTCAACTGCGAGATCCCGGAGTTCACCAAGTTCGACCGCAAGAACTACTTCTATCCCGATCTGCCCAAGGGCTACCAGATCTCGCAGTACGATCTGCCGCTGTCTCGTCGGGGGTGGCTGCAGTTCCACGTCGACGGCGAGCAGCGTCGCTGCGGCATCACCCGGGTCCACCTCGAGGAGGACACCGGGACCATGTACCACGCCGGTGACGTGCTGCAGAGCGCCACCTCGTCGCTGGTGGACTGCAACCGCTGCGGCGTTCCCCTGATGGAGATCGTCGGCGAGCCCGACCTGCGCACCCCCGAGGAGGCGCGCGAGTACCTGATCTGGCTGCGCCGGGTACTGATGTACATCGGCGTCAACGACGGGAACCTCGAGCAGGGGTCGTTCCGCTGCGACGCCAATGTGTCGATCCGTCCCCGCGGCAGCGACCAGCTCGGCGTCAAGGTCGAGATCAAGAACATGAACAGCTTCCGGGCCGTCCACCACGCGTTGGGCTACGAGATCGAACGGCAGCGCCAGGTGCTCGAGCAGGGTGGCGCGCTGCCGCAGGAGACCCGCGGCTGGGTGGAGACCCAGCAGGCCACGGTGTCGCAGCGCAGCAAGGAGTACGCCCACGACTACCGCTACTTTCCCGAGCCGGATCTGCCGCCGCTGCAGCTGGAGGCGGCGCTGGTGGAGCGCATCCGCGGCGAGCTGCCCGAGCTGCCCGACGCCCGGGCGGCGCGCCTGCGCCGGCAGCACGGCCTCGGCGACTACGACGCCGGGCTGCTGACCGCGACCCGGGAGGAGGCCGACACCTACGAATCGGTGGTGGCCACCGGTGTTGGTGCCAAACTCGCCGCCAACTGGATGCTCGGGGACGTCGCCCGGCTCGCCAACGAGCACCGGCTGCCGCTGCAGCAGAGCGGCCTGGGGGTCGCTGGGCTGGCGGCGCTGCTGCGTCTGCTGGAGGCCGGGACGATCAGCGGCAGCGTCGCCAAGGAGCTGCTGGCCGAGCTGTACCGCGACGGCGGCGATCCGGCGGCGCTGGTCGAGCAGCGCGGCCTCGGTCAGGTCAGCGACGCCGGCGCTCTGAGCTCGCTGATCGACGAGGCCATCGCCCAGGGGAGCAAGGCGGTGGCCGACTTCCGCGCCGGCAAGGAGGCAGCGCTGCAGTCGCTGGTCGGATATGTGATGAAGCAGACCCGCGGCCGCGCCGACGCCCAGCTCGTCAATCGCCTGCTGCGTGAGCGTCTCGGCGGCTGACACGCCCGCACCACCAGCTCGGCCCCGGCGCAGCTCCGGCGAGCAGCACTTGGTCCGCTGCCAGGCCATGGTGCACGGCGGCGCCTGCCTGGCGCACCTCGACGGCGGCGAGACCATCCTCGTCGACGGAGCGATTCCGGGCGAGCTGGTGCGCGCCCGCCTGACCCACCGGCGCGGCGGCACCTGGTTCGCCGCCGTCGATGAGGTGATCGAGGCCTCGCCGCACCGCACCGCGCCTCCCTGCCCCTACGTTCCCGAATGCGGCGGCTGCCAGCTGCAGCACATCGACTACGCGCATCAGCTCGAGCTGAAGCGCGGCATCGTCCTCGACGCGATGCGGCGTCAGTCGGTCCCGGTCCCGGATCACCTCCCTATGCATGGGATGGACGATCCCTGGCGGTACCGCTGGCGCGGCGAGTTCCATGTCATCGCCGGCACGGAGGGGATGGCCGCTGCCGGCCTCGGCTTCAAGCGTGCGCACAGCTGGAGCACCATCGCCGTCGACGACTGCCTGATCCATCACCGGGCGATCGCGGGCTCGCTGCCGGCGCTGCGCCAGGCGGTGCGCCGCGGGGGCGCTGCCGGGCTGACCGCGCTGCACCTGACCGCCGGCGAGGATGGCAGCGAGGTGCTGGTGAAGCCGCGACCGGCGCGGCAGCTCGACGCGTCCGCGGTCGACGCGGCGGCGACCACCCTTCCCGACGGCCTGCGCTGGAACACCGACTCCACCACCCTCCGCTGGCGCGGGAACACCATCAGGGTCCGCGCCGAGACCTTCATCCAGGTGAACCAGGCGCAGATGGAGGTGCTCTACGGCCTGGCACTGGGGCGCCTCGGCGACCTGCGCGGAGCGCGGGTGGTCGACGCCTATGCCGGCATCGGAATGCTCAGCCTGGCGATCGCCGAGACCGCTGCCGAGGTGGTCTGCATCGAGGAGAACCGCATCGCCGCCCGGCTGGGGATGCTCAACGCGGAGATGAACCGAGCCGCGGCGCGGGTGCGCTACCTGGCGGTCCCGGTGGAGGAGGGGCTGCCGGTGGCCGCGGCCCAGGGGCGAATCGACGCGGTTGTCATCGATCCCCCGCGGGCCGGCTGCGCCGGCAGCGTGGTTGGCTGGCTGGCGCTGGCCGGACCGCCCCGCGTGGTCTACGTGTCGTGCGACCCCGCCACCATGGCCCGCGACCTGCACATCCTGGCGGCGTCGGGACCGTATGCGGTCGAGGAGCTCGACGTGGTCGACATGTTCCCCCAGACCCACCACGTCGAGATGGTGGCGAGCCTGCGCCGGAGGGAGTAGCGGGGCCGTCGCCGCGTCCTCCCGCGGGCGGGGAGCAGACTCGTTCTCCGCCCTGGCGCCGGTGCCCGGCTGATGGTACCGTACGCCTGTTCGCAGGGCGCCGGTAGCGCCTGCCAGCCTTCACCGGGAGACCGATGCCCGCCGTCGATCCCGCCCCGTCAGCCGAGCCGTCCACCCCCTTCGTCCACCTCCACACCCACACCGAGTACTCGCTGCTCGACGGCGCGGCCCGGATCGGCGAGCTGGTCGAGACCGTGGCCCGCCTGGGCCAGCCGGCCCTGGCGATCACCGACCACGGAGTCCTCTATGGCGCGGTCGAGTTCTACGCCGCGGCCCACGAGGCGGGGATCAACCCGATCATCGGCTGCGAGGTCTACACCGCACCGCGCTCGCGCCACGACCGCGAGGGCCGGGCCGACCGCGATCCCAACCATCTGGTGCTGCTCGCCCGCAACGACGCCGGTTACCGCAACCTGGTGGCGCTGGTCAGCCGGGCCCACCTCGAGGGCTACTACTACAAGCCGAGAGTCGACCGTCAGCTGCTGGCCGAGCACGCCGAGGGATTGGTGTGCCTCTCGGCCTGCCTCGGCGGCGAGGTGCCGCAGGCGATCCTCCGCGGTGACCTCGACGCCGCCGAGCGCATCGCCCGCGAGCACGCCGAGATCTTCGGTTCCGACAGTTACTTCCTCGAGCTGCAGGACCACGGCATGGCGGAGGAGGTCGAGGTCCGCGCCGGCCTAGTCGAGATCGCCCGGCGCGCCGGCCTGCCGCTGATCTGCACCAACGACTCCCACTACATCCGCGCCGACGACGCCGAGGCGCACGACATCCTGCTCTGCCTGCAGACGCAGTCCCGCCTCGAGGAGGAGAAGCGCTTCAAGTTCGCCGGCCCCCATTTCTACCTGGCCGGCGGCGAGGAGATGCGCTCTCGCTTCGCCGCCTACGGCGAGGCGGCGGCCAACACGGTGGCGCTGGCGGAGCGCTGTCACGTCGAGATCCCTCTGGGCAGGTCGCTGCTGCCGCACTACTCACCGATTCCCGAGGGACTCGACGCCGACACCTATCTGCGCGAGCTCTGTGAGCAGGGGCTTCGGGAGCGGTACGGCGACAGCCCCGGCCAGGAGGCCCGCGAGCGGCTGGCGATGGAGCTCGACGTCATCCGCGAGACCGGCTTTTCCGCCTACTTCCTCATCGTCTGGGACCTGGTCCGCGCTGCCCGCTGCCAGGAGGTCAAGGTCGGACCGGGGCGGGGCAGCGCCGCCGGGTCGCTGGTGGCCTACGTGCTGCGGATCACCAACCTCGACCCGCTGCGCTACGGGTTGATCTTCGAGCGCTTCCTCAACCGCGAGCGGGTGTCCATGCCGGACATCGACATCGACTTCGACGACCGCCGCCGCGACCGCGTCCTCAACTACGTGCAGGAGAAGTACGGCCGCGACCGGGTCGCCCAGATCATCACCTTCGGGACCATGGCCGCCCGCGCCGCCATCCGCGACGTCGGCCGCGTCCTCGACGTGCCGCTGCCCGACGTCGACCGGCTCGCCAAGCTGGTGCCACCCACCGTCGGCATCACCCTCGACCGGGCCCTGGAGTCGCGAGAGCTGCGGGAGGTCTACGAGAGCGAGGAGTGGGCCCGGCGGGTCATCGACAACGCCCGCCGGCTGGAGGGCATCTGCCGCAACGCCAGCACCCATGCCGCCGGTGTCGTCATCGCCCCCGAGCCGCTGCAGAACCTGGTGCCGCTGCAGAGCTCCGCCAACGACCGGGACGCGACCGTCACCCAGTTCGACATGGACGGCGTCCAGAAGATCGGCCTGCTGAAGATGGACTTCCTGGGGCTGACCAACCTCACCATCATAGAGGAGGCGGTGGAGAACGTCGAGCAGACGACGGGAAAACGCATCGACATCGATGCCATCCCCCTCGACGACGCCCCCACCTACGCGCTGCTGGGGCGGGCCGACACCCTCGGCGTCTTCCAGCTGGAGGGAGTCGGCGCCAAGAAGATCCTCATCGACATGCAGCCCACCTGCCTCGAGGACCTCTCGGTGGCGAACGCCCTCAACCGCCCCGGCCCCATCGAGGGCGGGGTCATCGACCTCTACATGAAGCGCAAGCGGGGCGATGAGCCGGTCAGCTATCTGCTCCCCGAGATGGAGCTGATCCTGGCAGAAACCTACGGGGTCATCGTCTACCAGGATCAGGTGATGAAGATCGCCTCCGCCGTCGCCGGCTTCACCCTCGGCGAGGCCGACATCCTCCGCGCCGCGATGGGCAAGAAGGACAAGGCGAAGATGGCGCAGCAGCGTGAGAAGTTCGTCGCCGGGGCCACCGCCAACGGAGTCGCCGCCAGCGTCGCCGGCGAGCTCTTCGACCTCATCGCCTACTTCGCCGGCTACGGCTTCAACGCCGCTCACGCCATCTGCTACGCGCTGATCGGCTACCAGACTGCTTACCTCAAGGCCAACCATCCGCTGGAGTACATGGCGGCCCTGCTGAACAGCAAGGCGGGCGACTTCGACCGGCTCAAGGTGGGCATCCTCGACGCCCACGCCCGCGGACTGGTGGTGCGACCTCCCGACATCAACCGCAGCCAGGGCGGCTTCGCGGTGGGAGAGGTCGCCGCCGGGGAGATCCTCTATGGGCTGCACCACATCAAGAACGTGGGCGAGAAGGTGGTGGAGGCGATCCTCGAGGGCCGTGCCACCGGCGGCCCCTACCGCAGCCTCCTCGATCTCTGCCTGCGCGTCGGCGGTCGCGACCTCAACCGGCGGGTGCTCGAGGCGCTGGTGCGCAGCGGTGCCTGCGACTGTCTCGGCGACCGCGCCGTCCTGCTGGCCCTGATCGACCGCGCCATCGACCGCGCGGCGCAGATCCGCCGCGAGCGCGAGTCGGGGCAGACCTCGCTGTTCGGCGGTCCGCCGGCGAGCGAGGTCGCGGGTGGCGAGGACAGCGCGGGATCGGTCGCTCACGGCGACGCGGCCACAGCCGCGGCGCTCGGCTACGAGGACATGGAGGCCCCCGCCGGCATCGCCCCCGCCGGCGACGACGACCGGCTCCGCTGGGAGCGCGAGCTGCTTGGCATGTACCTCAGCGATCATCCCCTGCGACGCATCGCCGATCAGCTGCACGAGCGTGTCGACACCAACCTCGGCGAGCTCGGCCCCCATCTCGACGGCCTGGTGGTCCAGGTGGGTGGTTGCGTGCGCGACGTGAGGGCGGTGGTCACCCGGCGCGGCCAGCGCATGGCCTTCCTCCAGATCGAGGACATGACTGGCGCCTGCGAGGTCGTCGTCTTCGCGCGCATCTTCGAGGAGGCGGCGCAGGTGCTCCATCCCGACGCGGTGGTGGTGGTCCGCGGTCGGGTCGAGTCGGCCAGGCCCGGTGGCGCCCTCACCACCACCAACGGCAACGGCAGCGGCGACGACGAGGAGCGCGGCGAGAACGAGCCCGCCAAGATCATCGCCGACGCCGTGCTCGCCCTTGAGGACCCGCGCTTGCTCGCCTGGCGGCGCAACCAGACGCTGCGGCTGATGGTGCCGTCCCGCCGCGCCTCCCAGCTGGCCGCACTGCGCGAGGCGCTGGAGCGGCATCCAGGCGATGTGCGGGTGGTGCTGCACGTCGAGGGGACCGAGAAGATCGACGAGGTGATGCTCTCCGAGCAGCACGCGGTGACGCCCGCGCCGGGGCTGGAACGGGCGGTGACCGCCCTGCTCGGCGACGGGACCTATCGCATCGACACCCGACGCGAACGCGGCCCCGAGCCGCTGCGCCGAGGGGAACCGATGCGGACCGCCGGGGCGCGACGGGAGTCCGGCCGGCGTCCGTGATGCCGTCGGCGCCGTCCGGCGAGGCCTTCGTCGCCGACACCGTCGCCCTCGACATCGACGGGGTGCTGATCGATGTCCGGGAGTCGTTTCGTGAATGCATCCGGCTGACGGTGATGGCGGTGCAGAGCAGCATGGCGGTGGGGCGTCCCTGGCATCCCTCCCAGGCCGACATCACCATGCTCAAGCGCGGCCGAGGATTCAACGACGACGTCCACGTCAGCATCGCCCTCTCCGCGGTTGGCGCCGGCGGCCGTGGCTCGTCCCTGGTGGAGATCGCCGCCGCCGTGGAGGCCGCCGGCGGGGGACTCGCCGGTCTGCGGGCAGCCTGCCCCGAGCTGCCGCGCATCGACGGGGCGCACGTGCTGCAGCTCTTCGACCGGTACTACTGGGGTCCGGCGGGCGATGGTGACGATCGCCGTGGTCTGGTCGAGAGCGAGCACACTCTCGTCGCCTCCGACCTGCCGGCCCGGTTGCGCCGCGGCGGCGTCGAGTGTCTCGGTCTGATCACCGGCCGCACCCCGCGGGAGGCCGAGGCAGCGCTGGCGAGACTGGGTTGGGAGCGGTCAGAGCTCGCGGTGGTGGTCACCGGCGACATCGTGCGCAAGCCCGACCCACGCTGTCTCGACCTGGTGGTGGAGGCCTGCCGCTCGCGCACCGTGGTCTATGCCGGCGACGTCCGCGACGACTGGGAGCTGGTGCAGAGGTTCCGCACCGAGCGCGGGGGCGCGGTGCGGGTGCGGGGGGTTCTGGTCGGCGACGACGCCGAGATGGCGATCTACCGCGGGCTCGGGGTCGACGCCACCCTCCGCTCCGCCGACGATCTCCCGGCGCTGCTCGACCGCTGGGGGTTGGCTAGCTCGTGAGGATGACGTGGTTGAAAATCCAGACGATCACAGACAGGCTCGCGATATAGACCGCGAGCGCGACGAGCGCCGGAGTGTCAAAGCTGCGTGAGCGCGGGCCTATCCCGGCGAACGGGCGGACCAGCGGCGTGGAGAGCTGCCGGATCAGCATCACGAGAGGATGAAAAGGGCTTGCGTTGAAGATTGAGATGAATAGGCGCAGCAGCACGAGGACGATAAAAATGATCGCGATGGTGCGCATCACCTCGTACAGCAGAATGCCTGCCTCGTGGCTGACTGACACATTCGCGGAGGCGGCGAGGTCGCCCACCAACCGCGAGGCTTCAAAGGCGAGGAGGATGGCCAGCACCGGCGAGAAGTCGATACCGGAGAACGAGGGAAGAATGCGCCGAATCGGCGTCAGTACGGGATCTACCAACGCCCGTAGCACACGCACGAGAGGATTGTGGTAACTGATGCCAGGAAACCAAGACATCAGGATGCGGACAAAGATCAGCCAGCCGTAGTAGTAGAGGAGTGTGCTCAGGGCGTCGAGAGCGCGTTCCATGGTCAACGAGTATAGGTGCGCGTGGCCGATCCGGCCCGAATCAACCGAGCATGGGGCGCAGGCTACCACTGCAGCTGCACGCTGCGTCGCGCAGCAGGGGTAGGCCGTAGACCTCCTCAATCCCGCGGAGGATGCCAGCCTGATCGATGACCTGATCGAACTTGTGGCCTCCTTGCAGCCGTTGCGACACGACCACGGTGGCAACGTGGCCACCGTGAGCCGTCTGGCAACAGCCCACGGAGCTGCTGCCCTCGTCCCAGGTGATGATGACCGCGCCTCCCTGCCGGTACCAACCCGAGCCCTGCACCATCGTCAGCAGGCCCCGCAGCCAGCGTTCGACCTGCCCGTTGCCACAGTCGTGACCGTCGTCGCAGAGGTTCGGGGTCACCCACAGAAACGGCGCCGCCCGTCCCGAAGCAAGGTCGGTGGCGAGCTGGCCGAAGGGCACCACGCGGGCGCAGTCGGCCCCGTCACGCAGATGACGGACATAGACGAAGGGGTCGTGCTTCTTCGCGTAGCCGTCGCTGGCGGCTCCGGTGAAGCAGGGTGACGGCATGCTCTCCATGTACGCGCGCCAGCCCAGCCCGGCGGTGTCGAGCTGGTCGGTCACCGTCGGCGCGTCGACGCTGCAGCCGGTGCAGTCGCTGCTGATGCCGAAGGTGGTGCCGGCGATCAGCTCGAGATAGTTGGGCAGGCTGGGATGGCCGGTGGCGTAGGCCTGGGTCGCCAGCCCGTAGCGGTGCGCCAGCTGGTTGAGGTAGGCGCTGCTGCTGCCGATCACCGCCGAGTATTCGCGGTTCTCCAGCACGATGAGCATCACGTGGGGAGGCGACGGTCCCGTCGCCGGCGCGCTGACGCTGGACGGTGGCTGGGTCGGCGCCGCCGCCGCCGCGGTCGCGCGCGGCGTCGGACCAGTGGTCGCAATGGGGGAGGTGGACACCGCGGTGCCGCCGCCGCTGCAGCCGACGGCCAGCAGCGCCGCCGCCGCTGGTGCCGCGCGCCAGACCCGGGTCACGGGGCCAGGCGCCGCACCGTGTCGCGGATGGATCGGCGCCGCTCCGGCACGTCGGCGATGCCGCTGAAGGGCGCCAGGCAGGGGACGCGCACCCCGGCGTCGACATACTCGGCGACGCGGCGCCGGCAGTATTCCGTGTCGCCGGCGATGATCAGGGCGTGGATCAGCTCGTCGCTCATCGCCTCCAGGGCGGCGCGCCGGTCACCGGCGCGCCATGCCGCCAGCACCGGGTCGATCAGCTCACCAAAGCCGATCCAGCGCAGGAAGGACTCGTACACCGGCGCGGTGACGTAGACGGCGAGGATGAAGCGGGCTGCCAGCCGCGTCTCGTCGGTCCAGCCCTCGTCGCACACCATGTGCCGGGCGACCACGTCGATGGCGTCAGGATCGCGCCCCGCCGTCTCGGCGCCGCGGCGCACCTCGGCGAGCACGGTGGGCACCGCCGACGGGGGAAGGAAGTTGATGATCACCCCGTCGGCGACCTCGCCGGCGAGACGCAGCATGCCGGCGCGCAGCGCGGCGATGTACACCGGGACCGGCTTCGGTGGCGCCGCGTCGAGCTTGAAGGCGCCCTTCTCTCCGTCGTGCAGCGACATCCGCTCGCCGGCCAGCGCCTGCCGCACCCGCCGCACCGCCTCGCGCACCGACGAGACGGGACGCTGGAAGCGGACGCCGTTCCAGCGCTCGACGATCACCTCGGTCGAGCTGCCGATTCCCAGCACGAAGCGGCCCGGTGCGGCCTCCTCGCAGGCGGCCGCCGACATGGCGAGTAGCGCGGGCCCTCGGGTGAACGACGAGACGATGGCGGTGCCTAGTCGCGCCCGCTGGCTGAGCGCCGCCGCGTGGATCAGCGGGCTGAAGCCGTCGAGGCCCGAGGTCTCCGCCGACCACAGGTCGGTGTAGCCGAGCTCCTCGGCCTCGCGCACCACCGCTCCCATCTCGCCCAGGCGATGGGCGTGGAGGGGAACGGTGAGCCCGTACCGCCGCTCGCCGTTCACCCGGTGGTGCCGAGCGGTGACGGCTCGAGAGTCTCGTCACGGGCCGCCGGCTCGCTGGATGGCGCCGCTCCCACCCCCCGCCGCCAGAGGAGGTAGGCGAGGGGCGCGCCGAGCAGCAGCACCCCGATGGACGTCCACTGAGCCTGCTTGAGTCCCAGAAAGATGGCGGGCTCGCTCGCGCGCCAGTGGAAGATGATGAGCTGGCTGATCGCGTAGAGGGGCAGGTAGGCGAGGCTGAGCACCCCGGTACGCACCCCGCGCCGTCGCAGCAGCAGCAGGATCACCAGGATGCCGAGGGTGCCCAAGGCTTCGTACACAGCCGCCGGCTGATACGGGATGTTGTTCTGGAAGCCGGGCTGCAGGATGGCGTGTTCGTTGGTGTAGGCGGTCGCCCAGGGGAGAGTCGGCGCGTAGCCGCCGAGGATGTCGCCGTTGATCACGTTGCCGATGCGGCCGATCGGCTGGCCGACGCAGGCGAAGAGCACCGCGGAATCGAAGACCAACCAGAAGGAGATGCGCTCGCGCTTGGCGAGGAACCAGATGGCCGCGACCGAGCCGATGATCGCCCCGAAGAAGGCCATGCCCCCTTTCCAGACGGCGATCAGGTCGATGGGGTGGGTGAGGTAGTTGAGGAAGCCGCTCTGCAGGTCGTAGTAGAGGCGCGCCCCCAGCAGCCCGGCGACGATGGTCACGGCCAGGATCACCTCGATGCGGTCCTCGGATACGCCCCGTGGTCGCAGGTGCGGCACCACCGCCACCTTCCAGCCGACGTAGAAGGCGACCGCGTACATGACCCCGTACCAGTGGATGCCGAGACCGCCGAGGTGCAGAACCGGGTCGATGCCGATGTGGATGACGGCAAGGGAGGTCATGGGCGGCCGCCATGATGCCACCGGCACACCGACCTCGCGGATTCACATCTGGCGTTCGCTGTGGACAACCCGGTGGAAAAGCCGCCGCTTATGCACAGCGGCAATGACACGTTTTGCCGCGCTGCGCCAGAGCGAATGAGGGGATCCCTGTCGTCGTCTCGTCCGACCGGTCATGCGAAGCCGCCGGTCGGCGCCCCGGTGCAGATCGGTAACGGAGCGGTGGAGCTGCGGTAAACGTCCGTCTGGAGCGGGCGGCCGGGGCGCTGGAATTCCCGGGTGAGCGCAGCAATCGTGCCGGTGGTGGACCACCGGCCGGCGCCTCCGGCTCCCACCCGGGCCGGGCCCGGCCGGGGGTGGGAGGAGCTCCGGCGCACCGCCGGGGTGGTCGAGGCGGCCGCCTCGAACGGGCCTGCCGGCTCGGGCAGACCGGTGGCGCGGCGGGCGCTGGTGACCGCCGTCGCCCTGGTGGCGGCGATGGCGGCGGCGCGTGGCGGCGCTGGGCACCCTCACCCGGCGTCGGCCGACGGCAACGCCGATGCCGACCTGTTCTCGCTCACCAACCAGGACCGCGCCTCCAACGGCCTGGGGGCGCTCGCGCTCCACGGCACCCTGCAGTCGATCGGCGAGAACTACGCCTACTCGGGCTGCGGGTTCCCGGTGTCGGGCCGCTCCTTCGACATGGTCAACCGCAACTTCTTCTCGCACACCATCCTCAACTGCGGCAGCCAGAACGTCTTCAACATGATGTCGGCCGCCGGGGTGCCGTACCGCTCGGCGGGGGAGAACATCGGCTGGACCGGTGGGATCAGCGACCCGGCGTCGGCGGCCAACTACGTCAACCAGTCCTTCATGAACTCGCCCGAGCACCGCGCCAACATCCTCAACGGCACCTACACGCACCTCGGCATCGGCTCAGATCACGCCGCGAACTGGAGCTACCCGGGCGGCGGCACCTACAGCAACGTGTGGATGTTCTCGGAGGAGTTCGCCCAGCTCGCGTCCTCCCCGCCCCCACCGCCGCCACCGCCTCCGACGCGTCCCCCGCCCGCCCCACCCCCGCCCGCGCCCCGACCAGGCCAGCCGGTCCGCAATGAACCGGCGCCGACGCCGCCGCCGGGCAGCACCGACGCCACCAGCCCGCCGATCCCGGCGTCGCCGGGGGCGCCGACCGCGGAGAGCACGCCCGCCCCCTCCCCGGAGCCGAGCCCCGTGGCCGGCGGCACTGCGGGGGCGGAGACCCCGACCGGCCAGCCCCTGGTCTGGTCGGACAGCGGTCTGCTCGGCGGCGCCGTCGAGGCGGTGCTCGAGGCCTATCTCAACTGATGGGTGCCGACCGATGACCGACCGCACCGCGTCCACCCCCCTGGTCACCGTTTCCGACCTGCACAAGACGTTTCACATCAGCCGGCCGCCGCGTGAGGTGCTGCGCGGCGTGTCGCTGACAGTTGGGCGCGGCGAGTTCGTCGCCGTCATGGGGCCCAGCGGCTGCGGCAAGAGCACCCTGCTCCACGCCATCGGCGGACTCGAGCCACCAGACCGCGGCACTGTGGCGGTCGACGGCCAGGATCTCCACTCGCTCGACGACGAGCGCCTCTCCGCCTTCCGACGTGACCGCATCGGCTTCGTCTTCCAGCGCTTCAACCTGATCTCCAGCCTCACCGCGGCGGAGAACATCGCCTTGCCTCTCCGCCTGCGCGGCCGCGCAAGCCGCCCCGGCCGCACCGCGGTGATGGAGCGCGTCTCCGCGCTGATGGACAGTCTCAGCCTGCACCGGCTGCAGGGCCATGGACCCGAGGAGACGTCGGGCGGCGAGCAGCAGCGGGTCGCCATCGCCCGCGCCCTGGCCGCCAATCCGGTGTTGATCCTCGCCGACGAGCCGACCGGCAACCTCGACTGGTCCACCGGCCACGAGGTGATGTGGCTGATCAGCAAGCTCTGCCGCAGCGAGGGGCGGAGCACGGTGCTGGTCACCCACGACGCCCGCATCGCCGCCTACGCCGACCGCGTCCTGGTGATGAAGGACGGCACCCTGGTCGAAGAGGTCGTCCTCGACCATCGCGCCGACACCGAGGGACGGCCGCCGGTGGCGGGTCCGCTGATCGCCCGGCTGGCCGATCTCGAGCTCTGACGATGCTGCTGCGCTGGTGGCGGGCGCGACCGCTGCAGCCGCTGCTCAACATCGCCGTCATTGCCGCCGGCGTCGCCCTGGTGCTGGCGATGCAGATCACCCTGATCGGCCTCGACCGTCAGGCCGACCAGGTGGCGGCGCAGCGGGCGGGGGGATCGACCCTCGACGTGCGAGCCACCGCCGGCGCCGGGCTGTCGGCGGCGCAGCTGGGGCGGGCGGCCGGCCTGCCCGGTGTGGCCGCCGTCGCGCCGCTCCAGGAGAAGAGAGTTATCGCCCGAATCGACCCGAACTCCATCGTCGGGCTCACCGCCACCGTCGTGGTGCTCCGCGACGGCGGGGTGGCGATGCGTCCACTCCAGCTGCGCAGCGGGCGGCTGCCCCGCCCCGACAGCCTCGACGAGGTGGCGGTCGACGACGGCATGGCCACCGCTCTGCAGGCGACCGGTGGCGGCGGGCCGGTGCGCGTCGGCGACAGCGTCCGGCTCACCACCGAGACCGGTCCCGACCGGTTCCGCGTCGTCGGCATCGGCACCGAGGGAAGCGGCGCCGCCGGGGCCTCGCTCTCGCGCTCGGCGGTGTACATCACTCCCCGCGAGGCGGCCAACACCTTCTCGCTCGGCCTGCGGACCCCGCTGGTGGCGCTGCGCGCGAAGGCGGGGCTCGGCGCCGCCACCCTGGCCACCGGTGTCGAGCGGACCCTCGGGCCGGCCGCCATCGCCGTCGATCCCGGCCGCGACCGGCAGGCTCCGCTCGGCGACCTGCGCCCTCTGCTGGCGCTGCTGGTCACCCTCGCCATCCTGGTCGGCGCCGGTGTCGGCGCCGGCGGCGTCGCGCTCAGCCTCGAGGAGAGGCGTCGCGACCTGGGACTTCTGCGCCTGGCCGGCGCCAGCCGCCGCCAGGTCCGCCGGCTCCTCCTCGGTGAGGTGGGCGTGATCGCCGCCGCCGGCTCCGCCGTCGGAATCCTGCTGGGGACACTCGTCGCCGCCCTGGTCGACGCCCACTACCTCGCCGCCGGCCTGGCTGGTCCACCCTGGTACGGCGGCGGCCGCGCGCTGCTGCTGGCTCTGGCGGTCGGGATCGGTATGGTGGCGATCGGCAGCGTCCCGCTGGTGCTGCGCGCCGCCGCCATGCCGCCGCTCGCCGCGCTGCGTTCGGCGGACAGCGCGACGCCGCGACACCTGCCGGGGTGGACCGTCCTGGTCGCCGCCGGGCTGGCAGCGTTCGGGCTGGCCTCGCTCGCCTCGAGCTCGAGAAGCCTGCTCAGCGCTGGCGCCGGCGCCCTGCTTCTGAGCCTGGTCGTCGGTGTTCCCGCGGCGGTGCCGCGGCTGGCCCGCGCCATGGCCGGCGCGGGCCGGTGGACCGCCGACTCGGTCCGGCTGGCGGCGGCGAACCTGGCGCGTCGTGGTCCCCGCACCACGCTCACCATCGGCGGGCTCAGCCTGGCGGTGGCCGTCGCGGTGGCGGCCTCCAGCCTGGTGCTCGCCGCCCTCGGCGCCGGCGACCGGTGGGTGGGCACGCTCTTTCCCGGCGACGGGGTGGTGACCAGCCCGGCGACCCAGCCGGAGCTCGTCGCCCAGCAGCTCGAGCGCACCGCGGGTGTGGGCGAGACCGGGATGGTCCGCTTCTTCAACCTCGACCTCGCCGGCCGCGGCGTCGGCTTCGCCGCCATCGACCCCGGCGTCTATCTGCGCCACGGAGGCCTGCGGTTCAGCACCGGTGACCGGCTCACCGCCCTGGAGCTGCTCGATTCCGCTCCGAGCCTGGTGGTGCCCGAGGATCTGGCGGCGGCCTACGGCTGGCGGTTGGGCGATCATCTGTCGCTGCCGACCGTCGACGGCATCTCCGACGCCATCGTCGTGGGAGTCGTCGAGCACTCCTTCCCGGCCGGCGACGGCCGCGAATCGGTCCTGATGGGCAGGAACGTCGCGCGCCACCTGCTCGGGCCGCTGGCCGCCGGCTTCGACGACCTGGTGGTGGCCGGCGGCGCCGACAGCGCGCTAGGTGCCGCCGCCGCGGGCTACGGCATGCAGCTTGTGCGGGTCGACACCGTTCGCGAGAGCGCCGACGCGGCGGTCGCCCATTCCGTCGGATTGCTGCTGGCGGTGGCGGTGGTCACGGTGCTGCTGGCGGTGCTGGCGGTGGTCACCACCCTGCTGGTGAACATCCGCCAGGGGATGCGCGATCTGGGCCTGCTCCGCGCCGTGGGGCTCAGCCGCCGCCGGGCGAGGCGGGTGATCCGGGCGGAGGCGCTGCTGCTGGCACTCACCGGCACCGTTGCCGGGATCGCAGGAGGCACCCTGGTCGCCCTTCCCATGACCCGGGTGATCGCCGGTCCAGGCTTCGCTCCGGAGTTCACCTTCCCGGCCGTGGCCGCGCTTGCCGCCGGCCTGGCGATCCTCGCCACCGCGGTGATCGCTGCCGCCCTCCCGTCGCGACGGGTGACCGGTACGAGCATCGTCGCCGCCGTCCAACACGATTGATGCGATCGAGCAGATTGATCGGAGCCATCACCCAAATTGGCTATGCGACACCGTTCGACGTTAGGATTCGCGGACGGATCACCGGAGTGTGGGTAGGGGTGGTGAGCAGGAAGGGATCCAGCAAGCGCATCGCCGGCTGGCTCGGGGTGCCGGCGGCCGATCTGGCCGGGGTCCCCGAGCACATCCTCGAGGCCGTGGCCAGCCGCATGGAGGCCGCCGACCAGGCGGCTGCCAAGCTGGAACCGGAGCTGGTCGAGCACGTCCACGACGTCGTCAGCCGGCTGCGCCGTGAGGCCGCGACCGACCCGCTCACCGGGCTTCCCAACCGGCGGGCGATGAGCAAGGGCCTGACCGAGGTGCTGGCCCAGGCACACCGCGGCGGCTCCCCGGTGGCGGTCCTGGTGGTCGACCTCGACGGGCTGAAGTCGGTGAACGACCGCGGCGGGCACGCTGCCGGCGACATCGTCCTCCGTGAGGTGGCGACCCGGCTCCTGCAGGCGGTGCGACGCGGCGACCTGGTTGGTCGCTGGGGCGGCGACGAGTTCGTCGTCGTCTGTCCGGACACCGACGAGCAGGGCGCCGGGCACGTGGCCGCCAAGCTGTGCGCCCTGATCGCCGCCCGCCCGGTGACGCTGACGGATGGTGAGGTCAGCGTCAGCATCAGCGTCGGCTCGGCGGTCGCCGCCACCGTCGAGGCCGCGGCCGCCATCGCCGCCGCGGACGCGGCCATGTACCGGGCCAAGCGACTGCGTCGCTCCGGCGTCGGCCGGCTCGAACAACTCGAGGCCTGAGCTCGCCCGGTCCCGCTGCAATGCCGCCCGGGTCGGGGCGCGCGCCATCATGCGGCCATGGGCTTCGCCTTCGGCCACGTCGGCAAGGCGCTCGAGTACGCCTTCGACATGTTCTGGGAGGTGCTCTGGCCGCTGGGGCTCGGCTTTCTGCTCTCGGCGGTGGTGGAGACGCTGGTCTCCAAGCAGGCGATCTCGCGCCTCCTCGGCCGCGATGCCCCGCGGTCGGTGGCGCTGGCCACCGCCTTCGGCGCCGCGTCGTCCTCCTGCTCCTACGCGGCGGTGGCGGTGGCGCGCACCCTGTTCCGCAAGGGCGCCACCCTCGCCAACGCCATCATCTTCGAGTTCGCCTCGACCAACCTCGTCTTCGAGCTCGGCCTGGTGCTCCTCATCCTGCTCGGCTGGCAGTTCCTCGGCGCCGAGCTGCTCGGGGGGCTGTTGATGGTGGTTCTGCTCGGCGTGCTCCTCCGCCTCACCCTGACGCCGCGCCTGGTCGCCGCGGCGCACGCCCAGGCGGACCGCGGCCGGCTCGGGCGGATGGAGGGACACGGCGCCATGGACATGTCGATCAGCGGCGGTCCCTTCCTCCGCCGCCTTCTCTCCGACCGCGGCTTCACCGCGATCAGCCACTACTTCTTCATGGGCATCTACAGCATCTGGACCGACCTGGTGATCGGTTTCCTCGCCGCCGGTGCCCTGGCCGCGTGGGTCCCCGACTCGGCGTGGTCGACGCTGTTCCTCAGCGGCCATGGCGCCGCCACCGAGGTGTGGGGAGCCTTCATCGGACCGCTGGTGGCGGTGCTCAGCTTCGTCTGCTCGGTCGGCAACGTGCCCCTGGCCGCGGTGCTGTGGAGCGGTGGCATCAGCTTCGGGGGAGTGATCGCCTTCATCTTCGCCGACCTGATCATCCTGCCGATCCTCAACATCTACCGGAAGTACTACGGGACGGCGGTCAGCGGCTACCTGTTCCTCGTCTCCTTCGTCACCATGGCGACGGCGGGCCTGATCATCGGCACGCTGTTCAACGCGCTGCACGCGGTGCCGAGCAATCGCAACATCACCGTGTTCCAGTCACACCCGACGTGGAACTACGACACCTTCCTCAACATCGCGGTTCTGCTGCTGGTGGCGCTGTTCGGCGTTCGCTTCCTGCGCACCGGCGGGGTAGCGATGCTGCGCGCCATGGAGCATCCCCCGGCGGAGGGAGAGGTGGCCGGGACAGCCCACGACCATCACCACCACGGGTAGCCGAGGTTGGACATCTTCGTCCCCGTCAGGTCAACCGCGCCCGACGGGGGAGCCGAGCGGAGTGTGATGGAGGTCACCGAACGGCTCAGCCGCCGGGGCCATGCGGTGCATCTCGTCTATCGCAACGACGGGGCGTTCCTCAACCAGTATCAAGGCTTCTGTGCGTCCGTCAGCCGGATTGCCTACCCGGGCGGTGCACGTCTCGAGCCGTTCAGCGCAGCCGCCGCCGCGGTGATGGCCTCGGTGCGTGCCCGCAGTCTTCGGAGCGGGATCTCCTACCTCAACGCCCTGACCGATCTTCCTGTCGCCATGATCCGGTCGGCGCCGGCGGTGTTGCATCTGCGTGAGCCCCCACCGAGACGGTACCTCCGCATCTGGGCCTCGCTGCTCCGCCGTGTCGCAGGCTGCATCGCCGTGTCGCAGACGGTCGCCGATTCGTTTGTGAACCGGTTCCCGATGCTCGAGGGCCGAGTCGTGGTCGTTCACAGTGGTGTCGATCCGGACCACTACCGCCCCGCCACCGAGCATGAGAGAAGCGCGGCCCGGAGCGCTCTCGGCTTCGAGAGTGAGGAGGTCGTCCTGCTCTATGCTGGTCGGCTGTCGCCCGACAAGGGCATACCAGTGCTGCTTCGTGCGGTCGAGCAGACGCAACCGGCTCGCCTTCGATTGGTGGTGGCGGGAGGCCCTGACTCCTTCAGGCCGAAGCTGGCCTCGCACCGGTATGCGAGCTGGCTTCGCAGCGTGGCCCCACCCGGTACCGCCTTCGTGGGGGCCAGGAGCGACAATGTCAGCCTGTTCCACGCCGCCGACATGGTCGTTCTGCCGAGCACCTGGGACGAGCCCTTCTCGCGGGTCGTGCTGGAGGCAATGGCGTGCGGGGTTCCGGTCTTGGCGAGCCGCAAGGGCGGAACGCCCGAGGCCTACGAGGGTCTCGAGCACTACCTGTTCGACGATGTACCGCAGCTGACCAGACTGATCGATCAGCTGCTGACGATGGGTGACGAACGCCGGCGCGATCTCGGCGCCCGCATGAGGGGTCATGTTGCTGAGCGATTCCCTTTGGAGCGTGCGGTGGATCGCATAGAGCAGGTGCTCGCGACAACTGCGTCTCAACACTGACGTGGCGACTGCCCGTCCGACGCTGGCGAATGAGTTCTGGCTTCCAGAAGGTAGGCCGAACACGCTGGTACGACTACGGCAGCGCTGGTCGGACTATGTGGCGGTCGCTCGACAGCGGGGACGAGCCGACCACCATCACGCGGCCGGTCGGATTCGCATCTTTGGCATGGTCAACCATGTCGCGCACCAGTACGAGATGCTGAAGCTCGCCGAGAGGTGGCCGGTGTCGTTCACCTACCTGATCGGCCGCCGCCGCTGGGAACAGCGAGTCCGGCCCATGCCGCACCATCTGTCATGGGTGTGGCGGTATGAGCCAGGCGCGTATGACCTCGCGATCCTCCACCTGGACCAACGCGCTGCTCATCCGCGCACTCCGACGCATCGCGCGTACCTCAGAGTCAGCGACCGGGTGCGTGACATCCCGCGGATCACGGTGAATCACGGAACTCCCCTCTTCTCGGAACCCGACCTGGGCGACATGCCGGAGGAGGTCGTGATCCGCCGCGTCAAGCAGCTGGTGGGCGACGACGTCATGATCGTGAACTCCGAGGCCGCCGCTCGGCGGTGGGGATGGGGACACCCGCTGCGGCACGGCATGTCACCAGAGGAATGGCTGCCGCTCCCCAAGCGCCCTCTGGTGGTTGCCCAGGTCAGCCGCGGCATGCCCCGCTACCACGGCATCCCCCTGCTTGATGCGATCACCACGGAGCTCGGCCGTCGAGGGATCGGCGTCATCAACATCGGTGAGGACGTCGTTCCGCGAACGTGGAGCGATCAGCGTCGGCTGCTGGGCGCGGCGCTGATCTACCTCGACACCACCTTTGACAGCCCGATGCCCCGAGGTCGGACCGAAGCCATGCACTCCGGGTGCTGCCTGCTCACGACCCCACGCCATGACGCCGACAGCTTCGTCGAGAACGGTGTCAGCGGATTTCTGTTGGGAGATGACCCCCAGGACTGGTGCGACCTGGTGGAGGACCTCCTCGGTCCACGATTCGACGAGGCCGTACGCATCGGGCGGCGAGCTCGAGACGTGGCGACTCGTGCGTTTCACATCGACGGGTATCTGGCCGCCCTGTGGGAGATCGTCGCCGCCCGAGCGGCTCGCCGTCGTGACCTCTGCGAGTGACCGATGACCTCGGTGCGGTTCCTCACTCTCGAGCACGTCAACCCCAGGCATCGATATGGCAGCACCCGCCTGCGAGTGCACAACCTGCTTCGCTACTGGCCCGAGGCCGGGCTCTGGCGCCGCGGAGACCGCCCGGACGTCCTGGTGCTGCAACGCGTCTACCGGCGCTTCCCGCGGGCACCGCTGACCATCCTGGACATCAGTGACCCGGACTGGGACGCCGATTGGCGCGTGATGGACGCGGTGCGCCAGGTCGACGCTGTCACCTGCCCCACTCCCGGCCTTGCCGAGTTCCTGCGGGATCAGGCCAGGCAGGTGCTGGTGATCCCCGACCGCCACGATGTCGCGGCGCTGCCGGCCCCACGCGAGCATCATGGGCGAGCGCGACGCGTGGTGTGGTTCGGTTGGCACCACAACGCCGGGCCCTTGAGCCAGCTGGTGCCGGCGGTGGAGCGGATTGGCCTGGACCTCACCGTGGTATCCGACCGAGACCCGCGCGCCGACCGCTGGGCCATCCAGCCGCGGGAGTTCCGCCGCCGCTACTTCTACCGCCGCTTCGAGTGGAGGTCGATCCACAAGATCCTCGGCGGCCATGACATCTGCCTGGTGCCTCGCAGTGGGGTGCCGTCGGACGAGTTCAAGAGCGACAACCGCGAAACCCTGTCCCTGCTGTGCGGCGTTCCCACCGCCAGTTGCCCGGCGACGCTGCTCACCCTCGCGAACGACGCCGCGGCAAGGAGCCGGCTGGCAGCGGAGGGTCGTTCGTGGGCGCTGGCCAACCGTGACTGCCGTCAATCGGTGTCGGACATGCAGACGTTGATCGCGCGCCTTCGGTCATCGACCACTCCCCATCCGGCGTCGCGAACTCTGGCTGATCCCGCCTCGACGGCTGAGGGCGGTCGATGAGGCTTGCTCGCCACCCGTCTGCTCACGGGTCGTCGCTTGCACCTGGCCGGCCACCCGACCGAACCGTCTGCATCGTCGCGATACTCCGAGACGAGGCGTGGTTCATCGACGAGTGGCTCGCCTATCATCGGATCATCGGCGCGGACCACTTCGTGCTCTACGATGACGACCCCCGCCGCTCACTGCGCGACCTCGTCGCCCCGCATGCCCGCTACACCAGCGTCGTTGACTGGTTCAGGCGAGGCGACCGCCTCTCGGGTCGCAACCGCCAGACCAAGGCATATACCGATGCGCTGAGTGGAATTGCAGGCTCGTTTGAATGGGTGGCCTTCATCGACGGAGACGAGTACATCGTGCTCCGAAAGCATGCCGACCTCCACGCATTCCTGGCGGAGTTCAGCCAAGTCGGCGCGGTTTCTCTGCAATGGCACGGCTTCGGCCACAACGGGTTCTATGCCGATCCCCCGGGGTTGGTGACAAGCTCGCTGACCAGGCGCCGGCGCGAACCAGGGCGGCTGGCCAAGAGCATCACCAGGGTCGCCGCGATCAGGCGCATCCGCTCCGCCCACTACTGTGACCTCAAGCGTGGCTTCCGATGGGTCGATCCCAATGGCCGCCAATTCGAGGACGCGCTGTATCCGGGGAAGACGGACGTTGCCCACATCAACCACTACATGGCCCGTTCCTTCCAACGATGGATGCGGAAGGCCGAGCGTGGAGACGTCGCCTTCAATTCGGCCAACCTGCCCGCGAAGGACCGATGGAAGACGCACGAGGAGGGGTGGCTGCGCAGTTTCATTGAAGTGATCGCTAAGGACTGGAACGAGCACGTGGACGAGTACATGGTTCAGTACGAACCGGCTATCCTCAGCCATCTCCGCAGCATCGGCATCGAGCTGGCTGAGAGACACTCGGCCTAGTCCGGCACACCAGTCGGGTGCAACTGCATTGCGTGCAGTGCAGGTGCGGGCGGTCAGCGGAACCGACTACCGGCCTGAACGGCTGGTGGTGGCCAGCACCAGTGCCAGAGTGGCGCCGCCGCTGCGCTGGGCCCCCACCGCCCAGCAGCTGAGCGGGTCGACGCAGAAGACACGGTTCAGCCAGGTGGAGGTGCCCGGCGCGAGCGACTCGGTGGCCCAGCTCGAGCCGCCGTCGCTGGTGGTGACCAGCAATCCCACCTGGGGGAACTGCTCGGACGGGACTGGGGTGGATTGGTCTCGCGCTCCCACAGCGCGGCAGTGCAGCGCGTCGGCGCAGTCGATACTGGCTGCGTACTGCGGCGTCGGCTGCTGGGACCAGCTCGTGCCGCCGTCACGACTGACCAGCGAGCCTGATGGTGCCACGCCAACGGAATGGCAGTCGACAGTCGACGCGTCGCGAACGCAGGAGATGTCGGTGATGGCCCCGCTCCCCGTGAACTGGGACCGCCAGGTTGCCCCACCATCGGTGGTCGCCTCGACCACGCCGGTGCACCCGTTCCCCGGACACAACCCTCCCCCGACCAGCCATCCGCGCCTGGCGTCGACGAAGCTGAGACCTCTGAGAAAGCAATTCGCGGCCAGCGAGCAGACGCCGTCCGGTGCGCTGGTGGCGGTCCAGGTCGTGCCTCCGTCGGCGGTGATGTCCAGCACGTTGGCCTTGCGATTCTGGTCCTGTCCCAGCGCGTAACAGACCGACGTGCCCACGCACTCGAGCCGCGCCAGGCCCGACTGACCGTCGGCCGGCAGCGCAACCTGCGTCCACGTGGAGCCACCGTCGACCGTCCTCAGAATCACGCTGGTGGTCTCACCCGGATACGTCCCCGCCACGGCAACGCAGAAATGCGTGCTCAGACAGGAGACGTCGAACACCGCCTGCAGCCGCGCCGGCGTGTCGGGCACCGTCTGGGCCGTCCAGACATTGCCGCCGTCGGTGGTGGCCAGGATCTGGGGGGCGAAACCCGTCGGATCCTCCCCAACCGCCCAGCAGTGCCGGCTGTCGGTGCAGGTGAGCCCCATGGAGCCCCCCGCCGTGGCGGGCATACGCTGCGGCTGCCAGGCTGCGATCACCACCGGCGGCGGGGTCGCGTTGGGGGTGGGAGTCGGCGGCGGCGCCGGCGAGTCGGTCGGCGTGGGCGAGGGCGCCTGGTCGGCGGTCGCGACCGGGGAGAAGGAACTGGTCGCCGCCGTGGTCGAGGTGGTCCGCGACGTTGCTCCCGCCGCAAGCCGGGCGCTGCGCGGCCCGCAGCCGGACACGAGCACGGCAGCGACGAGAACCCAGCAGGCAGCGGCCGCCCACCCCACCTGTCCTCCCCGTCGCACGCCCACGGCCGGTGAAACGTGAGCGAGGATGCGCCGGTTCCGCCTGCCGCGCATCTGCTGTCCAAACACCGGCCGTGCCGGGCGAGGGAGTCGAACCCTCACGGGCTTGCGCCCAACGGTTTTTGAGACCGCCGCGTCTACCGTTCCGCCAGCCCGGCCGTAGCCCGTCCATCCTAGGGCTCGGCCGGCGGCGTGACGATCCGCCGGAGATGGAACCCGGCGGCACGGTGGCGCGTATGGTCCGGTGATGGACGACGACGTCCTCCTCGAGCGGGCTCGCGGAGGGGATCGCGAGGCGTTCTCGGACCTCGTCGTCCGCTATCAGGACGAGCTCTACACCATGGCACTCCGCTTGCTGGGACGGCCCGCCGACGCCGCCGACGTGGTTCAGGAGACCTTTCTCCGCGCCTACGTCCGGCTGCCGGGCCTCCGTTCGGGATCGGTGCGCGCCTGGCTCTACCGGGTCGCCATCAACGCCTCGCACGACATGCGCCGGCGGGCGGGACGCAGGCCCGAGCAGCCCCTCGAGGACGCCGAGGGCAAGGTCGTCGACCTGCCCGACCGGGCGATCGGGCCCGAGGCGAGCGCCGAGCTTCGTGAGCAGCTGGAGGCCGCCCGCCGAGCCCTGCTCGCGCTGCCCGCCGACTATCGAACCGCGGTGGTGCTGCGGGACGTCAACGAGCTGAGCTACGAGGAGATGGCCGAGGCCCTGCGGGTGCCGCTGGGCACCGTCAAGTCGCGCCTCAGCCGGGCCCGGACCATGCTCGCCTCGGTGCTGCGCGAGGCGGCGCCGGCGACCTCGATGGGGGAGGCGTGATGGCCGGCCAGCACTTGGAGTGGCTCTTCTCGGCGGCGATCGACGGCGCCCTCACCACCGACGAGAGGCGCCGTCTCGACGAGCATCTCGCCGTCTGTCCCGCTTGTGCCTCCGCATTGGCGGCGCAGCGGGGCGCGGTCGAAGCGGTTCGTGCCCTGCCGCGTCCGGCGATGCCGGTGGCGGTGGTCCTGCCGACATCGCCACCGGTGGCCGAGGCGCCACGCGGTTGGCGATGGTTGGCTTGGGCGGCGCCGCTGCTGCGGCCCGGGCCGGCGTCGGCCACCCTGGTCGGCGCCGCCGGGGTGGCGGCGGCGGTGCTCCTGGTGGTGCACGCGCACTCCGGCGGCTCGCAGGTCGCCACCAGCGCCCGCGGCGGTGGCGGCGGCGCCTCCGCGGCGGCGGCGGCACCACCGCCCGGCTTCGGCTACAGCGTCGTCAAGAGCGACCCCTCGCGTCCCGGCCAGCAGCTGGTGCTCGCCGTCTCGAGCTCCGGGTACAGCGCCGGGCAGCAGGTCCTGGTGTACGCGAGGGTCACCGGTCAGAGCCAGGGCAAGAGCCAGGGCCGGTTGGCGGCACCGCAAGCCGGCGCCCCCGCCGCCCCGGGGGCAGCGTCCACGGCAGGGCAGCTCCCGGTGGTGACCCTGACTCAGGTCACTCCGGGCGCGACGGGCAGCGCGGGCAAGGGCGCCCAGGCCGGATCCGCCGGATCCCCGGCACCGGACGCGGCGGGGGCAGCGGCACCACCGTACGCGGCTTTGGCTCCGGCAGCGCCGGTGCAGGTCGCATCTCCCACCTTCGACGTGGTCGCCGGCGACGGGCCCCTCCAGGTGATCACCATCCCCGGCGGCCTCCCGGCCGGCACCGTTCTTCAGCTCACCGCCCAGTTCCCCCCGCAGCCTGGGCTGAGCGTCAGCGGAAGCCCGGTCAGCGTCTCGCTCACGATCACCGTCTCCTAGACTTCTGCCGTGCTCCGCGGCGCGGCGGCGGTCCTGGTCACGTCGCTTCTCGTCACCGCCTGCTCCAGCGGCGGCTCCCCCGCGGCGTCGCAGAGGCTGGTGGTGATCACCGCCGGCGGTGAGGCGCTCGTCGACGGCGCCGCCGACGTGCCACCCACCCTCGAGCTGCGGGTGCTGCCGGGGACGGGGGTCTCGGCCCAGCTCGACGGACGCTCGCTCGCCATCGCGATCACCGGAGATGCGATGACCGCGGCGGTGTCGCCGATGCCGCTGGGATCCGCCCACCGGCTGCTGATCGATGACGGCAGCGGCACCCGGTCGTTCGCCTTCCACGTCGCCGGTCCGACCGGGGCCATGGCCGCCGTCCACTCCGAGGTGGTCGCCGGGACGGTGCTCGACGCCGTCTTCGAGCGGGCCCCGGATCGTGCCGCCGTCCAGGCCGGGGTGCCCGGCGGCACCCGCGTCTGGTCCGACGACCGCCACCTTCGGGTCACCTGGCCGTCGCCACCCGGCGGCGAGCTCCGCATCCCGGCCACCACCACGACCGACCGGGGCTCGCATCTGGCCGGTGACCTGGTCATCGGCCTCAGCGCGGTGGCCCCGGGGACCCTGCGCCGGGTCACCGTCCCCCGGCCGGTCGCGGCATCGGTGGGGCCGCTGGTCGTCGCCTTCAGCACCGCGACCGCGCGCTCCCGGGCCGCGGTCGCCGCCCACGCCGGCCAGCTCTCGCTGGTGAGCCCGACCGGCTGGCAGGCGCTGGCCGACGGGTCGACCTCCGGCGCGCCGGACACCGGCGCCGTCGCCGCCGCCCGCGATGACGGCCTGCCGGTCTGGCCGCTGCTCCAGAACCACAACGTCGACAGCACTGAGGTCGCCACCCTGCTCGCCGACGGCGGGGCGGTGAGCCGGCTGGTGGCCGCGGTGCGCGCCGCCACCGCCGGCAACGGCTTCGGCGGCGTCCAGCTCGACTTCGAACAGGTGCCTTCCGACCACCGGGACCAGCTGTCCACCCTGGTGGAGCAGCTGGCTCGCGCCCTGCACGCCGACGGCCGCCGCCTGGCGGTGGACGTCGTTCCTCACAAGCCGGGACATCTCAACGTCTACTCCGCGGCCTACGACCTGCCGCGAATCGCCGCCGCCGCCGATCTGGTGGTGCTGATGGCCTACGACCAGCACGCCGCCGCCGGCGACCCCGGTCCCGTCGCCGGGCTCGACTGGGACCGGGCGGTGCTCTCCGGCAGCCTCGGCGGCCTGACCAGGTCTCGCACCCTGCTGGGCCTGCCGCTCTACTCGCGGGCGTGGGGCGCGGGCGGCGTCCCGCATGCCGACGGCTACGCTCCCGCGCTGGCGGCGGCGCTGGCCGTCCCCGGCGTCCGCGTCGACTACGACTTCGCGGCGGCAACTCCCCTGGTCCGCAGCGATGCCGGGGCCACCGCTCAGGCGGTCACTTGGTTCGACGACGCTGACAGCCTGGTGCGCAAGGCACTGCTGGTGCGCGACCAGCATCTGGCGGGGGTGGCCATGTGGCGGCTCGGATTCGAGGATCCCGCGGTCTGGGCGGTGCTGCCGGCCGGCGCCCGCCGCCTCTGACCGGTCCGGCGGTTCAGCTCTCCGGGGTGCGGGGAGCGTCGCCGAGATCGGGGAGATCCATCGAGTTGATCATCTCCCGGAAGATGGTGAGCTTCTCGTCGCTCTCGGCGTCACCCAGGGCTCCCTCGGCCTCCTTGTCGGGCTCGGGGAGCACCCCGGCCTTGTCGAGCACCTCGCCGGCGACGAAGATGCGCGCCCCCACCCGCACCGCCACCGCGATGGCGTCGGAAGGACGGGCGTCGATGTCGAGGCTACGACCGTTCACGGTGGCGACGATGCGCGCGTAGAAGACCTCGTTGCTCAGCGAGGTGACGACGATCCGGCTGACTGAGACGTCGGTGGCGCCGAGAATGTTGACCAGCAGGTCGTGGGTGATCGGCCGCTCTGGGGTGATGCCGGTGATCTTCAGCGCGATGGCATTCGCCTCGTTGATGCCGATCCAGATCGGCAGGTAGCGCTCGGCACTCTTCTCTTTAAGGATCACAACGTGCTGCCCGGTCGGCATGTGGACGCGGATGCTGTCGACGGCCATCTCGACCAGCTCAGCCATGGGCTGATGATACCCCCGCCTCCAAGACAGCTTGGGGGTGTGTGGAGAACTCTCAGCCGGGCGCCGGCGCTTCGGCGACCGTGGCCCCCTGGCCGGGCGACTCCTCGACGCTCAGCTCCAGCCGCACGGGTGCCTCACCGAGGCGGCGGCGGACGCCCGCCAGCAGGTGTCCGGCCAGGCACTCGCAGGTGGTGTTGACGATGGGCAGCAGGCGTACCTCGGCGCGGGGAAACACGAAGCAGCGCTCACCCTCGCGGACCTCGACGTGACCGTCGCCACGCTCGCTGACCACCACCCGGGCACTGCCGGTGGGAAGCAGCACGCTGTGGTCGAGCGCCTCGCACTCCGCCGCGATCGCCGCCTTGAGCGAGGCGAAGTCGACCACGCTCCCGTCACCGCGGACCGCCCCCGAGGCACGCAGCCGGACCCGGTAGTTGTGACCGTGAAGCGGCTCGGTGCCCTCGTCGAGGACGCTGAAGTGGGCGGCGGCGAAGCCGTGGACCGGCTTGTCCACCTCGAGCACCGCATGGTCCGGGCGCGGCGCCGAGCCCCCGGGTGGCGAGCTCATCGGGGACTACCATAGCGCGTCGTGGCCGTTCCACCCACGCAGACCGCGGAGCGCGAAACCCTGCTGCTCATCGACGGCCATGCGCTGGTCTTCCGCGCCTTCTTCGCCATGCCAGCGCTGACCAACAGCCGCGGCGAGATGACCAACGCCGTCTACGGCTTCACCTCGATGCTCCTCAAGGTGCTCGGCGAGCACACCCCGACATACGTCATCGGCTGCTTCGATCCGCCCGGCCCCACCTTCCGCCACGAGGAGTTCGCCGACTACAAGGCGCAGCGGCCCAGCGCCCCCGACGAGATCCGCCGCCAGCTACCGCTCTGCCGCGATGTCTGCACCGCGCTGGGCATCCCTCTGGTGGAGCTGCCGGGATACGAGGCCGATGACGTCATCGGCACGCTGAGCTGCCGCGCGGTGGAGCAGGGGCTGGACGTGCTCATCCTCACCGGCGACCTCGACACCCTGCAGCTGGTCAACCAGCACGTGCGCGTCTACGCCACCCGTCGCGGCATCACCGAGACCATCGTCTATGACACCGAGAGGGTGCGTGAGCGCTTCGGCTTCGAACCGCCGCTGGTGGCCGACTTCAAGGCCCTACAGGGCGATGTGTCGGACAACATCCCGGGCGTTCCCGGCATCGGTGAGAAGACGGCGATGTCGCTGGTGCAGGAGCACGGCACCGTCGAGAAAATCCTCGCCGCGGCTCCCGCGATGAAGGAGGGCCGGGTCAAGCGCACCCTGCTGGAACACGCCGACCAGGCGATGCACAGCAAGCGCATGACCACCGTCGTGCTCGACCTCGACGTTCCCCTCGACCTCGAAGCGGCGCGGTTCGGCGGCTACGACCACGCCCAGGTGGTGGAGCTCTTCGACCGCCTCGAGTTCCGCAGCCTGCTGCCCCGGCTGCCGCAGTACGGCACGCCGGTGGCCGCGCCGCCACCGGTGGTGGCCGCGCCGTCGCGGACCGAGGTGCACGTGCTCGCCGACCTTGCCGCGGTGACGGCGGCGGTCACCCGCTTGCGCGGTGCCGGCGGCGGAGTGGCGGTGCGCACCGTGCTCGACGAGCCCGCGCGCCTCGGCCGCATCGCCGGTGTCGCCCTCTCCCCGCTCGACGATCCATCGATCGCCTATTACGCGCCGCTCGCTCACCCGGGTGACGGCAGCCTCGAGTCCGGCGGCATCGAGCAGCTGGCGGCGCTGATCGCCGATCGATCGGTCGCCAAGACGGCGTACGACGTCAAGCGCGAGGTGCTCGCCTGGCGCGGGCGCGGCGGTGACGCCGCCGGGTTCGACTTCGACTGCCTGCTGGCGGCGTACCTGTGCAACACCCGCACCCGGGTGCCGCCGCTGACCATCCTCGCCGAGGAGACCGCTGCCACCGAGCTGGCCGCGGAGGAGACGGTGCTCGGCACGGGCCGGGCGGCGCGGCTGCCGTCGCAGCTCGACATCGCCGAGGCCGCCGAGTACTACGGCCGCTGGACGGCGCTGCTCGCCCCGGTCCGTGAGGCGCTGGAGAGTCAGCTGGCCAGCTGGGGCGTGCATTCGCTGCACGACGACATGGAGCTGCCGCTGGTGCCGATCCTCGCCGACATGGAGCTGCGCGGCATCGCCGTCGACAGCACCCAGCTGCACCGGCTGGCACGGGAGATCAGCGACCGTGTCGCCGCCATCGAGGCGGAGGTGCAGGACGCCGCTGGCTACACCTTCAACCTGGGCAGCACCCAGCAGCTGGCGCGATTCCTCTACGACGACCTCGGCCTGGCCACCGGCCGGCGCACCAAGACCGGGCGCAGCACCGATGCCGACTCCCTCGAGGCGCTGCGCGAGGAGAACCCCATCGTCGACCTCATCCTCGAGTGGCGCCAGCTGACCAAGCTCAAAGGCACCTACGTCGACGCGCTGCCGCTGCTGTGCGACTCCCAGGGCCGGGTCCACACCTCCTTCAATCAGGCGGTGGCCACCACCGGGCGGCTCTCCTCGGCCGACCCCAACCTCCAGAACGTCCCCATCCGCAGCGAGGTGGGGCAGCGCATCCGCGCCGCCTTCGTCGCCGACCGGGGGCATCAGCTGGTCAGCGCCGACTACTCGCAGATCGAGCTGCGGGTGCTGGCCCACGTCACCAACGACCCCGCCCTGGTCGACGCCTTCCGCAGCGGCGAGGACATCCACGCGCGCACCGCCGCCGAGGTCTGCCGGGTCGATCGTGCCGCGGTGACGCGGGAGATGCGACGCAACGCCAAGGTGGTCAACTTCGGCATCGTCTACGGGCTGTCCGACTTCGGGCTGGCGCGCGACACCGGCATGAGTCGTGAGGAGGCGCGCGCCTTCATCGACGCCTACTTCGCCACCTTCGCCTCGGTGACCGCCTACCTCGAGCAGACGCGCAACCACGCCCGCGAGTGGGGCTACGTGGAGACCCTCTTCGGCCGCCGCCGCTACATCCCCGACATCCGCGCCGCCAACCGCCAGATCCGCGGCGCCGCCGAGCGGATGGCGGTCAACATGCCGATGCAGGGGACCGCGGCCGACATCATGAAGCTGGCGATGATCCGGGTCGACCGGGCGCTGCGCGAGTCGGGCTTGCGGGCGCGTCTGCTGCTCCAGGTGCACGACGAGCTGGTGCTGGAGGCGCCCGAGGCGGAGGTTGTGCAGCTGAGCGGGCTGCTGCGCGAGGCGATGGGAAGCGCGGCGCAGCTGATCGTGCCCCTCGACGTCGATGTCAAGATCGGCAGCAACTGGAGCGCCGTCACCGCGGTGGCGGAGACCGCGCCGGTCGCCTCCTAGCGGCTTGAACCGACCGGCGTGCCCGAGCTCCCCGAGGTGGAGACGGTGGCGCGGGACCTCCGCACCGCCGCCGTCGGCCAGCGCATCACCAGGGTGCGGCTCAGCCGTCCGGACGTCGTCCGCCATCCCGGGCCCGAGGCGTTCGCCGCCGGGCTGCGTGGCACCCGGGTGGAGGCGGTGGAGCGGCTCGGCAAGTTCATCCTCTGCGCCCTCGACTCCGCCGACGAGCTGGTGATCCACCTCGGCATGACCGGTCATCTCTGGGTCTGCAACGCGTCGCTGCCGCCCCGGCCGCACACCCACCTGCGCTGCCGCCTGGAGGACGGGCGCGAGCTGCGCTTCGCCGACGCGCGCCGCTTCGGCCGCCTGCTGCTCGGCCCGCGCGCCCTGCTCCGCGAGGTCGGCGTGCTTCCCCTGCTCGGCGTCGAGCCGCTCTCCGATGAGTTCACCAGAGACCGCTTCACCGCGGCCCTGCGCCGCACCACCCGGCCGATCAAGAGCGTCCTTCTCGACCAGCGCAGCATCGCCGGCATCGGCAACATCTACGCCGACGAGATCTGCCATCACGCCGGGGTGCGACCGACGCGACGCTGCCACCGCCTCACCCGGGCGGAGCGCGTCCGGCTTTTCGAGGCCGTTCCTGCCGTGCTCCACAAGGCGATCGCCAACCGCGGCACCAGCTTCGACGACTACCGCGACCTCTGGGACGCCCGCGGCAGCAACGAGGAGGAGCTGCAGGTCTACGGCCGCGGCGGCCTCGCCTGTCCGCGCTGTGGGTCGGTGCTCCGACGGACGGTGCTGGGCGGACGGAGCACCGTCTACTGCCCGGATTGCCAGCGGTGAACGCCACCCTCCGCGCCGTCATCGCCACCTACGACGGCGAGCCGCCGATCGGTGGCCAGGGGGTGCTGGTGCGCGGGCTGCGCGCCGCGCTGGCGGCGCGGGGCGTGGACGTGCGGATGGTGGCCGGCCACGGCGAGGGAGCGCTGCGGTACCCGCGCGTCACCGGCCGGGGACCGCTCGACTTCTCCATCGCCCTCAACCGCGACCCGGTGCCCCTGCTGGCTGCCGGTCCCGGTCTGGTGCACGCCCAGGGCGGCCCCGGCGGGGTGCTGCTGCTGCGCCGGCTGCCGGTGCCGGTCGTCTACACCGCGCATCACACCTATCGCCAGGCGTACTCGCCGCGGCGGCTGCAGCGCGCGATGTCGCCGCTCGAGGCCCGCGCCTACCGGCGTGCGGCCCTGGTCATGGCGGTGTCGCCTTCGACCGCCGACGCGGTGCGCGCCCTCGGCGTCGGCGCCGGCCGGATCGAGGTGGTTCCTCCCGGCATCGACATCGATCGCCTCGACCACGGCGAGGCGTCGCGCGAGCCGCGGCGGCTGCTCTTCGCGGGCCGGCTGGAGCCCGAGAAGGGCGCGCTGGAGGCGGTCGCGGTGATGGTGGCGGTCAGCGGTGCGGTCGCCGGCGTGCGGGGCGCGGTGGCCGGCGCCGGCGGGCTCGACTCGCGGGTGCGAGCCGCGGCTGCGGCCGCACCCGGCGGGGGAGTGGAGGTGCTCGGCGCGGTGAGCGACGAGGAGCTTTGGCGGCAGTACGCCCGCGCCGCGGTGGTGCTCATGCCGTCGCGGTACGAGGGCCTGGGTCTGGTGGCGCTGGAGGCGATGGGGGCCGGCTGCGCCGTCGTCGGGTACGACGTCAGCGGGCTGCGCGATGCGCTCGCCGGCGGAGCCGGGGTGCTGGTGCCGGCCGGTGACCAGGCCGCCCTGGTCGCCGCCTGCCGGAGCCTGCTCGAGGATGAGGCCCGGCGGAGCGAGATCGCGGAACGCGGCAGGGCACGGGTCCGCGAGCGGCACGCCTGGGATGCGATCGCCGGCCGCGTGGCCGAGGTGTACCGCGCGGTGCTGACGCCCCCCTGACGGCGGGCCGCGAGCCGGCGACCCGCCGTGCGCCATTCCCTTCCCGGCGGGCGCTGGCGCAACCGGCCGGCGACACCGAGGATCCTTCCTGACGGGAGAGGGGGAGGGGCCAGGCAGCGGAGGAACGCTCCGGCCCTCACCTCACTGTGTAGACGCTGGTCATCCGAGGATCTTGCGGAACGCGGCGAACGCGGCCGTCGCGCCGTTGCCGCGCCGGCTCGCCATCCACGGGCGCTCGGCCGAGCCCTGGGTAGACTGGCCTCCGTGGCCCGCTTCGAGCTCGTCGCCGACTTCGCTCCCGCCGGCGACCAGCCGCAGGCCATCGACGCCCTGGCGGCCGGGGTCGAGGGGGGGACGCGCGAGCAGACCCTGCTGGGCGTCACCGGCTCGGGCAAGACCTTCACCTGCGCCCACGTCATCCAGCGCCTGCAGCGCCCCACCCTGGTGCTCTCGCCGAACAAGACGCTGGCGGCCCAGCTATGCGCCGAGTTCCGCGAGTTCTTCCCCCGCAACTCGGTGGAGTACTTCGTCTCCTACTACGACTTCTACCAGCCCGAGGCCTACATCCCGCGTACCGACACCTACATCGAGAAGGACTCCTCACGCAACGACGAGATCGATCGCCTGCGCAACAGCGCCACCCGGGCGCTGCTCACCCGGCGCGACGTGATCGTCGTCGCCTCGATCTCGTGCATCTACGGTATCGGTTCGCCGGAGAACTACCTGGGTGAGTCGCTCAGCGTCAAGACCGGCGAGTCGATCCGGCGTGACATCCTGCTGCGCAAGCTCGCCGACCTGCAGTACACGCGCAACGACACCGATTTCGGCCGCTCGCGTTTCCGGGTGCGCGGTGATGTCGTCGACGTCCAGCCCGCTTACGAGGAGATCGGCACCCGGATCGAGTTCTTCGGCGAGGAGGTGGAGCGGATCCGTGACTTCGATCCGCTGACCGGCGAGATCCTCGGCGAGCGCGACGAGTTCACCGTCTTCCCCGCCTCTCACTACGTGACCCCTCGCGAGCAGATGAAGCGCGCTCTGGCCGCCATCGAGGCCGAGCTGGCGGAGCGCGGCGGCGAGCTGGAGTCGCGAGGTCGCCTGCTGGAGGCGCAGCGGCTACGCCAGCGCACCATGTTCGACATGGAGATGATGCGCGAGACCGGCTCCTGCGCCGGTATCGAGAACTACTCGCGCCATCTCTCGGGGCGCGCGCCCGGTCAGCGACCGTTCTGCCTCCTCGACTTCCTCCCCGACGACACCCTGGTGATCGTCGACGAGTCCCACGTCGCGGTGCCGCAGATCGGCGCCATGTACGGAGGTGACCGATCCCGCAAGATCCCGCTGGTCGAGTACGGCTTCCGGCTTCCCTCGGCGCTGGACAACCGGCCGCTCACCTTCGAGGAATGGGACTCGATGGTGGGCCAGCTCCTCTACGTCTCGGCCACCCCCGGCCCCTACGAGGAGGAGCACAGCCGCGAGATCGTCGAGCAGATCATCCGGCCCACCGGGCTGGTCGACCCGCAGGTCGAGGTGCGGGCGAGCAGGGGCCAGATCGACGACCTGATCGCGGAGATCCGCCGCACCGCGGAGCGCGGTGAGCGCACCCTGATCACCACCCTCACCAAGAAGATGGCGGAGGACCTGACCGACTACCTGCGCGAGACCGGAGTGCGGGTGCGCTACCTCCACAGCGACATCGACACCCTGGAGCGGGTGGAGATCATCCGCGATCTCCGCCTCGGAGTTTTCGACGTTCTTGTCGGTATCAACCTGCTCCGCGAGGGGCTCGACCTCCCCGAGGTGTCCTTCATCGGCATCCTCGATGCCGACAAGGAGGGCTACCTGCGCGGCTACCGCTCGCTGATCCAGACCATCGGCCGGGCCGCCCGCAACATCAACGGTCAGGTGGTGATGTACGCCGACAGGGTGTCGGAGGCGATGCGCCAGGCGCTCGACGAGACCGAGCGCAGGCGGGAGAAGCAGGTCGCCCACAACCAGGCGCTGGGGATCACGCCGCAGTCCATCGTCAAGGCGGTGCGCCAGCTGGAGCACCAGCGCGAGGAGGTGTCGGCGCGGGCGGCCAGCTTCACCGAGGCGGCGGGGCTGCCCCCCGACGAGCTGCTCCGGCTGGCTCGCAGCGTGGAGCGCGAGATGAAGTCGGCCGCCCGCGAGCTCGAGTTCGAACGCGCCGCCGAGCTGCGTGACCGGCTGGTGCAGCTGCGCCGGCAGCTCGACGGCGAGGGAGAGGAGACCGGGCTCGCCGGCGCCGGGGCGGGCGGCGGAGGGCGCCCCGCGAACCGGCCACGTCCGCGGCGCAGACGCCAGGGTCCCTGATCGCCTTCCTGACGGCTGGGTTGCTGTAGCCTGCGCCCGGCTATTGCCGGTACGTGTTCCTCGCGCGCACCAAGGACAGACGGAGGCAGAAGTGGCAGCGTCGTCCACCGGCTGGGTCCGGCCCACGGCACTGGTCGGCCCTGGGCTGCGTTTTGTCAGCGCCTTTCGCGACTTCTCGCGCCATCCCACCACCCTGGCCGAGGCCCGCCGCGTCGTTACTGCGGCTCACCAGAACCGGGACCGGGCCTTTCTCGACCGCCTCGATGAGTTGGTCTGGCCGTTTCCGGCGAGCCCCACCGCGCGGCTCATGGCCTGCGCTGGGATCGAGCGCGGGGACGTGCTGGAGATGGTGGAGGGCCGCGGTCTCGACGGAGCCCTCGAGAGGCTGCGCGACGCCGGCGTCTACGTGTCGTACGCGGAGAGTCTGGGCCAGATGCCGGTGCGGCGTGGCAGCGCCCGCTTCGAGCTCCACCCCAAGGACTTCCGCAATCCGAGGTCCGAGGCCGACTACATGGTGGTGACCGGCGGCAGCCGCAGTGGAGGCACCGAGGCTCAGTCGAACTTCCACTACATCCGCCGCCAGTCGATAACTCGGGTGCTCCAGACGGCGATGTGGGCGGTCAATCGGGTGCCCACCGCCGCCTGGGCGCCGGTCTTCCCCAGTGCGGGAATCGGCACCATCCTCAAGCTGACGGGAGCAGGCAACCAGCCGGAGCGGTGGTTCAGCCAGATCAAGCCGAACCTCAAGGGGGTCACCTACCACAAGCAGCTCGCGAACCGCATGCTCCAGGTGATCGGTCCACTGCGCGCCGTGGGCCTGCCGCCGCCGGAGTTCGTGCCCGCCTCCGCTCCGGAACCGGTGGTGGCGTGGGTGCAGGAGGCCCTTGGCCGGGCCAGCCGCGTATGCCTGGTCACAAGTTCCAGCTGCGGCGCCGCGCTGGGCGTGTACGCGACGGAGAAGGGGCTCTCGTTGGCCGGGCTGGTGATCTTCATGGGCGGTGAGCCGGTGACCCGCGCCAAATTGGAGGCCGTCCGCTCCACGGGCGCGGTTGCGGTCGACAGCTATGCATTCGTTCCCGAGGGCACGATGGCGGTCTCCTGCCCGTCGTGTGGGCCGGAGGAGATGCATTTCTGGGACCACGACAACGCCGTAGTCGGCCGGCGGCGCGATCGAGCGGATGGCGTCGAGGTGACGAGCTTCTGCTGGACGTCGCTCGCGCCCGACGCGCCCCGGGTGCTCGTCAACGTGGAGAACGACGACTACGGCACGCTCTCTGTCGATGCCGAACCCTGCGCCTGCCTCATCGGCGAACTCGGCATGCGCACCCGCCTCGCACGGATTCGGGGTCTGACCAAGGTGGTGACGGGAGGGACGACGATTCCGTGCGAGCTCCTCGAGAGGCTGGTCGAGGAGGCGCTCCCCACCCACCTGGGCGGAGGGCCGGGTGACTATCAGTTCGCCGAAGCCGAGGAGAACGGCGGCATCACCGGTCTCATCCTTCGGGTGGACCCCCGACTCGGCGCCATCGACGAGGCGGCCGCGGTCGGCGTGGTGCGCGAGGCGCTGGGCTCCTCGGACAACGGCCTCCTCGCTCGAGGGGTGTGGGGCGACCGGGTACGGGTGCAGCGCACCGCCCCGGTACGCACCCCGACGGCCAAGCTTCTTCCCTTCGAGCCCCTACCGGCGGGATCGATGTCTCCCATCGACCCAGCACCAGACCGGGATGATGGCTGACCTGGCATCGACCGACCTGACCCGTCGCGATTTCCTGCTCGGCGCTGCCGGAGGAACGGCCCTGCTCGCGTCGGGGTTGCTGCTGCCGGCCTGCGGGTCGAGCTCGTCATCGACGACGTCGTCGACGTCGACGGCGCCTCCGGCCAGCCTGGAGCTGCTGCTCGCCGGTACCGGCAGCATCGACTACGCCTGCGAGTTTGTCGCCGATGCCGGCGGCTTCTTCAAGAAGCAGAATCTCGACGTCGCCACTCACAACCTGCGCAACTCGCCGCAGGTGCTGCAACAGGTCGTGGCGGGCGGCCTCATCGTGGGGCAGCTGGAATCGCTGAACCAGGTGGAGGCTGCCGCCAACCGGGGGGCGCCGGTGGTCGCCATCGGGGTGGTGTTCCAACGCTCGCCCTTCCTTTGCGCCAGCAGTTCCGCCCACCCTCTGCGCACCATGGCCGAGCTCGGCGGCCGCACCGTCGGCCTGCCAACCCTCGGTGGGGGCGCCGAGGAAGTGCTCAACGTGACTCTCAAGCTGGCGGGCGTTGATCCCGGCACCGTGCGCCGGGTTGCCGCCGGGTCTGCGCCGGCTGCGCTCGGCTTCGTCAAGGATGGCCGGACGGACGCGGTCTTCGTGACCGTGGAGCAGGTGGTCGAGGCCCGCCGCAAAGGCGAGGACGTCTACGCCTTCAATGTCTCGGGAGTCAATCCGGTGTTGGGCAAGGCCTATGTGGTGACCCGTGACACCCTGGCGAGACACAGCTCGACGCTGGCCAGGTTTCTGAAGGCGGTCCAGGGCGCCGCCCTTTCCATCATCAACGACGCGAAGCTCGATCACACCCTCTCGCTGCTGCAGCGGTACGAGCTGCCCGTGCTCTCCGACACCGAGGCCGCGAAGGAGACGCTGCGAACGATCTCCCAGGGCTGGACCGCTGCGGGTCGCGAGAACCTAATGCGCGTGGTCCCGAAGCTCTGGGTCTCCGGGGTGACGCAGCTCAAGTCCGCCGGCGTGCTCGACGGCCGAACCGATGCCACCACGCTGTTCGCGACCGGCCCGGGCAAGGAGGCGTTCGGCTGAGCGCAGCGATCCAGCTGGTCGGCATAAGCAAGACCTTCGACAACCAGAGGCGCGTGGTTCACGCCCTGGGGCCGCTCGACCTCGACGTCGGCCCCGGCGAGATGGTGGTCGTGCTCGGTCCTTCCGGCTGCGGCAAGACCACCCTGCTGCGCATCCTGGCCGGGCTGCTCACGTCCAGCACTGGCGAGATCCGCCATGGCGATCCCCATCAGGGATCGTTGAACGGCACCGGCTTCTCGGTGGGCATGGTGTTCCAGGACTCCAACCTTCTCCCCTGGCTGACGGTGGACGAGAACGTCGCTCTCCCCCTCCGGTTGCGTGGCGTGGGCCGGCGCGAACGGCTGGCTCGCGCTGCTGAGCTCTGCCGGTTGGTCGGAATCGACGGCTTCGAACAATTCCGCGCCGACCAACTGTCGATCGGCATGCGACAGCGTGCAGCCACGGGCCGGGCCCTGTGCGGCGAGCCCGACCTGCTGCTCCTCGACGAGCCGTTCGCGGCTCTGGACGCGCTCACGCGTGAGCAGATGAACCTCGAGCTGCAGCGCATATGGCTGGCGCGTCCCTGCATGGCAGTCATGGTGACCCACAGCATCAGCGAGGCGGTCTTTCTCGCCGATCGCGTGGTGTCGCTCTCGCGCCGCCCCGGCAGGGTGGTCGCCGTGACCGATATTCCGCTACCCCGGCCACGGTCGCTCGAGATGCAGACGACTCCCGCCTTCCAGGATCTCGTCGCCCGGTTGCGCCGCAGCCTCGAGGAGCGGGAGTGAGCAGCATGCGACGGGTGCCACCGCCACTGATCAGTGTCGCCCTCGCGGTCATGCTGGTGGCGGCGTGGAAGGCGTGGACCGTGTGGTTCCACGTCTCCGACCTCCTCGTGCCGCCGCCGGAGTCGGTGGGGCGCGGGCTTCTTGCTCTCGCCACCAAGCCCTCGACAGCGCATCACGCAGCGGTGACCCTGTACGAGATCGTCGCGGGCTTTCTCGCCGCGCTCGCCGCCGGTCTGGTGGTGGGAACCGCGCTGGGGCGCTCTCCTCAGCTGCAGCGCACCCTCAATCCCTTCCTGGTCGCCTTGCAGGTCACGCCCAAGATCGCGCTGGTGCCGATCCTGATCGTATGGCTGGGGTTCGGAGCCGGCACCAAGATCGTGACCGCTGCGATATTCGCGTTTCTGCCGCTGGTCACCGGAACGATCGCCGGCGTTCGGGCGGTCGATCCCAATCACCGCGACCTGTTGCTGAGCCTCAGGGCGCGCCGGTGGGCGGCCTTTCGCATGCTCGAGCTGCCGAGCGCGCTTCCCTCGATCCTCACCGGGATGGAGGTGGGAATCGTGCTGGCCACCGTCGGAGCGCTGGTCGGCGAATACCTCGGAGGCGAGGAGGGGCTCGGCTACCTTGCCGTGCAGGCTCTCAACCAACTGGACGTCGCCGGCCTCTTCGCGCTGATCGCGCTGCTGTGCCTGCTCGGCTACGTCCTCTTCGCAGCGGTGACCGCTCTGCGCGCCTGGCTGATCCCCTGGCACCACTCGGTGCGGGCGATCGATCCCTCGGTGGAGGCGGCGGCGTAGCCGAGACGGCGAGCGGGCTTGCGTCACGCACATCCGTTCGCTACAATTTTGTGGTGGTCACCGCTGCCGCCCGGCTTCTACGCACCCGCTATCTGTGCTCCGCCTGCGGCGAGGCGAGCCCCAAGTGGCAGGGGCGGTGTCCCAGCTGCGGTGAGTGGAACAGCCTGGTCGAGGGTGAGCCGCCGCCCCGCCCGGGCCGGGCGGGGCTCGGCAGCCCTCGTGACGGGGTCCGGCCGAGTGTGGTACTCGGTCTGGATGCCGTTGCCGGCGAAGATGTCCGGCGCCGGACGTGCGGCATCGGCGAGTGGGACCGGGTTCTCGGCGGGGGGCTGGTCCCGGGTGCGCTGATCCTTCTCGGCGGCGATCCCGGGGTCGGCAAGTCGACCCTGGCGCTGCAGGTGGCGCGAGGCGTCGGGTCGGCGGCGTCACCGGCGCTGTACTGCGCCGGAGAGGAGTCGGCCGCCCAGCTCGGGATGCGCGCGATGCGCACCCGCTGCGCCGGCCCCGAGGTCGCCGTGCTCGCCGAGACCGACCTCGACGCCCTGCTCGCGGGCATCGAGTCCCGCCGGCCATTGCTGGCGGTGGTCGATTCCGTGCAGACGGCCTACGACACCGCCGTTCCCGGAGCCCCTGGGAGCATCTCCCAGGTCCGCACCGCGGTCACCCGGCTGCTGCTGTGCGCCAAGGCCACCGGCGTCACCATCGTCCTGGTGGGGCACGTCACCAAGGAGGGCGCGATCGCCGGCCCGCGCACTCTGGAGCACATGGTCGATGTCGTCCTCTACCTGGAGGGCGAGCGCCATGGCGAGTACCGCCTGCTCCGCGGGGTCAAGAACCGCTTCGGAACCACCGACGAGCTGGGCATCTTCACCATGCGGGACACCGGCATGGAGGAGGCCGAGGCACCCGGGCGTGCCTTTCTCGACGAGGGGTCGCTCGGCGTCCCCGGCAACGTCCTCACGGTGAGCTGCGAGGGCGCACGACCGCTGGCGGTCGAGGTCCAGGCGCTGTCGGTGGAGACCCCGTACCCGGTGCCGCGGCGCACCGCCTCCGGCTTTGATCTCGGCCGGCTGCATCTGCTGCTGGCGGTTCTCCAGCGTCGCGCCGGCATGCACTTCGGCAAGTCCGATGTCTACGTCAATGCCGTCGGTGGTGTCCGTCTCGCGGAGCCGGCGGTCGACCTCGCCGTCGCCCTTGCCATCGCCGCCTCGGTGCGCAATCGCTCCCTGCCACCCGGATGCGTCGCCATCGGCGAGGTCGGTCTCGGGGGGGAGATCCGCCGCGTCCGCCGCCTCGACCAGCGCCTCGCCGAGGCCCAGGCCCTGGGGATCACCAGCGCCATCCTTCCCGCGTCGCAGGCAAGCTCGGTGCCCGCCGGGATGCGCTGTCACGCCGCGGCGTCGCTGAGCGAGGCCCTGCGGCTGGTGCCGGCAACCCCGTCCTCCGCGGCTTGAACCCGGCTCCCGGCCGGGGGCAACCGCGACGCGACCGTCGCGGTGGCGGCGACGGGGCTGTGGTTCAATCGCCAGCGAGATGGAACGGCACTCGCCGCGCGCAGTGAGGCGCGCCCGTCGCATCGCCCGCCTTGCCGGGGCCCTGGCGGGGGTGCTGGCGGCCGTCTTCTACGGGCTGTTCATCATCCGCAGCTCACCCGACACCCTGGGGGCCAACCGCATCGCCGCCGAGAGCGCCTTCGCGGTGATCTGCGCCGCCGGTCTGGCCGCCGGCGCCTTCGCCGGTCCGCTGCTCACCGTCGACCCCTTCCTCTGGCTCGAGGACGCCCTCGACACCACGCCTCCCGGCGAGCTGATCGGTGGCGTGATCGGGCTGCTGGTGGCGCTGGTGGTGGCCGCGCTCGTCGGTGCCCTGCTCGGTGGCATCCCCAACGGCGGCGGCACCGCGATCTCGGTGGTGCTGGCCGCAGCGCTGGTCTACATCGGCGTTCGCGCCGGCATGCGACGGCGCGTCGACATCAGCGCCTTCGCCAATCATCTCGGAAGGCGCAACGAGATGTCGACGCCGGCCTTCGCTCAGGGTCCGCCGCCGCAGGACGGTCCCCCGGTGGTGGTCGACACCAGCGTGCTCATCGACGGCCGCATCGTCGACGTCTCGCGCAGTGGTTTCATTCCCGGCCGGCTGGTGATTCCCGAGTTCGTGGTCGAGGAGCTGCAGCGCGTCGCCGACGCCGGCGATCCTGTCAGGCGTGCCAAGGGCCGGCGGGGGCTGAGCGTCCTCGAGGAGCTCAAGGAGAGTCCCGACATCGTGTGCGAGATCGTCGAGGCCAGCTTCCCCGGCACCCCCGAGGTCGACGCCAAGCTGGTCAAGCTGGCCCGGCTGCGACAGGCGGCGATCATGACCAACGACTACAACCTCAACCGGCTGGCGCAGGTCGAGGGCGTGCGGGTGCTCAACCTCAACGACCTCGCCAACGCGGTGAAGCCGATCGTGAGCACCGGCGAGACCATGCGGGTCACCGTGGTCAAGGAGGGCAAGGAGCCCCACCAGGGCGTCGCCTATCTCGAGGACGGGACCATGGTGGTGGTCGAGAATGGACGGCGCCACATCGACGAGTCGGTCGACGTGACGGTGACCAGCATCCTGCAGACGCCGGCAGGCCGGATGATCTTCGCCGCCGCGCCGTCCACCGACGACGGGAGGGCGCGGCCGGTGCGGGCCGTCCGTCCCCCACGGGTCGTCAACCGCTGAGCGTCACCGTCATCGTCCCCGCGGCGGGTCGGGGCGAGCGCCTGGGTGCGGACAAGCTCTGGATCGAGGTGCAGCGGCGCCCGCTGATCGCCTGGACGCTGCAGGCCATCGCCGCATCGGCCATCTTCGACAGCACCGTGCTGGTGGCGCCGCCGTCAGCGTGGGAGCGGTTGCGCGCCCTCGCGGCGGCCGCCGGGTTGGCGGACGTCCACTGCGCCGGCGGCGGTGAACGCCGCCAGGACTCGGTGCGCGCCGGCCTCGACGCGACGCCCGAGCAGGGGATCATCTGCGTCCACGACGCCGCGCGCCCGCTGTGTCCGCCGCAGCTGTTCGGCGCCGTCGTCGACGCGGCCGCCCGGGCCGGGGCCGCCACCGCCGCGGTGCCGTTGGTCGACAGCATCAAGCGGGTCGATGGCGACCGGGTGGCGGAGAGCCTGGACCGCGCCTCGTTGGTGGCGGTGCAGACGCCGCAGGCGTTCGACGGCGCCCTGCTGCGCGAGGCACACGAACGGGCTCGCCGCGACAGTGCCGACGCCGACGACGACGCCGCCCTGGTCGAGCGGATCGGCCACCGCGTGCTGGTCGTGCCCGGCGACCCCGCCAACCTCAAGGTGACGACGCCGCTCGACGTGGTGCTGATGCGCACCCTGCTGGCGGCGCCGTCGTGAGTCTGCGGATCGGGCACGGGGTCGACGCCCATCGCCTGGTCGAGGGACGTCCGCTGGTGCTGGGGGGCGTCCACGTGCCCTTCGACCACGGCCTGATGGGACACTCCGATGGCGACGTCGCCGCCCACGCCCTGACCGACGCGGTGCTCGGCGCCGCCGGCCTCGGCGACATGGGCCGGCACTTCCCCTCCTCCGACGAGCAGTGGCGCGGTGCCGACAGTCTCGACCTTCTGCGGCGGGCCGCCGCCATGGCGCGCGACGCCGGCCTGTCCGTCGCCTCGGCTCAGGTGGTGGTGATCGCCACGGAGCCCCGATTGGCACCGCACGTCGACACCATGGCGGCGCGACTCGCCGCCGCCCTCGGGGTCGAGGTGGATCGCATCGCGGTCAGCGCGAGCACCACCGACGGCCTCGGCTTCGCCGGCCGCGGCGATGGCATCGCCGCCTCGGCGGTGGCGCTGCTGGCGCCGATATCCTGACCGGCATGTTGCGGCTGCACGACACGATGACGCGGCGGCTGATGCCGGTCGAGCCCCTCGAAGCCGGTCACGTCCGGATGTACACATGCGGACCCACAGTATGGAATCGCGCCCACATCGGTAATTTCCGCGCCTTCGTCTTCGAGGACGTGCTCCGTCGCGTCCTCGAGCAGCGCTTTGGCCGGGTCACCCACGTGATGAACCTCACCGACGTCGACGACCGGATCGTCAAGAACGCAATGACCCACGGCCATACCCTGGAAGAGGAGACGGCGCCGTGGATCGTGGCGTTCTTCGCCGACGTCGATGCGCTGGGGATCCGCCGGGCGCATCACTACCCCCGCGCCACCGACTACATCGAGGAGATGGTCTCCTTGGTGGAGCGGCTCGACGCCAGGGAGGTGACCTACCGCAGCGACGGCAGCGTCTACTATCGCATCGCCGCGTTTCCTCGATACGGCCAGCTGAGCGGGGTGCGCGCGGTCGCGCTCGTCGCCGGCGCCAGCGGGCGCATCGATGCCGACGACTACACCAAGGAGGACGCCCGCGACTTCGCGCTCTGGAAGGCGGCGGGGCAGGGCGAGCCGGGTTGGGAGACGCGCCTCGGCTGGGGGCGTCCCGGCTGGCACCTGGAGTGCTCGGCGATGAATCTGGCGCTGCTCGGTGAGACCATCGACATCCACTGCGGCGGCGTCGATCTCGTCTTCCCCCACCATGAGAACGAGATCGCCCAGAGCGAGGCGGCGACCGGGAAGAAGTTCGTCCGGCTTTGGTGCCACAACGCCTTTCTGCAGATCGACGAAGCGAAGATGTCGAAGCGGCTCGGCAACTTCCTCACCCTCGGCGACATCGTCGACGGCGAGGAGGGGAGGCGACCTTCGACGGTGCGCTACCTGCTGGCCGCGACCGCGCAGTACCGCAAGACGCTCAACTACTCCGACGAGTCACTCGAGGCCGCCAAAGGGGCCGTTGACCGCCTGATCCTCTTCCGCGACCGCCTCGATGCGACGGCGCCCTCGCGCCGGGACGGCGATGCCGTCAAACTCGCCGCCCGCATCCGGGCCGACTTCGACGCCTGCCTCGACGACGACCTCAACCTGCCCGAGGGTATGGGTCATGTCTTCACCATGGTGCGCGACGCCAACCGCCTTCTCGACGAAGGCCGGGTGGACGGCCCCGGGCTCGACGCTCTGCGCCAACTGGTCGAGCACGTCGACGATGTCCTTGGTGTGCTTCCCCTGGTCGACGTCGAGCGCGCCGCGACACTCAGCCCCGAGGACCGCCGAATGCTCTCCGAGCGCGCTGAGGCGCGGGCGCGCAAGGATTGGGCCACATCCGACCAGATCCGCACGGCGCTGGCGCGCCGCGGCATCCTGGTCGAGGACACCGCCGGCGGTCAGCGGTGGCGTCCAGCCGGCTGACGCCGGGCCGCCATGGTCGACATCCTCTACGGACGCAACCCCGTGCTCGAGGCGCTCCGGGCGGAGCGACCGGCCCGCAAGCTGGTGATCGCCGAGGGCCTGCGCCACGACCCGCGGGTGCGGGAGATCCTCGAGCGGGCCGACGCCGCCGGGATCGCGGTGGAGACGACGGGGCGGCGGCGGCTTGACGACATCGCGCACACCGAGCACCACCAGGGAGTGGCCGGGTACTTCCACTCCCGCCCGCCGCTCCTCCTGGAGGCGCTGCTGGAGCGGATGCGCACACCGGGGCTGCTGCTCGTCCTCGACAGCGTCCAGGATCCCCAGAACCTGGGGGCGCTGGCTCGCACCGCCGAGGCCGTCGCTGCCGACGGCCTGGTGCTGGGACGGCATCGCTCCGCCGGGGTGACACCGGCGGCGGCCAAGGCCTCGGCCGGGGCCACCGAGCACCTCCCGGTGGCCGTGGTCGCCAACCTGGCGGCAGCGCTCGAGACGATCGGCGCCGCCGGCCTCTGGCGCGTCGGCCTCGCGGCCGAGGGAACGGTGCGCTACGACGACTTCGACTACACCGCGCCGGTCGCGCTGGTCGTCGGCGCCGAGGGACAGGGACTGCGCCCGCTCACCCGGCGGCACTGCGATGTGCTGGTCTCGCTACCGATGGCGGGCCGGGTCGCCTCGCTCAACGCCGCCGTCGCCGGCGGCCTGCTCCTCTATGAGACCGCACGCCAGCGAGGCTTCGCGGCACGATGAGGGCATGCGCCAGTTGATCGTCGACGGCTACAACACCATCCACGCCTGGCCCTCGCTCAGGGCGGTGCTCCGCCAGGGTGGGTTGGAGGAGGCCCGCGGCGGGCTGATCAGCCGGCTCTCCGCCTATGCCGCGGTTCGCAACTTCGACATCACCGTGGTCTTCGACGGGCGCCGCCGCAGCCCGGCGACCCAGCCGGCCGAGGTGGTCGACGGCATCACCGTGATCTTCAGCGGTGGTGCCGGCGAGTCCGCCGACCACTGCATCGAGCGTCTCTGCGCCGAGGCCGCGCGTCGCGGCGAGGCCGCGTCCGTGCTGGTGGCCACCGCGGACCGGCTGCAACGCGACATGGTGGGTGCGATGGGGGTGGGGACGATCAGCGCCGCCGACCTCGAAGCCGATGTCGACGCTGCGGTGGTCGAGGTCAGCACCGCCGCCCGACGGCTCTCCGAGGCTGACCGCTTTCGCGGTCGCATGGAGAACCGCATCGACGCCAAGGCCCGGGCCCGGCTGGAGCGGCTTCGACGCGGCGGCTGAGCTAGTTGACCGTCAGGGTGAACGACGTGGTCGAGGTGGGGAGACCGCTGCTGGTGCCCGTGACGGCGAAGGTGGTGGTCGCCCTGGTCGAGTTCGAGTACGTCCTCACGGTGAGGGTGACCGTCCCGCCGGTGGCCGGATCCTGGCTGAACGTGCAGGAGACGTACGGCGAGGTATACCGGCCCGGGCAGCTGGCGCTGAGCGTCACCGCTCCGGTGAAGCCGCCGGTGCGGGTGATGCTCACCGTATAGGTGGTCGAGTATCCGTGCCGCACCGTTCTCGACTGTGGCGAGACGGCGATGCTGAAGCTCTGGGCCACCACCTGGACGGTTGCGCTGCCGCTGATTCCGGTCGCCGTGGCAAGCACGCTGCCCGGACCGGTGGCCGTCGAACTGGCGGTGAAGACGACGTTCGATCCGGTCGCGCCGGACGGCACCGAGCCCGGAGTGTTGGCATCCACCGTCCAGCTCGGGTTGATGGAGACCGCGTTGTGGTAGGCGTCCTGGCCGGTGGCGGTGAACGTCTGAGCGCTGCCCTGGGGCACCGTCACCGACGACGGCGACACGGCGATCGTTGCCAGCGCGCCGGCGTTGACCGTTTCGACCTGACTTGCGGAGCGGTATCCGGTAGCACTCGCCGTCAGCGTTGGGCTGCCGGCCAGGGTGTCCTGGTAGTAGACAGTGGTCCCACCCGACGGGACGCTCACCGAGAGGGTGGAGGTCCATGATCCGGCTTGCGATGCCGAGAAGCTGCCGGAGGTGGACGTGGTGGCCAGCGTGGCTTGGGGGCTAGCGGTCGCGGCAGCGACCTGAAGCGCGATCGGGCTGCCGCCCGCGGTCATCGTCTGTGGCGCGCTGGTGAAGCTGAGCGCCGGCAGCGGAGCGGAGGTGAAGGCACCGGCGCCGTTCGGAGTTCCCAGACCGGTCGGACCGTCATATCTCACTCCCGCCGTGCAGAGGTAGGAGCCGCCGCAGCTGCCGTTGCTGCCCGAGGTGATGTCGAACAGCGAGCCCGCGTTGTTGTAGGGGTTGGTGGGAGAGCTGGCGGTGTTGCCGGTGAGGGCGTACACCGAGCCGATGATGGGCGACGCCACGCTGGTCCCGCCGAACACGTACCAGCCGCTGCTGTAGCGGACCCACACGCCGGTGTTGGGGTCGGCCACCGCTGAGACGTCCGCCACGGTCCGGTCCACGCACGCGCTGTCGGTCTGCCAGCTCGGCTTCGCCTCGTAGGCGCTGCAGCCACTGCCGGCGCCGCTCCACGCCGTCTCGGTGGCGTTGCGTGAGCCGGTGTTGGACAGCTGGTTGAGGCTGGTTCCTCCCACCGCGGTCACGCATTGCGAGGACGCGGGGTATTCGACGCCGTAGCCGTTGTCGCCCGAGCTGACGGTGATCGCAACGCCGGAGTGGGCGCAGTAGGCCGACGTGTCGAACCCGGTCTCGGAGCTGAACTCACTGCCACCGTAGCTGTTGCTGATGGCACTCGCGCCGAGCCGCGTCGCGGTATTGACGGCGGTGGCGAGGTCGCCGTACGAGGCCGAGTTCGCCTCGACCAGGAGGATGTTGCAGTTGGGGCAGATGGCGCTGACCATGTCGAGGTCGAGCGAGATCTCCTGGGCCCAGCCGCTGTTGAAGGGCGGGAGCGGGCCGGAGCCGCCGGTCTGATTGACCTTGGTCAGGGTGGTCGGGCTGAGCCCGAAGAAGCTGCGATAGGCCGACAGATCACTAGCGGCCCAGGGATCGTCGTAGGCGTCGACGATGGCAACGGTCTGGCCTGCCCCGGCGGAGCTCGACGCTGACGTGAGGTTGTATGCGGACTGGAGGTAGGCAGGGTCGTAGGCGCCGCTGTTGCCCACCACGTTGGGCTGAGCCACCGGCATCCGTCCGGCCACGGGCCGGTTGCCCGTTGCCTCGGCGTCGGTTCGACGGTGGGCGAAGCAGCGGGCATGGCCAGGCCCTGGATCAGCGCACACCTTCACATGGGTCTTCGCCGAGGCCGGCGCGCGCGACGCCCCAGCGGTGACGACCGGCAGGACAGCGACGGCCACCAGGACCGACAGCGCCACCGAAGCTGTTCTCAGGAGGTTTCTCACGACTCGCCTTCCTACTGGGCAGGGATGTCGGCGGCTCAGGGGCACCGCCAACTGGAATGCGAGCCTATGGGCGCGGCGCTCGGCAGTCCACCGTGTCTGGTATAGAGGTGTTAAGAGGCTCGCGATTCCCGGCGATCGCGTCACCGCCGCGACACACACTCCCCGCCCGCGTTGGCTTGCACTGAGGACTCGTCCGCGAGTGGACGACCTCCGCGCCCCGGGTCAGCCGCCGGGCGTGGTCCTGGCTCGGCCTCTGCTCTCGATCACTGGCGACTCGTCGCGCAAAGATTGATACTCGAGTCGGAAAAGACGTCGATCGACAGGGATTTTCACCTGATCGGGTTATGGCGACAGCAGAACAATCCGCGCAGACTCGCACGTCCAAGGGCTTCCCCATGACCACAGCGTCGGGTCGCATCTCGGTCGTTCTTCTCGAGGGCCGTCCCCTCGTGCGCGAGGGGCTGCAGGCATTGCTCGAACGAGAACCGGACATCGAAGTGACCGGTGAGGCGTCTCGGCTCGACCAGGCCATGGAGCTCGAGGCTGAACCGGACGTGATCGTCTCGGAGCTGGTGCTCAAGGAGATCCGTGGCGCCGCGATCATCGGCAGTTTGCGCCGGCGCTTCGAACGATCCGCCATTCTCGTCCTGACGATGGTGACCGAGCCCACCGAGGTCGAGGCCGCGTTCGCCGCCGGAGCCAACGGCTACAGCGTCAAGGACGCCGCCGCTCGCGACGTCGTCGAGGCCATCCGCAAAGTCCACCGTGGCGAGGAGTACGTCGAGCCCTCGTTGGGGGCGGCCCTTGCTCGACGGACCGAACGGCAGGGTGGCGACGCCGGCGGCGAGTTGACGGTGCGCGAACAGGAGGTCCTGCGGCTGCTCGCCCTGGGGCACACCAACGCGGAGATCGCGGCGCGAATGCGCGTGTCCCTGCGGACCGCGGAGGCGCAGCGCGCCAGGCTGCTGCAGAAGCTGGGTATGCACACCCGGGCAGAGCTGGTGCAGTGCGCGCTGGAGAGAGGGCTGCTGCGCTCGCCCGATTGAGCCGGCATGCGGCAAGCTCGCGGGAGCTGACCGCACAGGCCTACGGCGCCTCTCCGCCGGGGGGAAGTCACAGGGTGCTTGACGGGTCCGTCACAGGGAGGAGACAGACCGCCGAGTCCCGTTCGAGGGCGCGGCCGTCCTCGTACCCTCGCAGAAAGCCCACGCCTCCCTGGACAGCCCATCCGTCGTCCGCGTCCCTCTCACGGGCGTCGGAGCAGGCCGCACCCACGGAGGCAGCCATCGAGAGGGTGTCCGGTTGGAGAGTGAGGCCGCGTATCTCGACCACCCGACTGGGGTCACGGCTTCGCCCCATCTCGGTGTCGTGCGCAGTTCGGGTCTTCTCGCCCCGTCCCTTGGCGCACCCCGGGCTCTGCCACGGCTGGCTGCCGGGCTGGGTCTGTGGGTCAAGGGGCGAATCGCACCGCTATCCCTGATCGCGTTCATGGTCGCCGTCTGGTCGCTGGAGCGCGTCTTGATCGGGCAGGTTCACGCTGGCCGTCCCATCGGGTACCTGGCCTTCGGGGCGCTTCCCAATGCGACCGTGGTTGGTCGTGGCAGCCCGGATCAGTGGTGGCGGTACGTCACCAGCGCGCTGGTTCACGACAAGGCGAGCGTGCTTCCCCTGGGGGTCAACGCCGTGGGGCTGCTGCTGGTAGGCCGATGGGTCGAGCAGCTGTATGGCCGGCTCGCCTTCCTGGCGACCCTGTCGGGGGCCACGGTCGCGGGAGGCATCGCCTGGATCGCATGGACTGCGCTTGGGCTGGCCGCGGTACCGGGCTACAGCCAGGGCGCCTCTGCCGGCGTCTGCGGGCTGATCGGCCTGCTGCTCGCGTACGGCAGAGCCGAGGGCACCAAGGCGCTGCCCAAGACGCGGCGACAGGTCCAGGTGCGGGCCGCGGCGGCGATCGCTCTGTTCGTGCTCGCGGGACTGGTCGTGCCGAATCTCAACAACGTCGTGCACGCATCGGCCCTCGCCTGCGGGCTGCTCCTGGGTCGGATCATCCCGGCCATGGCGAGCGCGGGCGGGCGCCACCAACGGCACCTCGAGCGCGCAGCTCTGTGGAGCGTGCTGGCCGCGTCAGCCATCGCGGTGGTGATGGCGGGACAGAACCTGGTGCAGCGGCTCCTTCAGACCTGAGCTCCGCAGTCATGGCACCGAATTCCCGCCGAGTTCGCGACGGAGACGGGGTATGCTCTCCGGGCGAGGCCGGCGTAGCTCAGCGGTAGAGCCACTGTTTTGTAAACAGCGAGAAGGGCCTGCCGAATTCACCTTCATCGTACCGCATCGAGTCTCCGCGTGCGCAAGCCCACTGTCCTTGCTCGCGTGCGTGCACCATGTTCGTCTAGGTCATTTCGACTGCGGTCACTTCAAACCGCATGCCGAACCTGTCTTCATACCCGTTACGTGGCCCGGTGCCGCGCTCTCATGATCAGAAGAAGCACTCCAATCACGAAGACCACCCATGCAGACACCGCGAATGGGATGAGATGGCCGACCGTTAGAGCTACCGCCGCGCCAAGCGCGACAACGCTCGCTCTCACGACCCAACGGATCTAGGTCAGGTCCATTCTGATAGCCAACGTACTCAGTCGGCGTAGCCAACAGAAACTGCACCTAGTCTTGACTGTCTGGGTCAAAGGGTCCACGTCTGGAGTGTGGTGTTGTCTCACCGGGCCTGCGGTACTGAAGGGCACTGACGAGCAGCCACCCGATGGCGCTGCCGACGTAGACGCCTGGGTCGAGCCGGTGGCCGAGTGCAGCTGCTACTCCACCGATCAACGCCATCGCCAAGCACCCTTGCAGCAGTCTCCAAGACATGTACCGAATGAGAGTGCCGGACATCCATTCCCTTCCTTAAGCCCGGAGGTGCTCACCGAATTCAACCCTTATTGAGCCACGGCGCCGAGAACACGCGCAAGCCATGGACTCGACGCCGGACGTCTGGCGACTTACGCTCCTCATTGCCCGGCAGGCGCCGCCGCTGGGCCTCAAGGGTTCATGGGTCGTGCCAAGTCAGTGATATGGACACGGCGTCCATCCGCAAGATTGGTCCTTGCCAACTGTCTCCTAGGTGTATGGAGGGTCGTCCGCGGACTTCGGCTCGGTCTGAGAATCGAGGCGGAAGTCACTGGATACGGGAAGCGGGACGTGCCCTGGGCCTCGCGTGTCTCTGTGGCGGCTCGTTCATGCTCGCAGGCCACTATGCGGCCCACAAACCAGTCGCGGATGTTTGGCCTGGGGCAGCTTCCGGGGCCGGGACGTGGTTCATTGTGAGTCTCTTGTTGTGGAGATTCGCACCATGGGTGCGGGGATCTGTAGGGCGGTGGCTCGGAGAGGCAGTGAGGCGGTTCATAACGGGTCCGAACTGACCCGGGGCACTGCGAACCTCCGTCGCGCTCGAGTGGACATGTGTCCTCAAGCTGCGCCGCTCCCGGTACGGGACCGCCCCTCAGGCCAGGGTGCGTGAAGCACCCTTGAGCCACCCTTCAGACCACTTCCGCCGCTGGCGCCGCCGCCAAGAAGGCGACATCGACTCCTCGAGCCGACCAAACGAGCGCCCAGATGGCAACGACCTCCCCGCCTTCTTCAACTAAGGGGCGAAGCCCTGCCTTCGCGAGACGATCGAGCCATTCCGACAGGACGAGCGCCTCATCATGGGTCGGGCGCACCCGGCCGATCGTTCCACCGCGTCACAAGGCTGTAGCGCCATTCCAAGATGAGCTTCACTCGCTCGTGCGGTCTCTCAGAGACATATCCGCGAGATGAGATCAGCGTGCAGTGGCCATGGCGACTGTCGGCGTGCTGGATGCAGTCGTAGACGTTGCGGGTGAGACCGTCGGAAAGGTGGTGGCCGGTGATGGGCTCGGGGACGGCGAGCCCTTGCACACCCTGGGGTCACACTCGATCGTCGTTGAAGGCGACCGTGAACCGACCGCCATGACACCATTCCAAGCCGCGATCACCTCCCACGTCCCCTCGTGTAGGTAGACGCGCGGGTAATCCTCTCGCCCGCTCACCCCAAAGGGTGCCAGGACCGTGACTACGCTGCTCTGCGACGCTGGCACAACGAGGCGCGGGTTTGAACAGTTCGGGAAGAAGGGACCCAGCAATGCATTGTATGCCGGGGTAGTGTCGTTGAAATATCCATGGATCATGACACTCAGCCGGCATTCGGCCCCGGTCGGGGAGGAGGAAGGGGGGTAGCGAGTCGACACCCAGCATGTCATCGCGGACCGGTTCGTCACATTCACCGTCACCTTGACGACCTCGCCAGGCCGGTAAGTTCTGCGGTCCGTGGTGGCGGCGTAGGTGAGGCTGCCGAGCGAACACTGACTCGCGATCACGGTGACGGTAGCGCTTGCACTGGGGGTGGCGGACGACAACGCAGTCGCGGTCGGTGATGCGTCGGGAGACATCGAGGGTGAGGGCGCACTGGCCGCGCTCCCCACAAGCTGAGGCGTTGAACGGCCATGCATCGTTCGGGCAGCGGCGAGGCCGATTGCCGCGACGAGAGCCAGACCAACTGCTACGGTGACCTCCTTCCGCCTTGGCTTCATGACGTGCTGGGCGCCCTCCGATCGGCCGTCCGCGCCTGCCGGAGCGTCTGCAGGCCCCCTGGAAGTAGGCCATCACCGCGTCGAGCATGGGCGGGGCCCTCAAACGCGCGCATTCGTTGCGCCCGCCAGCTTCTCGGTGAGGTCGCGCGCGGCGAGGGTGACCCGAGGTGTGGGAAATCGAAGAGGTCGCCCATGTCGAGGAGAAGGATGTCACCTTGCAGGGCTCAGTGCACGGCGACGAGTCCGGCTATGCAACCGTCAACCAGGCCAGGGTGCGTCAATCACCCTTGAGCGAGCCGCCACGCGCCAGGCGCGCTGAGTACGCTGGCAGGTTGGCCCCGACCCGCCTAGACATCCATGCCCGCCGGATGGCGCTGGTCGGCAAGAAACACGCCGGCTGGCTTCCGGACGGCACGGCAGCACCGCTGCCGAAGCCCGTGTCCGAGGTGGTTGTTGACTTCGTGATCGAAGGCGACGACCAGGGCGCGATGCTCTACTGGACCGGACGCGATGGATCGCGTTGGAATTACTGGCGTGAATCCGTGCGAGGGGCCATCGAGCGGGCTGAGTTCTCGTGGGGAATCAGTCCCGACGAATGGGAGTCCACGTAGGTCAACACGTGGTCGGCGCCGGGTGTGCCAGAGCAGGGAAGGCGACCGCCACACAGGCCAGCATGCGCCACTCACGCCTCACAATTGTTGCCACGCAGGACCTGCCTACCATGCCTTCTGCGGGCGTACGCCTCAGGGGGCGTCTGCCGGCGTCGTTGCTGTGATAAACGCACCAGAGGAGTAATCGAGCACGACGCGAACAGTTGTGTTCGGCGGCGGACAAGGATGCTGTACGGGCGACACTTGCGGGGGCGGCGACATTAGCCCAGGGCCGCATGAGCCTTGGAAGGTGCCGCGAAAGATGACCGCCCACACGGCGCGGTTTGGATCGGGGACGGCCGTCCCGGCGTGACGGCCCAACTCGCTGCGAGGCCCTAACTCGCTGAAGTGCCCCGACGCCGCGGAAATCAAGGCGACCGGGGTGCTCGACATAGGCTGGGCCTGCTTGTGCGCGGCCGCCACCGCCTGCTGTTCGCTCAAACCGCTGCCACACGCAGTTACGAGCCATGCGAGCGCTGTTGCAGCCAAAACGATGCGTGCCACGGCTTGCCAAGTGTACTTCAGGGATCTTCGTTCAAGTGCTCTCGGACAGCGCCGACAATGCGGCGGCTCGGAGTGAGGTCGCCACCCCTCCGCAAGGCCTGGGTGGTCGCGGTCCCGCGGGCACCGCAAAGCAGAGTTCCAAGCGCAAGGCCAGAGAGCACCGCGTCGCGCCTCATGGCATCCAGTGCCACATGAGTACCCGGCACGAGGCTATGGCGGCGACAGGACTGGCGGGCCGGCCTCGGAACGGCAGATTGGTCGGCTATCGGAGTTTCGCAAAGGCTGGAACACGGCTGACGGACAGCTCACGCATACCGCTGCGCGAAGTCGTAGAGTACGGCGGCGCACAACTCATGATCGTCGGCTGGCAGGGTGCAGGTCTCTTCCAAGCCCGTCTCCGCTCCGGGCGACGACGAGGGTGGGTGATGACTGATCAGACCATTCGCTGGATATGCGCCACCGGAAGGCGCTCCATCCCCAGCGACACCGGGCGGGTCCTCGAAGGCGGCGGTGTTGGCGGACGGGTAGCTGACCTGCTCCTGGCGAGGCCGCGCGTGGGGGCAGGGGCCCTGGGTGGCTGCGTCCGCTTGGTCGATGAGCAGCGGGCAGATCAGTTGGTACAGGCACCCGCGACAGGCACTGCTCTCGTAGGCGGTTATGGCCTGCCGCCCGTCGGCGATGTAGGGCTGAGGCATCTCGCCGAACGTCGGGGTCGCCGTTCCCGGGGGCACGACGCTCAGTCCTCCGGCGCCATTTGCTCCGTACGACGCAGCACAGTGCCAACCTTTCGGTCCGACGACGGTGAAGATACCCGCCCGGTCGGCGTAAGCGGCAAGCTGGCCAGCCAACGATGAGGGAACCTTTGCGGCGACTTGGGACGGCGGTTTGCTTGGCGTGCTGGGGACGCCGAAGCTGGTTGGGCACTCGACATCCGAGAGGGTTGCCGTCGCGACTGGTGGCGACGCCGCCGTCGCCGTGGAGATCGATGTGGAGCTGTGGGTTGCTGCTGTGCGGTCACCTGTCGGACCGCCGCCGCAGGCCATGATCAGCAATGTCAGCAGCCCAACCACCTTCCACTTCGCGTTCATCGTCGCCATCGCAAATCAGGGCTGCGAGATGGTCGCCACGTAGCTGGGCTCGACAGGGGACAGGTGGACTGTTGATCCCGGATCGCCTGGACCACAGTAGTCCATGGGGACGTTGCCAGTGATCGAGAGTTGCAGCGAAGAGTAGTCATCGGGCGGAACTACCCGAACCATCGTCGCATTCATCAGTTCGCCAGCATCACAGCGATACTTGTTCAGAGTCACATACGCCGTGCTTCGTGGCGCAACGTCGACCTGGGAAGGGACCGATGATGTCACGACCTGATCGCCTGTTCGCGAGTAGCGAAGCGGTAGAGCGCGTCCCCTGCTGTCCGTGAGCATGATCTCAGGATATCCGAACATGTAGCAGCCCTGGGCTGAGGAGGCGTTGGTCAGCGTGAGCGACAGGGTATGCTGTCCCGTCGGCTCGCTGATTCGACCGCCCCAACCGAGCTTAAGGTGCGATGCCGAGCAGCGGGTTGCAAAGTGGGTTGGTGCGAATGTCGACGCGGGGTTGGACGTGGACAAGGAGGAGGGCGTGAGCGTGGTCGTGTCGGCGCTGCCGATGCCTGGGGTCGCATGGAAGCTGCCGGTCGTAGCCTGATGCGCGGACCCGCACGCCGACAGGGCAAGTGTTCCAGCAAGCGCTAAGAGGGGCGCGCGCATAGGCCTGCTTAACATCTGAGGGGGCCCGGTCGGTTGGCGCGAGAGCGAGAGGGCCAACGCTTCACAAATAGCGCACGTTGGCAATGATCTGGTCCATCAAGCTAAGGTTCGTGTCACGAGTGCTCGTGCTGAGGGTCAAGAACTGCAGCTCGTAGCATGTGGCATGGTGTAAGCCATTCGCGATCACCTTGCCGCCGCCGTCCGCATCCTCCACGTAGACGGTCACCGCATCTCCACCTTCCTGACCCGAGTGGTGCGCCACCACCTGGCCTCCCCGAGTGTTTGCCGTGGCGCAGTCAGACGCGCGTCCTGGTTCCGGACTGATCGTTAGCCAGATGCCATGAGCACTCATTAGAACAGGCGTGTCGACGTTGTCGGTGGAGAAGTACGCATGGTTGGGGAGGCCACTCCTATTCAGAATCGCATACCAGGTGGATGGGTACGTGAATGCATACCCATACTGAGCGTTGGTATATGCCGTCCATTGTCCCGATTGAGGCGCGGTCGGGCTTGGACTCAGGGTTGCAAGAGGTGATGGTGAAAGCGTAGCCCGGCTGCGGCTTAGACTACCGGCAGTTTGCATCGCATTCGAGCCAACCCCACTCCGGGTGCCGCCACAGGCCGTCATTGCAACGACAATCAGTACGAAAAGGCAGAGACGAGGCGGAGGCGTCATCCTGGCTGGCCCGGGTACCCGTGCACGACGGCTTGCTTGGCGTGCTGCGGACACCGAAGCTGGTTGGGCACTCGACATCCGAAAGAGTTACCAGTCGCGACTGGTGACCGCGCTGCAATCGCTATGGGGATCGAGGTAGCGCCGGAGGTTCCCCGTGTACGCTCAACTGTGACGCCACCGCCGCAGGCCACCAGTAGCAATGGCAGCAGGCCAAGCGCCTCCCACTTGGTGCTCGTCATCCCCCTCGCTCGAGGATACAGGCGTCGTGCCCGACGCTCCCTAACGCGGACAAGGCTAGGCCGTTACCGCCTAGATCATTGAGCCAGACATGGCGGTGCCCCGGTGACGATACGAACGCAATATTCATGTCGGTTGAAAGCGCACCGGCTGCCACTGATGTCCGCCATCGAACGTCATGAGTAGCGTTCCAACCCCGGTATGCGTCTCGATGACGACGCCCTGAGCAGCACTCGTGAAGCCCAGCTCAGCCTCCGTGGTGCCGTTGGCGGGGGCGCCGCGGTATACGGTGGTCCAGCTCGTACCGCCATCATACGTGGCGAGGAGTCCGTCCGTCCCGTCGTCGGCGTACCCGCCAGCGATGACGGCGCCTGGTCGCGGGCTTCCCACGACACCACCGAACGCCTGCGGGAGCTCTCGTGCCGCGCGGCGGAAGCTGGCTCCGCCGTTGCTTGAGAAGTACGCATGCACGGTCTCCGGCCCGCTCGTCCAGGTGCCCTCGTGACACACGGCGACGAGGCTGGTAGGGGTCGAGGCGGCGAGCACCGCACTGCCGCCTGCCGAGGCGCACGGAGGTTGCCAGGTGAGCCAGTGACCGTGGGCGAGCCGAGCGCCCCCGATCACCGTGCGGTCTACCTCCGTTAGCCAGCCGGTACTGCCCTGGAGAACGAGCTGCGCGGAAGGGACCGGTCCTGCGCCGACCGGAATAGTGACCGGTGACAGGTCCCAGGAATCTGCGCCGACGGGGCTGCTCTCGATCCGAACCTTCGCCGACGCATCGAAGAGGACAGCGTGCACTACTCCCGCCGCAGCCTCGAGGGCCACCACGAACGGTGGCGAGGCCGCGCCGGGCAGCGTTGGACGCTGCCAATGCGCGCCGCCGTCGTGAGTCGCCCAGAGCTCCGGATCGAAGACCCACCCGTCGTTGACGTCGGCGAAGCGAACCATGCGGACCCCGGCCGGCCTCCCCGTGTAGAACTGCGTCGGTGGAGGTGGGATGCTGACCCAGGTGCGGCCTACGTCCCGGGTTCGTAGCAAGGAGATGCATGAGGTGGCCCCGCACGGCGCCGTCCCCAGCACCCAGCCTACCTGCGGCGACACGAACGTCACTGAGGCGGGCGAAAACCCTTGCGGCACGGGGCCGATGGGCAGGACGGGCGGAGCTGGAACGTAAGGCGTGGCTACTGGGGAAGGGGACGGCTGGGATATGCCTTTCGGGCTCTCCGTCGCGTTCGATGGGTGAACGCTCCGAACCGCGGTCGGGGAGCCCCCGGTGCATCCCGCTAGCGCCCACCCGAGCAGGATGACCGCGGCTCCTATCGTCGACCGCGCCGTCATTAGCCGGAACTCCCGAACTGTTGCAGAACAGCGTAACGCTGTCGCACTCGCTGCGGTTACGGCCACGGCGCCGGGCGGTGCCGGGTGTGGTGGTCGAGATGGGCGGGCTCGACCCCCGGCTTGTAAGGGCTCGGCGGGATCTCGCCGAACTTGGCTGCTATTCAGGCACCAAGGCCATCGAGAGCGCAAGCCTCCTGACTCCGCGCTGGAGCTCCGGGTCCCGGCTGACGCCATAGTTAGCCAACGTGTTTCCTACACATCGAGTCACGCCGGAGCGTCCTTGCCTAGAGCCGGAGCCTCGCTGCCCCTGACCGTGGGTAGACCGATAGAGGGATCTCGTGCAGACCCGGGAGCTTTGGCTATCTTCCCGCCGAGGGCAAGGGCCCAGTTCCGGGGTGTTGTCTACGCCGACGGCGAGGGAAACTGGTAGTTGAGGTGAGGAGGCTCTGTTTTCGTAGCGACGTATTTCTGTCCGGACCACTTCCAGGTAAGCGTGGTGTGTAGGTCGGGGCAGCAGCGCGGAACGGCCTCGCTGGAGTAGCCGTATACCGTTATAGAAAGGTCCATCCCACTTACTGTAGTTCCGTTTGGCGCGGGTAGCCAATTATCCTCCCCGCTCAGCAGCGTCTGCCTAAGGTGGGGGCTCCCGCCAGGTCCGGAGTCGTCGTAGACAAGCACGGTAACCGGAGGACTCCCAGCGCCGGCTCTGCAGGTGGCGAGTACGACAGCGAGATTTGCCCCTGGTTCTGGATTGGCATAAGCAGCGACTGACCCAGTCGACTTACCACCACAATTGACTGGATAGTTCTGTGATGACCAATCGACACTGGGAAAGGGAGGTGGCGTGAGTTCCGCTGTCGGCGCAGGCGTCGGCGTTGGAAGAGGGGTGGGCTGAACGCCCGGGCTCACGAGCTCCCAATGGGAGCCATCCCACTCCCACGTCTCATTTATCGGGTGCGGACTGCACGCCTCGGTCAGGCAATGCAATGGTTTGAGCGGAGCCGTGCCCCCGAACGCGATCACCCGATCGCGAGCGCTGTCATAGGCGAGGGCAGCGGTCGGCCCGGCGGGGGGCATCGCGGCGGCCGATACCGGGGCCCAGCGATCCTGCGACCAGCTCCACATCGATGGTTGATCGCTGGTCGTGGTCTCTCCAAGCAGGAGGATCGTGCGTCCACCGTCCTCCACTAAGCGGCCTCGCATGACCAGCGCGGGTCCGTCTGCTTTCGAGCTCCAGGAGCTGTCCTTCAGCGCTGATGTCTGCTGACGGCCGTTCGTTATGGGCACAGGAGCAGCGCAGAAGTCCGCGGGGCTGCAAGTCCCCTGCGCGGCAAAGAAGATGAGATTCCCGGATGAACGATCGAAGGCGAGGCTGGACCATTGTTCCAGTACCGGGCTCGGACCAGTCGAGTCGAGTGCAGTCCAGTCACCACCACGCCACTCGTAGAGCTGGACAGCTGCGGGCGGGGACGTGGGCGGAGAAGACCGTCCGTATTCCAAAAGGACCACCGCCCCACGAACTTGGTCCGTGACCATCACAGTCGCCGAGACAGGGTTCAACGGATGATGCTGCGGCTTCTCCGCCAGCCAACGCCCGCCGTCCCAGGCCCATGTGTCAGTGAGGTGAAGTTCTTGGCAGTTGAGGTATGGACGATCGAGCGGGAGCATTGGGGGCGGGCAGCTGCCCGGAGGAAGCGGGCTCAACGCGACCCCCCCGAAGAGGATGAGGCGGCGACTTTGCGGGTCGTAGGCCATGCTGGCACCGGCCCGTGGCGCCGGCTCGGCGGCAGTCGCTTGCTCGTGCCAGTGCTCGCCGTCCCATACCCAGGTGTCGCCGGTGACACCGGCTGACCCCGAGCCGCCGAACAACACCGTGGTGCCATTGGCCGGGTCGTACGCCATGGCCGCGTCGACCCGGGCCGACGGCGTTCCCACGGGTCCAGCAACAGCGGAGAGCGCTGGTGCTGGGGAATGCCCCCGCAAGCGGATGCCCACAGCTGCGCCCGCAGCCCCGATGAGCACAGCGAGCACCGCCGCGCCGGCCAGCGAACGAGCCACCGACCAGCGACGTGGCGACAATGATCTACCCCGCTCGAGGATAGCCTGGTACCGGCGGCTGAGGGTTGCGGGCGTGTGAATGGCCTCAAGACGCGTGCGTAGCCAGCGTTCGTCGTCGTTCAGATCGTCGTGGAGGTCAGTCATGTCCTTGCACTGCGGTGCGCAGGCGCTTGATGGCACGGTGGCCAGCCACGCGAGCGGCTTCCTCTGTCATGCCTAAGATCTCCGCGATCTCCCCGTAGCCGAGTCCGGCAGTAGCCCGCATCGCGACGATGGCGCGGTCGCGCTCCGGTAACCTAGCCATTGCGGAAAGAGTTGTGCGCAAATCGTCTCGCACGTCTACTGCGCTCTCCACGTCTATGCCGGGGGTGGGGCGCATGAGCAGCCGCCCCATCAGCGCGCGCCGCCGCGCGGCGCGTCGAGCTTGGTCGGCGACGGCGTTGTGAGCGATGCGGAAGAGCCACGCGCGCACCCAGCTGGGCTCGGGCCTATTGCGGGGGAATGCCTGGCAGGCGTGTGCGAGTGCCTCGGCCGCTGCTTCCTCGGCCAAGTCCGGATCCCGGAGCTGCGACCGGCAGTAACGATAGACCGCATCCGCGAGGCTGGCGTATACATCTTCGAAGGTGAGGCCTGCCTCGAGTGACGCGGGAGGCGACGGCTGAGTGCCTTCCGCGTCAGAGTCGTACATGGCCTCAGCTTAACTACGCAGAACCAAGCTGACCGTTACAGCCGGGCTTGGCCTGGTGGTTCAGGCAGATGGCGGGGCGGGAGCAACGAGAAAGGCTCAGGACTGCAGCCTTCGCGGCTGGTGGCTTCAGAATGCCGGTAGCGTGGGTTGGAACCAGCCAGCCTAGTCAGGCGTAGGAGAAACGAGGTGACGCAGCGTCCGCATCCACGGGTGGCCCGCCCGCGGTCCAGGCGACCGCCGATCCGCCTGGCTAGCTTCACTGCGGTGATCCTCCTGTTGCTTGCGGGGTGTGGCCGTGGCCCAGGAGCCTCCACAAGCTCGCCGCCGGAGGCCCCCTCGCCGCGATCCGGCAGCGCGATGGCCTACGACCCAGCGACGCATCAATTGATCCTGTTCGGAGGAGCCGACGCCGTCACCCGTGACGATACCTGGGCGTGGGACGGCGCACGGTGGTCACTTCTGACGCCGGCGCATCAACCATCAGCTCGCGAACACGCGGCGCTCACCTACGATCCCTCATCGAACCAACTACTTCTCTTCGGCGGGGATGTCGACGACGGCCAGAGCGGGCCGCGGAATCTCAACGACACGTGGACGTGGGATGGAAGCGACTGGCACGAGCTGCATGCCCCCACCAAGCCGTACGCTGCGAAAACCCCACACATGGCAGCCGACTCGGTGAGCGGGCGAGTCGTGCTCGTCACCCAGTCCTGCTACTGCGGTGGCGAGAACAATGAAACGACGTACACCTGGACCTGGGATGGGAGGACATGGGCGCGCCAGGCGGCGGCGCATCGCCCCCTCGGTGACGGAGCCGGTCTGGACGAGGCGCCCGGACAGGCCTCGGATCGACCGCTCATTGCCGGAGGTGGTGGGCCGCTGAGTCAGAGCACGGCCATGGCCAGCGATCCGGTGTCGGGCCGTCCAGTCCTTGTCGAACGCGTGTGGTACGGCGACGCCGGTGTGCCTAATCCCACGGCGACCTGGACATGGGCCGGCGACGACTGGCAGCTCTCCGCGCAACACAACGCTCCGGATCCTCCTCCGGTCACCCCGCTGCTGGTGGCCGACTCCCGGACCCGGACGGTCCTCTACCTGGATGTGGCGATGCATATCTGGGCCTGGGACGGCGCCGCGTGGCAGCCGCGCAACGATGGTGCGACACCGCCCGCTCGCAGCGATGCAGCGATGGCACTGGACGAGCGCAGCGGGCGGCTCGTGCTCTTCGGCGGCGTCGGTGGGACCCCCGGTGGCCTACAAGGCGATACCTGGACGTGGACGACGGCGGGTGGCGGCTGGACGCACGTCGCCGGGGCGTCCGCGCCGCAAGCGGTGGTACGCGCACCGGCCACGATTCCGCCGCATGGCATCAGCGCCCAGGAAGCAACTCGCCGGGCGGCCCTGCGAGTTGCTTCCACCTTCGGCACTGGCACGCCCGTCCGCACCGTCTCTGGACGCCAGCGCGACTTCTGGTTCCACGGCCGCCGTCCGGGTGGCGACCGCTACGTCTGGGCAGTTGCCCTCGCGGGTACCTTCGATCTCGGGACATGTGGCGGTGGGCCGCAGATCGGCAGCCAGGGCCCTCGGCCCACGTGCTCACCACCTGCGACGAGCGCAGCTGTCTTCCTCGACTACGTCACGGGCGAATGGCTGAGTGACGAGATCCCTGCACCACCGCAGCTTCTTGGGCGTTAGGTGGCGCGAGCGGCCTGATCAATCCCCGCCGCCTGGCTCCCTCCTGCTAACAGACAGTTCCACCTCCGGTGGGGGAGTAAGTGGCGACCCGGATGTTTCCCGGGCTCGAGCGGAGGCTGGTAGCCGCATCCAGGCGCCGGCGCCGCGGCTGCCGGGGCGCGATGGTCGGGGCGACGGCAACGTCGGTCGGGATCCGATACGGAGAGCGTCGGCCGCAGCCGCGCCTGGCTTCTGGCGGATCGACGACCCCTGCGGCGACCAACACCTGGAGTGACTCCCAGACTTTGCCGGCGCCTGTGGATAGGAGCCGGCGGAGCTCCGGCTGCGTGATCTGTGCTCGGCCAGTCGAGTCGAGGTTGGCGAGCAGGCTGAGGAATGTCGCCAGCGGCAGACCGGAGAGGCGTAGGGCGGCGATGCGCTGGAGCGCCTCAGGCGAGACGTGGATGGGGTGGCGGTCCTCGATCACAGCGACACTTCAAACCTACTCCCACATGGGATGTGAAACTGTGTGTATGGGGTTGAGGGGCGAGGCAACGAGGGGATGAACGGGCGGGTCCGCACCGATGAGAAGGGAGGATGAGGACGGGCGGTTGTGCGGAGAGGAAGGACCAAAAGCGGGTGACGAAGAGAGCCGGTTGTAGAGGAAAGGGGAGAAGCACAGGTCGCGGATCGGGCGCGCCATCGCGCCGATGGTCGACGCGGTGGGCCCCACGGGGCTGCCCACGGCGCGCGGCTGGTGTCCGCGGCTCGCCCTGCACCGCTCCCTGGTCCACGCGGCCAGAGGGCACCGTGGACCAGGCGAACCGGGCCAAGCAGCGGGCGTGCTGCCCGCGAATGTCCAGGGTGACCCGGACCGCGACGCCCGGTTGTCAAGGACGTGCCGGAACCCCGGAGTCGCGACTCGCGAGTTCGTAGCCGTCCCCGAGCCTGTGCAAGTCCACCTCACGCTTGACGAACCAGGTCCACCACATCGTTGACACTCGTCTGTTCAACCTCTACATTCCTGTGTGAGTTCCTGCGATACAGCGCCTCCCGCTTGGTGTCGCCGCGGACGTAGCCCCCGCCCGCCGCGACCCGGTGGGTGCGGACAACCTCGTTGTCCACGACAAAGCGAACGAGACCGTTGTCGACGGCGACGGTGACCAGGTGGCCGGCGAACCGCCGGCCGATGCTGTAGACGGCGCCCCCGAACCCGACTGTCCCCTGCCTGTGGACCTTCCGTTGCATCAGTGACGCGTTGCTGAGCGGCTCGAGCGCCGTCGCCCTGGCCGTCGTCGAAGGCTGCGGCACCAGGACTTGGATCTCCTCATCGCTGAGCGGCGGTTCGACCAGGCGGGCGGCTTCGTCGTACGCAAACCGCCGCGCAGGGGTCAGCATGCCGAGCGCTTGGTGAGGTCGCTCGTTGTTGTAGTGCTCGACGTACGCGTCGATCGCTGCCTGCGCCTCCTCCACGGTGCTGAACCGCTGAGTCGCGAACAGCTCGGTCCTCAGGGTGCGGTGGAATCGTTCGATCTTCCCCGTTGTGGTGGGCGACCGTGGCTTGGTCAACAGGTGACGGATCCCCTGCTGCTGACAGATCCGCTCAAACAGCACCAGGGTGGGGTGGAGCCCACCAGTGAAGCGGCCGGTGAAGACCATCCCGTTATCGGTCAGCAGCTGGTCGGGCACGCCGTAGCGACCGAGGGCGGCGGAGAACGCCGCGCACACCGACCGGGAGTCGGCGCGTCGCAGGACGGCAGCGCAGACGCAGTAGCGGGAGTGGTCGTCGACGCCCGTGAGCAGCGACAGCGAGGCCCGGTCGGCGAGTTGGAAGCTGACCACGTCCATCTGCCAGAGCTCCATCGGCCGGGCCCGCTCCCACCGCCGGTACACGGCGCGGCGGCGCCGGCGAGCTGCCGGCTCGATCAGCCGGTTGCGCTCGAGCGCCCGGTACACGCTGGTTCTCCCCGGGACCGGCTCGACTGCGCGCCGCTGCAGCTCATGCACGAGGCGCCACGGCCCCCAGAGGGGGTTCTTCCGGCGCAGCTCGCAGATCAGCTCCTCGACCGCCGGCGGCATCCGGTGCGGGCAGCCAGCGGGCCGGCGCGAGTGATCGACGAGACGGCTCATCCCTCCGCCTCGGTACCGCCGCAGCCAGTTGTGAACGGTTTGGCGGCTCACTCCATGTCTCGCTGCTACCTCGACCACCGGCAGCCCGTCCTCCAGAACCTCGAGCACGACCCGGTAGCGCTGCTCCACGACGTCCATCTCCACAAGCACGGATCCCGACCCTCCCGGCGGCGCTCGGTCAATCCGGGCGAGCCGAGCCGATCGGGGACGGCTGTGTCAAACATGTGGCGGACGCGCCGGGTGGCGTCAAAGATCACCCGGACCTGCTCTGTCAACTATCTACCGGACTTACACAGCCGTCCCCGAGCCAGGCCTGTTCATGCCGTGTTCAAGATCTGTTCAAGGTCCAATCCGGGCCTGTTCAACCCTGTGTTCATCCGGTGTTCACGGCACGCTGCACCGTGCCACCCGTGCCCGGCACCTTCCTCTCTCGCTCCGGCTCCGGCGATCCGGCTCGACGTCGTCGCTATCGGCATGACGCCTACCTAGACCGCACCTTGTCGGCGGGTGTCCGGTGACCCACCGATCGCGCATCGCCTCTCCCGGGTACCACGAGCGGCCTGGGAGCGATCTGGTCGTCCGTTCTCGCCGGATGACCTGGAGGGCAGCGACCGACGTGATTGAGCGGGAGCGGATCGTCCGAGGACTGACGCGCGAACAGCTGGCCGCGGCGGCTGGGCTCGATCCCAAGACCGTGCGCGACATGCTCAACGGCCGGCGCCGGCCGACGCTGGGCACCATCGGCCAGGTGGCCCGGGTGCTGGGCCGTCCCCTCGCCGAGGTGATTGTCATCGCCGAGGCCGCCGCCGGTCGAGGCACGGGCAGCCACGAGCGTCTAGGAGCCAAGCACCCGATTCAGGGGGAGCTGCCGCTCGTCTCATGACGGCCTGGCGATGGCTCAGTCGACCCGCGCCGGCGGCGCAGGGATGAGCTCTCTCCAGTCCCGCAGAGGCCCCAGGTCGCGCTCAGTGGCCAGACGCACGTACCGGTGGAGCGTCGCGTAGTCGACGTGCCCGATGAAGGCCCGGAGATGTTCGAGCGACCAGCCCAGCTGCACCATGACCGTGGCCCACGTGTGCCGGAAGGCGTGCGCGTGGACGCGGAATCCGACCTGCCGCTCCAGGCGGTCCATGACGCTGGCGAGCCCGAACGCGGTGTACGGTCGCTCGCGTCGGTTGATCAGCAGCTCCAGCGTGGCAACGTGTGGCCGGTCCCGGAGCTCGTAGCGCCGCATCGCCTTCATCAGCGGAAACGCTACCGGCGTGCGCCGGGTCTTGAGGCCCTTGGCGCCGGCGTCCCAGCGGACGCGCAGCGACGCGTACCCACGGGCGAGGCTGTCGGCCTCGAGGTCGGGCAGCCCGTCCGGCCCGCGCAGGCAGACGCCGACGGCTTCCGAGATGCGAAGGCCGGTGCCGGCCAGGAGCCGGATTGCCAGCTGCTCGGTGGGGGAGGTTGTGGCGGCCAGGAGGGCGCGGATCTGGTCGATGGTGTAGACGGTGGCGTCCTTCTGCGGGACGCGCGTCTTGCGGAGCTTGAGGATGCGTGGGTCGACCGAGTAGCCCTCGTCCATTGCCCAACCGAAGAAGGTGCGCAGCACCCGCTGCGAGCCGACCAGGCTCAGGTGGTCGAGATGGCCGCTGCGACCGTCCAGACGCCCCCGCTCCTGCAGGTGCAGCCGATAGGCGAGGAGGAGCGCCTTGCTGACGTCATCGGGGCCGCCACCGTCGGTGTCCTGGTCGATGAGCCAGGTGACGAACTGGCCGAGGTGGTGCCGGTAGTCGCTGATGGTCTTCGGCTGTCGCCGCTCGGCCCGCCGTTCGAGGATGAAGAGCTCGACGGCGTCGCGGACGCCGACCCAGCCGGTGTCGCGCGGGGACATGACTGCTGCCGAGGTCATCGCCGGTGCCTCCATCGCGGCCAGGATGCCGCGGCTGTCGGAGGCAGGACCCGTTTAGACCCACTGTCCTCGAAGGTTCCCGGGCGCCTCCCGCCGCGCTCCCGGGAGTCGCCCGGTGCCCTCCCGCCGAATTCCCGCCGAGTTCACGGCGAGGGCGGTTAAACTGTCCGGGCGAGGCCGGCGTAGCTCAGCGGTAGAGCCACTGTTTTGTAAACAGTTGGTCCTCGGTTCGAATCCGGGCGCCGGCTCCAGAGAAACGAACTCGCAGCGGCGACGTGGAGCGGTTGCGGAGGTCCATCTCCCGAGCCTTTGACCGCAACGCTGACCGCAACGCGGACGAACGCGACCTAGCCCCAGAGCAGGCGGTCGATGGTGTCGGCCGCAGCCCTCTGCATCGTCGGGCTGACGTGCGAGTACAGGTCCAGCGTGATGCCGATGGCGGCGTGCCCCAGCATCTCGTTGGCGACCTTGGGGTGGACCCCCTGCGCCAGCATGGGGGTGGCAGCCGTGTGGCGCAGGTCATGGAACCGCGTCCGCGGCAGTCCCGCGCGCTCGAGCGTCTGTCGGAAGTCTCGGAGCATTCGTCCGACCTCCCCCATCAGCTCCAGCGTCGCCACGAATGGGGCGGCGAGCTTCTCAAGGTCGGCGCTCGTGGCACTCGGACTGAGAGACTTGGCCTGTCTCAGAAACGTGTAACTAACCGCGTTTCTCTCAGCCACCGCTAGTAGATACTTTGGGTGACGGTCAGGCTTGGCGTTGGGAAGCCGATCACCGCGATGACGAAGGACGCGCGCGTGGCGGGCTAGCCCATGAGGCGGAGCAGGCTGTCCAGACCCGCGCGAGGATGGTGGGTGTCCAAGGCCCGGAGCTCGAAGCCGCGGTGCATCCAGAAGTCGAGCCGCAGCCGATAGCGGCCGGCCATGTGAGCGATCCGCGGCAAGCGCTCTCCCGCGGTGTCGTCGTTTAGCCATAGGCATAGAGAGTCGATTAGCTGCGAATACACGTCGATCCAGAGTTGGGCGTCGGTGAGGTAGGGGGTGTCCGGCCGCTCGCCCTCGAACAACTCCGAAACGGGCGTGATGGCGTTTGCTATCACAGCCCTGTTTGCGGCCGTAGTCTCCAGGAGGCCACCGTGGTCTGCGCAACGGTCGACCCCGCTCTCTGGTCGGTCATCAGTGCTCAACCTTAGGGCGGGGTTGGCAGGTTGTCGAGGAGAGAAGCGCAGCGTCATCACCATCGCGGCCAGCGTGGTCTGCTGGCCTGGAGCTGGCGCCGTCGTGGCCCGTCCTCGCTGGGCGGTAGCGCCGCAGCGAATCCGCGCTCAGAACCGAATGGCGAAAGGTCGGGGAAGCTAAAAGGGGCCGGCCCGAAGGCCGGCCCCCGAGAGGGGGGGCGATACCAATGGGCCCGCGGCCGCGAGCCCTTGCGCGCGCTCCTTCCGTACGCTACCGTACGCATTGGGGGAAGGTCAAGGCGTAGACGTTGTCCGCCGAGAGCAATCAACAGGCACCCCAAAGGATGGCGCGACCCGACCGCCCAGCCCGCGTCCGAGGGACCGGGAACCACATCCTCGATGCCTTGCCGCCCGCCGACCTCGCGCGCCTCCGGCCGGACATGGAGGAGGTCGCCCTGGTCGTGCGCGACGTGGTCTTCGACGCCCGGGAGATCATCACCGCGGTGCACTTCCCGGTCAGCGGAATCGTCTCCCTGGTCACGCCCATGGAGGACGGCAGCATCGTCGAGGTGACCACCGTTGGCAACGAGGGGATGGTGGGCGTCCCCGTTTTCCTGGGCGCTCAATCGACCACGGTTCGAGCCATCTCCCAGGTCTCCGGTCGGGCGCTGCGCCTACCGGTCGACGCCTTCCTGAGAGCGATCGACGATCACAGCCAGCTTCGCGCAGTGGTTCAACGGTACACGCAGGCGCTCTTCACCCAGATCTCCCAGTCGGCGGGCTGCAACCGGCTGCACTCCAACGAGGAGCGCCTCGCCCGCTGGCTGCTGATGAGCCACGACCGCGTCGGTGCGGACCGCTTCCCGATCACGCAGGAGTTCCTCTCGCAGATGCTCGGAGTGCGTCGCGCCACGGTGACCGTCTCCGCCGGCATCCTGCAACGGGCCGGCTTCATCTCCTATGCGCGCGGCCAGGTCACCATTGTGGATCGCAAGGGGCTGGAGGGGGCCTCCTGCGAGTGCTACCGCATCATGCAGACGGAGCTCGTCCGCCTCCTGAGCTACTGAGCGCCGCCGCCTACGCGGCCGGTTCGCCGCGTCGCAGCGCGGACTCCAGAGCGGGTGCGATCTCAGTGAGCTCGATGTAGCAATCGTGATGCCACACGGTCACGCCGCTCCTCAGAGCCCAAACTTAGGGTCCGGTCGAAGGCGGGTACGGTGATTCGTTCCGAGCGCCCCCGGGTTTGACAGCAACCGTGACAGCAACGCACCGGGCGACGGCGTACCCTGGTGGCCATTCATGAACTCCGACAAGGGTTTTTCGCAGGTGGTTGAAGCCCCGTGAACGACTACGGATCCGCGTGCGGGGGTTCAAATCCTCCTGGGCGCGCCACCAAACTCCCTGGCCACGGGTCTGCGAGCTATTCGCGCGGCCGTTAAGCTCACTCGATGGCTGTCGCCCGAAGGGGTTTCGTGTCGTTGGACTGTGCCGACCCAGTCCCGCTCGCTGAGTTCTGGGCCGCGATGCTGGGCGGCGAGATCATGTTCACGTCCGCCACGACCGTGGACATCCGAACTGAATGGGTATGGCTGAGCGCCATGAAGATCGCGGACTACGAGCCTCCGACGTGGCCTGCGGGCGACGTCCCTAAGCAGATCCATCTGGATCTCGCGGTGACAGATCTGGAGGTCGCAGTGGCGGAGGCTGAGCGGCTGGGAGCCCGGATCGCGCCGGTCCAGCCAGCGCCCGACCGGTGGCGAGTCCTTTTCGACCCTGCTGGTCACCCGTTCTCTCTCACGACGCAGATTCCTCCAGAGGCCCAGTAGCGCTCGCCCGCCGTACCAGACGAAGGAGCCGTCGCCGTGACCATCACTCTCACCGACCCCGGCCCGCCCAACCTTGAGTTCGAAAAGCCGGCCGACAGGTCGCGGCTCGAATCCACTGCTGCCGCGCTCCGACGCCGCGGTTTCCACGCGCAGGTCGCCGACAGTGCCGAGCACGCCCGCCGGCTCGTCCTCGAGGCCATCCCGGAGGGCGCCGAGGTCCACAGCGCCCTCTCCGAGACGATCCGCGAGCTTGGCATCAGCGCTGAGATCGACGAGTCCGGGCGCTACGAGTCGATTCGTACACGGCTGCGCGGGCTCGACCGAGCGACCCAGGGCCGTGAGATGCGAAAGCTGGGCGCCGCGCCCGACTACATCGTCGGCAGCGCGCATGCCATCACGGACGACGGCGAGGTCATCGTTGCGTCAGGCTCAGGCAGCCAGCTCGGTGCGTACGCGTACGCCGGCGGTAACGTCATCCTTGTCGTCGGCCACCAGAAGCTCGTGCGCGATCTCGACGAAGGCCTCCGCCGCGTGCGCGAGTACAGCCTGCCGCGAGAGTTCGTGCGCATGCAGAGCGAGGGTTTTCCAGGCAGCATGCTGGCGAAAACACTGATCATCCACCACGAGCCGTCGGGCCGCATCAACGTCATCCTCGTCCCCGAGACGCTCGGCTTCTAGTCCGAGAATCTCGAGGAGAACCCCGCCGTACGGCGGTCCCTCCAGCGGCTCGGCGCTGCTCTCCAGGGCTGGGTTCCCGTGCCCGACTCGGTCGCCAATGGAGTCGCCAACATGGTCACAGAAGCGGGGATCTCCTGACCTCACCTCGGACGGCCGACAAACTTAGACCAACCCCCATGACCGGCCTCGGACGGGCGCGGACGCTGCGGACGTGGACTATGGATCCGCGTGCGGGTTCAAATCCTCCTGGGCGCGCCACGCACTTCGAGTTCGGGCGGCGCTTTGAGGATGTCGGCGAAGTCGGCAGCGGTGACGGGGCGAGAAAACACGAACCCCTGGCCTCGGTCGCAGCCCAAGCTGCGAAGCTTCGCCAGCTGGTCTTCCGTCTCGATCCCCTCGGCAACCACTGCAAGGTCGAGAGCATGGGCAAGGTCGATCGTCGCGGCGATGATCAATGAGCTGCGGCGGTCGCTGGCGATTCGCTCCACAAAGGACTTGTCGATCTTGAGATAGTCGAGCGGGAAGGTCTGAAGGTAGGAGAGGGCGGAGAACCCAGTGCCAAAGTCGTCGAGCCCGATGTGGACACCCAGGCTTCTGAGATCGACGAGGGAGCTCATGGCGGAGTTTGACGTTTGCAGCAGCGCATGCTCGGTCACTTCAATGGCCAGGTGGCGTCCTTCCAGGTCCGCATCCCGAAGTCGAGTGGCAAGCCGTGAGGCGAATTCGGCGCTTGTCAGCTCGCGAGCTGTCACGTTGACAGCAACGCGACCAATTGCGCTGAGATCTGGATTCGAACGCCACGCCGCGAGCTGGGTCAGTGCGGTGGCGCGCACCCACTCGTCCATAGCCGGGAGCAGCCCAGACTCCTCCGCAACCGATAGGAAGTGCTCTGGCACCAACCGACCGAGGTCATTGTCATCGACGCGGAGCAGGGCTTCTGCCTCGACAGTCATGCCGGTCGCGAGATCGACGATGGGCTGATATTCGACGGCCAGTCGTCCCCCTGATATCGCGCGTCGCAGCAACCGCTCCGTCTCGAGCCGCTCGACGGCTCGTACCTGGAGTGCCTCTCCGTAGACCTCGTGGCGGTCCCTGCCCCGGTCCTTCGCTCGATACAGCGCGAGGTCTGCTTCACGTAGCAGGTCCGCCGGCAAATGGTCCGGCAAGGACGTGGCGGCGATGCCGACACTGACGGTCGCCACGATGTCCTTATTACCAATCCGGTAGGGCTCCCGCAACCCAGTGACGATGCGATCGGCGAACGCAGTTAGGTCGGGAGTCTTTTCCAAACCGTGTACGACGACGACGAACTCGTCGCCACCGAATCGCGCCACGGTATCGTCTGGACGGGCGAGACTCTGCAGGCGATGCGCAACGGCCACGAGCACTGCGTCACCGATCTGATGGCCGAGTGTGTCATTGATGGCCTTGAAGTGGTCGACGTCCAGCATGAGCACTCCGACGACCCCCGGCCTTCGCTTAAGCCGTTTGAGGCCTTGCTTCAACCGGTCAGACAGAAGCACGCGGTTGTCCAATCCGGTGAGCCCATCCGTGAGCGCCTGGTGCTCGATCGCCAGTTGCGCCTCTTTTCGTTCGCTGATGTCGCGCATCACCACCTGGGTCTCGCACAATGCTCCCGTGATAGGATCGAAGACCGCCTGGCTCCTGCTCTCGATCCATGCGTATGAGCCGTCCTTACGCCGGTGTCGGAGGCTGACGCTGTGGGCATCAGGGCTGAGCGTGGCCTGCCTTCGAGGGGTCCCCGCCAGCGCCCGGTCCTCTGGGTGGATCAAAGCGGCGACCGGCTTGCCAATCAGCTCTTCCGGCGCGTAACCCAAGAGCGATAAACAGGCTGGCGAGATGTACGTGAAGACCGCGTCAGCATCGGTGACGGCGATGGCATCAGTAGCATCGAGCATGATGCGGTCAAGTGCATCGGAATCGGGAGCCTCTTGGCCGGTCTTCCAGTCGGCGATGTCCTCGGCGAGGCCGTACAAGAGCTTTTCGCCTCGATCGCAAGTGAAGTGCCAGCGCAGCCACCGGTACGTGCCGTCGTGACGGCGAAAGCGGTTCTCGATCTCGATCGTCTCGAGTCTTCCGGTCGTCAGCGTGGCGGTGGCGCGAAGCGTTTCGTCGCGGTCGTCGGGATGCACCAGGTCGATGTACGCCACCGAATCAACCTCATCGACTGCGTCACCACCCAGCTCGCGCACCCAGCTGGCATTGACTTCGAGAGTCCGACCGTCGAATCCGACGACACACGCGATGTCGGCGGAGGACTCGATGATCTTTCCTGCGGAATGATCAGATAGGTCAGTGGCAGGCCTTTCAGACCTGCGCCCGCCGCCCATGATGGTTTACCCGCCAGGCGCTGTTTGATGTGTTGCGTTTGAGGAGCTACAGCGCCGCAACAACTCAGGCCTGTCCAATGCTGCGCGTACGGGTGTGTGCCGTCTGTACGCTGACGTACAGTGGCGGGTGAGCGAGGCCGCGCTCATGGGGCACGACCCCGCCCCATCCCCGTCTCTCGGGGTCCTTCAGCCAGCTGAATGGGTGAGCCTGCGCTCCGCGGGTGCCCGGCGTCGGTACGCAAGCGCGCATTGCAGCCAACGCAAAGCTCGCCATTTGGGGCAAAGCCAGCGGATACGATGCCGCGTAGGAGGGTTCCGTAGCATCCAGGCCATCAACGGCGACGGCAGCTTCACCTCCTCTGGCGGCATCTTCGCCGAGCCCATCTTCGGCGGATAACCTGCTTCACCGGCAGGGCGACCGCGAGCCGCGCAGCATCACAAGCAACGCTGCAGCTGGTGCGGTCGAAGCCCCCACGCACGACCTCAGTGGCGACATCTTGTGGCGGGGACGAACTCGCCCCGCACCGCTCAGTGGTGGCGGCGATGGCCGAGCGGGCTGACGGTCCGCACGTCGAAGCCCAGCCGGCGCAAGGCACCCCGGGCCTGCGTCGTGTTGAAGTCGAGGACGTCGATGCCGGTCGCGCGGGCGAAGACTTCCTTGACCGGATACAACTGCTTCTCGATCTCGACGGCGTGCTGCCGGACTAGGCCCAAGCGCCCGTCACGGACCGCGCGTAGAACATCCGCTCTCCCCAGCCGGATCCTCTTCCCGCTCACGACCAGTTCCACGTACTCGGTTTCGGGCATCCACCTTTCCTCGCTCGGTCGGAGTATACTAACAACAATAATAATCCTACCAACAATCCGGGCGGGCAGGCCCGGCAACTGATCGTGACGACCGGCCCCGGCGGAAGCCGGGGCACCCGCGGGCGCAGTCCCTGGCTGCGCCTCGGGCGTGACGGTCGGAGGACGAGGCATGGCGGGCGAGCAGGAGTGGGTCGACCACCGAGTTCGCACCTACTACGCGGGCATGGACGCGAAGGAACGGTCGGCGCTGAACTACCGCATCTGCTGCGCGATCGACGACGATGGAGCGCGCCGCGAGAGGGCCAGGCCGACGGTGGGGCTGGCGGACCGCCTGCGTCGCCGTCCCCACGACAGCGCCACCGAGGAAGCGATCTCAACCATCTTCGCCCTCTCCGGCCCGTGGTCCTGGCAGGCCATCCGCGGGACCGACGCGGAGCAGGCGATCGACCGGCTCGAGTCGGAGCGCGGGCGCCGAACGGACCGCAGTGCGGCGGTGGCGAGTGTTCGGTCGGTGCTCGGCCTGACGGAGCAGATGGTGCGCGATCGCACGCTCGAGGGCGCCATCCACGCGTCCGCGGAAGCGCAGGGACGGACGGTGACGAGGATGGCGCGCGAGCGGGCGATGGCACGGACCGCCGACCTCTGCAGGCAATGGGGCGTGATGGACGTGGTGGTCGCATAGCCGATCAAGAGCGATATCGGGCGGCACGGCCGCTCGGCAGACCCGCCTCGGTGGGGCGGTGAGACATCTGTAGGTCAGGAGGTAGCGCGATGGCAATGAACTGGAATTCTTGGAGTGACGTGGCGGAGCTCTTGAGTGCGGGCTTCGACCGCACTTTCATGCCCCAGCGGCTTGTCCACAGTCTGCCGTTGGACATCCGCCACACCGACGAGGCCTTCTGGATCGAGGCGTCGGTACCCGGGTTCAGGCCTGAGGATGTGGAAATCACCCTCGATGAGAGCGTCCTGACGATCCGTGGCACCCCGCTGCAAGAAGACGAGGGCCTGCACGGCGGTTACGTCCAGCGTGAGCGGCAGCTCAGCTCGGTCTATCGTCAGGTGGGTCTTGCGGCCGAGGTCCGGGCCGAGGAGATCACCGCAAGTTTCGAGAACGGCGTCCTGACCATCATGGTCCCGAGAGCGAAGAAGGCTCAGCCCAAGCGCATCGCCGTGACGACGGCCGGAGCGGAGCATCCGAAGGTGATCGACGCGCCCGCCGGCGTGAGTTCGGCCACTGCCTGAGCAGAGGCTCGGCGTGTGGAGGTGACAGCGCTGAGGTCTCCCCTTCTCGGGGGAGGCCTCCGTTGAGTCGAGCATGCGGGCCGCTCGCACGTCTTGGATCCAGGTCGGTGCGCGGTTAGCCAGAAGTTGCCAGAGAATCCCTGCACTCCAACCGAGCGGGCGGCTCGCGCATCCTGGACGTGATCACCTAGGAAACCGGCTTCTGGTCAGCTAAAGGAGGTCCTTCTCGAGAGCCCCAGTTTATTGACGTGGAGCTCGCCAACGCACAACATCGGCTCGTGCGACAAGCCTGGGTCCGTAGCCCGTGCCGAGGCCGCCTCGGCGGTCGGGTGACCGCAACGCTGACCGCAACGCTCTTGGATTTCGGCACCCGCGAGAGCACGCTCTCGAATTCGACGCGGACGCCCGCACACGCTTACGGACCCCATCCCGGCAAGTTTGTAAACAGTTGGTCCTCGGTTCGAATCCGGGCGCCGGCTTGCCGAGTTCGACGAGAGAAACGATTGAACGCGAGTAGCCGCAGCTCCAGAGCCCCGAACGCGTTGAAGCCGAGGGGCTCGGCCACCGCCGGCTGGGATCGAGCTCAGCCGGCGGTGGCCAAGTGAGCAGGGAAGGTCCGACGCCTTAGGCGCAGGGCTTGTGGATCTCGATGTTCCCGCCCTGCAGCGGTCCGGACGCCGAGTATCCATTGGAGAGCTTGAGCGCAAAGGTGTCATTGTTGACACCGGGCTCGCCGTAGTCGGCCACGTCGATCGAATACGTGAAGCCGCCCTTACCGTTGACCTCGGCCGTGCCCTCGATGTGTCGAGTGGTGGCGTTGGTCGCGCTGTAGGCGGTGACGCCGGTGCCTTTGACGGTGGGACCGCCGGGGCCGTGGTCGATGTACACGAGATGGCCCCACAGACTACCGTTCTTGGTGCCGCCCCCAACGCCAAAGTTCGCCCTCGCGCTCGATGGCGTTCCGGTGATCCAGCCGCCCCCGGTCACGAAGTCGTTGGCGCTGGTGCAGCCAGACTGCCCTTGACATGAGATATCGCTGTGGGCCGAGGCAACCACAATGTCCGCCACGCCCGGTATGACCACGTGCAGCGCGTTGACCGTCACGGAAGCGGAGTTGCCGTTCTGTGAGATCTGCTGCTCGTTGATCGCGATGTTGCCGCCACCGGGCAGGGCGATGTGTTGGTTGGGGGCCGTCGAAACCACGACGCTCTGACCGTTGACTGCGAGGGCGGCGATCTCCGAACTGCCGCTCGCTGAGGCCTGCCCCGACGAACACATTGCCGTCGCTCGCGACATTAGGAAGTCGGCGGTGACGCTGTTGCCCGCTGCGTTGAGGCTCAGGTCAGCCAATGAAGCCTCGGAACTGCTGCGGGAACCAATCCCGACTGTGGTCGCGTGGAGAACGTCCGCGGTCAGCGTGCCGGGGACAGTGGCTGTGAGCAACGAGGCCTGCTCGGCGCCGCCGGAGCTTGGCAGGGGACCGGTATCTGCCAGCGTGGTCGTCGTCCCCAGCAGAGTCGCGCTCACCGCGGTCCCCCGGCCACTGAACGAGGTGGCCGAATCGCCGGTGCTGGCTCCGGCGGGCGCGAAGTGAGCCGTGAGATAAAGGAGGGAGAGGACTGGGACAAGAGTTGTCCATCGCCGCATCGCCGTGGGTACCATGCGTGTACCTCCCTGGTGCGCGTTCCTTTGGGGTGGTTCGTACAGGTCGACGCCACCGGAACGCACTCGTGCGGCTAGCACGTTATGGCAGTTCTCTGTGGGATAAAAGTCGCCAATGTTGCTATACGCGCTGCTCAGAGCGTCATCAAAATCGCTGTAAGCAACTTGGATGACATGAGCTGGCAGGCGGCCGAGCCAAGTTGAGCCGACTACGCGAACTCCACGGCGAGGTATGCGACGCCCGAAGCGCTGATCGCCCAGGCGGCTCCCATGTAGTGAAAGCGCCCCAGGATGGCGGCGCGCTGCTGAGGGTTGGCCACGAAGAGCAAGTTCATCTGAATATCGTCGACGTTGGACCAGTAGCCCAGGTTCTCGGCGGGCTGCGTCGACCCCAGCGCGCAAACTCGGTCGAGAGATGGCCCGTCTGCCCCAGACACGAATCCCTGACTGGCAATGCGCAGCGCGTTCTCAGAAGCCACTTCGATCAAACAGTCGTTCGACGTCAAGGGGAGCAGGCCGGCGGCAGTGCGCTCGGCGTTGACGAGCAACAGCTGACCTGCTCCCTGCATTACCGATGCGGGGGTGTGCACAGCAAGGGGAGCTGGCGCCGGACGGGGTGTGACCGCAGGCGAAGCCAACGGCACCTGGGCGGCAGCGGCACCGGGCGCTGCGCCGGCTCGCGGTGAGATCTGCGACGGCGCTGCACTGCTGCCAGAGACAGGAGACTGACCGGTGGGACCTGGCGGAGCCGCTGTGGGAGACGTCTGTGACGGTGCAAAGGGAAGCCGTCCCGAAAGCTGCTGGGGGGCGATCGCGTGTGCGACTGCCATCCCGGCGGCGACGGATGAGAGCGCTGCCAGTACCCACCACGGATGACGGCGAATCGTCTGGAGGCCCCACGGAACTGTAGGCTCGCTCTTAGCGACACCGGCGAGCAGGACCTCGGCGCCTCCGTCCTCGCTCTGAGGCCAAGGCTCACTCCGCTGTGAGATCTCGAGCATCTCGTTCTCGAGTTGCTCCTCACGCACCTCCGACGAGAGGAACGGTTGCTGGGACAGCCACGCCGCGACGGCTTCGGCGCGATTGTGGAATCCGTGCGCGCAGTAAAGACGGTGGAGGTGAGTGCGGACGGTTGCAGGCGACACTCCGAGCCGCGCCGCGATCTCCTTGTCCGCCATGCCTGCGGCGACAAGGCGAAGTATCTGCTCTTGGCGCGTCGCCAAACGCCAGGGTTCCTTCACCTCGGTATCAGCAGCGCGCGGGCCGTTCGCGCCACGGATACTCCTCTTCGTCTATGCGGACCCACGCCGGGGTCAGATGTGGGCCGAACAGTGCCTTTGCCTGAGCGATAGTGTACCATGGAATCATATAGCATCGATAGCAACAAATCGGCCATCTAGCCTCGTCCTTGGAACCAGGTCAACGCAGCACTCGGGCGACCGAGGCACGAAGCTGAAGCGCAACACACCGGCCCCCGGCGGTCCCAAGGGGATCCGACGCATCCGCTGCGCGGCCAGATGCACCACGCGCCGTTCAAGGATCAGGCGGGCGCCCGTGGCGATCCCCGTAGCCTGCATCGGCAGTGCCCAGCGCCGCCGCGCGAGGTCGGCGCACTGCTCCATGTGCTGTCGGCTGCGATCGTGTAGAGACGATAACTTCGCCTCAGACGCACCGCTTCACACGCGGCGGGCACGGCGCTCCCATGGCCTACTTTGTAAACAGTTGGTCCTCGGTTCGAATCCGGGCGCCCGCTCCACATGAAGGCGCCGGGGACTCTTATATAGGAGCTACTACAACTTCCGGAGAGCGTGTAGTAGTCTCGCGAGCTGGAATGCGCTCCCGCTCCGTGTCGCTGTCGACCCGTTTCCTTTCTACCTTGATGAACGGGCGCCCTGGCCATGGCGAAGGTTGAGCAAGTGCCCGTTCCTGGCCGCAGCGTGTCGGTGGTCGTGCCCGCCTGGCACGCCATGTCCACACTACCGATGGTCCTGGACCGCCTCGCCCAGGAATCGGCAGCCGGTGTGGAAGTCATCGTCGTGGAGAGTTCCGCTGACAGCACTGCGGAGATACTCCGGCAGCGATGGCCATGGGCGAGAGTCTTGGCTCTTGCCGAGCGCACCCTGCCCGGCCGGGCTCGCAACCTGGGCGTCGCTGCCGCCTCGGGTGAGGTCCTCGTCTTCCTCGACGCTGACGCCGTGCCAGCGCCGGGCTGGTTAGCCGCGCTGTTGCTCGCTCTGGAGAGTAGCCGCGTGGGAGCAGTTGCCGGTGCCGTCGACAATGGGACCCCGCGAAACGCCGTAGGCACAGCCTGCTGGCTGCTCGAGTTCTCCGAGTTCTTACCGGGGCGGCGGGGTTCGACGAGTCACGGCGCGAGCTGCAACCTCGCTGTCGCCAGGAGGGCCCTGGATCGCGTGGGCGGCTTTCCAGAACTGCTATTCCCTGGTGAAGACACCATCTTGACCGTTCGGCTCGCGAGTGGAGGGCACCTGCCGTTCGCCGGGGCTGCCGTCGTCTACCACCACAACCGAACCGGCCTTTGGGAGTTTCTCAGACATCAGTACCGCCTGGGTGGCAGTTTCGCCGAGATCTGCCGAACGGTTCCCATGGCACACAGCAACTTCGGCCGCCCACCCCTGGCTCCGCTCAGCTGGCTCCTGCGGTTGGCCGCCTTGGCGCGGCGCCTGGCCGGTCGCCCCCGCGAAGCGGTGATCGCCATCGGGCTGAGCCCCCTGCTCGTCGCTGGCCTGTTCGCCTGGACCGCGGGTCTGATGACTGGAGCGCGGTCCCACCGGTGACCCCGCCTGTGCGGGTGACGGTGCTGGGCCTCGGCTTGGCCGGTGGCCGGATTCACGTGCCGACGCTGCAGCGGCTCCCGCAAGCCAAGCTCGTCGCACTGTGCGATCCCGATCCGGTACGACGAGCGGGGTCGTGGCCGGCTCCCGTGTTCGCGGCGTGGCAGGACGCGCTCGAGGTGTCCGCCGATGCGGTCGTGGTGGCGACAACGCCTGAGACCCATGCCGAGCTGACCGCCGCAGCTGTGAGTCTCGGTCGTCACGTCTACGTCGAGAAGCCGATGGCCGCCACCGTCGCCGAGGGTGTGGCGCTCAAGCACGCCGCCGCCGCCGCTGGCATCGTCCTGCAAGTCGGCTTCGCCTACCGTTTCCATCCACTGTGGCGGTCGGTTCGAAGACTGCTCGATCGTGGCTGGCTCGAGCCTCGCATGGTGGCTCGTGCACAGTTCACCACTCCGGGCGGCGAAGGCAGGCGGGAGCCGGTTTTCGACGTGGCTTGTCATCATCTCGATCTGGTGAGCTGGCTCACCGAACAGCGCGCCCTCGAGGTGCAGGTCAGTGACGGGGGCGCTGTTGGCGCTCGCTGGCCCTGCGCTGCTCAACTGCTGGGCCGGTACCAGGTTGGCCCTCCCACCGATGTCGTCACCCTATCGGACGGCAGGCGGCAGGTCACGGTCGACCGCTTGCGGGGCTGGCGATTGCGTGGCCGCCCCTCCCCACCGGTGCCAGCACTCGTCCTCGCCCGGTTGGCGCGCTCGGGGATGGAGGTGTCCTTCACCAGGGCCCTCGCAGTATTCCTCGCGGCAGTGCGTGGGGGCGACGGCGTCATCGACGGCGCTGCCGGGCCAGCTGACGGCATCGCTGCGATCGCTATCATCGATGCTCTGCGCCGCTCGGTTGTGACTGGACTCCCAGAGCCGGTGGCGATGGTGTGACCTCGCCGCTGGTCGTCGTGTGCGTTGACGGCGGTGACGAGCGCATCGTTGACCGTTTGCTCGCCGCCGGCAGGCTGCCGTTCCTCGAACAATTCTCGGCCCGCGGCAGTCGCGTCGAGGTGGGCACCGTCGCCGCGATCCTCGAGGAGTGCATGTGGGGTCCGCTCTTGGCCGGCGTACCGCCCGGCGATCACGCGCTGGCGCACTTTTTGGAGTTCGACGCGCCGAGCCAGGGGCTGAGGTTGCGACGTGAGTCCGAGCTGGAGCCCTTCTGGATGCATCTCGCAGACCGTGGCCGTGACTGCCTCGCCTTCGACGTCCCCGAGTCCCACCCTCACCCCGAATCTCGGGCAGATGAGGTGTGCGGTTGGTCGGAATTGTCGCCCCCTCACCGACCGCTGTTCACCAGCTCTGAGGTACGCAGGAAGGTGCGCCTGGCTGGCCGGCCGGCCAAGCTGGCTGATGCTGCGCCCCGCGCGTCGCCGCGCCACGAGCAGCGGCTGGTCGCTGAGCTGGTGGCCAACGAGGCCCGGCGATTCCAGGCGATCGCACCTCTTCTTTCCGGTCGACCGGCTGCATGCATCGGCGTCCACGAGACTCACGTCGTCGTCCACGCGCTGGGCCACCATGCCGACGTCGGGTTTCATTGGAGGGCTCCCGCCGCACCCCAACCCGATTTGGTGGAGAGGCCGTACGTGGCCCTCGACCGCTTGTTGGCAGACGTCGCAGCCGGTGTCCGCGGGGCGAACGTAGCCGTCGTGTTCGCCCGAGGCATCCGCCCCGCTAATCACGCGGGTCCGCTGCTCGAGGGCCTGCTCGAGCGCGCCGGACTTCTCGTCAAGTCCGGCGGCATGCGATCCGGTGCCGGTACCGCTGGCGGACGTGTACCGCTCGCCGAGCGACTGCGCCGCTTCGTGCCCGACCGGACCCGTGAACGCCTGGCAACGGCGTTGCTTCCTCGGAGCATGCAGCTGCGCATGGCATCGACGGCGTTCCGAGACGCTTACGACTGGTCGCAAACGGTCATGTTCCCACTGAAGAGCTGGGGCGCCGGATTGTTGCGGGTCAACCTCATGGGGCGTGAGCTGTTCGGGACCGTGGCTGGGGAGGATCGAGACGACCTTCTCGCCCGTGTGCGGCTGCTGATCAGAGAGACCATCAACGCCGACACGGGACGCCCGCTTGCGGCAGAGGTGCACGATTCCTCTGAATTCCCGGGCCGGATGGCCCACCGCTTGCCCGATCTGGTGATCACGTGGGCCGGCGACCGCCCCGCCCGACGTGCCAGCCATCCCCAACTCGGCACCTGGGAGGCTGTGGTCTGGCCCGACCGGTGGACCGAGCACCGGGGCAAGGCAACAGTCCTGCTGGCCGGCCCGGGGGTGGCGTGCTCGCCTCGGATACGTGACGCCCAACCCGACGGGCTGGCGCCAACTCTGCTCGCGCTCTGCGGGATCCGCCCACCTTCGACCATGGCCGGGAGCGCTTGGCGCGATGTCCTCAGCGGCTGAGCCACTGCTGCTCGTCGTGGGCGACTGGTACGGGCAGGGGGGCCTTCAGCGCCAGCTGGGCGACCTTGTCGAGCAGTGGCCTGATCGCTCAGTCACCGTCCTCACATGGCGCCGCGGCTGGCGACCGCGCCGCCGCCGCGCCGGGCGGGTCACCGTCTTCGCCCTGCCAGCCCTGCAGAGGTGGTCCGTTGAGTTGGGGTCCGGACGGGCCAGGCTCAACACTGGCATCGCGGTTGTCGGGGGCGTTCTTGCTGCCCTGATATCGCGACGCAGATGGCGGGTTGCCTACGCAGCTGGGCTTCACCCGGAGGGCACCGTCGCCGTCATTGGTGCCGCGCCGTGGCGACGAAGGGTCGTCGCTTGCACGTGGCTCACCGGACCCCTGGGAAACGTAGCGCGTCTGCAGCAGGCCGCCACACCGTCGCTCGTGCGCCGTGCCGTTGGCCGCGCCCACTGGCTGGTGGCCGATACTCAAGAGGCGGCCGATGAGCTGATTGAGGCGGGCTTCTCGCCGACGCGAGTTCGGATAGTCCCGGGAGGCATCGACCTCGAGCGGCACAAGCCCGCGAGTACCCAAGAGCGAGCGGCCGCGCGTCGATCGCTGGGCTTGGCTGGTGGCGCTAGCATCATCGCCTGCTGCTGCCGGCTGGATCTGCGCCAGAAGCGCCTCGACGTCCTCTTCGAAGCATGGGCGGCGGCTCGCCGCCCGGGCTGGCAGCTGGTGGTGGCCGGCGATGGGCCTGACCAACGCCTGGTGGAGCAACTTGCCGATCGGGCCGGTGTGACACTGCTCGGATGGGTGGGCGACGCGCGACTCGTGTGGCGGGCTGCTGATGCGTTTGCCTTCCCGACCGCTGCCGAAACCACCGGTTTGGCGCTGGTCGAGGCCATGGCTACGGGCCTGACGGGCGTAGTTTCCGCACTGCCGACGTTCGTCCAGCGAAAGCCCGACGGTGTGCGCCTCATCAGCAATAAGGTGAGCGCTTGGGCACAGGCACTCGGGTCGATCATGGACGCAGATCAGGATGTTCGCCGAGCCGAGGGCGCGCGGGCGCGGCTCTGGGCTCAGGGGGCTCACGATGTCCGCAGCACGGCGGCGGCGCTCGCCGCGCTGCTCGACAGTGAGGGCGGTTAGACGGCCTACCAGAGGTCGAGGAGGGGATTGGGTCCAGCATCGCCGCCCTCGGCCACGATCACCAGCCGGTCGACGGAGACATTCCAGCCGTCCGTATGGAAGCCGCGTGCCGCGTCGGACCGCAGGCCGCTGTGACGCACCCGAACGATGGTCGCGTCGGCGTCCGCGGTCAGCGTGATCTCGACCGTGCTCGCGCCAACCGGGACATCAGCGGCGCCGGGGGGGAGCCCGGGTCCCGGCTCCCACCCCCAGGTGAGGACGATGCGCCTGGGTGGGTCGACCTCGAGGTACTCGCCGCGGAGCACGACGCGGTTGCGTCCGGTGATGGTCGTCCGGAAGGAGCCGCCCGGGCGCGCGTCGAGCTCGGCGTCGACCCCTTGCCACTGTCGAAACTTCTCTGGATCGACCAGATACGAGAACACCGTCTCCGGCCGCGCCTGCACGCGGCGCTCGACCTCCACGACCTCGGTCGTCGACTCCCTCATCGTGTCCGCCGTTCCTCCGCCTCGGCGAGGTGGGCGAGACGGTTGAGGTCGGCCTCCCACATGGCCTTGAGCACTGCCTTCAGGGGGCCGAGGCGCGCACGGTCGACGCGGTAGAGCCGCCGGGTTCCTATCCGCCGCTCGCGGATGAGACCAGCGTTCTTCAGCACCCCCAGGTTCTGCGAAACGGCGGGCCAGCTGATGTCGAAGTGGGCAGCGATGTCGGACGAGGTCCGCTCACCGTCCCAGACCAGCCGGAGCATCTCCCGCCGCCGAGGGTTGGCGATGGCCTGGAGGGCAACGTCCTGCACGCCGAGCATTGAAGCAGATTCGAGGCATGGATATAAGGCTTGACCTTCATGTAGCAATATCTTAATATACGCAGCCCGAGGAAGGACGACGCCGGCCGGCCCCAGAGAAGCGGGGCCCAGGGCGTCCCCATGGAGGCTGCGCCGATGGATCCCCGGGAACGCCTCGCCCTCAGCTTTATCCTCGCCAGCGCCGTCACCACCTTCGGGCTGGGTGGTGCGGTTGCCTACGAGCTCGGCACCAACGCCTCCTCCGCCGCGACCGTGGGGTCGGCCGTCGGTCAGTCCGCGGCCGCCTCCGCCAACCAGGGGAGTGCCGCGACGTCGCCGGCCGCCGGCACTCAGGGCGGGGGTGGGGTGAGTGGTGGCGCCGGCGCTCCGGGACCGAGTGCCAACAGCGCCGGCAGCCGGCCGGCGGTCTCGACCGCCAGCATCGGCGTTGCCAATGGCGTGATCACCGTCGGGGGCATCTACGACGAGACCGGTGTGCTCGACGCCACGGTGGAGCGGGACACGGTCCGCGCCTATTTCAACGAGGTCAACGCCGCGGGCGGCGTCAATGGCTACAGGTTCCAGCTCGTCGACTGCGACTCGGCCTACGACCCCACCCGCGCCCACCAGTGCTCGCAGCAGCTGCTCAGCCAGAACATCCTCGCCGTCGTCGGCTGGCTGTCCGCCAGCGGCGAGCAGCCCGAGGCACCCTTCCTCACCTCGCATGGGCTGCCGATCATCGGTGGGCTCGGCGTTCCCTCCGAGTTCACCGACGCGCTCTCCTACCCGGTGTCGGTCGACCTGGCCCGCGGCGCCGCCGGTGCCGGCCTCCATGCAGCCGACCTCAAGACGCTCGAGGGCGGCAGCCTGAAGGCCCCCGGGATCGTTCTGCTCACCAGCAACTTCACCGATCAGGTCAAGAAGTACCTGCTCGACGCTCTGCACTCGAAGGGCATCACCGAGAAGGATTTCATCACCGTTGATGCCACCAAGGCGGACTACACCGACACCGTGATCCGGCTGCGCAGCGAGCACGTGGATTCGATCATCGCCGGCCTGGACCCCTTCTCGTACGCGCGCTTCTTCCAGGCGATGCAGCGCCAGGCCTACGACGTCCGCTTCTACGGCATCACCGCGCTCGACAAGTCGTCAGCCGCGAAGCAGTATGGCGACAAGGCGTTCGCGACAGCGGAGTCGCTCACGCCGCTGATCGAGCCGGTGGGCCACGAGAGCGATCCGGCGGTCGCCGAATATCTCGGCGCGGTGCGGAGATACTTCCCCAACCAGGTTGCCGCCCTCGATCTCTACTCGGAGGGCGACTGGGTTGCGGCCAACGTGTTCGTCGAAGCGGTGAAGCGGATCGGCAAGCAGCCGGTGACTCGCAAAGCCTTGGTCGATGCTCTCAACGGCATCCAGAACTATCAGACCGGCCTGACGGTACCGATCTCCTTCGCGCCGGGCACCTCGCACGATCCCAATCACTGCCTGCAGTGGATCAGGCAGCAGGGCGGCACCTGGACCACCTACTCGGGCTGGAATTGCTTCTGAAGCTCAACCAGCGGGAGGGGACGGGCATCCCTGCCGGCGGGCTATCGTCTGGCGGCGATGCCCTCCGCCACCGAGCTCCTCCGTGTCCGCGACGCCGTCATCGGTGACGCGCCCGAAGTTGTGCGCCTGGCGCGCCTGATGTTCGACTCGATGGGCCTCGGCGCCTCGGATCCGCGCTGGCAGCAAGGCGGGGAACAGCACGTCCGGGAGCGCCTCGGCGATGACCTGGCGATCTACGTCGTCGATCACCCCACCGAGGCCGGGCGGCTGGTCTGCTCGGCCGCCGGCACCATCGCCACCCGGCTGCCGACGCCGGCGAATCCGGCGGCACGGTTCGGCTATGTCCAGTGGGTGGCCACCGAGCCGGGGTTCCGACGGCATGGCCTGGCCCGGGCGGTGATGACGGCGCTGCTCGACTGGTACCGCCGCCACCAGGTGGCGGTGGTGGAGCTCCATGCCACCGCCGACGGCGAGCGCCTCTACCGCTCGCTCGGGTTCTCCGAGGCGCCGAGCCTGGCACTTCGACGGATGGAGTGACGGCTGCGCGGGCTCACCGCACCAGCTGCTCGGCCCGCTCCTGCCAGAAGATGAGACGTTCCTCGAACCGGCGCACCGTGGACTCCAGGTGGTCGACGTCACCGGCCCCCGACGGGCTCTGGCGCGCCAGGCTGAGGGATTGCCGGACGCCGCCGATCAGCTCACTGTAGACCGCGATCCAGAGGGCGGGCTCATCGGGATCCCTGGTCGCGGGATCTTCCCCGGGCAGCAGCTGGCTGACCATGCGTGCACCATCCTCCTGCGCGTGCAATCCCGACCCCCCAGTCAACGATTGTACGCCCGGCCAGGTGGTAGGGACAAGGGGTTTCCGCGACCGTGCAGCCGGTGCGCTGTGCGGGGTTGTGGGTGCGGCTGTGGAGAAGTTGTGGATGCGGCGACTGTTACCAGGACGTCGCCTCCGGTGGGTTGCGCCGTCGGGCCCAAGAACGCGATAACCGTGCGCACACCGTCGCCGTCGAGGGAGGAAGCACAGTGGCAGCGTTGTCCGCGCGTCGAGCGTCGCAGGTCTGGGTCAACGCGTGTCTGTGCTACGACGAGGGAAGGCTTCGCGTTCACGTCATCGACCCGCAGCTGCTCGACGAACCCGGCATGGAGGGGCTGCAGGACGTGCTGGGGCTGCCAGCCGACGAGTTCCTCCGCATTCTGCTCGACACGGTCGGTCGTGAGAAGGGGGTGGCACTCGAGACCATCGGCACGGGTGAGGTGGTGCTGAACATCCTGACCCGGCGAGGCGGCCACTTCCTGCCGCCGGTCCCCGGCTAGACTGGGGAGCGGCCCTGTGTGAGCCTACGTCGCGAGCGCTGCGCTCCGACGCTCATGGGCCGCCGCGGAGGAGCTGGTGAAAGACACGTGGTCGCGATGGGAGATCCCGGTCCTGCGGACCGTTGCCGACTGGCAGGAAGGCGTCTCTGACCGCGACACTCTCAAGTTTGGTGAGCTGCTGCAGCGGTTGGGCGCCAGCAACCGCAACAAGGCTCGGGTGGTTCGGGCCCTCGACAGCCTGGCTCGCGCGGGGATGGTCGATCAGGTCGAGCACGAGGAGGGCCAGTACCCCTCCGAGGTGCCCCGAGCCACTCGCCGCGGGCTGCGCCGCGTCGGCGCCTGGCCCCACTCGGATGGCCTGCTCCGCGAGCTCGTGTCGTTCCTGCAAGAGATGGCCGAAAGTAGCGACGCGGTGGACCCGGAGCGAGCCTCCGAGCTCCGTGCCGTCGCCGCGTATCTGGCGGGAGACGGCCGGGTCCGGGCCATCGAATTCTTCTCCCATCAGCTGACGCCGCCCGACGCCGGCGTCGTCCGGGGCGACACCGACTGAGCCGGCACCGGGAGGGCCGGCCGCTGCGGCCGGCGGCCCACCTCGGCCGTGGTACGGTGGGTGCCGATGGCGGGCTGGTGCCCCGCGCTGAGTGATCCAGAGGAGCGAGAGTGACCGACTACGCCAAGCCCGAGGTTTTGGTCAGCACCGACTGGGTCGCCGAGCACCTGGGCGACCGGAGCGTTCGGGTGGTCGAGGTCGATGAGGACACGACTGCCTACCAGAAGGGGCACATCCTGGGCGCCGTGTCGCTGCATTGGCGCGAAGAGATCCAGGAGCCGGTCCGGCGCGACTTCGTCGATCGAGCTGGATTCGAGCGGCTGCTGGGCTCGAAGGGCATCGCTGACGGCGACACGGTTGTGCTCTATGGTGGCAACAACAACTGGTTTGCCGCCTATGGCTACTGGTTCTTCCGCTACTACGGCCACCGTGAGGTCCGGCTGATGAACGGTGGGCGCAAGAAGTGGGAGCTCGAAGGCAGGGAGTTGACCACCGACGCGCCGAAGGTGACTCCCGCGACCTACCGCGCCAAGGATCCCGACACCTCGGTGCGCGCGCTGCGTGACGAGGTGTTGGCGGGGGTGGGGAAGACGCCGATGGTCGACGTGCGTTCTCCGGAGGAGTTCTCCGGCAAGCTTGCAGCTCCCGCCCATCTGCCTCAGGAGCAGGCGCAGCGCAACGGCCACATTCCGGGGGCCAAGAACGTTCCCTGGTCGCGCGCCGCCAACGAGGACGGCACGTTCAAATCGGCCGATGAGCTGCAGGCGATCTACGGGGGTGAGGTGGGCCTGTCCGCGACCAAGCCGGTGATCACCTACTGCCGCATCGGTGAGCGGTCCTCGCACACATGGTTCGTGCTGCACGAGCTGCTGGGACTGCCGTCGGTGAAGAACTACGATGGATCCTGGACCGAGTACGGGTCGCTTGTCGGTGTCCCGATCGAGCGCGAGAAGGGGGACGCGGGGTCATAGGAGAGCTCGTGTTGAGACTGTACGGGCGGGTCCACCACCGCGACGAGCCGGTGGAGGGGGCCTACGTCCGGCTACTCGGACCCTCCGGCGAGTTCACCGCCGAGCTGCGAACCGACGAGACGGGCAAATTCCTTTTCTACCCCGTCGAAGGGGAGTGGACGCTGGTCGGCTTCGCCCCCGGCGGAGGCCGCACCGAGCGCCGTGTCCGGCTCGCCGCCGGTCAGTCGCTCGACGTCGACATCGAGGTCTAGCCGCGGGGTTGCACCCTCGCGGTGGCGGCGGCCGAGAGGGAGGGAAGCGCTGCCCAGGGAGATTCCCGCAGCCAGCGGGGCAACTCGTCTGCCGGCAGCGGATGCGCGATCACGAATCCCTGAGCTCCATCGCAGCCCAGCTCCTTGATCAGTCGCAGGGTGCGCTCGGTCTCCACCCCCTCGGCGACCACGGTGAGCCCGAGTCCATGTCCCATGTCGATCGCCGAGCGCACGATCCTGGTGACGTCGTCGTCCCGCCCGAGGTCGGAGATGAACGACTTGTCGAGCTTCAACTTGTCCACCGGGAGGTCGCGCAGCCGGCTGAGCATCGAGTACCCGGTGCCGAAGTCGTCGATGGCGATGCGCACGCCCAGGGCCCGCAGGCGGTGCAGCTGGGCGGCGGCATCCTCCTGCTGGCTCATCGCGGCCCCCTCGGTCAGCTCGAGCTCCAGTCGCCACGGATCGAGCTGCGTCTCCTCGAGCACCCGGGCGATGTGGTCCACCAGGTCGGGCCGCTCGAGGTCGAAGCCGGAGATGTTGACCGCGACCCGCAGCGGCGGATGGCCTGCATCCGTCCAGTCGCGCAACTGCTGACAGGCGGTGCGCAGCACCCAGCCGTCGAGCAGCCCGATCAGCCCGCTTTGCTCGGCCACGGGGACGAACTCGTCCGGGCCCACCGCTCCGCGGGTCGAATGCTGCCAGCGTGAGAGCGCCTCCACCGCGGTGACCCGGCCAGAGCGGAGGTCGATCTGCGGCTGGTACACGACATGGAGTTGCTCCTGGGCGAGCGCCTCGCGGAGTTCCTGCCGGAGGCGGATTCGGTCGAGCCTGGCAGCGTGGTGAACCGCTTGGAACACGACGTGAGAGCCCGGGCCCCGTCCCTTGGCCACGTACATGGCGATATCCGCCTCGCGCAGCAGCTCGTCCATGGCGAGGTGATCGGGCCGGCCAGGGGCGATGCCGATGCTGGCGGTGACCGTTACCTCGCCGCCTTCCACGGTGAACGGCCGGCTGAGCAGGTGCTGGATCCGCTGCGCCACCTCGGCCGCCGCCTCGACGCTCTCGACGCTCTCCAGCATCACCGCGAACTCATCACCGCCGAGCCGCGCCGCGGTGTCTCCGCCGCGCAGCCCAGCCCCCAACCGGGCAGCGACGGCGGCGATCAGCTGGTCACCGGCGGCGTGTCCCAGGTTGTCGTTGACGACCTTGAATCCGTCCAGGTCGACCACCAGCATGACCGGCTGCGGCCCCCCGCGACGGGCACGCGCCAGGGCGTGGTCGGCACGATCGGCGAGCAGGGCGCGGTTGGGAAGGCCGGTCAGCGAGTCGTGGAAAGCCTCGTGACGCAACTGCTCCTCCAGAGCCCGTCGCGCGGTGACGTCCTGCGCCATGGTCAGCACCGCGGGGCGCCCGGCGAACTCCTGGCGGTGGCTGAGGACGTCGACGTCGATGATCCGGCCGTCCTTGAGGCGATGGTGCCAGCCCTCGGAGACCCGCACCCGATCGGAGGCGCGCAGGCGGTCGTTGTCGTCTCCGAGAAATGCCAGGAAGCTGGGGATCTCCTCCTCCGGCCGGATGTCGGTGATGCGCATGTGTAGGAACTCGTCGCGCGAGTAGCCGTACTTGTCGATGGCGGCGTCGTTGACCGACAGGAAGACGAGGGTCTCGGCGTCGTACACCCACATCGGTTGCGGGTTGGCTTCAAAGAGGAGACGGAAGTTGCGCTCGCTGTTGCGCAGCTCGTCCTCGGCGCGACGCCGCTCGGTGATGTCACGGATGGTGATGACGACGCCGCCGATGTCGGGCCGGTCGAGAAGGTTGTTGCCCACCGCCTCGACGTTGTGCCAGCTTCCCTCGCTGCCGCGGAGGCGGAACTCCACCGGTGAGCCGACGCCCGGCTGGGTGAGGATGACGTTCAACGCAGCCTCGATGCGGGCGGCGTCGTCGGGATGGACCCACTCCACCAGGCGCGTGCCGGCGATACCGTCCGCGAGGTGACCGAGCAGGGCTGCGACAGCCGGGCTCGCGTAGCGCACCTGGCCGCTGCCGTCGACGACGGTGATGATGTCGGACGAATGCTGAATGAGTGAGTTGAGCCGCTCCTCGCTGCGGCGCAGGTGGAGCTCCTCGTTCAGGGTGATGCCGTCCAGCGCGAGGGCCACCTCGGTGCCGAGAGTGGCGAGCGCGTCCTTGCTTTCGCCGCCGAGCGGAGACGCCGTGCCGACCAGGAGGGTGCCGGCGCCCGCGCGCGCGACCCGCAGGCTCACCGCCTCGACACAGGCCGCGACGCCGAACTCCGCCGGCCAGAGCGCCTGCGCCTCATCGGCGGTGAGGCGGACGGGGCGACCGTCCGACAGCGATGAACGCAGGCGGTGGGACAGCGGCGCGAGGCCTCGTCGCTGGGCCCGCGGTGGGCCTGCCTGACCGGGGTCGACCGCGACCGCGACCATGTCGTCGGGCGGACCCAGTGCCAGGCACGCGATCGCCTCACCGTGGGTCTCGACCAGGTTGCGGGCAGCGGCGACGGCGGCGAGGCAGATCCCCTCGCGGTCTCCGGCAAGCGCCACCGCCGAGGTTCCCTTCCGCAGCATCGCCTCGCGGGCCTGGCCTCGGGTGAGCTGCTTGAGGGCGCTGCCGAGGCTGTGCATGACCAGGGTTGCCAGGGGAAAGCCGCTGCCGAGGAAGATCAACTCGATGATGGTGTCTCCCGACCGCGCCGCCGGCGAGGACAGTGCGATGGCACCAGCGAAGGCGGCGAGAAACCAGGCGCTGACCAGCGCAGCGTCGCGCCCGGACACGTCCAGGGCGCGGGAGGCGATGCGGGCATAGAGGAGCAGCACGATCACCAGGGGGCTGTCGGCGGCGACCCCGGCGCCCATCAGCACCACCCCCTCGGCGAGGTCCCCGACGGCGCCCCAGTTGCGACCGCGGAGCTCGGCTCGGTACTTCGCGGCCAGCGCCACCAGGGCGACGACGATCGCGAGGTCGGCAGGCCGTCCGTCCACCGCGCGCCCGACCAGCAGCGGGATGAGCATCGCGAGGCTGCCCAGGTTGAAGACGGCGAACACCCAGCGCACCCGGGCGAGAAGGTCGTCTGGCCGGGCCAGCCCTCGCAGTCGTGCCGGCCTCCGTGCCACGGCAGGGAGGACCCGCCGTCTGCTCTCGATCAGTGCAAAAGCCTCATCAGATCGCGGCTCGCCGTCGGGGGACGGACGGACGTCACCACCGGCATTGTCTGGTGGCCTCGATGCGGGTTCCCCGCCGTCACGCCGTCGTGACCACACCGGTATCGGCGGGTGGCACCGGGAACCACGCCCGCATCGCCGCGGTAGACTCCCCAGTCCGCGGAACCCTGCAGCGCACGCTGTGGACGCGGCGGCTCGCAGGGGCGGGTACCGAAGTGGTCAAACGGGGCTGACTGTAGATCAGCAGGCGGAAGCCTTCAGGGGTTCGAATCCTCTCCCGCCCACCCCCCGCGAGCATCCGCTACCGTGAGGCGCCCGGGCCCAAGTAGCTCAGTGGTAGAGCAACGCCTTGGTAAGGCGTAGGTCGACGGTTCAATCCCGTCCTTGGGCTCCAGTCGCGGTCGCCCGACTGGCCGCTACTGCGCCATGGACTGCTCCGGCCGGTCCGTTCGGATTCAGTGGGTTCGCCGTAACCGATGTATACTCTTAGCGGGTGATCAGCACTCAGAGAAGGGGGCCCGCTCGGAGGCGGCGACCCGCCCGGTCACCAGGGACGCCCTCCAGCCCGGTGCTGACCCTGGCGGTTGGTCTCCATGGGGCCCCGCCGCCGGGGCTCTGCTATATTGAGTACGTGCCTAGCCCGTGCTAGGTTTTCTTTTTCTCGAGGCTAAACGTGGCGGCCAAGGGCGGCGCGAGCATCATCACCCTGCAGTGTCCCAACTGCAAGGAGCGCAACTACACCACCGTGAAGAACAAGCGGAACGATCCCGACCGGCTCGAGCTCCGCAAGTTCTGCAGTCGCTGTCGCGCGCACACCAAGCACCGGGAGACGAGGTAGGGTCGGTCGAGACCGGTTGCCCAGACACCACCCAAGGGGCGTAGCTCAGTTGGTAGAGCAGCGGTCTCCAAAACCGCGGGTCGCGAGTTCGAGTCTTGCCGCCCCTGCCATGCCGTCCACATCGCGGCGCATACCGCGCCACCAGGAGGTCCGTCAGTAGTGGCCAAGGCGGTTCGCACCAGCCGACCCACCCCCCCACGGGGGCCGGTCGCACCGCCGCGCGCCGAGAAGGGCGGCAACTACTTTCGCGAGGTCTACCTGGAGCTTCGCAAGGTTGCCTGGCCGACCTGGGACGAGCTGCGCCGCATGACCGGCATCGTCATCCTCACGGTGCTCATCTTCGCCGCGCTGATCGGCCTCGCCGACCTGATCCTCAGCATCATCGTCAAGCAGCTGTACTCGCCGGGCGGCACGACCACGCTGCAGAATTTCCAGAAGCACTGACCAGAGACACTGACCCATGAGCGAGCTCAAGAGCCCCACCACGACCGAGGCCAAGTGGTACGTCGTGCACGCCTACTCGGGGCACGAGGAGAAGGTCCGAGCCAATCTTCTCAAGCGCGTCGAGTCGATGGACATGCACGACAAGATCTTCGACGTGCTGGTGCCGACCGAGGAGGTCATCGAGATCAAGGACGGCCAGCGCCGGCGGGTCGCCAAGCGCATCTTCCCCGGCTACATCCTCGTCAACATGGTGATGAGCGATGAGTCCTGGTACGTGGTGCGCAACACGCCGGGTGTCACCTCCTTCGTCGGCTCGGGCAACAAGCCCGTGCCGCTGCAGGAGTCGGAGATCCGGAGCATCATCAAGACCAAGACCGAGCCGGCGCCGAAGGTCACCGTCGAGTACCAGGTCGGCGAGAACGTCCGCGTCGTCGACGGCCCCTTCACCGATTTCCACGGCAAGGTGGTCGAGATGAACGCCGAGAAGGGCAAGCTCAAGGTGCTCGTCAACATGTTCGGACGCGAGACCCCGGTCGAGCTCGACCTGCTCCAAGTCGAACGGCTGCGCTGATCAAGGACACTGCAATCGATGGGTAAGAAGAAGGTCAAGACCGTCATCCGGCTCCAGATCGAAGCCGGCAAGGCGACGCCGGCGCCGCCGGTGGGCACTGCTCTCGGGCCCCACGGCATCAACATCATGGAGTTCTGCCGGACCTACAACGAGCGCACCGCGGCCCAGGCGGGCACCGTGATTCCCGCCGAGATCACCGTCTATGAAGACCGCACCTTCACCTTCATCACCAAGACCCCGCCGGCCTACGACCTGCTCAAGAAGGCGGCCGGGGTGGAGAAGGGATCGGGCACGCCCAACCGCGAGAAGGTCGGCGAGGTTACCCGGCAGCAGGTCCGGGAGATCGCCGAGCTGAAGATGCCCGACCTCAACGCCTACGACGTCGATCACGCGATGCGGGTGATCGAGGGCACGGCTCGCTCGATGGGCCTCACCGTCAACTAGCAGCCCAAGACGTGGGAGGGCCGCGTTTCGCGACCCGCCGGCACCACAGGAGACTGACATGCCACGTGGCAACGGCAAGAACTATCGTGAGGCCGCCGCCGCGATCGACCGCAGCCGCGCCTACCCTCCGCAGGAGGCGGTGGCGCTGGCGCGCGAGACCTCCAAGGTGAAGTTCGACGCGACGGTCGAGGCCCACGTCCGGCTCGGCGTCGATCCTCGCCACGCCGACCAGATGGTGCGCAGCAGCGTCGTGCTTCCCCACGGCACCGGCAAGGTGCGCCGGATCGCGGTGTTCGCTCAGGGGGAGAAGGTGCGCGAGGCGCTCGACGCCGGCGCCGATCTCGTCGGCGGCGAGGAGTTGGTCAAGAAGGTGCAGGGCGGAGAGATCGACTTCGACGTCGCCCTCGCCACGCCTGACGTGATGGGCATGGTCGGGCGGCTGGGAAAGATCCTTGGTCCACGCGGCATGATGCCCAATCCCAAAGCCGGGACGGTGACCTTCGACATCGCCAAGGCGGTGCGCGACGTCCAGGGCGGGCGCGTCGAGTTCCGGGTCGACCGCTACGGCATCATCCACGTGCCGATCGGCAAGGCGTCGTTCGACGACGAGCGGCTGCGCGACAACTTCGCGGCGCTGATGGACGCGATCGTCAAGGCCAAGCCGTCGGCGGCGAAGGGCACCTACGTCCGCACCGTGACCCTGGCGTCGACGATGGGCCCGCCGGTCAAGGTCGATCCCGCGCAGGCGGCCAAGCTGACCGTCAGCTGAGCCGTTCAGCGGCGGTCCGGGCGCGCGCGGCGCGCGTGCTATCCTGCCGGCTCGCAGAACGTCAACGCGCTGTTCTCACCCTTCACCGAAGACCGCGGGTGTGGAGCGAGCTCCACTCAATCTCCTGCGCAGGTGGGACGTAGCTGCCGATCGTCCGGCGCCCCGGCCCATCCTGGGTCGATGGGCGCGGCGCCAGCTGGAGGACATCGGCGGTGGCCAAGGCTGACCGAGGCAGTACCAACGGCACCGTCCGCGCGGGTCCGCGCAAGATCGAGGCGGTCGCCAAGCTGAGTGACCGGCTCTCGCGGGCGACGTCGGCGATCGTCACCGACTACCGGGGCCTCAGCGTCAAGCAGCTCGAGGAGCTGCGGGCCCGGCTGCGCGCCGAGGGCATCGACTACCTGGTGGTCAAGAACACCCTGGCGCGGCGGGCGGCCGACCAGGCGGGGGTCGGCTACTTCTCGTCCGCCCTGGTGGGGCCGGTGGGACTCGCCCTCGGCTACGGGGAGCTGTCGGTACCGGCTCGCCTGCTGAGCGAGTACTTCCGGGTCAACCGTCGGCTGCTGGTGATCGCCGGCCTGGTCGAGGGCCGCCTCCTCGACGCCGACGGCGTCCGCACCGTCGCCGAGCTGCCGCCCCGAGAGGTGCTCCTCGGCCAGTTTGCCGGCACCCTGCAGAGCCCGCTGACCAGCCTGGCGGGATCGCTCCAATCCATCCTCAGCACCTTCGCGGCGACGCTCGACGCCTACCGCGAGAAGCTCGCCGCCGGCGCGGCCTGATCGCGCCTCGGCCCACCCGTACGTAATAAGAGGAGTCCCCGAGATGGCCACCAAGACCAAGATCACCCCCGAGGAATTCGTCGACGCCCTCAAGGAGTGGAGCGTTCTCGACGTCGTCAACGCCGTCAAGCTGATGGAGGACAAGCTGGGCATCAAGGCGGCGGCGCCGGTGGCCGTGGCCGCCGCTCCCGCCGGGGGAGGCGCGGCCGGCGAGGCCCCGGCCGAGGAGGAGCAGACCGAGTTCAACGTCATCCTCACCGGCGCCGGCGACGCCAAGATCAACGTGATCAAGGCCGTCCGAGAGATCACCGGGCTCGGCCTCAAGGAGGCCAAAGACCTGGTCGACGGAGCTCCCAAGCCGGTCCGCGAGGGCGTCTCCAAGGAGGAGGCGGCCACCATCGAGGCCAAGCTCAAGGAGGCAGGGGCCGGCGTCGAGGTCAAGTAGGCGGGTTTGGGGAGGGCGCCGGGCGGGTATCCCAAGGGTCTGTCTCTTCTGCTGCCTGCCCGTCTGCCCAGCTTCATCGCGCCCGGATCAGCTCAAACTGACCCACGACGACGCGGAATGCTGCATCGCGCCACGAACGAATTTGCTATGATACGCGATTGTGCTTTGCGCACCCCGCCCGGCGCGCCAGATCGCGAGAGGAACTTTAGCACATGGTTCTAGACATCACAGCCGCTTCCGGCCGCGTCAATTACGGGTCGATCGCCGACAAGCTCGAGGTTGGCAACCTGATCCGGACGCAGTTGGACTCCTTCAACTGGTTCAAGAAGGAGGGGCTGCGAGAGCTCTTCGACGAGATCAACCCGATCACCGACTACACAGGGAAGAACTATGAGCTGAGGTTCCTGGACTACGAGTTCGGCGAGCCCAAGTTCGACGAGGAGGAGTGCCGCCAGCGCGACATGAACTTCTCGGCGCCCCTGCGCATCAACACCCGCCTCCACATCAAGACCGGCGACAACGCCGGCGAGATCAAGGAGGCGGAGGTGTTCATGGGTGACTTCCCGATCATGACCGAGGAAGGCACCTTCATCATCAACGGCACCGAGCGGGTGGTGGTCTCCCAGCTGGTGCGGTCTCCGGGCGTCTATTTCACCGCCACCGAGGACCGCGTCTCCGGGCGCATCCTCTACGCCGCCAAGCTGATCCCCAACCGCGGCGCCTGGCTGGAGATCGAGACCTCCAACAAGGATGTGCTGACGGTCAAGATCGACCGCAAGCGCAAGGTGCCGGTCACCACCCTGGTGCGTGCCCTCGGCTACGCGTCCAACGACGACATCCGCGCCTTCTTCGCCGAGGTCGATATCGATCCGGACCACCGCTACATCGACGCCACCCTCGAGAAGGACCCCAGCACCTCGGTCGAGGAGGCGCTGATCGAGCTCTACAAGAAGATCCGGCCGGGCGATCCGCCCACCGTCGAGAACGCCCGCAACCTGCTGACCGCGCTGTTCTTCAACCCGCGGCGCTTCGACCTCTCCAAGGTGGGCCGGTTCAAGCTCGACAAGAACCTCGGCATCCCCGAGGACGAGGCTCGTGAGCGCGCCTGGGACAAGGACCGCCGGGTACTCGACAACCACGACTTCATCAGCATCATCCGCAAGCTGATCCAGCTCAACGATGGCATCGGCGAGCCCGACGACATCGACCATCTCGGCAACCGCCGGGTGCGGGCGGTCGGCGAGCTGCTGCAGAACCAGTTCCGCATGGGCCTGGTGCGGATGGAGCGGATCATCAAGGAGCGCATGACCATCACCGACGCGGCCACGGTGACGGCGGCGAGCCTGATCAACGCGCGCCCGGTGGTGGCGGCGATCAAGGAGTTCTTCGGCTCCAGCCAGCTGTCGCAGTTCATGGACCAGACCAACCCGCTGGCCGAGCTGACCCACAAGCGGCGCCTCTCGGCGCTCGGGCCGGGTGGCCTGTCGCGTGAGCGCGCCGGCTTCGATGTGCGCGACGTGCACCACAGCCACTACGGACGGATCTGCCCGATCGAGACCCCCGAAGGCCCGAACATCGGGCTGATCGGCTCGCTGGCGACCTACGCCCGGGTCAACGAGTTCGGCTTCATCGAGACCCCCTTCCGCAAGGTGTACCGGGACGTCTCGCCGACCACCTCGGGCCACATCCTCGCCGGTCGCACCCTGGGCGCCGACTACGACAGCGGGCTGAAGGTCGGACACGTGCTCAGTCCCGGCGACGTCGAGAAGCTCGTCCGCATCGGGGTGGACGAGGTGAGCATCCGCCCCTGGGTGTCCGACGACATCGTCTTCCTCTCCGCCGACGAGGAGGACAAGTACACCGTCGCCCAGGCCAACGCGCCGGTGGGGGAGGACGGCCATTTCACCGTCCAGCACACCGCCTGCCGCAGCCGGCACACCTTTAAAGACCTCCCCGTGACCGAGGTCGACTTCATGGACGTGTCCCCCAAGCAGACGGTCAGCGTCGCCACCGCGCTCATCCCCTTCCTCGAGCACGACGACGCCAACCGCGCCCTGATGGGCTCGAACATGCAGCGCCAGGCGGTGCCGCTGCTGGTGACCGAGCCACCGATCGTCGGCACCGGGATGGAGACGCACGCCGCCCGCAACTCCGGCGAGCTGATCATCAACCGCAAGCCGGGAACGGTGGTGGCGGTGTCGTGGCCGGAGCCACCCGACGGCGACTCCTCGATGCTCAAGGTGCGCAGCGGCCAGGACTTCGGCATCGGCATCCTGGTGCGCGCCGACGACGGGTCGCCCGACACCTGGTACGGGGTGCACAAGTTCGTGCGCAGTAACCAGGGCACCTGCCTGAGCCAACGCATCATCGTCAGCAGCGGGCAGCATGTCGAGGCCGGCCAGATCCTCGCCGACGGCCCGTCGACCGCCGAGGGCGAGCTCGCCCTCGGTCGCAACGTGCTCTGCGCCTTCATGCCCTGGGAGGGCTACAACTTCGAGGACGCCATCCTCATCTCCGAGTCGGTGGTGCGCGAGGACAAGTACACCTCAATCCACATCGAGGAGTTCGAGATCGAAGCGCGCGACACCAAGCTCGGCGCCGAGGAGATCACCCGCGAGATCCCCAACATCTCGGAAGAGTCGCTGCGCAACCTCGACGAGCGCGGCATCATCTACATCGGAGCCGAGGTGCATCCCGGCGACGTGCTGGTGGGCAAGATCACCCCCAAGGGCGAGTCCGAGCTGAGCGCCGAGGAACGCCTGCTGCGCGCCATCTTCGGGGAAAAGGCCCGCGAGGTGCGTGACAGCTCGCTGCGCGTCCCCCACGGCGAGCGCGGCACCGTCGTCGACGTCAAAGAGTTCAGCCGCGAGCGCGGCCATGAGCTGCCTCCGGGCGTCAACGAGCTGGTGCGCGTGTACGTCGCCCAGAAGCGGAAGATCAGCCAGGGCGACAAGATGGCCGGCCGCCACGGCAACAAGGGCGTGATCGCCCGCATCCTCCCGATCGAGGACATGCCGTATCTGCCGGACGGCATCCCGGTGGAGATCGTGCTCAACCCGCTGGGTGTGCCCAGCCGCATGAATCTCGGCCAGGTCTTGGAGACCCATCTCGGCTATGCGGCGCACGCCCTCGGTATGCGCGTCGCCTCGCCCGTCTTCGACGGTTCCAGCGAGGAGACGATCGAGGACGAGCTGGAGCGCGCCGGCCTGCCGCGCAGCGGCAAGCAGCGCCTGCGTGACGGACGCACCGGCGAGTTCTTCGACCGCGACATCACCGTCGGCTACATCTACATGCTCAAGCTTGCCCATCTGGTCGAGGACAAGATCCACGCTCGCAGCACCGGACCCTACTCCCTGGTCACCCAGCAGCCGCTGGGCGGCAAGGCACAGTTCGGCGGCCAGCGCTTCGGCGAGATGGAGGTGTGGGCCCTGGAGGCATACGGCGCCAGCCACATCCTGCAGGAGATCCTCACCGTCAAGTCCGACGACATCGTGGGGCGGGTCAAGGCCTACGAGGCCATCGTCAAGGGAGAGAACACCCTCGAGGCGGGCATCCCCGAGTCCTTCCGCGTGCTGGTCAAGGAGTTGGAGGGACTGGCCCTGGGTGTCGAGATCCAGTCCGACGACGAGCATCAGATCGTGCTCGGTGAGGAGGACATTCCCGACATTCCGCTCGACCTCGGTATCAACCTCGAGCGCGACGAGCGCGACGAGATCGACGAGACCGGACGCTGATCATCGTCCGGCTCCTGATGACTCAAGCCGCCTGCGTGGTGCAGGCATGGGAGGTTCACTGAACCTGTGCTCAAGCTCGAGAACTTCGACGCCCTGCGGCTCTCCATCGCCAGCCCGGAGATGATCCTCAGCTGGTCACACGGTGAGGTGACCAAGCCGGAGACCATCAACTACCGCACTCTCAAGCCGGAGCGGGACGGACTCTTCTGCGAGAAGATCTTCGGTCCCACCAAGGACTGGGAGTGCCATTGCGGCAAGTACAAGCGCTACCGCTACAAGGGCATCATCTGCGACAAGTGCGGTGTCGAGGTGACCCGAAGCAAGGTGCGGCGCGAGCGCATGGGCCACATCAAGCTGGCCTCGCCGGTCTCTCACGTCTGGTACTTCAAGGGTATTCCCAGTCGCATGGGCCTGCTCCTCGATATGAGCCCGCGCAACCTGGAGAAGGTCCTCTACTTCGCCAACTACATCGTCACCTCGGTGGACGAGAAGGCACGCCAGGAGCTGCTCGCCAAGCTCGACCCGGACTCCGACGAGCGGGTGCAGCGGCTCCGCGAGCAGCAGCAGGGCGGGGCCAGCGAGTGGCGCGAGGAGCTCGAGCAGCGCATCGCCAACCGCGACCAGGCGCTGGCCGCGGAGCGCGAGCGGCTCGGGGCGGAGCGCGAGCGGCGGTTGACGGCGCTGACCGAGTCGGGGGCCGACCTGGAGGAGCGGGTCCGCTCCGGCAAGGGCAAGAAGGCGCCGGCCGACTTCTCGCTGACTGACGGCACCGACAGCGAGGTGGTGGTCAAGCGTGCGACCCCGCTCAGCGAGGACATCGCCGGCGAGATCGCCGGTCGCGTCGCCGCCCGTAAGGAGGCTCTGCAGACGTTGTACGCCGCGCGCCTGCAGGAGGCCGAGGACGATGCCGGCGCCGAGATGGCGCGCTGGCGGGCCGAGCTCGAGGGCAAGCTGGCCGAGGCGCAGTTCAGCGGCCGCGACGAGCTGCTCACCCTGCGCGAGCAGATCGACAAGCAGCGCCAGGAGCTGGAGGCGCTGTCGGTGCGCGACCTGCTCACCGACACCCAGTACCGCGACTACGCCGAGAAGTTCGGCAAGGTGTTCAAGGCGGGCATCGGTGCCGCCGCCGTCCGCGAGCTCCTCAGCCAGATCGATCTGGGCGAGGAGGCGATGCGGCTCCGAGAGGAGAGCAAGTCGAGCAGTGGCCAGCGCCGCCAGAAGGCGATCAAGCGGCTGCGCGTGGTGGAGGCCTTCCGCAAGTCGAACACCTCGCCGACCTGGATGATCCTCGACGTGCTGCCGGTGATCCCGCCGGAGCTGCGCCCCATGGTCCAGCTCGACGGTGGTCGCTTTGCCACCAGTGACCTCAACGACCTCTATCGCCGCGTCATCAACCGCAACAACCGGCTGAAGCGACTGCTCGAGCTCGGCGCCCCGGAGATCATCGTGCGCAACGAGAAGCGCATGCTCCAGGAGGCGGTCGATGCGCTGATCGACAACGGCCGTCGTGGCCGTGCCATCACCGGCACCGGCAACCGCAAGCTCAAGTCGCTCTCCGACCTGCTCAAGGGCAAGCAGGGCCGGTTCCGGCAGAACCTGCTGGGCAAGCGCGTCGACTACAGCGGCCGGTCGGTGATCGTGGTCGGTCCCGAGCTGCGGCTGCACGAGTGCGGCCTGCCCAAGAAGATGGCGCTGGAGCTCTTCAAGCCATTCGTCATGCGCGAGCTGGTGGCGCAGAACTTCACCCAGAACATCAAGAGCGCGAAGCGCATGGTGGAGCGGGTCCGGCCCGAGGTCTGGGACGTGCTCGACCAGGTGATCCATGAGCACCCGGTACTGCTCAACCGCGCGCCCACCCTGCACCGACTGGGCATCCAGGCCTTCATGCCGGTGCTGGTCGAAGGCCAGGCCATCCAGATCCATCCGCTGGTCTGCACCGCCTTCAACGCCGACTTCGACGGCGACCAGATGGCTGTCCACGTGCCGCTCTTCAGCGGGGCTGTGGCCGAGGCCAAGAATCTGATGATGTCGTCCAACAACATCCTCAACGCCGCCAACGGCAATCCCGTGGTGGCCCCGTCGCAGGACATCGTCCTCGGTGCCTACTACCTCACCCAGGAGATCGGCACCACTCCGAGCGGAGAGGAGGAGGTGCGCCGGCTGCGCGCCTTGGCCTCGACCGAGGAGGTGATCCTCGCCTTCGAGCACGGCAACCTCGACCTGCACGACTACGTGCGCGTGCGGATGCCGCGGCGCAATCTGGTCGCCACCCGGCCGGATGAGCCCGATCCCGAGGGAACCGAGCTGATCGTCACCACCCCGGGGCGCGTGATCTTCAACGACGTGCTTCCGCTGGGTGACCCGGGGACCGAGAACCCGTATCCGTCGATGACCTACCGCAACGAGGTGCTCGACAGCCGCAAGCTCCGCTCTCTGGTCAAGGAGTGCTACGACCTGCATGGCTCGGAGCGCACCGCCCAGATCGTCAACGAGGTCAAGCGGCTCGGCTTCCACTACGCAACCCGCGCCGGAGTCACCGTGGCCGCCATGGACATCAAGACTCCGGAGGGCAAGGGGCGCATCCTTACCGAGGCGGAGGGCGAGGTCGAGGAGGTCGATCGGCAGTTCCGCCGCGGCCTGATCACCGACGACGAGCGCTACCTCAAGACGGTGGAGATCTGGACTCGGGCGACCGACGAGGTGACCCGGGTGACCATGGGGTCATTCGACCGCTTCCACTCGATCCTGATGATGTCCCAGTCGGGGGCGCGCGGCAGCACCCAGCAGATCCGCCAGATTGCGGGTATGCGCGGACTGATGGCCGATCCCACCGGACGGATCATCGACCTGCCGATCAAGGCGAACTTCTCCGAAGGGCTCACCGTTCTCGAGTACTTCATCTCCACCCACGGTGCTCGCAAGGGTCTTGCCGACACCGCGTTGCGCACCGCCGACTCGGGCTACCTGACACGCCGTCTGGTCGATGTCGCTCAGGACGTCATCGTGCGTATCGAGGATTGCGAGACCACCGCCGGCATCTGGATGGAGACCGAGGACCGAGAGGTCGGCGAGCGCGTGGTGGAGCGCTTCCAGGGCCGCATCGCCGCCCAGGACGTCACCGCCGGTGACGGGGGTGAGCTGATCACCGCCGCCGGCGACGAGATCAGCGACGCCGCGGCACGCCGGATCCTCAGCGAGCGTGCTCAGATCCCGCGGGTCAAGGTGCGCAGCATCATGACCTGCAAGGCTCGCGAGGGCGTCTGCCGCGCCTGCTACGGGCGCAACCTGGCGACCGGTCGGCTGGTGGAGATCGGCGAGGCGGTCGGCGTCATCGCCGCCCAGTCCATCGGCGAGCCGGGCACGCAGCTCACCATGCGCACCTTCCACACCGGCGGTGTCGCCACCGGTGGTGCCGACATCACCCAGGGCCTGCCTCGCGTCGAGGAGCTCTTCGAAGCCCGGGTTCCCAAAGGCAAGGCGCTCATCACCGAGATCGATGGCGTGGTCGAGATCGTGCGGCCCGATCCCACCTCGAGCCGCGCCGACGCCAAGACGCTCAAGGTGCGAGTGGCCTCGCGCGACGTCTTCGACACCACCTATCCCATTGGTGCCAAGCAGGTCGCCGTGGTGGAGAACGGGCAGGCCGTCATCGAGGGCGCCGACCTGATCCGCGGTCAGGACCCCGAGGGGAAGGAGATCCGCATCCGCGCCAGCTATGCGGGTGTGGTGAAGGTCGCCGGCAAGGAGGTGCTGGTGCGCACCAGCGACGAGGAGGCGCGGGAGTATCCGATCCCGGTGGCGGCGCAGCTCACCGTGCGCGAGGGCGACCACGTGGCCGCCGGCGATCGCATCACCGAGGGATCGATCAGCCCGCAGGAGCTGTTGCTGGTACGCGGTCGCGACGACGTGCAGAACTACCTCGTCCGTGAGGTGCAGCGCGTCTACCGCTCCCAGGGCGTCGACATCAACGACAAGCACATCGAGGTGATCGTCCGGCAGATGATGCGCAAGGTGCGCGTCGACAACCCCGGCGACACCGACCTGCTCCCCGGCGAGATCGTCTCGCAGTTCGAATGGGAGGAGGCCAACGCCAAGGCGCTCAGCGAGGGCGGCGAGCCCGCCATCGCGCAGACGGTGCTGCTGGGCCTGATCAAGGCTGCTCTGAACACCGCGTCCTGGCTGTCGGCGGCCTCGTTCCAGGAGACCACCCGGGTGCTCACCGAGGCGGCGATCTCCGGAAAGATCGACAAGCTCCGCGGCCTCAAGGAGAACGTGATCATCGGCAAGCTCATCCCTGCCGGAACCGGTCTCGACTACTACGCCAAGCTGCGCGAGGAGGCGGTGCGCCTCTACGAGTACGACGAGATGGCGGAGAGCGAGGCCGAGCAGCCGGCCGAGGCCGAGCCGGCCGGATCCTTCTAGCCGGCGCGACCGCGCTGCCCCGGGTGGGGCGGGGGCCGCCGCTCCCGCCCCACCCGGACGGCGGGTCTGGCCGGCGGGTTACATGGCGCAACCGGCTCGGCGTAGAGTGGGTCGCGTGAAGCAACGCACTCGCGGCCGGCAGGGAAAGGTGGTCCTCCGGACCGCGGGTGCGGGTGACATGGCGGGGTTTGCCGAGCTCCTCGCCCGCCTGTCGGCCGAATCGGTGCGCCGCCGCTTCTTCACCCCCGGGCCGCTGGGGCCGGCCTGGGAGCTGCGCTATCTGGAGACGCTCGACGGCATGGACCGCGGCGCGGTGGTGGCCACCTCGGGCTCTCGGATCGTGGGCATGGCCCGCTGGCATCGCGAGCCCGGGGCGACCGAGGCCGAGATGGCGGTGGTGGTCGAGGACGGATGGCAGCATCGCGGAGTCGGCACCGCGCTGGTTCGGGCCCTGGCCGATGGGGCCCGCGGTCGCGGGGTGTCGGTGCTGACCGGGTCGATCCTCGCCGACAACAGCCCGGCGGTCCGCTTGGTGCGCGTCAACGCGCCCTGGGCCGACGGAGCCGTTCGTCGCGGCGTTTACGAGTTTCGGATCGAGCTGCCGGCGGCGTAGCCCCGCGGGTGGCTAGTGCCGGGCGATGTCGCGCAGCGGCAGGTGCGGCCCGAAGCGCGGAGCCCTGATCCCGCCGGCGACCAGCAGGCGGATCACCCGGCCGCGCTGGCCCCGATAGGGCTCGAGCAGCTCCAGCATCCGGGCGTCGTCGCCGCGCGGGGCTCCGGCGAGGGCCCAGGTCACCAGATGGGGGAAGTGGTAGTCGCCGAGCGGGACGGCGTCGGGATCGCCGAGAGCCACCCCGGTGACCGTCGCCGCCGTCCACGGTCCGATGCCCGGAACCGCCATCAGCCGGCGCACCGCCGCCTCCGGCGACATCGCGGCGGCCTCCTCGAGACGGGCGGCGAGCAGGCCGCAGCGGCGCACGATGTCGGCCCGGCGCCGCTCGACCCCGGCGCGGTGGAAGACCCAGAGAGGGGTGGCGGCGAGCTCCGCCGGGGCGGGCGGCAGGCGGAGACCGAGTGGTCCCGGCGCCGGCGCGGCGAGAGCGCGGAGCAGGCGGAGGTGGGAGCGCCCCGCCTGGATGCTGGGGACCTTCTGGTCCAGGACGGCGGGCACCAGTGCCTCGAGCACGGCATCGGTCCTGGTCAGCCGCAGCCCGACCAGCCGGCGGTGCAACTCGACCAGAAGCGGGTGCTGGGGGCGGAAGGGCGCGACATCGTCGGTCTGCCCGAGCAGAGCGGGAAGCCGGTCGAGAGCCCAGCCGGCTCCCGGGCCCCAGGCGGTGGCCTCGGCGGTCGCCCCGCGGAGCGACACTCGAAGGCTGGTGGGGCCGTCGGGCGCGCGGGTGGCGCGCATCAGCTCGCCGTCGGACAGCCGCATGGTCACGTCGCCGGGACCGCGCCAGAGCGGCCCCAGAGTGAGCCGCAGATCGACCGGGTGGCCGAGGCGGACCGTGGTCTGGAACCCGGAATCCCCGGGTGCGACACTGGTGGCGGCGACGTCGGCCGAGGACGGCATCGCGCGCCACGGTAGCTCGCCCGGCGGTGCCGCGCCGGAGGTCTGGCGGCGGCTTCGGCCGGCCACCCTGTGTTAGGATTCTCGGTCGCCCCTGCCGCGGGAGAAGGTCGTCCGACTCCGGGCGGGGAGCCTCGCATGCAGCCCTCGGAGCTGCCGCTGCGATTGCCGGCCGGCCGTGTTCCGGCCGGGCCTCCCCCGTGCCGCTGGGCGGCGCGTGGGAGCCGCAAGGCACCTTGACACTTGAAGAGTGGAGACGACTTTCCGCGAGAGTCCTTGGGGACGCAGTCGTGGGCGCGAGCCTGCGGCGGGTCCTGGCGTGGACCTCGTCACGATCGAGCTGAGGCATCCGGCGCGCGAGCGTCTGGATGCGTGCACAAGCGATCGGAAATTTTCGGAGAGTTTGATCCTGGCTCAGGATTAACGCTGGCGGCGTGCATGAAACATGCAAGTCGAGCGCGGCACCTTCGGGTGTCTAGCGGCGCACGGGTGAGTAACACGTGAGCAACCCACCTCCGAGTCCGGGATAGCCCTGGGAAACCAGGATTAATACCGGATGAAGTCAGCGGGGGACATCCCCTGCTGAAGAAAGGAGCAATCCGTTCGGAGACGGGCTCGCGGCCTATTAGCTTGTTGGTGGGGTAACGGCCTACCAAGGCGATGATGGGTAGCTGGTCTGAGAGGACGATCAGCCACACTGGGACTGAGACACGGCCCAGACTCCTACGGGAGGCAGCAGTTAGGAATTTTCCGCAATGGGCGAAAGCCTGACGGAGCAACGCCGCGTGGGTGATGAAGAGCTTCGGCTTGTAAAGCCCTGTCGGAGGGAGAGAAGATCTGACGGTACCCTCCAAGGAAGCCCCGGCTAACTACGTGCCAGCAGCCGCGGTAATACGTAGGGGGCGAGCGTTATCCGGATTTACTGGGCGTAAAGCGCGCTAAGGCGGCCCGCTGAGTTGGTGGTGAAATACTGGGGCTCAACCCCGGAACTGCCTCCAATACTGGCGGGCTGGAGTGCGGGAGAGGAAGGTGGAATTCCCGGTGTAGTAGTGAAATGCGTAGATATCGGGAGGAACACCAGTGGCGAAGGCGGCCTTCTGGCCCGCAACTGACGCTGTAGCGCGAAAGCGTGGGGAGCGAACGGGATTAGATACCCCGGTAGTCCACGCCCTAAACGATGTGCACTAGGTGTTGGGCGTATTGACGCGCTCAGTGCCGTAGCCAACGCATTAAGTGCACCGCCTGGGGAGTACGGCCGCAAGGTTAAAACTCAAAGGAATTGACGGGGGCCCGCACAAGCAGCGGAGCATGTGGTTTAATTCGATGCAACCCGAAGAACCTTACCCAGGTTTGACATGCACCGGAAAGCCGTGGAAACACGGCCCCCGCAAGGTCGGTGCACAGGTGGTGCATGGCTGTCGTCAGCTCGTGCCGTGAGGTGTTGGGTTAAGTCCCGCAACGAGCGCAACCCCTGTGAGTAGTTGAATCTTTCTACTCAGACTGCTGGGAGAAACCCAGAGGAAGGTGGGGATGACGTCAAGTCATCATGCCCTTTATGCCTGGGGCTACACACATGCTACAATGCCCGGTACAGTGGGCTGCGACACCGCGAGGTGAAGCCAATCCCATAAAGCCGGGCTCAGTTCGGATTGCAGGCTGCAACTCGCCTGCATGAAGTCGGAGTTGCTAGTAACCGCAGGTCAGCATACTGCGGTGAATATGTTCCCGGGCCTTGTACACACCGCCCGTCACACCACCCGAGTCTGGTGCACCCGAAGTCGCTGGCCGAACCCGCAAGGGACGGAGGTGCCGAAGGTGTGCCCGGTGAGGGGGGTGAAGTCGTAACAAGGTAGCCGTACCGGAAGGTGCGGCTGGATCACCTCCTTTTAGGGAGCGCTGAGCCGACCACCCGGTTGCAAACAGGGTGGCGACGTGCACGGCGAGTCAACTCAGGTCGTTTGCAGTCAACCGTCGTCGCAGAACCGCGAAGAGTAGCGCTCCGGCGCGAAGAGTAGCGGGAGGCAGCGGCGACGGAGCCGTTCACCATTCGCGGTGGGCGGGAAGGCCGGCCAGCAGGCAGTGGGAATCTGCTCAAACATCAGGCCCCGATCTTCGACGGGGCCATAGATGCGGGGCCCCCGCGAAACGCTTGCGTTTCGTGGGGTGCTCTCGAGGTTTCACGTCGACTCGGACGGAGAGTCTCTCCACGCTTCAGCGGTCAAGGGGCGCGATCACGCGCGAGGCCGTGCACCTTCACAGCTTGAATAGTCTGCGTGAGTGCCGTCCGGAAGGTCATCGACCATGCCGGACGGATTTCTCGAGATTGCCAATGGCGAAGCACGAGTGTGCGTATGAGGCCTTCAAGCGTGTCGTCGTTGACGAGTGAGCGTAGGAAGGTCAAGCTACTAAGAGCGCACGGTGGATGCCTTGGCACCACGGGCCGATGAAGGACGTAGCGTTGCTGCGATAAGCCTCGGGAAGCTGCTAGCAAGCGTTGATCCGGGGATTTCCGAATGGGGCAACCCGCCTGGGGTAATGCCCGGGCACTTCCGGCTGAACACATAGGCCGGGTAGAGGGCACGCGGGGAACTGAAACATCTTAGTACCCGCAGGAAGAGACGTTATCCCCTGAGTAGTGGCGAGCGAAAAGGGGCCAGCCTAAACCGCGCCGGCGTGATAGCCGGCAGGCGTTTCCGGCGCGGGGTCGTGGGACCTCCCTGCTTCTTCTGCCGGAGAAGCGAGGAGTTAAAAAGTCGTCATCTAGCCGAACAGTTCTGGAAAGGCTGACCATAGAAGGTGACAGTCCTGTAGGCGGCAGGTGTGCGACCTCCTGGGAGTGTTCCCAAGTACCACGGAACACGTGGAATTCTGTGGGAATCTGGGCGGACCATCGTCCAAGGCTAAATACCCGTGGTGACCGATAGCGAACGAGTACCGTGAGGGAAAGGTGAAAAGCACCCCGGAAGGGGAGTTAAAAGTACCTGAAACCGTGTGCTTACAAACCGTGAGAGGGCTATGCCCGCAAGGGAATGCCTGATTGCGTGCCTTTTGTAGAATGAGCCGGCGAGTTACTTCTGTGTGGCGAGGTTAAGGGGGCGACACCCGGAGCCGAAGCGAAAGCGAGTCTGAACAGGGCGTGGCCCTCCCTTCTGGGAGGGTGGTAGTCGCACAGAGTAGACCCGAAACCGAGTGACCTATCCATGGTCAGGGTGAAGCGCGGGTAAAACCGCGTGGAGGCCCGAACCGACCCCGGTTGAAAACGCGGCGGATGAACTGTGGATAGCGGTGAAATGCCAATCGAACTCGGAGATAGCTGGTTCTCCTCGAAATGCATTTAGGTGCAGCGTCGTCGTTGGGTCTGTTGCTGGTAGAGCACTGAATGGGCTAGGGGCGATCACCTCGTTACCAAACCCAACCAAACTCCGAATGGCAGCAGATCATCCGGCGGCAGTGAGACTGTGGGGGCTAAGCTCCATGGTCGAAAGGGAAACAGCCCAGACCACCGGCTAAGGTCCCTAATCACGCGCTAAGTGGGAAAGGAGGTCACGGTGTCCAGACAACCAGGATGTTGGCTTAGAAGCAGCCACCATTTAAAGAGTGCGTAATAGCTCACTGGTCGAATGTCGTGGCGCCGACAATGATCGGGGCTCAAGCGCGTAACCGAAGCCGTGGATGGCCCCTTAGGGGGTCGTGGTAGAGGAGCGTTCCGCGGGCGGAGAAGCATGACCGTGAGGACATGTGGAGCGCGTGGAAGTGCGAATGCCGGCACAAGTAGCGAGAAACGCGTGAGAAACGTGTTCGCCGTAAGTCTAAGGTTTCCTGGGCAACGCTACTCGTCCCAGGGTCAGTCGGACCTAAGCCGAGGCCGAAAGGCGTAGGCGATGGACAGCTGGTCAACATTCCAGCACCACCGACCGTTCGTTATCAGCAATGGGGTGACGGGGAAGGATGGGCCTTACGGGGCGCCGGTTGTCCCCGACGCAAACAGGTAGGGGGTCAGGTAGGCAAATCCGCCTGGCGTAACCCCGAGAGAATGCCAAGGTACCTAGTGCCGATGGGGCCGATTCCATGCCTCCAAGAAAAACCTCTAGCGAGAACGGCGGTGCCCGTACCGCAAACCGACACAGGTAGACGGGAAGAGGATTCCAAGGCGATCGAGAGAAGCGTGGCTAAGGAACTCGGCAAAATGTCCCCGTAACTTCGGGAGAAGGGGAGCCCTTGTCGGTGACCCGGTTCGCCCGGTGAGCTGGTGAGGGCCGCAGAGAAAAGGCCCAACCGACTGTTTACTAAAAACACAGGTCTCTGCCAAAGCGAAAGCTGACGTATAGGGGCTGACGCCTGCCCGGTGCCGGAAGGTTAAGAGGAGGGGTGCAAGCCCTGAATTGAAGCCCCGGTAAACGGCGGCCGTAACTATAACGGTCCTAAGGTGGAATCGCTGCCTTAGCAAAATCTGGCTGTATGCTGGAACATCCGAGAATCCCTCACTACTGTGTCTGAAGAGTTGATACGGTGACAATGTGAAGGGTGCGGACAATCAGCAGGAAAGGCTGATCGCACTGGCGATCAGAATCCTCAGAGGCCATACGCCAGACGCCTGAGCTTTCAGGCGAAGAGATGGTCCCATCTGCATGGCGACATGCAGGGAGGCGGTTCGCATACGCCTCCGCTCGGCTGATGCCGGGTAAGAGTTGAGCGAAATTCCTTGTCGGGTAAGTTCCGACCCGCACGAATGGCGTAACGAGTTGGGCGCTGTCTCGGCCACGTACTCGGCGAAACTGAAGTACCTGTGAAGATGCAGGTTACCCGCGGCAGGACGGAAAGACCCCGTGGAGCTTTACTACAACTTGCCACTGAATTGGGGTCCAGCATGTAGAGGATAGCTGGGAGACTGTGAAGCGTGGCCGCCAGGTTGCGTGGAGTCAACGGTGGAATACCAGCCTTGCTGGATTTTAGTTCTAACTGACACCGTGATCCGGTGTTGGGACCGTGGCAGGCGGGTAGTTTGACTGGGGCGGTCGCCTCCTAAACGGTAACGGAGGCGCCCAAAGGTTCCCTCGGCCTGGATGGAAATCAGGCTTATAGAGTGCAATGGCATAAGGGAGCTTGACTGTGAGGCCAACAAGCCGAACAGGGACGAAAGTCGGGCATAGTGATCCGACGGCTCTGTATGGAAAGGCCGTCGCTCAACGGATAAAAGCTACCCCGGGGATAACAGGCTTATCTTGCCCAAGAGTTCACATCGACGGCAAGGTTTGGCACCTCGATGTCGGCTCGTCGCATCCTGGGGCTGGAGTAGGTCCCAAGGGTTGGGCTGTTCGCCCATTAAAGCGGTACGCGAGCTGGGTTTAGAACGTCGTGAGACAGTTCGGTCCCTATCCGCCGTGGGCGCAGGAGATTTGAGGGGAGCTGACCTTAGTACGAGAGGACCGGGTCGGACGGACCGCTAGTGTACCGGTTGTTCCGCCAGGAGCACCGCCGGGTAGCCATGTCCGGATGGGATAAGCGCTGAAAGCATCTAAGTGCGAAGCCCACCCCAAGATGAGATCTCCCACCGGGTCAACCGGGTAAGACCCCAGCGAGACCAGCTGGTTGATAGGCCGCAGGTGTACGAGCGGCAACGCTTTGAGCTGAGCGGTACTAATCGGTCGAGGGCTTGACCTCTCCTACACTTACTTTTCAGCGACGACAGAGCAAGGCCTCATGAGAACGCAACGCGCGCCGAGGCAGACTCGAGAAGCAACACCACGCAGACACCGACTTCGAAGAAGAAGACGAAGTACTCGGTGACCAAAGCGGCGGGGAAATACCTGTTCCCATCCCGAACACAGCAGTCAAGCCCGCCAGCGCCGATGGTACTGCCCTGGCAACGGGGTGGGAGAGTAGGTCATCGCCGGGTACTTCTTTTTGTTTGCGCCGCTCGGCGCGGACGCGGCGCGCAGCGCGCCGTGGCGCGGCACCCCCGAGATCCCGAGTCACGACAGAACACGCCGTGGTGCGGCTCGGCACGCCGCGGCGCCGCCCGGCTGACGGACCTCCGGGCGCCGGAACCGGCCGGCCTTCGCGCGCCTGCCGGCGCGGCCGGCCTTCGCGCTCCCGCGGGCCCGACCGCGCACTCCAAGAGCCACCGGTTCGCGGCGAGGACCGCGCCAAACGTCGCTCCGAGCGACCGTCCGCGCACCCTCTGACAGCCCTTCTTCGCGCCCGCGGCGCCGAGTTCAGCCCCAATTCGGGCTGAATTTGACGCGCTGCCCCAACCGCTGGTAGGATGCGCCGTCTTGTCTCCCGGAGACAGCCGCTTTGCGCTGCCCCTCGGGGCGGTGCCACCACGTTCCCAGACGGAGTTCTGTGCCCACCATCCAGCAGTTGGTCCGCAAGGGCCGCAAGCGCATCGTCAAGAAGACGAAGGCCCCGGCGCTCAAGGGCTCGCCCCAGCGCCGCGGTGTCTGCGTGCGCGTCTACACCACCACCCCCAAGAAGCCGAACTCGGCGCTGCGCAAGGTCGCCCGCATCCGGCTGACCAGCAAGGTGGAGGTCACCGCCTACATCCCGGGCATCGGGCACAACCTCCAGGAGCACTCGGTGGTGCTGGTCCGCGGCGGCCGCGTCAAGGACCTGCCGGGTGTCCGCTATCACGTGATCCGCGGCACCCTCGACACCGCCGGGACCAGGAACCGCCGTCAGGGGCGCAGCAAATACGGCGCCAAACGCGAGAAGGCGGCGCGATGACGCGTCGCCCCCCCATTCCCGGGCTGGCCCCAGCCTGATCCGACCGCCCCGGTCCGGACCCCGCTCCGGAGCCGAGGCCCACTCCTCTTAAAGAAAGGACCACAGACCGAGCCATGCCGCGCCGTCAGCGAATCACCAAGCGGACGATCCTCCCCGACCCGATCTACGGGAACGTGGGGCTCGCCAAGTTCATCAACTGCCTGATGCTCAACGGCAAGAAGAGCCTGGCGGAGGGGATCGTCTACGACGCCTTCGAGAAGATCCGTCACTCCTCGCGACGGGAGCCTCTCGACGTCTTCGACGCTGCCCTGCGCAACGTGACCCCGGTGCTCGAGGTCAAGCCCAAGCGCGTCGGCGGGGCGACCTACCAGGTTCCGGTCGAGATCCGCCATGACCGGCGCGCCGCACTCGCGCGGCGGTGGATCATCCGCTACGCGCGCGGCCGCGGCGGTCGCAGCATGGCCGACCGGCTCGCCGGCGAGCTCATGGATGCCGCCAACGGTGTCGGTGCCTCCGTCAAGCGCAAGGAGGACACCCACAAGATGGCGGAGTCGAACAAGGCGTTCTCCCATTTCCGCTATTAGGACCAGTCGAGACAGTCTCATGCCTGCCGCCACCGCCCCCCCAACCCGCGCAATCCCGCTGGAGAAGACCCGGAACATCGGGATCATGGCCCACATCGACGCGGGCAAGACCACGGTGACCGAGCGCGTGCTCTTCTACACCGGGCGCATCCACAAGATGGGCGAGGTCCACGAAGGTGCGGCCACCATGGACTGGATGGTCCAGGAGCAGGAGCGGGGCATCACCATCACCTCGGCGGCGACGGCGGCGGAATGGCGCGGTCACCGAATCAATATTATCGACACGCCCGGGCATGTGGACTTCACGGTCGAGGTGGAGCGCAGCCTGCGGGTCCTCGACGGGGCGGTCGCGGTGTTCGACGCCGTGGCCGGGGTGCAGCCGCAGTCGGAGACGGTCTGGCGCCAGGCCGACCGCTACGACGTTCCCCGCATCTGCTTCATCAACAAGATGGACCGCGTCGGCGCCAACTTCTTCGCCTCGATCAACTCCATCCGCGACCGGCTGGGTGCCAACCCGGTGCCGGTGCAGCTCCCCATCGGTGCCGAGTCGGACTTCAGGGGCGTGGTCGACCTGATCAACGAGATCGCCATCGTCTACACCGACGACCTCGGGACCGCGCTGGAACGCGCCGGGGTTCCCGCCGGCATGGAGCAGCTCGTCGCCGAGCATCGCAAGCACCTGCTGGAAGCGATCGCCGAGCATGACGACGAGCTGATGACGAAGTACCTCGAGGGCGAGGAGCTCAGCCACGACGAGATCGTGCGCGGATTGCGCGCCGGCACGGTGAGCACTCACATCGTTCCGGTGCTCTGCGGCAGCGCCCTGAAGAACAAGGGCGTGCAGCCGATGCTCGACGCGGTGGTCGACTTCCTGCCCTCGCCGCTCGACAAGCCGGCGATCGAGGGGCACCGTCCCGGCGGCGATCTCGCCGCGCGCCAGGTGAGCGACGACGAGCCCTTCTCGGCGCTTGCCTTCAAGATCATGACCGATCCCTTCGTCGGCAAGCTGACCTTCTTCCGCGTCTACAGCGGGGTGCTCAAGAGCGGCAGCTACGTCTACAACGCGACGCGGGGCGAGCGCGAACGGGTGGGCCGTATCCTCCAGATGCATGCCAACCACCGCGAGGAGATCGAGGAGGTGCGCACCGGCGACATCGCGGCCGCCATCGGGCTGCGCAAGACGATGACCGGAGACACCCTGTGCGATGAGCGGGCTCCCATCGTCCTCGAGTCGATCTCCTTCCCGGAGCCGGTGATCAGCGTCGCCATCGAACCCAAGACCAAGGCCGACCAGGACAAGATGGGCGCGGCGCTCCAGAAGTTGTCGGAGGAGGACCCGACCTTCCGGGTGCGCACCGACGAGGAGACCGCCCAGACGGTCATCTCCGGAATGGGCGAGCTGCACCTCGAGATCATCGTCGACCGCATGCTTCGCGAGTTCAAGGTCGACGCCAACGTGGGCCGGCCACAGGTCGCCTACCGCGAGACCATCAGTGCCCGGGCCCACGGCACCGGACGCTTCGTGCGGCAGACCGGCGGCCGCGGTCAGTATGGGCACGTCGAGCTGGAGGTGGAGCCCAATCCCGGAAAGGGCTTCGAGTTCGAGAGCCGGATCGTCGGCGGCGTCATCCCCCGCGAGTACATCCCCGCCACCGAGCGCGGCATCCGCGGTGCGCTCGACAACGGCGTACTGGCCGGCTTCCCGGTCGTCGACGTCAAGGCTACCCTCGTCGACGGCTCCTTTCACGAGGTCGACTCCTCCGAGCAGGCATTCCAGATCGCCGGATCGATCGGCTTCAAGGACGGCGTGCGCAAGGCCAAGCCGCAGCTGCTGGAGCCGATCATGAAGGTCGACGTGGTGATGCCCGAGGAGTTCATGGGCGATGTCATCGGCGACCTCAACGGCCGCCGCGGCCACATCCTCGGCATGGAGGGCCGGGCGACGATGCAGATCGTCCACGCCCAGGTCCCCCTTGCCACCATGTTCGGCTATGCCACCGACCTGCGCAGCATGACGCAGGGGCGGGCCACCTATTCCATGGAATTCGATCACTACCAGGCACTGCCACAATCCCTCGCCGAGGAGATCGTGGCCAAGACCAAGGGCTAAGCAGGACCAACGAGAGCGTTAGAGGCAGGAGATGGCGAAGAAGAAGTACGACAGCAGCAAGCCACATGTGAACGTGGGAACCATCGGTCACATCGACCACGGCAAGACCACGCTCACCGCGGCGATCACCAGGGTTCTCGCCGAGAAGGGCACCGCGGAGTTTCGCTCCTTCGACTCCATCGACAACGCTCCCGAGGAGAAGGCCCGCGGCATCACCATCGCAACCGCTCACGTCGAGTACGAGACCGACAAGCGTCACTACGCGCACGTCGACTGTCCCGGCCACGCCGACTACATCAAGAACATGATCACCGGCGCCGCCCAGATGGACGGGGCCATCCTGGTGGTGGCCGCGACCGACGGACCGATGCCCCAGACCCGCGAGCACATCCTTCTCGCCAGCCAGGTGGGGGTGAAGTACATCGTCGTCGCCCTCAACAAGGTCGACGCGGTCGATGACGAGGAGCTGCTGGAGCTGGTCGAGCTCGAGGTCCGCGAACTGCTCAGCAAGTACAACTTCCCCGGCGACGACACCCCGGTGGTCCGGGTCAGCGCCCTCAAGGCCCTGGAGGGCGACAAGTCGGCGGAGGACGCGGTCCTCAAGCTGATGGACGCGGTCGACACCTACATCCCGCTGCCCGAGCGTCCCATCGACCAGCCCTTCATGATGCCCATCGAGGACGTGTTCTCGATCGAAGGTCGCGGCACGGTGGTCACCGGCCGGATCGAGCGAGGCCTGATCAAGGTCAACGAGCAGGTGGAGATCGTCGGCATCAAGGAGACGACCAAGACCGTCGTCACCGGGGTGGAGATGTTCCACAAGCTGCTCGACGCCGGCGAGGCGGGGATGAACGTCGGCTGCCTGATCCGCGGTGTCAAGCGCGACGAGGTCGAGCGGGGGCAGGTTCTCGCCAAGCCGGGAACCATCACTCCTCACACCAACTTCAAGGCGCAGGTATACGTGCTCAGCAAGGAGGAGGGCGGCCGGCACACGCCGTTCTTCAACGGCTACCGCCCGCAGTTCTACATCCGCACCACCGACGTCACCGGCTCCATCAAGCTGCCCGATGGCACCGAGATGGTGATGCCCGGTGACAACATCGAGATGGAGATCGAGCTGATCACCCCGATCGCGGTGGAGAACGGGATGCGTTTCGCTATCCGAGAGGGCGGCCGCACCGTCGGCGCCGGCTCGGTCACCCAGATCAGCAAATAGTCACGAGGTAGGAAGCCCGGCACCGCGATGGCCCAGAAGATCCGGATCAGGCTCAAGGCCTACGACCACAAGGTGCTCGACCAGGCCGCGTCGAGAATCGTCGACACGGCTGTGCGCACGGGCACGCGCGTGGCCGGGCCGGTGCCCCTGCCCACCAGCATCAGCAAGTACACCGTCATCCGCTCGCCGTTCATCGACAAGGACTCACGAGAGCAGTTCGAGATGCGCACTCACAAGCGCATCGTCGACATCCTCGATCCCAATCCCAAGGTGGTCGATGCGCTGATGCGCCTCAACCTACCCAGCGGGGTGAACATCGAGATCAAGCTATGACCCGTGGCCTGCTGGCCCGCAAGCTGGGCATGACGCAGCTCTTCACCGAGCGCGGCACGGTGGTGCCGGTCACCGTCCTCGAGGCGGGGCCGTGCCGGGTGGTGCAGCGCAAGACGGCGCCGATCGATGGCTACGAGGCCATCCAGATCGGCTTCGGTGAGCGCCGGCGGCGGCATGCCAACAAGCCGACCACCGGACACTTCAAGCGGGCCGGGCTGCAGCCGATGCGCCGGCTGGCCGAGCTGCGTGATCCCGGCGAGGCGGAGCTCGGAGCCACCCTCAACGCCGATCTCTTCCAACCCGGCGACCGTGTCGACGTCACCGGGATGAGCAAGGGCAAGGGCTTCTCCGGTCAGCACAAGCGCCATCATTTCGGTCGCGGCCCGGTCACTCACGGTTCCCACAACATCAAGCAGCCGGGATCGATCGGCTCGGTCGACGCTGCCCGCACCATGCGGGGCCTGAAGATGGCCGGCCAGCTGGGCGCGGCCCGCGCCACCATCCGCGGGCTCGAGGTGGTGCGGGTCGACACCGAGCGCAACCTGCTGCTGGTCAAGGGATCGGTTCCGGGTGCGCGCAACGGCATGGTGCTGGTGCGCGACAGCGACCACGAGGCGACCCTGTCATGAGCACCGCCACCGTCGTCGACCAGACCGGCGCCACCACTGGGACCTTCGAGCTCCCCGGCGAGCTGTTCGAGGGCCGCGTCCACCAGGCAGCGATGCACCAGGCGCTGCAGCGCCAGCTCGCCAACGGCCGTCAGGGTACGCACGACACCCGGACCCGCGCCGAGGTCCGCGGTGGGGGCCGCAAGCCCTACCGGCAGAAGGGCACCGGCCGGGCCCGCCAGGGCAGCATCCGCGCGCCGCAGTTCGTCGGTGGCGGCATCGTCTTCGGACCGCGTCCCCACTCCTACCGCCAGGACATGCCGCGCAAGCAGCGGCGGCTCGCCCTGCGCAGCGCCCTCGCCGCCAAGGCCCAGGCCGGCCACATCACCGTGCTCGAGAGCTTCGCCCTCGAGGTGCCGCGCACCCGCGCGGTGGTGGACCTGCTCGGCGCCATCGGGGCGGGGGGGCGGGTCCTGATCGTGCTCGGCTCGCACAACCAGGCGCTCGAGAGGAGCGCTCGCAACGTCCCCGAGGTCAAGCTGGTGATGGCCAGCAACCTGTCGGTGCGCGACCTGCTGGTGGCGGAGACGATTCTCGCCACCCGCGAGGCGCTGGAGCACGTCAGCGAGGTGCTGTCATGACCCAGCGGTCGGCCGACCAGGTGCTCGAGCGTCCGGTGGTCAGCGAGAAGTCGTACGCCTCGATGGCGGTGGGACGCTACGTGTTCCGCTGCCACCCCTACGCCAGCAAGGTGGAGATCAAGCAGGCGGTGGAGGAGGCGTTCGCCTCCCAGAAGATCACGGTGGTCGCCGTCAACACCATCCGGGTTCGCGGCAAGCAGCGGCTGCGCTCGCGCGGTCGCACCCGCATCGTGGGCCGCAGCCCCGGCTGGAAGAAGGCCATCGTCACCCTCGCCCCCGGACAGCGGATCGAGGGGCTCTTCGAGGGCATATAGCGATGCCGATCAAGAAGTACAAGCCGACCAGCCCCGGGCGCCGCTTCATGTCGGTGTCGTCGTTCGCCGATGTGACCCGCGCCGAACCCGAGAAGTCTCTGGTCGAGCACCTGCAGAAGTTCAGTGGGCGCAACGTCAACGGCCGGATCACGGTGCGGCACCGCGGCGGCGGTCACAAGAAGCTGTACCGGCGCATCGATTTCCGGCGCGACAAGGTGGATGTGCCGGGCCGGGTGGCGACGATCGAGTACGACCCCAACCGCAGCGCCCGCATCGCGCTCATCCACTACCGCGACGGCGAAAAGCGCTACATCCTGGCCCCGGTGGGGTTGGCGGTCGGCGACACCGTCCAGGCCGGTGCGCGGGCGGAGATCCGCCCCGGCAACGCCCTACCCATCGCCAGCATCCCGCTGGGCACCACCATCCACAACATCGAGCTGCACCTCGGCCGGGGTGGCCAGATGGTGCGCAGTGCCGGCGCCGGTGCTCAGCTCCTCGCCCGGGAGGGGCAGCTGGCGACGATCCGCATGCCCAGCGGGGAGGTGCGCCGGGTCGACGTGCGTTGCGTGGCCACCATCGGCCAGGTGGGCAACGTCGACCATGAGAATCAGAACTGGGGCAAGGCCGGCAAGATGCGCTGGCGTGGCTACCGTCCCTCGGTCCGGGGGATGAGCATGAACCCGTTCGACCATCCCCACGGCGGGGGTGAGGGACGCAGCGGTGCCGGCGGCAATCCCCAGACACCCTGGGGCAAGCCCGCCCTCGGACACCGCACCCGTCACAACAAGGAGACCGACCGCATGATCGTGCGGCGGCGCAAGAAGTAGGTTGTCATGAGCCGCTCGACCAAGAAGGGACCGTTCTGCGACGAGCACCTGCTCAAGAAGGTGCAGGTTCTCAATGCCACCCGGGAGAAGAAGGTCATCAAGACCTGGTCGCGTCGCAGCGACATCTTTCCCGACATGGTCGGCCACACCATCGCTGTCCATGACGGCCGCAAGCACGTGCCCGTGTTCATCACCGAGACCATGGTGGGACACAAGCTCGGTGAGTTCGCCGCCACCCGCAGGTATCGCTCGCACGGTCATCACACCGAACGCAGCGCCGCCCTGAAGTAGGTTGTAGAGAAGCAGAGATGGAAGTCGTCGCCACCGCCAAGTGGGTCCGCACCACCGCCCGTAAGGCGCGCTTGGTCGCGGGCACGGTGGAAGGCCTGCCGGTCAGCGATGCGCTGACGCTGCTCCGCTTCACCCCCCGCGCCGCCGCCACCGACGTGGCCAAGGTGATCAAGTCGGCGGCGGCCAATGCCGAGCACAACTACAATCTCGATGCCTCGACCCTACGGGTGGCGCGGATCGAGATCGAGGCGGCGGGGATCATCAAGCGCTTCCGGCCGCGTGCCCAGGGTCGTGCCTTCAGCGTCTTCAAGCGCACCACCCATCTGCGTGCCTTCGTGGTCGACGACGTCGTCGCCAGCAGCCGGCGGGTACGGCGCGCGGCGCCGGCTGCGACGGCGCCGCCCGAGGCGCCGGCCGCTCCCACCAGGGCACCACGCCGGCGCGCGGCCGCCGCGCCCACCCCGGCGGCGCCGCGGCCACGGCGAACCCGGACCAAACCAGCCCCGGAGCCGGCAGCCGAACCGCAGGAATCCACCGAGACGGAGGCCGAGTAATGGGTCAGAAGGTTCATCCCATCGGGTTCCGCCTCGGCGTGTACCGCAACTGGGATGCCCGCTGGTATGCCGACAAGGACTACACCAAGCTCCTCCACGAGGACCTGGCGATGCGCCGGCTGATCGGCAGCCGGCTGCGGAACGCGGGACTGGCGCGGATCGAGACCGAGCGCAGTGCCAACCAGCTGACGATCATCATCCAGACCGCCAAGCCGGGCATCGTCATCGGCAAGCAGGGGGCGTCGGTCGACGCGCTGCGCGACGAGTTGGAGCGCATCAGCGGCAAGAAGGTCCGCGTCACCATCCACGAGATCAAGACGCCCGAGCTCGATGCCAAGCTGGTGGCGGAGAACGTCGCCTCCCAGCTGGAGAAGCGCATCGCCTTCCGGCGTGCCATGAAGCAGGCGATCATGCGCACGATGCGCGCCGGCGCCAAGGGCGTGAAGGTCCAGGTGTCGGGTCGTCTGGGTGGCTCGGAGATGTCGCGTCGCGAGTGGGATCGCGACGGCCGGGTGCCGCTGCACACGCTGCGCGCCAACATCGACTACGGGACCACCGAGGCGCGCACCACCTTCGGACGCATCGGCGTCCAGGTGTGGCTCTACAAGGGTGACTTCGTCACCGCCACCGGCGAGCCGATTCTTCCCGGAGGAGCGGTGCAGGCTCCCCAGCCGGAGGAGGCGCCCGCCGAGGCCGCCGAGCCGGTGGCGGCCGTCGCAGCGGCGCCCGAGGCGGAGGCCGAGGCGGCCGCGGAGCCGGCGGAGGTCGAGGCTCCGGTCGCGACCGCAGACGCGCCAGTGGAGGTGCCGGAGGAGGAGGCGGCGGCGGCTGCGGCCGTCGAGCCGGGCGAGACCGAGGAGGAGCCCGAGCCGGAGGAGGACATCGACACCGACGAGGATCTGGTCGGCGCGCTCGACCTGCCCGACACCGAACCCGCGGGCACCACCAAGCTCGGATCGACCAAGCGCAAGCCACCGGCGGGGCGCAAGCCCGCCCCGGGCCGGGCCAAGAAGGTCCCCGAGCCCGAGGCCGAGCTTCCCGAAGAGGAGGAGTGACGCCGTGCTGATGCCGAAGCGGACCAAGTTCCGCAAGTTGCAGCGAGGACGCCGCCGTGGTGCGGCGCAGCGCGGCAGTACGCTGGCCTTCGGCAACTACGGCCTGCAGGCGCTCGACGTCTGCTGGATGACCAACCGGCAGATCGAGGCGGCCCGTCGCGCGATGACCCGCCACGTCCGACGCGGTGGCCAGATCTGGATCCGTGTCTTCCCCGATCACAGCTACACCAAGAAACCGGCCGAGACCCGCATGGGTAGCGGCAAGGGCTCGCCCGAGGGCTGGGTCGCCGTGGTCAAACCGGGAAAGGTGCTCTTCGAGATGGCCGGAGTCACCCACGAGGTGGCCAAGGAGGCGATGCGCCTCGCCGCCCACAAGCTGCCCATCCGCACCCGCTTCCTGGTTCGCGAGGAGCCGGGGGCGCAGCTGGAGGAGGAGCAGGCGTGAGCAAGCGGGTGGAACGCACCGACTCGCTGCGAGCAATGACGCCGGAGCAGCTGCTCGAGCATCTCGGCCAGCAGCGTCGCAGGCTCTTCGAGGTCCGCTTCCAGCAGGCCACCGGCCAGGTCGAGAACCACCGCCAGGTCCGCGAGCTGCGACGCGAGATCGCCCGCACCATGAGCGTGCAGCTCGAGGCGCAGGGAGCGTCCGCGTCGGACCAGGAGCAGTGACCTCGATGGCAGAACAGACGCCGACGGCGACCGCCTCGCCAACCCGGACCCGCCGCAAGGTCCGTGAGGGCATGGTGGTCAGCGACAAGATGGAGAAGACGGTGGTGGTGGTGGTCAAGGACCTCAAGGCGCATCCCCTCTATAAGAAGGTGATGCGGCGCACCGCCCGCTTCAAGGCCCACGACGCGGACAACACCTGTGGCGTGGGCGACCGGGTGCGGATCATGGAGACGCGCCCGCTGTCCAAGGACAAGCGCTGGCGGGTGGTCGAGATCCTCGAGAAGGCAAAGTAAGCGGAGCTGTCGTGATCCAGCAGGAGACGATCCTCAAGGTGGCGGACAACAGCGGTGCCCGCGAGCTGCTCTGCATCCGCGTGCTCGGCGGCAGCTATCGCAAGTACGCCTCGGTGGGTGACGTCATCATCGGGACCGTCAAGGTGGCCCAGCCCAACGCCCAGGTCAAGAAGGGCGACGTGGTTCGCGCGGTGGTGGTGCGGGTCAACAAGGAGTTCGACCGGCCGGACGGGAGCAACATCCGCTTCGACGAGAACGCGGCGGTGCTGATCACTCCCCAGGGTACGCCCCGCGGGACCCGGATCTTCGGCCCGGTGGCGCGCGAGCTGCGTGAACGGAACTTCATGAAGATCGTCAGCCTCGCTCCGGAGGTTCTCTAGTGCACCGCCGCAAGCGCCGTACTCCCGAGCAGAAGCTGCGCGCCGCCCTACGCCACGAGGGCTGGACGCGCGGCCGCCTCCGTCCCCTCGACATCCGCTCCGGTGACACCGTGGTGGTGATCGCTGGCAAGGATCGCGGCAAGCGTGGGACCGTGGCCCGCACCCTGGCGGGTCAGCAGCGGGTGGTGGTGCGCGGCGTCAACGTGCTCAAGCGGCACACCAAGGCCGGCGTCCGGGGCAACGTGCAGGGCGGCATCGTCGACTTCGACGCGCCGGTCGCCTACAGCAACGTGATGCTGGTCTGCAATCGCTGCGACCAGCCGACCCGGATCGGGCACATCGTCCTCGAGGATGGGACCCGGGCGATCGCCTGCAAGAAGTGCGGCGAACGCTATGAGAGGAGCACCGACTGATGGCTGTCGCCACCGCGGGATCGGAGCGCCCCCGCCTGCAGCAGCGCTACCTCGACGAGATCGTGCCCGCCCTCGTCAAGGAGTTCCGCTACCAGAACGCCATGCGGGTGCCCAAGCTGGAGAAGATCATCGTCAACATCGGGCTGGGCGAGGCCATCCAGAATGGCCGCGCCATCGACGCCGCTTCGGCCGACGTGCGGACCATCACCGGCCAGCAGCCGATCGTCATCCGAGCGCGCAAGTCGGTGGCCGCCTTCAAGCTGCGCACCGGCATGCCCATCGGGGTCAAGGTCACTCTGCGTGGCCGTCGCATGTACGAGTTCTTCGACAAGCTGGTGAACATCGTCCTCCCGCGAATCCGCGATTTCCGAGGGGTGGACACCAAGTCGTTCGACGGGCACGGCAACTACACCCTCGGGCTGCGCGAGCAGCTGGTGTTCCCCGAGATCGACTACGACAAGATCGACAAGCTGCGCGGCCTCGAGGTGTGCCTGGTGACAACCGCCAGCAGCGACGACGAGGCCCGAGCCCTCCTCACGCATTTCGGCATGCCCTTCCGGCGCCCGGGACAGCAGGGGTAAACCATTGGCCAAGAAGTCTCTCATCGCCAAGTCCGTCCGCCCGCCGCGGTTCAGCTCCCAGGAGCATCACCGCTGCGGGAACTGCGGGCGCCCGCGAGCCTACATGCGCAAGTTCGGGCTGTGCCGAATCTGCTTCCGCCAGTACGCCAGTCTGGGGCAGATCCCCGGCGTCAAGAAGTCGAGCTGGTAGATGAACAGCGACACCATCGCCGACATGCTGACCCGGATCCGCAACGCCAACACGGCCAATCACCGCACCGCGGCGATGCCGGCCAGCAAGATGAAGATCGAGATCGCCCGGGTGCTCAAGGACGAGGGCTTCATCGAGGACTTCGCGGTCAGCGAACCGGACGTTCACACCGTGCTGACCGTGACCCTCAAGCCGCGCGGCAATCGCGGGCGCCCGCTCAGCGGCCTGCGACGGATCAGCCGCCCGGGTCTGCGCGTCTACGCTCGCAAGACCGACATCCCCCGGGTGCTCGGCGGACTGGGCATCAGCATCATCTCCACCTCTCACGGGCTCATGACCGGGCAGCAGGCGCAGCGCGCCGGCCTCGGTGGTGAGGTCGTGGCCTACGTCTGGTAGCCATGTCCCGCATCGGCAAGCTTCCCATCCCGCTTCCCTCCGGCATCGAGGTGACCGTGACCGGCAGTCACATCACCGTCCAGGGGAGCCGCGGCACCCTCGAGCGCTTACTCCCGACGGCGATGACGGTGGCTGTCGATGACGGCACCATCACCGTCTCGCGGCCCTCCGACACCACCGTCCACCGTGCCATGCACGGTCTCACCCGCAGCCTGATCGCCAACATGGTCGAGGGCGCCAGTCGGGGCTTCAGCCGGCAGCTCGACCTGGTGGGGGTGGGATACCGCGCCAGCAAGCAGGGCGCCGACCTGGTGCTCAACCTCGGCTACTCGCATCCCATCCGCTACACGCCGCCCGAGGGCATCACCATCGAGGTGCCGCAGCCGACCCAGATCGTGGTGAGCGGCGCCGACAAGGAGACGGTGGGACAGGTTGCCGCCAAGGTGCGGTCGTTCCGCAAGCCGGAACCGTACAAGGGCAAGGGAATCCTCTTTCACGGCGAACGGTTGCGCCGCAAGGCTGGCAAGTCGGGCAAGGCAGGGAAGGGCAAGTAGGCATGTTCACCCGTCACGACCGCCGCGCCGCTCGCGACCGCCGTCACCGGCGTGTCCGCAAGCACGTCGCCGGCAGCCAGCTGCACCCGCGGCTCTCCGTCTTCCGCAGCCTCCACCACATCAGTGCCCAGGTGATCGATGACAGTCGAGGGCACACCATCGCGGCCGCGTCGACGCAGGAGCCCGACGTGCGCAAACAGGTGAAGGGCACCGCCGCCGGCGTCACCGCGGCCGCCGCGGTCGGGCGCACGGTGGCGGAGCGCGCCCGCGCCGCCGGTGTCAGCGCGGTGGTCTTCGATCGCGGGGGCTATCTGTACCATGGCCGCGTCAAGGCCCTCGCCGACGCCGCGCGCGAGGCGGGGCTGGAGTTTTAGAGATGTCGATGCGCATGGATCGTCGCGATGATCGCGGCGCCTCCGACCTCCAGGAGAAGATCGTCTCCCTCAACCGCGTGGCCAAGGTGGTCAAGGGCGGTCGGCGCTTCTCGTTCAGCGCCCTGGTGGTCGTCGGCGACGGCCAGGGCCGGGTCGGTGCCGGCCTGGGGAAGGCGGGCGAGGTGCCCGACGCCATCCGCAAGGGGGTGGAGGACGCCAAGAAGCACATGATCACCGTGCCGCTGGTGGGGACCACCATTCCCCACGAGCTGCGCTACAAGCTGGGCGCCGCCAAGGTGCTGCTCAAGCCGGCGGTGCCCGGCACCGGCGTCATCTCCGGCGGAGCGATGCGCGCGGTGGTCGAGGCCGCCGGCATCCACGACATCCTCACCAAGTCGCTGGGCACCAACAACCCGATCAACGTGGTGCGGGCAACCGTCTCGGCGCTCGCCAGCCTGCGCTCTCTGCAGGACGTCGCCGGGCTGCGCGGCAAGCGGCCGGAGGACATGGTCGGACGGCGCCGCGCCGAGCAGATGATGGGCACCGGTGCCGCATCGCCGACCGCGGAGCCGGTACCCGCATGAGCGCGGCCACCGCCCGGCGCGCGGCAGCGACCGGGGCGCACACGCTCAGAGTCACCTACCGCAAGAGCGCCATCGGCTACGAGCGCGACCAGAAGGCGACCATCACCGCGCTGGGGTTGCGGCGCCTGCACCAGACGGTCGAGCACACCGACACGCCGGCGCTTCGCGGCATGGTCTTCAAGGTGCGCCACCTGGTCAGTGTCAACGGCATCCCCGCCGACTCCGCCGCCGGTGTCGCGCTGCTGGCGTCGCGTCCGCCCAGCGCCGGCGCCGCCGCCACCCAGGAGTCCTGAGCCGATGCACCTGCACGAGCTGCAGCCGCCGCCCGGCAGCCGGCGCCCGCGCAAGCGGGTCGGTCGCGGCATCGCCGCGGGGCAGGGCAAGACCTCCGGCCGCGGCCAGAAGGGCCAGTTCTCCCGCAGCAGCCCGGGGCTTCCCCGCGGTTTCGAGGGCGGGCAGATGCCGCTGTCGCAGCGGCTGCCCAAGCTGCGCGGCTTCCACAACCGCTTCCGCAAGCGGGTCTCGGTGGTCAACGTCGGCAAGCTCAACCGTTTTCCCGCCGGCAGCGTCGTCGATGCCGACGCCCTGGTCGCCGCCGGGATCGCCCAGCGCGCCCGCGACGGGGTCAAGGTGCTCGGCGCGGGCCGCATCCGGGTGGCGCTGACGCTGCGGGTCGACCGCATCTCGGCGGCGGCCCGCAAGGCGGTGGAGTCGGCGGGCGGCACCGTCGAGGTCCGCCTCCCCGCCGCGGCCGCCGAGGTGCCCACCTCCGCGCTGGCGACGGGCGCACCAACGCGCGGGCCCAGGCGGCCTGGCGCCGCCCAGGTCGAGGCCGGCGAGGACGAATTCCCTGACGCCGAGGAGAAGGAACCCGCCGCCGCTGAGGAGCCTGCGGCCGCCGCGCCGCGCCGGCGCGGACGGGTCGCCGCCACCGCGGTCGAATCCGCCGAGGAGGCATCGCCTGGCGCCGAGGCATCCTCTGGCGCCGAGCAACCCTCGGCCGCCCCGCGGCGGAGGCGCAAGAAGTCCGCCGCCGATGTCGAGTCGAACGCCGAGGCGGAATCCCGCGCCGAGGAGCGATCCCCCGGCGCCGACGGCGACTCCGACATCGACGTCGAACCCGAGGCATAACCGGTGAACCTGCTCGAAGCGCTCTCCCAGGCGATGCGCATCGGTGAGCTGCGTCGCAAGCTGCTCTTCACCGTCGGGCTGCTGCTGGTCTTCCGGGTGCTGGCGAGCATCTCGGTCCCCGGCGCCGATCCTGCCGCCCTGGAGCGCCTGTTCAGCAACAACTCGCTGCTGGGACTGCTCAACCTCTTCAGCGGCGGCGGCCTTTCCAACTTCTCGATCGTCGCCATGGGGATGAACCCCTACATCAACGCCACCATCATCATGCAGCTGATGACGGTGGTCTCCTCCCGGCTCAAGGAGCTGAGCAAGGAGGGTGAGCAGGGCCGCAAGAAGATCACCCGCTACTCGCGCTGGCTGACGGTGGCGCTGGGGGCCTTGCAGGCGTACGGCCTGACCGTGCTCTTCAGCAGCTCACAGGTGGGCATCCTCAAGAGCCCCAGCCCGGGCACGATCATCAGCATCATCCTGACGCTGACCGCCGGCACCATCATCATCATGTGGCTGGGCGAGCTGATCACCGAGTACGGCGTCGGTAACGGCGTCTCGCTGATCATCTTCGCCGGCATCATCGGCCGGCTGCCGGGGTCGATCTACTCGTACGCCACCACCGGTGGCGGCTCGCACGTGGTGCAGCTGATCGGCATCGCCCTGATCGCGGTGCTGGTGACCTCCTTCATCATCGAGGTGCAGCAGGCGCAGCGGAAGATCCCGGTGCAGTCGGCTCAGCGGGTGCTCAACCCGCGCAGCGGCCTGGCCAGCCAGAGCCGTCGCAACTTCCTGCCTCTGCGGGTCAACTCGGCAGGGGTCATCCCCATCATCTTTGCCATCTCGATCATGTTCTTCCCCACCATCTTTGCCAACTTCTTCCAGAACGCCGGCGGGGCGACGGGGAGTGCGGCCACCTGGATCCGCAACCACTGGCAGCCGAACGATCCGCTGATCTACACCAGCGTCCTCTACAACGGGATCTACTTCCTGCTGATCCTCGGCTTCACCTACTTCTATACCGCGGTGGTCTTCGATCCCAACGACGTCGCCGACAACCTCAAGAAGTCGTCCACCTTCATCCCCGGCATCCGGCCCGGCCGAAGTACCGCCGACTACCTGGGCAGGGTGATGGGGCGCATCACCCTGGCGGGGGCGCTCTTCCTTGCCCTCATCACCGTGGTGCTGCCGCTTGCCACCAGCTTCTTCACCGGGGTGTCGACGACCAGCCTCTACCTCGGAGGCACAGCTGTGCTCATTGTCGTCGGCGTCGCCCTGGACACCATGAAACAGATCGAGACCCAGCTGCTGATGCGGCAGTACCGCGGCTTCATCAAATGAGCGTGCCGTGATCGCCGTCATCTTCGGACCGCCCGGCGCCGGCAAGGGCACGCAGGGCGACAACATCACCCGCATGTTCGGGCTGCCCCGGGTCGCCACCGGCGACATGCTGCGGGCCGAGGTGGAGAAGGGCAGCGCCCTGGGCCGCGAGGTGGAGCCGATCATGACGGCCGGCCGGCTGGCCCCCGACGACCTGGTGGTGCGGGTGATCGAGGAGCGGCTGCGGCAGACCGACGCCGCCCGCGGGGTGCTGCTCGACGGCTTCCCCCGGACGGTGGCCCAGGCCGAGGCGCTCGACCGCATGCTCCGCGCCGGTGGCCGGGCGGTCGACCTGGTGCTGGTGCTCGAGGTGCCGCGCGAGGTGCTGATCGAGCGCCTGCTGCGCCGGGCCGAGGCCGAGGGACGGGCCGACGACACCCCGGAGACCATCGGCCGGCGTCTCGAGGTCTACGGCCAGCAGACGGCCCCGGTGCTGGACTGGTACGCGCAGCACGGCGCCAGGGTTGAGCGCGTCGACGGGGTGGGTACCATCGAGGTTGTGCGTGATCGGATTCGTGACGCCTTCGCCACCGTCGGCGGCGACGGCAGGAAGCTGGCCTCGTGAGCCGCGCCGAGACCTTCCGTCTCAAGCGGTCCGAGGAGATCGCCAAGATGCACGAGGCGGGCCGGATCCTGGGGCGCTGCCTGGAGGAGCTGGCGGCGATGGTGCGCCCGGGGATCAGCACCGACGATCTCGACCGGGCGGCCGACACCTTCATCCGCCAGGCCGGATGCATTCCCGGGTTCCTCGGCTACTACGACTACCCCAAGTCGCTGTGCGTCTCGGTCAACGACGAGGTGGTCCACGGCATCCCCGGGTCGCGGGTGATCCGCGACGGCGACCTGGTCTCGCTCGACTGCGGCCTGATCCTCGACGGCTGGTGGGCCGACTCCGGCTGCAGCGTCGCCTGTGGCCCCGCCACCGACGAGGTGCAGCGGCTGCTCGACGTCACCTACCAGGGACTGTGGCGGGGGATCGAGGCAGCTCGCCCCGGCAACCACATCGGCGACATCGGCCACGCGGTGCAGACCTACGTCGAGGCCCAGGGCTTCACGGTGGTGCGCAACTACGTCGGCCACGGCATCGGCCGCAACATGCACGAGCCGCCGCAGGTGCCGAACTACGGTCAGCCGGGAACCGGCAACCTGCTGAAGGCGGGCTACGTGCTCGCCATCGAGCCCATGGTCAACGCCGGCGCCCCCGACGTCCACGTGCTCGACGACGGCTGGACGGTGGTGACCGACGACGGCCGCCTGGCCTGCTACTTCGAGCACACCGTGGCCGTCACCGACGAGGGCCCCCGGGTGCTGACCCTGCGGCCATCGGAGCTGGCCGAGGGCCGGAACGCCACGGTCGTGGCCGGGGGCGAGCCCCCTCGCACGGCGGCGTGAATGGAGGAGGGGATCGCCTTGCTGCGCAACTCGATCGAGCGGTATACTCGCCAGCTGCTGTCGGACAGCCCGATTCGGCGTGCCCTGTGAGTGGTCGCGACGAGCCGCTCGTGGGGCGGGTGATCGAACCCCTTCCCAACGCGCTCTACCGGGTCGAGTTGGAGGACGGGCACAGGGTCCTGGCGCACCCGGCTGGCAAGGCTCGCCTCCAGGCGGTGCGCATCCTTCCCGGGGATCGGGTCCAGGTGGAGCTCTCCGCCGCCGATCCCGGGCGGGGACGGATCCTGCAGCGATTGGGATGAGCGGCGGGCACGAGACCAGCGGAAGAGACGAGAAGCGGACATGAAGGTACGGGCCTCGGTGAGGCGAATGTGTGATCGGTGCAAGATCATCAAGCGGCGTGGCGCCGTGCGCGTGATCTGCGAGAACCCCAAGCACAAGCAGCGGCAGGGATAGGGTGGCACGCATCGCCGGCGTCGACGTTCCCCGCGACAAGCGGATCGTGGTCGCGCTCACCTACATCTTCGGCATCGGTCCCACCACCAGCAGGCGCATCCTCAACCTCGCCGGGGTCTCCGCCGACACCAGGACCAAGGATCTCAGCGACGCCCAGGTCGGACGGCTGCGCGACATCATCTCCAAGCAGCTGCAGGGCCGGGTCGAGGGCGACCTGCGCCGTCAGATCGCGCTCAACATCAAGCGCCTGATGGAGATCGGGGCATACCGCGGCCTCCGCCACCGCCGCGGTCTACCGGTGCGCGGACAGCGCACCCGCACCAACGCCCGCACCCGCCGCGGTCCCCGCAAGACGGTCGGCGTGCGCCGGAAGAAGAAGTAGCCGATGGCGAAGAAGAAGAAGGTCGTTCGGACCCGGCGGCGCGAGCGCAAGAACATCGCGGTCGGCGCGGCGCACATCCTGGCCACCTTCAACAACACCATCGTCAGCCTCACCGACCCTCAGGGCAACGTCATCGCCTGGGGCTCGGCCGGAGGCCAGGGCTTCAAGGGCTCGCGCAAGAGCACGCCGTTCGCCGCCCAGGTGACCGCCGAGGCGGCGGCGCGGCGGGCGATGGAGCACGGGCTCAAGACCGTCGAGATCTTCGTCAAGGGTCCGGGCTCAGGCCGCGAGGCGGCCATCCGCAGCCTCCAGGCAGCCGGGCTCGAGATCTCGGCGATCGTCGATGTCACCCCCATCCCGCACAACGGATGCCGCCCGCCCAAGCGGCGCCGCGTCTAGGAGCAGAGTCAGCAACCCATGGCCAATCAAGCCGGCCCCGTTTGCCGTCTCTGCCGCCGCGAGGGACAGAAGCTGTTCCTCAAGGGCGAGAAGTGCACCTCCAACTGCACCTTCGAGAAGCGTAACGCGCTGCTTCCGGGACAGCACGGACTTGCCCGCCGCCGCAAGGTCAGCGACTACGGTCTGCAGCTGCGCGCCAAGCAGCGGGCGCGGAGGCTCTACGGGGTGCTCGAGACCCAGTTCCGCCACTACTTCGAGCGGGCGGAGCGCAGCACCGGAGTCACCGGCACCGTGCTGCTGCAACTCCTCGAGCGGCGGCTGGACAACGTCGTCTACCGGCTCGGTCTCGCGGCCTCGCGTCGTGAGGCGCGACAGCTCGTCGTCCACCGCCACTTCGCTGTGAACGGACGCACCGTCAACATCCCCTCCTTCCAGCTGCGCGCCGACGACGTCGTCAGCGTCCGCGACGGCAGTCGCAAGATCGTTCCCATCGCCAATGCCAGCGAGCTTCGCCAGGGCCGGCCCCTCCCCGAGTGGCTCAGCCTGGGCGAGGACGGCCTGTCGGGAGCCATCGTCCGGTTTCCCGAGCGAGGCGAGATGGACGCGTTCATCGACGAGCAGCTGATCGTTGAGTACTACAGCCGTTGACCACTCTTCTGCCCGGCACGTGACGGCGTACCGTGGCGGTACCTCCCACCCCATCCGACCGGTCGCGGACGCGCGACCCGTAGAGGCGCCCCATATCCCATGGTTGAACTGATTCACGCTCCCTCGGTCCGTGAGCTGGAGAGCACCCAGGACTACGGCCGTTTCGAGATCGAGCCGCTGGAGCCCGGCTTCGGCGTCACCCTCGGCAACTCGCTGCGGCGGGTGTTGCTCTCCTCGCTGCCCGGCGCGGCGGTCACCTCCGTCTCCATCGACGGGGTGTCCCACGAGTTCTCCGCCGTGCCCCACGTCAAGGAGGATGTCACCGAGATCCTCCTCAACATCAAGAACCTCAACGTGGTCTCCCACACCGACGAGCCGGTGCGCATGACCCTCGACGTGCGCGGTCCCAAGGTGGTGACCGCCGGCGACATCGAGACCCCGAGCGACGTCGAGATCCGCAACCCCGAGCTCCACATCTGCACGCTCGACGGTCCCCAGGCGCAGCTGCGCATCGACCTGACGGTGGAGCGCGGCAAGGGGTACGTCACCGCCGAGCGCAACAAGAAGGAGGGTCAGCCGATCGGGGTGATCCCCATCGACGCCATCTTCACCCCGGTGCGCAAGGCCAACTTCTCGGTGGAGAAGACGCGCGTCGGCCAGGAGACCGAGTGGGACCGACTGCTGGTCGAGGTCTGGACCGACGGCACCCTGCAGCCGGTGGAGGCGGTCAGCCAGGCCGCCTCGCTGTTCACCCAGCACCTCGAGCTCTTCGTCCGCTTCGGCGACAACCTCGCCGCGCCCCAGCAGCTCAAGCAGCGCGGCAACGACCTCCCCAGCCGCCTCTCCGACGTTCCCGTCGAGGACCTGGAGCTCAGCGTGCGCGCGCTCAACTGTCTCAAGGCCAACGACATCACCCGCGTCGGCCAGCTGGTGGCGATGCGCCAGGAGGAGCTCCTCTCGCTGCGCAACTTCGGACAGAAGTCGCTCGACGAGATCAAGGAGAAGCTGCTCGAGCGGGGTCTGGTCACCGAGGAAGAGATGGCAACCCTCTTCCTGCCGGGGCGCTAGGAGGCGGAGCACGGTGCGGCACCGCAAGGCAGGCAGAAAGTTCGGCCGGACCGCCGATCACCGGCAGGCGATGACCCGCAACCAGGTCACCGCCCTGCTTCGCCATGGCCGCATCACCACCACCGAGGCCAAGGCCAAGGAGCTGCGCCGCTGGGTGGAGCGGGTGATCACCACCGCCAAGCCCGGCGACGTCCAGGCTCACCGCCAGGTGGCGCTCTACGTCAACGACCGCGAGGCCAGCCGCAGGCTGTTCACCACCTACCTCGAGCGCTATCGCGACCGGCAGGGCGGATACACCCGCATCTACCGCACCGAGCAGCGCCACGGCGACGCCGCGCCGATGGCGATCATCGAGCTGATCGATTGAGCGCCCCCACCACCATGTCCGACGCCGCGCCGGCGGATGCGCTCCACCCGTACGCGCTGACCCTCGAGTACGACGGCTCCGGCTTCTCCGGCTGGCAGCGCCAACCGGGACGGCGCACCGTCGAGGGCACGCTGCTGGCCGCCATCGCCGCGGTCACCGGCGAGGAGGTGCGGTTGACGGCGGCGGGTCGGACCGACGCCGGTGCCCACGCGCACGGGCAGGTCGCCGGCTGCAGCCTGCGCCGCGGCTGGGATCCCGGGCGGTTGCGCGCCGCTCTCAACGCAGTCCTGCCGGCCGACGTCGTGGTCGTCGAGGCGGCGCCGGCGCCGGCGGGATTTCACGCGCGCCTCGACGCGGTCGCACGCAGCTACCGATACGTGGTGATGTCTCGTGGCGAGCGGTCGGCGGTCGCCCGCCAGTACGCCTGGCGAGTCCGCGGGCCGCTCGACCTGGCGGCCATGCGCCGCGTCGCGGCATCGCTGGTCGGCACCCACGACTTTGCCGCCTTCGGCCGCTCGCCGCGCCGCGGGGGCAGCACGACGCGCCGAGTCGACTCGGTGCGGCTTCGGCAGCTCGCGCTCGCCGAGAGGCGGGGGATCGCGCCCCAGAGCGCGGTGGTGATCGAGGTGGTCGCCGACGCCTTTCTCTACGGGATGATGCGCAGCATCGCCGGCGCCCTGGTCGCGGTCGGGCTCGGGAGGATGCGCGGCGAGCAGCTCGCGGCGCTGGTGCAGCGGCCGCCGGCGCAGCGCCCGCCGCTCCCCGTGGCTCCCGCCCACGGCCTGCACCAGTGGCGGGTGACCTATCCGCAGACGGTGACGCGATGAGCACCGCGCAGAAGACCTGGCAGCCCTCGGCCGGCACGCTGTCGCCCTCGTGGTACGTGGTCGACGCCCGGGGTCAGACCCTGGGACGGCTGGCCACCAACATTGCCCGGGTGCTCCGCGGCAAGCACCACCCCCAGTACACCCCGCACCTCAACACCGGCGACCACGTGATCGTCATCAACGCCGCCGACATCGTGGTCACCGGGCGCAAGCGCAGCCTCAAGGAGTACGACCGCTATTCCGGCTATCCCAGCGGCCGGCGGGTGCGCACCTTTCAGGAGGCGATCGATCGCGATCCCACCTTTCCCATCCATCACGCCGTTCGTGGGATGCTGCAGCACAACACCCTGGGGGCAGAGATGCTCAAGCGGCTCAAGGTCTACGCCGGTCCGGAGCACCGCCATGCCGCCCAGCAACCGCGGCGCATCACCTTCGGCGAGCTCGGGGAGATCATCGTTGCCGGCAACTAGCGAGCACTACCACTACGGCACCGGCCGGCGGAAGACGGCGGTGGCGCGGGTCCGGCTGGTCCCCGGTGACGGCGTGCTGGTGATCAACGGCAAGCCCACCAGCGAGTACTTCGGACGTCGCGACCTCGAGAAGGTGGTCACCCAGCCGCTGCGGGTCACCGACACCATGGGACGCTTCGTCGCCACCATCAAGGTCGAGGGAGGCGGCATCGCCGGTCAGGCGGGCGCCATCTGCCACGGCATCGCCCGGGCCCTGGTCGCCGCCGACGAGGAGCTCCGTCCGGTGCTCAAGCAGGCCGGGCTGCTCACTCGCGATCCCCGCGAGAAGGAGCGCAAGAAGTACGGCCTCAAGCGCGCCCGCAAGGCGCCGCAGTACACCAAGCGCTGATCGCTCGGGGGAGCACCGCGATCCCGCAGCGGGTGCGGGTCCTCGGCTGCCCGGTCGACGTCGTCGACATGGCGGCGGCGCTGTCGGTGCTGGCCTCGCTGGTGGACCGTCGCGGCGTCGCGGCCGGCACCGGGTTGGTGGTGACCCTCAACCCCGAGATGGTCATGCTCGCCCATTGCGACCACGACTTCGCGGCCCTTCTCGACACCGCCTCGCTGCTGGTGCCCGACGGGATCGGCCTGGTGGCGGCGCTGCGCCGGCGGGGGCACGCGCAGGCGGTGCGGGTGACCGGCGTCGACCTGCTTCTCGCCTACGCGCCGATGGCGGCGGAGGGGCGGCGTCGCATCGCCCTCGCCGGGGCGGGTCCCGGCATCGCCGAGCGGGCCGCCACCGCGCTTGGCCGACGCGTCCCCGGCCTCGACGTGGTGAGCGACGGCGGTGACCCCGGCCCCGCCCTGGCGGAGCGGCTGGCGGCGCTCGCCCCCGACCTGGTCTGCGCCGCCTTCGGCCACGGCCGCCAGGAGCGCTTTCTGGCCGAGCACCTGGCGGCGATCGGCGCCGGCGCCGGGATCGGGGTCGGCGGGGCCCTCGACTACCTCGCCGGGGTGGTACCCCGGGCCCCGGGGCCGGTGCGCCGGGTCGGGCTGGAGTGGGCCTGGCGGCTTGGGCGCCAGCCCTGGCGATGGCGACGGCAGGCGGTGCTGCCGCGGTTCTGGTGGCTGGAGCGGCGCGAAGCGCGCCGCCGCAGGAACGGCCGCGGCTAGCGCCACCGGTTAGGATCGCGGCCGTGCTCAGCGTCGTCGTTCCCGCGTACAACGAGGAGACCCGCCTGCCCGGGACGCTGGTGCGCATCCGCGCCTACCTCGAGGGATCGGGAGAGGAGCACGAGGTCATCGTCGTCGATGACGGCAGCGCCGATGCGACGGCGACGGCGGCGGAGAGCCTGTCGGCATCGTGGCCGCAGCTGCGAGTGCTGCGGCTGGCGGAGAACGCCGGCAAGGGCGCCGCGGTGCGCACCGGGATGCTGCAGGCTCGCGGCGAGCTGCGCCTGTTCACCGATGCCGACCTCTCGACCCCGATGGAGGAGCTGCCCCGGCTGCGTGAACGGCTGGGGGGTGACTGCGAGGTCGCCATCGCCTCGCGCGCCATCCGCGGAGCCACCATCGAGGTGCACCAGCCCGGCCGGCGCGAGCTGATGGGCCGCGTCTATAACCGGTTGCTCCGGGTGGTGGTGCTGCCCGGCATCCACGACAGCCAGTGCGGCTTCAAGCTGTTCACCGCCGAGGCAGCGGTCGCCTGCTTCACCCCGCTGCGCACCCCACGCTTCGGCTTCGACGCCGAGGTGCTGCTGCGCGCCCGGCGTCACGGCTGGACGATCGCCGAGCTGCCGGTGCACTGGCGACACGTCGAGGCCTCGCGGGTGGCTCCGCTGCGCGACGGGTTTCAGACGCTGATCGACCTGATCCGCCTGCGCTTCCTGCGGGTGTGATCCACGGCTCCGCCACACCGCCGGCGCGCGGCCGTCCGCGCTAGCCGCGACAGGCGGGGGCGGTGGTGGGATCGAGCGGCTGGGTGGTCGGTGGCTCGCCGCCGGACTGCATCACCACGGCTCCACCTGCGGGGTCGTGGCAGCTGACCGTCCAGCCCGCCTCCAGGAACGCGGTGGTCTCCTGCGATGCGGCGGGCACCACCGCCGCATGGATGCCCGCGTCGCCGAGCCGCTGGTGCCAGGCGGCGCGTACCAGATGGATGTCAAGGTACTGCTGCAGCCGGGCGCTGCCAAACACCGCGGACTCGCCGTAGATGTAGACCACGCGCTGATCGGGGAAACGGTAGGCGAGGTATCCACCCCATTCGTAGGTGCTGTACAGGTGCTGCCCGGCCAGGTGGGTGGCGACGTAGTCGGCCGCGGCCCGCGGTTCGTGCTGTGTCTCGTAGTCGGCGGCGGCGGACCTGCTGAGCCGCGGCGCGATCTCCACCACGGTGGCGGCGCAGACGGCGGCGGTACAGGCCAGTGCCACGACCGCGGGAAGCGCCGTCCGAGGGCGTCGCGTCCCGGTGCGCCGCGCCGACCAGGCCTGCCAGCCGTAGCCGGCGAGCTGGGGAAGGGCGACGACCGCGAAGAGCGCGACGTTGCGCTGGGCCTGCAGGGTCGCGGCGAAGGCGACTCCGGCAAGCACCACGTCGACCGGATCGGGCCGCCGGTGCATCGCCCAGAGCACCAGCAGGCCGGCGGCGACGAGCTCGAAGAGCCGCATGTCCCAGGCGTGGAAGTCGGGAGGCATCCACTCGGTGATGTTCTGGGTGAGGGTGGGATTGCCGAAGGTCTGGGCGACGTAGCCGTAGAGATGCGGTCCTGCCGGGGTGGCCAGGGTGAGGACCGCCGACGCGGCGGTGGCCAGCAGCAGTGGTCGCAGGCGGGCCGCGGCTTCGCTGCCGGCGACGGTGCGACGGTGCACGGCGACCGTCGTCGCCATCAGCACGAGGACCGCCAGTCCGGTGACGAACCCGGCATGAAGGTTGGCCCACACGGCGAAGAGCGGCGGCAGCGCCCACACCGCGCTGGTGAAGCCCTCCCGCCAGCGGCTGACCACCAGCAGCACCAGCGCGGTGCCCAGCACGGTGATCACCTGACCGCGGACACCCATCACCTGGGCGGCGATCAGGCCGCAGATCACCATCGACGCGGCGAGCCAGGCGGCGGGGACGTGCACCCGTCGCGGTGCGGCCAGCGCTGCGACGAGCAGGGCCGCGCTCCCCAGCACGCCCATCACCAGCATGGCGAGCCCCGGTCCGCCGGAGCCGACCAGCCGGGCCAGCATGACCTCGTAGCCCCACTGCTGCCCGCCCCACGGATTCGCCGCGGGCAGGAAGCTGAATGGCTCGAGCGATGGAATGCCGTGGGCGGTAATCAGGCGGCCGATGGCGAGGTGCCACCAGACGTCGGGATCGCGGAAGGGCTGAGTGGTGAAGGCCAGGGTCAGCCCGGCGGCGCCCAGCAGCCATGCCAGCCGGGCGGAGCGCGCCCGCGAGCCGAGCCCGGTGGCGGTGGCGGCGGCGACCGGGCGGGCGACGACCGAGGTGATCACGGCGCCACCCCGCTGGTGCCGCTGTCGGTGGAGTGGTCGCGGGCGAGCTGGGCACAGGTGTCGAGCGAGGTCGCCGGGAACACCGGCTGTGGCGGCAGCGTGGCGCGGAGATCGGTCCGATCCGCCGGGATGAAGGCGGCGGAGCGCGGGTCGCGATAGACCTCGACCCAGCGCGGGCTGGCCAGGAGCACGTGCACCAGCGGCGTGCCCGAATCGAAGACCACGATGTCGGTGTGGTATCGCTGCAGGATGCGCTCCCAGTCGGGGCGAACCTCCTCGACGTCGCCGTAGGTGGCGAGCAGGTCGTCGCCCATCAGCGCCGCGTCGCCGAAGATGAAGACGCGGTCGCCGCGAGCGGAGAGGCGGTCGGCCAGGTAGCCGCCCTCACCGTACTGATTGAAGATGCGCAGCCCGGCGGGAGCGGTGCTCAGCCAGCGGGCGGCGCAGACCGGGAAGTCCTTGGCGTAGAAGAGGGAGTCCTCGCGGGTGGTCGCCGCCGCCGCCAGCTTGGTGGCGGCGACCAGGCTGAGCACGGCGATCACCACGGCGGCGAGCACCATTCGCGCCGGGGAGGACGCCGGCGTGGTGGCGGATCGGGTGGTGGTGGGGCGGGCCGGGCGCGCCGACCAGGCGGCGGCGGCGCGGCGTCCGACCAGGTCGGCCTGCTCGATCCAGAGCGGGGTGACCGCGGCCACGAAGAGAGCGATGTGGCGCACCGACTGCAGCGCCATCGCGGTGGTGGCCAGGGCCAGCACCGCATCGCGGGGGCTGACGCGGCGGGTGATGGTCACCATCAGCGCCAGCGAGAGCAGCATCACCGCGAAGGGCGCGACGGTGGCGTCGTGGAAGTCGGGAGAGTGCCATTCGAGGATCAGCGACTGCTGCGCCGGTGACCCCTGGGTCTCGAAGGGATAGAGGTAGATGCGCGGGCCGTTGGGGTTGATCGCGACCACCACCAGGCATGCCAGCAACACCAGCAGCACACCCCGGGCGTTGCCGGCCGGGGCGGCCCCGCGCCAGCCGAGCCGGCGCGCCGCGGCCTCGGCGGCCACCACCAGCACGACGAATCCCAGCCCGATGATGAAGCCGGAGTGGAGATTGCTCCAGACCAGCATCACCGGCACCAGCAGCCAGATGGCGCGGCCCCCGTGGCGGAGATGCCGCTCCACCAGGAACAGGGTCAGGCAGGTGAGGGCGAAGGTGATCATCTGCGCGCGCGGACCCCAGATCGGGTAGCCGGCGGTGACCGCCAGCAGCATGCCCATGCCGAGGGCCAGGTAGTGGGGGCGTCGCAGGCGGGCTCGCAGGAAGATGCACAGCAGCCCGAGCCAGGTCACCACGCTCAGCACGGCGACGATCAATCCGAGACCGCCGAGATGGTGCAGGGCGGCGAAGACCACCTCGGTCAGCCACTCGTGCATGGTCCAGGGATGACCGGTGGCGGTATAGGTGAAGGGGTCGGTGGTCAGCAGGCCGTGGCGGTCGGCGATGAGCTGGCCGGTGCGCAGGTGCCACCAGAAATCGGGATCGCGGATGGCGCTGGTGACCGGCAGCGCGCAGAGCGCCAGGGCGGCGGCGAGGAAGAGCCCACCGGGTGTCGCCAGTGCCTGCGCCCGCCCGCGCCGCACCGGCCCGGCGGCCCTACCAGACAAACGGGATGAGCCGGCGCGTTCGCCGCGCGTAGCCGTCGTAGTCGGGGAAGTTCGCCCGCAGCAGGCGCTCCTCGAAATGGGCGCGCAGGTTCTGCAAGCCGATGAAGGCGATCAGCGAGAGAACCGGCGTCAGGTAGGGGAGGGTCAGCACCAGCGCGATCGCCGAGGTGATCTCGGCGAAGTACAGTGGATGCCGCACCCAGTGATAGGGACCACCGGTCACCAGACGCCGCGCCTCGGGAATGATGCTGAGGCTGCGCCGCAGATAGCCGAGGCTGAGAATGGCGAAGGTCAGCGCGAAGATCGACATCAGGCCGGCGAGGTCACGCGCCCAGTCAGGGGATTGCCACAACTGGTGATGCAGCGGTATCCAGGCTCCGACGAAGAGCTGCATGGTGGTGCCCAGGAAGGCGGCGCTGCGAGCCACCAGCCTTCCGTCACGCGCCGCCGGCATCGGCCGGGTGAGATAGAGGCCGACGGGAATGCAGCAGAAGATCACGTAGAGGATGCGCGGCGTCACCGCGCCGAATGCGTGCCAGACGCTGGCACCTCGACCGACCGTAGCGACCGCGTCGCGCGCGTGGCCGTACTGGAGATAGCCCATGAACGCGAAGAGCGTCGCCGGCGTGGCGCGACCGAATACCATGAAGCGCACCCAGGCCCAGTACAGTGGGTGCCGCAGGCGCCGGGCGAAAGGCAGCCGGGCTACCTCGGCGAGGGAGAGGGACGCGGAGGTCTGGGACATCTGGGAGACGTCAACCGCCATGCGCTAGAGTGTATGGCCGCTACTGTCAACGGCCTGTCTCGTGTCATCTGCTCGTGACCGCTTCTTGACCACCAAAAGGGGCTCGTCCGCGATGGCCAGAGAGCCCGCGGCCACCACACCCTCCACATCCGCCTCGCCACCCTCGGCGCCGGAGCCGCCGCCACCTCCGGCGGATGCCGCCGGGCCGCAGCCGTCGCCGTTCGACCCCACCCGCGAACTGGTGATGGGCCGGCTCGTCGCGCTCGAGAATGCGACCGCTGGTTACGAAGCCGAGCTCGCCGAGACCGAAGCTGTGCGTTTTCAGTTACGGGACCGTGCCGACGAGGCCGACGTCATCCGCCGCCATGCGATCAACAACCTCTGGCGCTTCACTCCGGATGACATCAACGAAGCGCTGGAGACGGTCATCGGCCTGCGTGGCGACCTCTCGGTGCTGGAGGAGCGGATCCGCCATGCCACCGAGCGGCTGGCGGAGATGCGTGAGGAGCGGGAGTTCCTGACCCGACTGCTGCGAGCCGTCGACGAGCTGCCGGCGTTGGACGGCGCCACCGTCGATGAGGAGGCCGCCCGCTTCCGCAGCGCCTCGCGACAGGTCTTCCAGATCATCGAAGAGGAGCGGATGCGGATCGCCCGCGACATGCACGACGGGCCGGCCCAGTCGCTGGCCAACCTGGTGCTCCAGGCGGAGGTCCTCGAGCGGCTGCTCAGCCGCGATCCCAAGCTGGTGGTCGACGAGCTCGCCGATTTCAAGGTCGGGGTCCGCGACGCCCTGGAGGAGACCCGCGACCTGATCTTCGACCTCCGTCCCATGACCCTCGACGATCTCGGCCTGGTTCCCACCCTGCGCAAGTTCGTCAAGGAGTTCGGAGACAAGAGCGCCCTGACCGCCCGCTTCCACGTGGTCGGCGAGGAGCGCCGGCTGCCGGGGAACTACGAGGCGGTGCTCTTCCGGATCATCCAGGAGGCGCTCACCAACGTGCGCAAGCACGCCCACGCCCGGACCGCGGAGGTCACCCTCACCCTGCAGGCGAACCGGGTGGTCGCGGTGGTCAAGGATGACGGGGAGGGCTTCGACGTCGCCGCCACCGAGGCGCGCCTGGGACGCACCCGCAACCTGGGGCTGATCTCCATGCGCGAGCGCGCCGATCTCGAGAAGGGCTCCCTGGAGATCCGCTCCCAGGTGGGCAAGGGCACCGAGGTTCGGGTCACCTTCGACTATTAGACAGGAGGGCGGAACTGCCCTCCTATTGATCTGGGGTCCCCCGCGAATCGCTCGCGATTCGTGGGGCATGTAAAGGACCGTCACAGGTTGTTACTGCTGCTTGCCACGTCGGCGACAGGTGCTGCAGACAGCCGCCTCCATACTCCGCAGCGTTGCTCCCAGAGTGGGGAACACCAGCGGGTGGTCCACAACCCCCCGACTACGGCAAGAAAGGAGGTGACACTGAAAATGCTGAGCAGCCTGTATCTTCGGCTTCGTGAGCTTATGGCTCGTGCCCAGGAGCGCGAGGAGGGGCAGGGTATGGTCGAGTACGCCCTCATCCTGGTCCTGATCGCGGTTGTCGTCATCGTCATTCTGCAGATCGTTGGAAAGCAGGTCAACAACGTGTTCTCCAACATCAGCAACGGCCTGAACCAGTAGTTCGACCGCTGCGCAACACGTGCAACTGAGAGGGGGGCCGCAACGGCCCCCTTTTCTCGGGTGCTGCATAGGATCGACCGTCCGGAGACGGTCAAGGCACATCTCACGTAACGCTCAGAGAGTCTGAGCACTTCGGCCGAGGCGCTTCCCGGACCTCCCAAGGGTGCCGGGCTTGGTCAAAGAGTTAGGCGGGGAAACCCGATTCAAGCCGGCATGTCGACCACAACCAAGAACAGCGGTCGCACCGGAAGGAGGACTTAGGTAGTGGCCACGGAGGTCAAGCAACGTAACCCCCGCGTCCTGGTGGTCGTAGGCGCGGTTCTCGCGCTTGCCACCTTCGCGCTGGTCTTCTATATCTCGCGGAACAACACTTCCAGCGGGACCGGCAGCGTCAGCGGTGCAACCGTCTCGGTTGTCGTCGCCAAGAACGATCTCACCCAGGGCACTCAGCTCAACGCCGATGTGCTCAAGGTCGTCGCCCTTCCCTCGGATCGGGTGCCGGGCGGCACGTACAGCAGCGTCCAGTCGGTCAACGGCAAGTTCCTGGCCGTGGGCGCCACCGCCAACACCCCCATCACCCAGAGCCTGCTGGTGGTCAGCAAGGATGCGGTCGCGAACGCGGCCCTCACCGAGCAGCCTCTGGATATCGCGGCGGGCAATGTCGCCGTCGCCATCCCCACCAACCAGGGCGGTATCAGCCATGACACCAGCCCTGATCTCACCACGGTGGGCAACAACATCCATGCCGAGGATCGGATCGACATCCTCATGACGAGCAACGGCAGCGTCCACCTTGCCTTCCAGGACCTCCGGGTCCTCCAGGTGGGTGTCCGCGGCGGTGCCGCGGCCGCCACGTCCCCGACCCTGCTGGTGGTCGAGGTCAACCGGGCGCAGGCCGAGCAGCTCACCTACCTGTTCGCCAAGAAGTTCAAGGCGGACGGTACCACCGAGGACAAGACGGCAGCCAACGCGATGACCTTCGTCCTTCGCTCTCACAACGACTACAAGAAGGGTCCGCTGGACGCCGGCAATCCCAGTTCGAAGCAGGTCCAGGACACGCCGGTCAACGGCGCGGTCTTCGACTCCCTCTTCCCGGGCCGGTGAGAGGGGAGTAACTTCCCCTCCATCGGACGTCCCAAAGCAGCAGCTGGAGAGAGTTGACGACATGATCCGGGTCCTCATCGTCGACGACATCACGAGTACCCTCGACAACCTTCAGAAGTTGCTGGGTTTCGAGGACGACATCGAGGTCTGTGGTACCGCCTCCGACGGGAGGAGTGCCATTGAAGAGGCCAAGCGGCTTCGTCCCGATGTCGTCCTCATGGACGTCAACATGCCGCTGATGGACGGCATCCAGGCGACCGAACAGCTCGCCCAGGAAGTCCCGACATCACCGGTGATCATCATGTCGGTGCAGGGCGAGCGGGACTACCTGCGCCGCGCCATGCAGGCCGGTGCCCGCGAGTTCCTGATCAAGCCGTTCAGCGGCGATGAGCTGATCGCCTCCATCCGCCGCGTTCACCACCTCGAGCAGAAGAAGGAATCCTTCCTCACCGCCCAGGCGCCGGCTGCGGCGGCCGGCCCGGAGACGGGACGGCGCGGCGAGAAGGGGGAGGTCTTCCTGGTCTTCTCGGGGAAGGGGGGCATCGGCAAGAGCCTGGTCGCCTCCAACCTGGCGGTCGCCCTGGCCACCGAGACCGGCGCCAAGGTGGCGCTGGTCGACCTCGACCTGCAGTTCGGCGATGTCGGCGTGCTCCTCAACCTGGACCACGCCCGCAGCATCACCGACCTGGTCGAGGCCGGCGGCCCGGTCGACGGCGAGCTGCTCGACCAGGTGCTGGCCACCGGCCCCGAGGGGATCCGGGTGCTGCTGGCACCGATCAGCCCCGAGCTGGCCGACCTGGTCACCGCCGACCATGTGCGCGCCGTGATGGAGGAGCTGCGGCGCAGCTTCGACTTCATCGTCGTCGACACCGCCTCGCACCTCGGCGAGCTCAACCTCGAGGTGATCGAGTCGGCCACCAAGGTGATCGTCATCACGGCGCTCACCATCCCCGCCGTGAAAGACACCAAGCTGACGCTCAAGGTGCTCGACTCGCTCAACGTCGACCACGGGCGGATCGTGCTGCTGCTCAACCGCAGCGACGCCCACGCCGACTTCAACAAGGATGCGGTCGAGCAGAACGTCCGCTTCAGCATCGCGCTACAGATGGCCCACGACCCTCGGGTGGTCGGCAATGCCGTCAATCGGGGAACGCCGTTCGTCACCCTCGCGCCCGAGGCCGAGATCAGCCGCAGCGTTCGCGAGCTGGTCAGCCGCCTGGTGCCGCTCGAGCAGTCGCTGACGGTGGTCGGAGCGGGAACCAGCGAGCGCAAGAAGTCTCGACTCTTCGGGTTCGGGCGGGGGTAACCGATGTCGCTTCTCGACCGCGTTCAACGCCACGCCCTCGACGGCAGCGGCACGCTGACCAGCGAGCCGGCGGTGCCCAGCAACGCCGAGACGCCGGCGCCACCTGTCGCGGCGCCACCGGCACCGCCGGCTGAGCCGAACCCCGCCACGACGGCGGCTCCGGCCGCTGCGGCCAGCTCGACGTCGAGCCGGCTGACGCCCGCCGCCGTCGGCCCCGGGGCGCATCGCCCCGGCGGGTCGGCGCTGCTGGCACGCACCGGACTGCAGCGGGCAGGGTCACGTCCCGCGCTGCAGGCGCAGTACGTCACCCTGCGGGCTCGGGTCCACACCATGCTGGTCGAGGAGCTGGTCGAGGTCGAGAACGCCTCCGAGGAGGTCGTCGTCGCCAAGATCGCCGAGCTGGTCAACCAGGTGGCGGCCGAGATGACCCTGACCCTGACGCGGCAGGACAAGCAGCGCATCGTCGAGGCCCTGGTCAACGACGTGCTCGGGCTTGGTCCGCTCGAGGCGCTGCTCAGCGACCCGGAGATCACCGAGGTGATGATCAACGGGCCCAAGCAGATCTACGTCGAGCAGCACGGCAAGATCACTCGGAGCAACACCGAGTTCGAGAACAACGAGCAGCTGCTGCAGGTCATCGACCGGATCGTCAGCACCGTCGGTCGCCGGGTCGACGAGTCGTCGCCCATGGTCGACTGCCGCCTCAAGGACGGGTCGCGCGTCAACGTGATCATCCCGCCGCTCTCGCTGAAGGGCCCGGTGATCACCATCCGCAAGTTCGCCAAGGACCCCCTGCAGGTCTCCGATCTGATCAAGCTCGGGTCGGTCACCCAGCCGATGATCGACTTCCTCCGCTCCTGCGTCCGCGCCCGGATGAACATCATCGTCAGCGGCGGAACCGGTTCGGGAAAGACGACCACCCTCAACGTGCTCAGCGGCTTCATCCCGCCAGACGAGCGCATCGTCACCGTCGAGGATGCCGCCGAGCTGCAGCTCCGCCAGGAGCACGTCGTCACCCTCGAGACCCGTCCCGCCAACGTCGAGGGGCGCGGTGCCGTCCACATCCGTGAGCTGGTGATCAACTCCCTGCGCATGCGTCCCGACCGGATCGTCGTCGGCGAGTGCCGCGGCGGTGAGGCCCTGGACATGCTGCAGGCGATGAACACCGGTCACGACGGATCGCTGACCACCGTCCACGCCAACTCCCCGGTCGACGCCCTCTCGCGCCTCGAGACGATGGTGCTCATGGCCGGCGCCGACCTGCCCTCGCGGGCGATCCGCGAGCAGATCGGCTCCGCCATCAACCTCATCGTCCAGCAGGCCCGGATGCGCGACGGCAGCCGCAAGGTCACCCACATCGCCGAGGTGCTGGGCTGCCAGGGCGACCACGTGGTCGTGCAGGGCGTCTTCGCTTTCCGGCAGTCCGGCGTCGACGAGGACGGACGTGTTCTCGGCGAGCTGATGCCCACCGGCGTTGTGCCCAAGTGTCTCGAGTTTCTCCACGCCAGCGGGGAGGGACTCGACGAGGCCATCTTCCACCCGACGCCCGCTGTCGCTGTTGTCGAGGGGTAGGAGATGAACCTGACGATGCTGATCCTCGGGTTGATGGGGGCCGGTGGCATCCTGCTGGTCTTCGTCGGCCTTTCGCAGCCGCGCACCGCCGGTGACGAGATGCAGCGCCGGTTGGAGCGCTATTCGGATCTCGGGGGCGGCGACAGCGCCCGGGACGTGACCGCCGGATACGACGTCAAGGACACCTACGAGCGGTTCTCCGAGGGCCTCAACCGGCTGCTCTCGCGCTTCTCCAGCACCGGCAAGCTCGCCGACGACCTCGCTCGCGCCGACCTGAAGATGAAGCCGTCGGAATGGCTGATGGCGGTGATCGGCGGTGGCGCCCTGCTCGGCTTCCTGCTGGCCTGGCGATTCGCCACTCCGATTGCCTTCCTCCCCGCCGTCCCGGGCGCCTACTTCGGCAGCGGCTTCGCCCTCAAGTTCCTGCAGCGCCGCCGGGCGCGCGCCTTCGACAAGCAGCTGGGCGACACCATCATCCTGCTCAGCAACGCCCTCAAGGCGGGCTACTCCTTCGCCCAGGCGATGAGCACGGTCAGCAAGACCGCCAGTCCGCCCATCGCCGACGAGTTCGCCCGCGGCACGCGGGAGATCGCCCTCGGCATCAACGTCGACGACGCCCTCAACCACATGGTCAAGCGCAACCAGTCGGAGGACTTCGACCTGATGGTGACCGCGGTGCAGATCCACCGCGTGGTCGGCGGCAACCTGGCCGAGATCCTCGACACCATCGCCTTCACCATCCGTGAGCGGGTGCGCATCAAGGGCGAGATCCGCACCTTGACCGCGCAGGCGCGTGCCTCGGGCTGGATCATCACCTGCCTGCCCATCGGCCTCGCCGCCGTCCTCTCGGTGATCTCGCCCGCGTACTTCACCCCGATGTTCCACGAGACCATCGGCATCATCATGCTGGCGATCGGCGGCTTCTCCATGGCCGTTGGATTCGCCATCATCCAGAAAATCGTCAAGATCGAGGTCTGAGAGATGGTCCTGAGCATCGCCCTCGCGATCCTCGCCGCATCGAGCGTTCTGCTGATCATGCGCGGACTGTCCAGCCAGCCGGTGGACCTCCTCGAAGCCCGCCTCGCGCAGTTCGGCGATCACGAGCTGACGCTGGACGAGATGGAGCTGTCGCTGCCGTTCGTGGACCGCGTCATCCGGCCCTTCGTCGATCGCATCGGCAACGCGGCGGTGCGGCGCACCCCCGCCAACCAGCTGACCGAGCTGCAGGAGAGGATCGCCCTCGCCGGACGGCCCTACGGGCTCTCGGTGGGCAGCTTCCTCGCTCTGCGCTTCTTCATCCTGCCGCCCGCCCTCGGTCTTCTCTTCTACGCCCTGGCGAACGCCGCCGGCTACAGCGGCGGCATCGCCGGACTGGCGGTGCTGCTGGGAGCGGTGGTCGGCTTCTACCTGCCCAAGACCGTGGTCGATCGCAAGATCAAGGCACGGCGCAAGGAGATCCTGCTCGGACTTCCCAACGCGCTCGACCTGCTGACCATCAGCGTGGAGGCCGGTCTCGGCTTCGACGCGGCCATGGCCCGGGTCTGCGAGAAGTACAAGAACGCGCTGTCGATGGAGTTCGCCCAGGTCCTCAGCGAGATCCGGCTCGGCCGTCCCCGCCTCGAGGCGCTCGAGGACATGGGCCGGCGCAGCGGGGTCGAGGAGCTCAACAACTTCGTGCAGGCGATCGTGCAGTCGGAGCAGCTGGGCGTCGGCATCGCCAACGTACTGCGCATCCAGTCAGAGGAGATGCGCCGCCGCCGCCGTCAGCGTGCCGAGGAACAGGGACAGAAGGCGCCGCTGAAGATGCTCTTCCCGATGGTGGGATGCATCTTCCCGACCCTCTTCATCGTCCTCCTCGGGCCGGCCGTCATCTCCGTCTCGCACAGCATCCTCAGCCCGAAGTAGCCGCCGGCGGAGCGGCGCTCGTCAGCCGCGAGCGGCCCCCGCCAGCCGGTGGCGTCCCACCTGGGCGCCGCCGGGGCGCCCCCGCTTGATCTCGAACAGCGGCTGCTGAGCCAGCAACCAGGCGAGGTGGTCCCACAGCTGCGCGGCCGCCTCCTGCTCCATGCGCCGGTCGATGATCGGACCGAAGAAGGCGGGACCCCCCTCGACGCGCACCGTCGGCACGCCGAAGGCACCGGCATCGACCGCGGTCCGGTGCGCCTCGGCGAGGGCGATGAGCGTGGCGGGGTCGGCCAGCGCCCGTCCGGCCAGCTCTGGGTCGAGGCCCGCGGCAGCGGCGCAGGCGCGCAGCACGGCCTCGTCTCCGAGCGGCTCGGCGCGTTCCTGGTACGCCTCACCGATCTCGCGGTAGAGGGCGGTGAGGGCCGGGCTGCCACCCTCGCGCTCCGCCGCCACCAGGCAGCGCAGCGCCTGCTCGCCGGCCTGGTGCGCGGCGCGCGAGCGCTCGTCCTTCTCGCGGTCGCGGTTGATCTCCGCCAGCGAGAAGACGCGGGTGGTGAGCGCAAGCGGCCGGACCGCCGCGACCTGCTGCAGCCAGTTCCATGTCAGCCACGCCCACGGACAGCTGGGATCGACGTGGATGTCGACCGCGACCGGATCATCGCTGCGCCGCGCCATCGTGCCCTCCTCGATGAAGCGCTCCGAGCCTACGCCACTCGACGTCGATGGGGTGAGGCGGCCGGACCCGCCGCCGGCCGACAATGGCAGCCGGCCGGCGGCGAGGTGGAGGTGTGGTGATGGAGGTGCGGCGCCTGCAGACGGCGGAGGGCGTCGAGGTGGCGGATCACGTCGAGCTCGCGCGCTCGCTCTGGCACCGCACCGTCGGGCTGATGGGACGCAGCGAGCTTCCCGCCGGGCACGGCCTGGCGATCACCCCCTGCAACTCGATCCACATGTTCTTCATGCGCTTCCCCCTCGACGTCGCCTTCCTCGATCGCGACGGGCAGGTGCTGCGCGCCTATCACGGCATCCGGCCATGGCGGGTCAGCCGGGTGGTGCGCCGCGCCCGATCCGCCATCGAGCTGCCCGCGGGCACCCTGGCCGCCGCCGGGGTGGGGGAGGGGAGCGCGCTGCGGCTGGTGTGATCCTCTAGCCGCAACTACACTACAAATGTGTGGTGGGCGCGGCTGGTGGAGCCGGCGCGGTTGCTGCTCGACGCCCTGGCGCCGCGCCAGTGCGCCGGGTGCCGGGTGGCGTCTCCGGACGTCCTCTGCGAGCCCTGTCTGGAGCTGGCCCTGGCGCTGCCGCTGCCGCCTGCCGAGCGCTGGCGCTGGGGCCAGACGTGGTCGGCCTTCCCCTTCCAGACGCCCATCCGCGGCCTGGTCCACGCCGCCAAGTACCAGGGCCGCCGGCCGGCGGCGCGCGTGCTCGCCGCTCTCACCGCCGAGCGCCTGGTGACGCAGGGGCTTCCGCCGCCGGCGGCGGTGGTCCCGGTGGCCCTGGCGCGGCGGCGCCGGCGGGCCCGCGGCTACAACCAGGTCGAGCCCGGCGCCCGCGCCCTCGCCGCCCTGGCCGCCGCGCCGCTGCTGGACGGCCTGCGGCGCGTCCGCGAGACCGCTCCCCAGGTCGGCCGCTCGCTGCCGGACCGCCGCCGCAATGTGGCGGGCGCCTTCGCCTGGTCGGGTCCGCCGCTGACCGGGACGGTGTGGCTGGTGGACGACGTGGTCACCACCGGGGCCACCCTGGAGGCCGCCGCCACCGTTCTGCAACGGGCCGGTGCCGGTCGTATCGATGCCGTCGCGACGGCGCGGGCTTGGCGCGGCCGGGGCTGAGAATCGCGGGTACCAAGCAGGCAGTCCGCCGTCGCGCGCGCTTGGCGGCGAGGAGTTGACATCGTGAGCGTGGTCACCAGCACCAAGTCAGCCGAGGAGATGTCCCGGTATCTCGACGCCCTCGGACCGCTTCGCCCCCTGGTGGAGGACGACAGCCTGACCGAGATCATGGTCAACGGCCCCGACATGGTGTACGTCGAGCGGGCCGGCAAGATCCTCCTCACCGACGTGCGGTTCGATGACGAGAACCACCTGCTCCGGGTGATCGACCTGATCGTCGCCGCCGTCGGCCGGCGCATCGACCACCGCACTCCGCTGTGCGATGCTCGCCTGCTCGACGGATCGCGCGTCAATGCGGTGATCCCGCCGATCTCCCTCGACGGCCCCACCCTCACCGTCCGCAAGTTCTCCAAGGATCCCTATCAGGTGTCCGACCTGATCGCCTTCGGTACCCTCACCGAGGAGGCGGCGGCCTTCGTCCGCGCCTGCGTCCTCGCCCGCGCCAACATCCTGATCAGCGGCGGCACCGGTACCGGCAAGACGACGCTGCTCAACGTGTGCTCGAGCTTCATCCCCGTCGACGAACGGATCGTGACCATCGAGGACGCCGCCGAGCTGCAGCTCCACCAGGAGCATGTCTGCCGCCTGGAGGCGCGCCCCCCCGACCTCAACGGGGATGGGCGCATCGCCATCCGCGACCTGGTGATCAACTCGCTCCGCATGCGCCCCGACCGGATCGTCGTCGGCGAGTGCCGCGGCGGTGAGGCGCTCGACATGTTGCAGGCGATGAACACCGGTCACGACGGCTCGCTGACCACCATCCACGCCAACAACCCGCGTGACTGCCTCTCGCGACTGGAGACGCTGGTGCTGATGGCGGGGATGGACCTGCCCGCCAAGGCGATCCGTCAGCAGGTCTCCTCGGCCCTCGACCTCATCGTGCAGCTGTCGCGCATGAAGGACGGCTCGCGCAAGATCACCTCCGTCACCGAGATCATCGGCATGGAGGGCGACACGATCACCATGCAGGACATCTTCGTCTACAAGCCCAAGGGCGCCGATCCGGTGACCGGAAAGATCGTCGGCGACTTCGAACCCACCGGCATCCGTCCCCAGATCATCAGCCGGCTGTTCGACATGGGCATCCCCTTGCCCGAGAAGCTGGCCCAACTCTTCCCCGACCGGCGCACCACGCCGATGGCGCTGCCGCGGCGCTGAGACGGCCCGGCAGCACCCACGCGCTGAGGTGAGCCGGCGAACCGGGGGGCGCAGACCCGGTCGCGACCGGCGGCGATGAGCACCGCCGCGCTGCCCGCCGCCCCGGCATCGCAGCGGCGGGCGGCGCTGCCGCCGCGGCGGTTGACGCTGCTGCTGATGGTCGGAGCCATCGCCGGCTTCGCCGCCTTCGCGCTGCCGCACTTCCTGCCGGCACAGCCCTACGGACTCGCCGACGACTACCGCGTCTTCTACGCGGCGTCGCGGGTGCTCGCCCACGGTGGCAATCCCTTCGACCCCGCCACCATCCATGCCGCCGAGCAGTCGGCCGACTTCTACCCGCAGGTGCAGCCCAGCCTCGACGACTACGTCAACCTGCCGGTGGTGGCGTGGGCGATGCGACCACTGACGGCGCTCCCCTTCTGGGCCAGCTACGCGGTCTTCACCGCCGCCGGCGTGGCCGCACTGCTGGGCGCCATCGCGATGCTCGCCCGCGACCTCGGGTGGCGGCGTCGCGCGCCGCTGCTGCTGCTGCTGGTGCCGCTCAGCTGGGTCTCGCTGCTCGGCTTTCTCAGCGGGCAGTTCGACGCCCTGCTGCTCGCCGGGCTGGTGCTGTCGCTCCGCCTGGCGATCCGCCACCGCCCCGCCGCCGCCGGCGCGCTGAGCGCTCTGGTCTGGGTCAAGCCCGACCTGACCTGGCCGGTGGTACCGCTGCTGGCGCTGGCGCTGTGGCCGGATGTCCGCGCCGCCCTCCGCCTGCTGACCGGCTTCGCCGCCGCCTCGGCGGGCTTGCTGCTGCTGCAACTCGCCACCACCGCCTCCCTGCTGCCCGCCTGGTGGCACCACCTGACCCTGTTCGCCGGGCGCGTCGACCGGGTCCAGCCCGATCTCGCCGGCCTTACCAGCCTGCTGCGGGCGCTGCCGGGGGGCGCCGGGGGTGGGCTGACCGGCGGGCGCACCCTCGCGCTGGTCGCGGCCGGGCTGGCGCTGGCCACCGCCATCGCCCTGCGGTCGGCGCGCGCGGCGGCACGCGGCGCGGCGCCGGAGCCTCGCCACCTGGTCGCCGCCGTCTGCGTTCCCCTGGCACTGTGGCTGCTGGTCGCCCCGTACGCCCATCCCAACGACGACCTCCTGCTGCTGCCGGTGGTGCTGCTGGTGCTGGGTCCCGATGCCGCCCGCCTCGACGGCGCCGGCCTGCGCTGGGCCGTGCTTCTCACCTGCGCCGCGGCGCTGGTCTGGCCGATCGGCCTACTCCCGGTCGCGGTCGCCCCGTTGCTGCTCGCTGTTGCCGTCGCCGGTGTGGTGGCGGGCCGGCGCTCGCCGGGCCTGGCCGGGTTCGGGACCGCGGTCGCGGTACTGGCGATGGTGCTGCTTCCCGCGGTGTGGCCCTTCCACGTTCTCGCCTACAGCCTCACGCCGGCGGCGGTTCTGCTGCTGTGCGCCGAGGCGGTGATCCGTCCAACCGCCGGTGGGTCCGCAGCCGCGCTCCTATAATCGCGGTACGGCGTACCCCCATCAGGAGGGAGATGCCATGCGCGTCGCCGTCAGCTCTCGCGGGCGGATCGATCAGCAGCTGCGCAGCTATGCGGAGACCAAACTGGCCCGCATCGAACGCCACGCCATCGCTCTCCACGAGGTGCGGCTGCAGCTCGAGGAGGACGCGGGGTGCAGCCCGCCGTTCAGCGCCGAGGCGGTCGCTCACCTGCAGCACACACGGCTGGCGGCGCGGTCGCAGGCGGCCAGCATGCGCGAGGCGATCGACCGCGTCGTCGACAAGCTCTCGCGGCAGATCGAGCGCCGCAAGGAGCGGGTCGTCGAGCACAAGGGCCACGCCGCCGCCCACTCCACGCCGGAGGAGCCGGGTCCGCGCCGCGCCGAGGGCGGCAACGGGGCCAGGACCCCGAGCCGGGCCAGCCACTCGGCGCTGAGCCGCCGCCACCTCCGCCTGCGGCCGATGCCGGTGGAGGAGGCGGTCGCCGAGATGGAGACTCGCGCCGAGCCCTGGTTCCTGTTCCTCGACGACGAGGGCGCGGTCAGCCTGCTCGTCCGCCGCGCGGGCGAGCTCGAACTGGTGGTCGCCGACTTCCGCTGAGGCCCTCGACGGCGGCGATCCCACCCACCGCTGCGGCCGGTTTGCGGGATCATGGACCCATGGTCTTCGGCAAACTCCTCGGCGACCCCCACCGCCGCGACGTCAGGCGGCTGCAGTCGCGGGTCGACCAGATCAACGCCCTCGAGCCCGAGCTGCAGGCGCTCACCGACGAGCAGCTCGGCGCCCGCACCCTGGAGTTCCGTGAGCGCCTCGGCATCGAGGGTCCCGACCTCAGCCTCGGCCAGCCGCTCGTCCACGGCCTGATCGGCGAGGACGAGGACGAGGAGATCGCCGAGCAGCGCCGCGAGCAGGAGGAGGAGGAGCGGGAGCGCGATCGCCAGCTGGACGAGCTGCTGCCCGAGGCCTTCGCCACCGTGCGCGAGGCCGCGCGCCGCACCATCGGCCTGCGTCACTTCGACGTCCAGCTGGTCGGCGGCATGGTGCTGCACCAGGGAAAGATCGCCGAGATGAAGACCGGCGAGGGCAAGACCCTGGTGGCCACCCTCGCCCTCTATCTCAACGCCCTGCAGGGCAAGGGCGCCCACCTGGTCACCGTCAACGACTATCTCGCCCGCCGCGACGCCGGCTGGAACGGACCCCTGTACCACCTGCTCGGCATGTCGGTCGGTGTCATCGCCCACGAGATGTCACTGGTCTACGACCCCGACTACCTCGACGAGACCCATCCCGATCCCCGCCTGCAGCACTTCCGCCCGGTCACCCGGCGCGAGGCCTACGCCTGCGACATCACCTACGCCACCAACAACGAGCTCGGTTTCGACTATCTCCGCGACAACATGGCGCTCTCGCTCGAGCAGTGCGTGCAGCGCCGGCTCTGGTACGCGATCGTCGACGAGGTCGACTCCATCCTCATCGACGAGGCGCGCACCCCGCTGATCATCAGCGGCCAGGCCGACGAGCCCACCGAGAAGTACTACACCTACGCCCGCCTCATCCCCCGGCTGACCATCGAGGTCGACTACACCATCGACGAGAAGACCAAGTCGGCGGCGCTGACCGACGAGGGGGTGGTCAAGATCGAGAAGTGGACGGGGATCAAGAACGTCTACGACCTCGAGCACGTCGCCGAGGCGCATCAGATCAACCAGGCGCTCCGCGCCAACGCGCTCTGGCAGCGCGACAAGGACTACATCATCCGCGACGGCGAGGTGATCATCGTCGACGAGTTCACCGGACGCACCATGCCGGGCCGCCGCTGGTCGGACGGCCTCCACCAGGCGATCGAGGCCAAGGAAGGCGTCAAGGTGCAGCAGGAGAACATCACCCTCGCCACCATCACCTTCCAGAACTTCTTCCGCCTCTACCGCAAGCTGGCGGGCATGACCGGTACCGCGATCACCGAGTCGGAGGAGTTCGACAAGATCTACAAGCTCGAGGTGGTGCCCATCCCCACCCACCAGCCGATGATCCGCAAGGACGAGGCCGACCTCATCTTCAAGACCGAGGAGGGGAAGTTCCGGGCGGTGGTGGAGGAGATCGTCGAGCGCTACGCCACCAGCCAGCCGGTGCTGGTGGGCACCACCAGCATCGAGAAGAGCGAGCGGCTGTCGCGCCTGCTGGAGAAGCGCGGCATCCCCCACGCCGTGCTCAACGCCAAGTTCCACGAGCAGGAGGCGGCCATCGTCGCCCAGGCCGGGCAGCCGGGCGCGGTGACCATCGCCACCAACATGGCCGGCCGCGGCACCGACATCGTGCTGGGCGATGGCGTGACCGGCGTGGGCGGTCTCTACATCGTCGGCACCGAGCGCCACGAGTCGCGGCGCATCGACAACCAGCTGCGCGGTCGCTCCGGCCGCCAGGGCGATCCCGGCGAGTCGCGCTTCTTCCTCTCCTTCCAGGACGACGTGATGCGCATCTTCGGCGGCGAGCGCATGGAATCGATCATGAGCCGGGTCGGGCTGGACGAGGACACCCCGATCGAATCGCGGCTGGTGTCGCGCCAGATCGAGGGGGCGCAGTCGCGGGTCGAGGGCTACAACTTCGACGCCCGCCGCCATGTCGTCGAGTACGACGACGTGATGAACAAGCAGCGCGAGGTGATCTACGGCGAGCGCCGCAAGATCCTCGAGGGCACCGACACCCGGGCCAACTTCGCCCAGATCATGGAGCGGGTGGTCGCCGAGGAGGTGCCCCTCTACTGCGAGGGTCGCAATCGCGAGGGGTGGGACCTGGCCGGCCTCTGGGAGCGGATGCGCCAGCTGGCGCCGCTGCCCCCGTTCGAGGAGATCGACCCGGCCACCCTCGGCGACAGCGTCGATGACGTCGTCGAGACGCTGACCAGTGAGCTCACCGCGCTCTACGAGGAGAAGGAGCAGCGGTACGGCACCGAGGTGATGCGCCAGGTCGAGCAGTTCCTGATGCTGCGGGTGATCGACCAGAAGTGGATCGCCTACCTGACCCAGATGGACCACCTGCGCGAGGGCATCGGACTCCAGGCGTACGGACAGCAGGATCCGCTGATCGAGTACAAGCAGCAGGCCTACGGCGCCTTCCAGGACCTGATCTCCGACATCCAGCGCGACATCCTCACCACCGTGCTCCACGCCGAGGTGCAGCGCCAGCAACCGTCCCCGGCGGCGGCGCCGCCCGAGGCCACCGCGGCGGCGGCGGCGCCGGCGTCGGGTCGCGCCGACAGCCCTGCCGCCGGCGCCGCGATGACGCCCGACCAGCCGCCGGCGGCCCGTCCCGCCGCGGCCGCGGCCAGCGGCGCCCTGGCGCGCAACGCGGCGCCACCCCGCGGTCCGCTGCCGTTCGGCACCGCCCGTCCCGCGGTGCGCAACGTGGTGGAGTCGTCGTCGGAGGGCACCCGCAGCGCCAACGTTCCCGGCGACGGCAACGGCGCCGATGCGGCAGCGGGTCCGGGCGGCAGGCCGCGGAAGGTGGGACGCAACGATCCGTGCTGGTGCGGCAGCGGGCTCAAGTACAAGCGGTGTCACGGGGCTCCGACTGGGGCTCCGAGTGGGGGCGTGCGATAGGGCGACGGGACTGCTTGGCACCGGGGCCGGGCGCGGCACACCCTTGCGCTCAACCCGCGGTTCTGACGCCTGTGGCGTCGGCCCGCTGCGCTCGGCTCGCTCGCTCGCCTGCGCGTCCGGTTCGCTCCGGAGCATGCCCCCGCCGCCGGTGCGATGCGCGGTGTGTCCCTTGTCGCTCATCCGCGGGTCGCCCCGTGCTTCGCAAGGCCAAGGGTGATTGCGCCCGAGCAGCCCTGCTCCCTTCGCAAACGCGCGCCACGGGGCTCCGGCGGCGATGCTTTTAGCCGCCTGGTGGACGCGGTAGCATCATTGGTATGAGCGAGCTCAGTGCCCGGACCGAGGACGTGTATCTCAAGGTGACGCAGCTCCGGGAGCATCTTTGACCTCCCTGGACGGCGTGCCCGGCTCGAGGCGCTCGACAAGGAGATCGCCGATCCCTCGCTCTGGGACGACCCCCGCCGCGCCGGGCGGCTGACCCAGGAGGCGTCGCGGATCCGCGACGAGCTGGCCACCTGGGAGGGGCTCGGGCGGCGCGCCGGCGACGCCCGCGACCTCGCCGAGCTGCTCGACGCCGAGCCCGATCCGGCGGTGGAGGCGGAGGTGTCGGCGGAGCTCGATGCGCTCGCGGCCGAGCTCGAGCGCCGCGAGCTCGACCTCCTGTATACCGACCCCTACTCCGACAATCCCGCCCTGCTCAGCGTCCACGCCGGTGCCGGCGGCACCGATTCGCAGGACTGGGCGGAGATGCTGCTGCGGATGTACCTGCGGTGGGCCGAGCAGAACCGCATGCCGGTCGACTTCATCGAGGAGTCGGCGGGAGAGGAGGCGGGCATCAAGTCGGCCACCATCCGCATCGCCGGCGACCGCGCCTTCGGCCGGCTTCGTTCCGAGCGCGGTGTCCACCGGCTGGTGCGACTGAGCCCCTTCGACAGCGCCCATCGCCGTCACACCTCGTTCGCCCTGGTCGAGGTGAGCCCCGAGGTCGAAGATGAGGTCGATCTCGACATCAACCCCGATGACGTGCGGGTCGACGTCTTCCGCAGCAGCGGGGCCGGCGGTCAGCACGTCAACAAGACCAGCTCCGCGGTGCGCCTCACCCACATTCCCACCGGGATCGTGGTCACCTGTCAGAACGAGCGCAGCCAGCAGCAGAACCGCGACGTCGCCTGGCGGGTGCTGCGCTCGCGGTTGCTGGCGCTCAAGCAGGCGGCTCACGCCGAACACCTGGCCGAGCTCAAGGGCGATTCGATGCCGGCCGAGTGGGGGAGCCAGATCCGCTCCTACGTGCTCCATCCATACACCATGGTCAAGGACCACCGCACCGGGGTCGAGGTGGGCAATGCCCAAGCCGTCCTCGACGGTGCCATCGACCCCTTCATCGACGGCTACCTGCGCTGGGCGGCTCGCGAGGAAGCCGCCGCCTGACGGCGATCCGCGATGCACGTCACCATCGTCCTCGACTGCAGCGACCCCGAGCGGCTGGCCCATTTCTGGACCTCGGCGATCGGCTACCGGCGCGAGGCGTACAAGCCGCCGTATCTGAGCCTGCTGCCGCCGAAGCAGGATGGGTCCCCCGAGCTGATCCTGCAGCGCGTGGCCGAACCGAAGGCCGGCAAGAACCGCATGCACATCGACCTCCACACCATCGATGTCGACGCCGAGTGCGACCGGCTGATGGCGCTGGGGGCGATCCGGGTCGGCGACGAGATCGTCGAGGGCGGCTTCCGCTGGTACGTGCTGGCGGATCCGGAGGGCAACGAGTTCTGCGTCATCGGCCGCGCCAGCGAGGGCGCGTAGCCGGTGCAGCAAATCCAGGGAGGAGAGCGATGAGTGTCGGTACCGTGGTCAAGGCAGGCAGGGCCGCTCGCATCCAGCCCTTCGACATGGCCGGGGTCGAGCGCCATCGCGACGGCATCCTCCGCTACGCGAACCGCCCGGCGTCGCTCGTCGCCATGTTGCGGCGCAGTGTCGAGAGCGTTCCCGGCGAGGAGGCGATCGTCGAGCTCGGTGGCGAGCGGATCACCTACCAGCAGCTCTGGGATCGTGCCACCAGGGTCGCCGGAGGACTTCGCGACCAGGGAATCCGCCGCGGTGACCGCGTCGCCCTCGAGCTCGGCAACGGCCTCGACTGGTGCGTCGCCTTCTTCGCCATCCTGATGGCGGGCGGGGTGGTCGTTCCGGTCAACACCCGCTTCGCTCCGCCCGAGATCGAGTACGTCCTCGGCGACTCCGGTGCCGCCTACTCGTTCCGTCCCGGGATCCCGCTCCCCGACGGTGATCCGCTCGCGGTCGATGCGAGCCCGAGTGACCTCGCCGCCATCTTCTACACCAGCGGCACCACCGGCTTTCCCAAGGGAGCGATGCTCACCCACGCGTGCTTCCTCTCCAACACCGAGACCTGCCGCCGGGTCGCCGAGCTGCCCGACGAGGGTGGCCTGCGCAACCTCGTGTCCGTGCCCCTCTTCCACGTCACCGGCTGCAACAGCCAGCTGCTGCCGACTCTGGAGCTGCGCGGCACCACCGTGATCATGCCCGCCTTCGAGGTGCAGGCCTTCATCCGCGCCGCTCAGGACGAGCACATCGACATCCTCACCTCGGTGCCGGCGGTGTTCTGGCTGGCGACGACCCAGCCGAACTTCAAGGACCACGACTGGCGCGGGGTGCGCTGGGTGACCTACGGCGGCGCGCCCTGCCCGCCCGAGCTCATCCGCCGCATGCGCGAAGGCTTTCCCAACGCCATGCTCGGCAACGGGTTCGGTCTCACCGAGACCTCGTCGGTGGCGACCTTCCTCCCCGATCGCTACTGTGAGGTGCGACCCGAGACGGTCGGCTTCGGCGCCCCGGTGGTGGAGCTCGACCTCGCGGCCGAGGATCCCGGCAGCCGTGTCGGCGAGCTGCTGGTGCGCGCCCCCAACGTGGTGGCCGGGTACTGGAACAAGCCGGAGGCGACGGCCGAGACCTTCGTCGGTGGCTGGCTGCACACGGGCGACCTCGCCCGCCTCGACGAGGACGGCTTCTGCCAGATCGTCGACCGCATCAAGGACATGATCAACCGCGGCGGCGAGAACGTGTACAGCGTCGAGGTCGAGAACGCGCTGATGGAGCACCCGGCGGTGTTCGAGGTCGCCGTTCTCGCGGTACCGGACGCGATGATGGGGGAGAAGGTCGGTGCGGTGGTGGTCCCGACCCCGGGGGCTCAGCTCGATCCCGGCGAGCTGGCCGGCTTCGCGCGCGAACGGCTGGCCGATTTCAAAGTTCCGCAGTTCGTCAGCGTGCGCACCGCGCCGCTGCCGCGCAACCCGGGGGGCAAGGTGCTGAAGCCCGCGCTGCGTCAGGAGACCGACTGGGGCCGCCCGGTCTGGTAGGCGGGTGGGCTACCGTTAGGCACCCCACCGACGCGAGGTCACCGCCATGCGGATCGACGGTTGCCGAACCCTGCTCACCGGAGCCACCGGCGGCCTCGGCCAGGCCATGGCCCGGGCGCTCGCCGCCCGGGGCGCCCGGCTGGTCCTCACCGGGCGCCGCGCCGAGGTGCTCGAGCCCCTGGCCCACGACCTCGGCGCCGAGGCGCTCAGCGTCGACCTGGCCGACCGCGCCGCCCTCGACCAGCTGCTGGCGCGGTGCGACGGCGTCGACATCCTGGTCGCCAATGCCGCCCTTCCCGGGACCGGACGGCTCGACGAGCTGACCGCCGCGCAGGTCGACCGCGTGCTCGACGTCAACCTGCGCGCCCCCATCAAGCTGGCCCACAGCCTCGCCGCGCCGATGCGGCGGCGCGGTAGCGGCCATCTCCTGTTCGTCTCGTCGGTGTCGGGGCTCACCGCATCACCGCAGGCGTCGATGTACTGCGCCACCAAGTTCGGTCTGCGCGGGTTTGCCCTGGCGCTCCGGGAGGAGCTGCGCGAGAGCGGTGTCGGCGTGTCGGTGATCTATCCCGGCCCGATCCGCGAGTCGGGGATGTTCGCCGACACCGGCATCCAGCTGCCGCCGATGGTGGGCACCAACTCGCCGCAGGAGGTCGCCGCCGCGGTGGTCTCCGCCATCGAGCGCAACCGTGGCGAGATCACCGTCGCCCCACCGCTGATGCGTGCCGGCATCCCGCTCGCCAAGCTGGCGCCCCGGGTCAGTGCCGGAGTGCAGCGGATGTTCGGAGGTGATCGGATCTCCGCCGAGCTGGCGCGAGCGCAGCGCCACAAGAACTGACGCGCATGGCCTCGACCTCGGTGAGCGGCGGTCTGCAGCAGGCGACGGCGGAGCTGGAGGAGAACGGGTACTGCCTGCTCCGCGACGCCCTCGACCGCGACCGCCTGGGCGCCGTCCGGCAACGGGTGGTCGAGGTCGCCGCCGCGGAGATCGCTGACGGCACCGACTACGTCTACGAGGGAGGCTCCAACCAACGCGTCTGGACTCTGCTCAACAAGGGTGACGTGTTCGTCGACCTCGCCCTGGAGCCGCGGATCCTCGAGGTGATGGAGCAGCTGCTCGGCAGCGGTTTCCTGCTCTCCAACATCGACGCCAACATCGCCGGCCCCGGCGGCAAGCCGATGTTCCTGCACGCCGATCAGAGCTATGTCCCCGCCCCATGGCCGTGGCCGTTCCCGCTGGTCGCCAACGTCATGTGGATGCTCGACGACTTCACTCCCGAGAACGGCGCCACCCGCATCGTCCCCGGCAGCCACAAGCTCGGCCACGGACCCGATCACGCGGCGGGCATGCCGGAGTCGGTTCCCGTCTGCGGTCCTGCCGGCACGGCGATGATCTTCGACGGCCGCCTCTGGCATCAGACGGGCGCCAACGTGACCGAGGGCGAACGCCGCCACGGCATCCTCGCCTACTACTGCCGGCCCTTCATGCGCTCCCAGGAGAACTGGTCGTTGTCGCTGCGCCCCGAGGTGCTGGCATCGGCGCCGCCGCGGCTGCGCCGGCTGCTCGGCTACGAGATCTACCTCTCGCTCGGCATGATCGACGGCATGCCACGCAAGGGGCCGCGCTTCTGACCGGCAGGGGAGAACCATCATGGCCGACTGGACCGGCGTCGCGGGGAGACGGGTCGTGATCACCGGCGCGACCAACGGCATCGGGCTGGCGGGGGCCAAGGCGCTGGCCGCTCGCGGGGCGCAGCTGACCATCGTCGCCCGCAGCCAGGCCAGGGCCGCCGGCGCCGCGGCGCAGATCACCGCGGCCGGGGCCGGGGCGCGAGTCGACACGCTGATCGCCGACCTCGCCTCGCAGGCGTCGATCCGCCGCCTCGCCGCCGAGATCCAGGACCGCTATCCGAGACTCGACGTGCTGGTCAACAACGCCGGAGCGATCAACTCGAGCCGACAGCTCACCGAGGACGGCATCGAGATGACCTGGGCGGTGAACCATCTGGCGCCATTCCTGCTCACCACCCTGCTGCTCGAGCGCCTGCGGCAGAGCGCGCCGGCGCGCGTCATCACCACCGCCTCCGACGCCCACAAGGGCGCCCACATCCCCTTCGACGACCTCAACGCCGAGCGCTCCTACCGCAACTTCGGGTTTGCCCGCTACGGCGAGACCAAGCTGGCGAACATCCTCTTCACCGCCGAGCTGGCCCGACGCCTGGCCGGCACCGGCGTCACCGCGAACTGCTTCCATCCCGGCTTCGTGGCGACCGGTTTCAACCGCAACAACGGCCCGCTGATGAATGTCGCGATGACCATCGCCAGGCCCTTCGCGCGCAGTGTGGAGAAGGGAGCCGAGACGCTGGTGTGGCTGGTCGACTCGCCGCAGGTTGCCAGTGAGAGTGGCGGCTACTTCGTCGACAAGAAGAGGGCGACGCCGACCGACACGGCGCAGGACGTGGAGGCGGCCCGCCGGCTGTGGGAGATCAGCGAGAAGCAGACGCAGGCGGTGGGTGTGCCAAGCTGAGCCAGGCCATGTCGCCGCCGATCGCGCACTGCACCGAAAGCCAGTGCGGCCAGACGATCGTGCAGCCGTGCAGCTACGTCGACGCCGGCGGCCGCTCCTGTGCCACGTCCTGGTGCGCGGTGCACGCCTGGACCATCGGTGGAGAGGCCTACTGCCGCCGGCACGCCGGGACCAAGTGGGCGCTCGCCGCCGGTGAGGGTCCGGCGCTCGCCGCCCCCGACATCGACAACCGTGCTCCGGCATTGATCTACTGGGTCTCCGGCGACCTCGACGCCGAGATGCGCGCGCTGCTGAGCGCTGTCAGCTCGGAGGCGGATGCGGTGGTGGTGTCGGGACCCATCACCCTGCAGCCAGCGCCGTCGACCCAGGTCTGGGTGCGCTCCTGGTGGCTCGCCGGCCGCGCCGGCACCATCCTCACCTCGATGAGCCTGGAGGTCGACGAAGCGCGCTCCGAGCGCGTCGTGGTCAGGGTCAACCACCAGGAGCTGGTCACGGTGACACCGCCCTGGATCGAGCAGCGCCTCGCCGGCCTGTCGGTGGATGCGGAGGAGGACGCGGCCCGCCGCCGGCGCTTCTACCGCTTCATCGGCGACGTGATCGCCGCCGCGCTGGGCCTCGAGCCCTCGGCGTGATCGGCGATCACCGTGGTTCGGCGGCTCCCGCGGGTCGCCAGGCCGTCGAGCAGCCGTTCGGCGGCCTCTGACACCTGGTCGACGGCGGCGTCGAAGACGGCCTGGTTCGCCATCGAGGGGCTGCGATAGCCGCTGAGCTTGCGCACGAACTGCAGGGCGGCGGCACGGACGTCGGCGTCGGTGGCAGGCGGCTCCTGCCCGCGCAGGGTCTTGATGCTCCGGCACACGGCTCGAGGGTAGCCGCTGTCGGGTCCAGGCCGCGTCGAAGGCGTGGGTGGTCGGCCGGGCACTCCCAAGCCGGGTCGAGGGGGAGCGCCCGCCAGGGGGCAGCCGCCCGGGCACTTGACAAAGTGATAGGTCAATCAATAATATGCTCCCCATGACCCCGGCAGCCACCGCCACCCTGGGCCGCCAGACCGCCGACGAGCGCCGCGAGACCGTGCTTCGCGCCGCCGCCGTGGAGTTCGCCGAGCTCGGCTACCAGGCGGCCAGCACCGCCGCCATCGCCAAGCGCGCGGGCATCAGCCAGCCGTACATCTACGCCCTGTTTCCCAACAAGCAGGAGCTGTTCTTCGCGGTCTATGACCGCACCCTCGGTCGCATCCGCTCGACCTTCGCGGAGGCGGTCCGGGGCGCCACCGGCGTCGAGGACGCCCTGCACCGCATGGGCGCGACCTACCCGGCGCTGATCGAGGACCGCGTCGCCCTGCTCTGCCAGCTGCAGGCCCACGCGGCGTCCGGCGACGCCGCCGTCCGCGAGCACGTGGCCAAGGGATTCCAGGCCTTGGTCGACGACGTGGCCCGGTCCAGCGGGGCGTCGCCGCGCCAGGTCGCCGAGTTCTTCGCGGTGGGGATGCTCGCCAACGTCAGCACCATCCTCGGCCTGCCCGGCCTGTGTGCGCCCCTGTGGGACGAGAAGCAGTCGCCGTCCGGCGAGAAGCCGGCCTGATCACCCGGCAAATTTTTTTTGGTCCGTGAAGTTATCAATCCATCAATAACACAGAGAAAGAGAAGGAGAAAGAGATGACGACCCGCAGCCGCACCGGCTGGACCCTCGCCCTGGTGTCCGCCGCCCTGTTCATGGTCACCCTCGACAACCTGGTGGTGACCAACGCCCTGCCGCGCATCCGCGTCGACCTCGGTGCCGGCATCGACTCGCTGGAGTGGACGGTCAACGCCTACACCCTCAGCTTCGCGGTGCTCCTGCTCACCGGCGCTGCGCTGGGCGATCGCTTCGGCCGGCGCCGCATGTTCATCGCCGGTCTGGGCGTCTTCACCCTCGGCTCGGCCGCCGCGGCGCTGGCGCCCAGCACCACCGCGCTGATCGCGGCACGCGCCATTCAGGGTTCGGGCGCCGCCATGGTCGCGCCCCTCACCCTGACGCTTCTCTCCGAGGCCTTCCCTGCCGGACGCCGCGGCGTGGCGCTCGGCATCTGGTCGGGCATCAGCGGCCTGGGCGTCGCCCTCGGCCCGGTGATCGGCGGCGCGGTGATCGCCGGTTTCTCCTGGCACTGGATCTTCTGGCTCAACGTTCCCGTCGGCCTCGTCCTCATCCCGCTCGCCTGGTCCCGCCTGAGCGAGAGCCGCGGCCCCAATGCTCACCTCGATCTTCCCGGCGTCGCGCTCGCCAGCATCGGCCTGCTCGGCATCGTCTACGGACTGGTCCGCGCCAACGCGCTGGGCTGGACCAGCGCCACCATCCTCGGCTCGCTGATCGGCGGTGCAGCGGTGCTGGGAGCGTTCGCGGCGTGGGAGCAGCGCACCTCCACCCCGATGCTGCCGCTGCGCTTCTTCCGCAGCCGCGCCTTCACCGCCACCAACGCCGTCTCGCTGACCATGTACTTCGGGATGTTCGGCTCGATCTTCCTGCTGGCCCAGTTCTTCCAGACCGCGCAGCACTTCTCGCCCTTCCAGGCGGGCCTGCGCACCCTGCCCTGGACCGGCATGCCGATGCTGGTCGCACCCCTGGCGGGCATCCTCTCCGACCGTCTCGGGAGCCGCCCCTTGATGTTCGCCGGGCTGGCCCTGCAGACCGTCGCCCTCGGCTGGTTCGCGCTGGTGCTCGACGCCGGCATGCCGTACACCGCGGTGATCGGGCCGTTCATCATCGCCGGCACCGGCATGGCGCTGGTCTTCGCTCCCGCCGCCAACGCGGTGCTCGCCTCGGTTGCGCCCCACGAGGCCGGCCAGGCGTCCGGCGCCACCAACGCCATCCGCGAGGTCGGCGGAGTGCTCGGCGTCGCGGTGCTCGCCACCGTGTTCACCTCCGCCGGCGGCTACGCGACTCCCCACATCTTCGTGCAGGGACTGATCCCCGCGGTGATGGTCGGCGCCGGCGTGCTCGGCCTCGGTGCCGTCGCCGCGCTGTTCGTGCCGCGGCTGCGGCGGGCCCAGCCGGGCACAGCCCTGGTTGCAGCCGAGGCTGAGTCCGCGGCTCTGGCGGCCTGACCACCTTCAACCCGGCAGCGGCGCTCGGGAGACCTGACCGTCTCCCGGACGCCGTTCGCGTGGTCGCAGGCGCACCGCGACGGTCGACGCGGCGATGCTCAGGACGACCGCGCACAGGAGCGCGGTGTACAGCCGGGACGGGATGACGTTCCGGGAGACGCCGATCGAGCCGAGCACGAAGCTGAACTCGCCCACCTGTCCGAGCCCGAGCGCCAGCTGCCATGGCCGCACCGCCGGACGATGCAGCAACGGGACGAGCACGCGAATGACCGCGATCTTGGCGACGACGATGAGGCCGATCACCAGGCCCAGCCACTCGAGCGAGTCGGGGATGGCGCGGGGATCGATGAGCGTGCCCAAGGCGACGAAGAACATCACCGCGAAGATGTCGCGGAAGGGAAGGAGCCGGCGCCGGGCCTCGTCCGCATCCGGGCTCTCGCCAACCGCCAGGCCGGCGACGAACGCGGCCAGTGCCAGCGGCACCTCGAAGACGCGGGCACCGACACCGGCGATCACCAGTCCGCCGGCGAGCGACAGCATGAGAAAGAGGTCCGGCTCGGCGCGCAGGCCGCGCAGGAGTTGAGGGAGAAGCCAGGCAGCGGCCACGGCGATGACCAGGAACAGGGCGATGCCTGCGGCCAGCAGTGGGATGGGGCGCGAGCTCACCTGGAGGGTCGAGAGCAACCCCATCGAGACGGCGACGCCGGTCACGTCCTGCATCACGCTCCAGCCGAGGAGTGATGTCTCGGTCTCGGCGTTGGTCGTGCGCCGTCGACTCCGGGTGATGTTGACGACCACCACGCTCGACGAGAGCGCGACCGCGAGGCCCAGCACCATGCCGCCGCGAAGTCCGAGCCCCATCCCCATGCCGACGCCGATGCCGCCGGCGAGGGTGACGAGCACCTGGAGGGGGGCAGACCACAGCAGCCCGCCGTGCTCTCGACGGAGACGCAGCGGATCGATCTCGATGCCGACCTCGAAGAGCAGGAACACCACCCCGAAGTCGGCCAGGGTCTGCAGCTGATGGCGGTCGGCGACATATCCCGGGGTGAACGGCGAGACGATCAGCCCGACCATCAGGTAGCCGGTGATGGCGGGTAGGCCGATGCGGCGCACCGCCCAGCCGGCGCCGGTCGCCAGCACCAGGACCAGGCCGATCTCGAGGACGTTGACCGCCGACGCCTCCACCGGCTCGAAGTGTGGACGGTCGTCATGCGGCGGCGCGCCGCAAGATCCGGGGTGGTCCGCCCGTCCGTTGTGGTGGGGCAACCCGGCTCGACCACCTCAGGAGGAGGACCTCTCCGTGAACCGGCACCTGCTCGCGATCGGGGCCGCCGTACTCGCGGCCGGCGCCACCATCCCTGCCATACCCCTGGCGACGAGGGCCAGCTACAACGACCAGGCCGGCCACGATGCCGCGGTGCAGAAGCTTCGCGATCGCGGCTACCTGGTCGGCGATGAGGCGCGCTACGCCGCCCTCAAGGAGGCCGCCATCGCCAAGGCGCCCGGCTGGCAGGGCGTCGCCGCGGCTCGCCCGTCGCGGCCTCCGGCGTCGACCGCAGCGCCGGCGCCGTCGCCGAGCTTCGGGGGCGTCCGCGAAAACGACCTGTCGCCATCGGACAGCACCGGTGCCATCGGCACAACCGAGTACGTCGAGGCCATCAACGTCCAGCTGGCGCTCTACAGCCGCAGCGGCTCGAAGATCGCGTCGGGACCTGCCGAGAAGCTCACCGGGACCACGCACTTCGATCTCTCGGATCCGCAGGTCCTCTGGGACAAGAACACCAACCGCTTCTACTACCTCTACCTCGACGTCACCGACAGCACCTTCCGCTGGGGTTTCAGCAAATCCGCCGGTCCGAAGTCGGTGACCGGGCGCGACTGGTGCAGCTACACAGCCGACTTCGGCTACGGCCTCGAGCTGCCCGACTACCCGAAGATGGGACAGACCACCCACAACCTCATCGTCTCGGCCAACGTTTACGCAGGCCAGGCGTTCGTGGGCGCCGACCTCGACTTCATCCAGAAGCCGAGCGGTACGGCGACGATCACATCCTGTCCGAAGGGGCCCTTCGCGCAGAGCCAGACGAGGATGCTGACCAACCCCGATGGTGCGCCCGCTTCTGACCTCAGCCCGGGCGTTCAGGAAGATGCAGGGCTCAATGCCTGGGTCGCCGGGCTCCCCGATCCGACCAACTCGGGCACGTTCACAGGTAGCTACCTCGACCTCTACGAGGTCACCGAGACCGGCCCGGGCACCGCCACGGTGAGCCCCGCGACGGCGATCACGGTTGCGTCATACGACCTGCCCGCTCCGGCGCCCCAGAAGGGCACCACCGCTGCCCTCGACACCCTGGACGGCCGGCTGACGCACGCCGTCACCGACAGGGACCCGGCCATCGGCGGCCTTGCGCTCTGGACCTCGCACACCGTCTTCGGTGGCGCCGGTGCCCAGGTGCGTTGGTACGAGATCAACGTGACCAGTCAAACGCTGGCGCAGCCGGAAGGCTACATCACCGATCCGAGTCTCTCCGTGCTCGACGGCGGCGTGTCTGACGACCGTGCTGTCAACGCCGGACTGTTCGGCAGCGACATGGTGGCCGGCGTGACCACCTCGTCCTCGACCACCTATCCCGCCGATCAGGAGGTCGTCAAGGTTGGCCACGCGGGGGCGCAGTCTCCGCTGGCGATGGTCCACCAGTCTCCCGCCGCGGACCAGGGCTTTGACTGCTTCGTCGATCCGGGCCGGTTCGTCTGCCGCTGGGGCGACTACTCCGGTGCAGTTCCCGATCCGGCTCCTCCCTCCGCGACCGTCGGCCGCGTATGGCTGGCGCAGATGGACTCCGTCGGGGGCGGTCCCAACCCACTCGCAGCCGAGTGGGGAACGTGGAACTGGGCAGCAGCCCCGTAAGCCCGATCGCTTCACCTCGGCAGCGACGCCCGGGAGGCCTCACCGTCTCCCGGGCGTCGGCCGCCTGGTCGCAGCCGCACCGCCACGGTCGACGCGGCGATGCTGAGAACGAAAGCGCGCGTCAGCCTCCCGACTCGATGAGTCAGGCATCCATGCGCGACACTCACGACATGGCGGACACCGCCGCGCGATGACGGCCCGAGCCCTCGTCCTGGTCGCGCCGACGCGGCTCGAGGAGCGGGAGTTTCCGCTGCCCGCGATCGGCGACGCCGACGGGCTGTTGCGGGTGGAGGCCGCCGGTATCTGCGGCACCGATGTGCAGCAGTACCGTGGCCGGCTCGGTGGGGTTCCCTGCGTCACCCCCGTGATCCCCGGCCACGAGATCGTCGGCCGCGTGGAGCGTGCGGGGGCCGATGCGCTTCTCCGCTGGGGCGTGGCGATCGGCGACCGCGTCCTGGTGGAGGAGGTGCTGCGCTGCGGCGACTGCTCCGCCTGTGCCACCGGTGCACGCGGCTGCGAGCGCATGCGCGTCTACGGCCTCACGGTGACGATCGATGAGCCGCCGGGATTGTGGGGCGGCTACTCGACCCACCTGTATCTCGCGCCGACCGTCGACCTGCATCGAGTCCCCGATGGGGTCGAACCGGCGGTGGCGGTGCTCGCCATGCCCGTCGCCAACGGCCTGCGATGGGCGGGCGCATTGCCGGGAACCCCCCCGGGAGCCAGCGTGGTGATCCTTGGCCCCGGACAGCAGGGTCTCGGCTGCGCGGTCGGCGCCCTGGTGGCGGGAGCCGGGACGGTGATCGTCGTCGGCCGCGCGATCGATCACCGCCGGCTGGAGATGGCCCGCGAGCTCGGCGCCCACCACACCGTCGACGCCGACGCGACCGATCCAGTTGCAGCGGTCCGCGAGCTCTGTCACGGGAGTGGTGCCGACGTCGTCATCGACGCCACGGCGGAAGCGGTGAAGGCGGTGACTCAGGCGATCGACATGTGCGCGACCGGCGGCACCGTGGTGCTGGCGGGGCTGAAGGGCTCCGCGCCGATTCCCGGGCTGGTCAGCGACACCATCGTCCTCAAGGGACTGCGCATCCTCGGCGCCGGCGGCCACGACCACGCATCGGTCGATGCGGCCCTGCGCCTGCTCGCCTCCGGCCGCTTCCCGCTGGAGCGGATGGCGACGCACGCATACCCGCTGGCCGAGGCCGAGCACGCGCTGCGGGTGGTCGCGCGCGAGGTGAAGGGGGAGAAGCCGATCCACGTCAGCCTGATTCCGTGACCAGAGTGCTCACGCGCTGACGGGTTCCTCCGCCGCGACGCGATCCGCTCAGATCGGCTCGATACGGAACACCGGATGGCCGGGAGCGATGCGATGCAACTCCTCGTCGGGTGCATCCGGACCGACGCCTCCGAAGAACGCGCCGACCTCGACCTTCCACTTCTTCAGATAGGCGCGCAGGATCGGCGGCTTCTCGTCGTCGGCGAGCTCGGTCGCCTTGAAGCGCTCGACCTGCCGGCCGACGCGCAGCTCGCCCTCGCCGGCGACACGGAGATTGCGCACCCACTGGGTGTGTCCGCGCGGCGCGACGAGGTACCGCGTACCGTCGCGGACTAGCAGATTGACCGGGGTGGTTCGCCACTCGCCGGTCTTGCGGCCGCGGACGGCGAGGACCCGGCTGCCGCGGACGCTCAGGCCGGCGCGGGTGAGGGCGGCGACGATCCGGTTGGAGACGTGGACGGTGAACCATCCGGGCTGCTGGAATCGCGCGCTCATCCCCCCACCCGCGCAGGGGCCGCCGCGGCGAGCCGCACCTAGTACACGGTCGGGACGTCGACGGTCTTCTGGATCAGCTCCTCGATGGGCGTGACCAGGTAGAACTCCATCTCGGTGAAATGCATGAACCCGGCGTCGAAGAGCAGGTCACGGGCCACCTCTGCGCTCGGTGCGTCGAGGAGCAGCATCGCCTTGTGGGCGGGGTCGAGGTGGATGTTGAGGAGGACCTTCACCCCCGCCTTCTCCGCCTTGGCCGGCAGCTCCGGCAGGTTCTTCAGGGCGAACTCCCTGACCGCCCTGTTGGTCATCGGGCAATTGTCCGGCGGATGGCTCTGCAGGATCGCGTACTGAGGCATGTGACTGACCCTCTCCTGGTTCGGCTGCCAACTTCCCGACAGCCTAGTCACAACCAACCGGGTCTCTCAAGTACCTCCGGCGCCACCCGGTCAGCCGCTTCGGGAACCTTGCCGGGCCCGCACGCGTCGTGGACACAGAACCACGGCTCGCTCCCCGCGGCGGAGGGCGCGCGTCCCACGGAGAGACCACGATGGACCTGGCACCCATACAGCATGCGGGGGCTGGGAGCCGCCGCCGCCGCCGGACCGCCGCCGTTGCCGCCTCCCTTGTCGCGTTGGCGGTGGCCACCGGCACCGCCGGCGCGGTCGTGGCCCGCCACGGCAGCCCCGGATCGCCCGACGGCACCTTCTTCGTCCCTGGTGCGGCGCTAGGCATCACGCCGGGAGGCACCGCGGCGGGGAACGGCGGAGCCGGCTTCTCCGCCCCGAGCGTCGCCGCGCCGGGAGCGCCAGCGGCCCCACCGGTTGCTGCCGCCGCGTCGAGCGCGGGCAGCGCGGTCGGCTTCCCCTGGTGGGGTGCGCCCTGCGCCGCCTCCGGACCGACCCAGCTGAGCGGTTCGCTGCTCGTGGCGACCGGGACGGCCCCGCTGGCCCCGGGCACCGGTCAGGCTCACTACGCGCTCAACGCCGGAATCAACGAGCAGGCGACCAGCGGCGACGTGGCCAAGGCCGTGGCCCAGGCACGAACCACCGTCGACGCCGTGGTCGCCGCCCTGGCAAACGCTGGCGTGCCGTCCTCGGCGATCCATCCGTCCTTTATCAGCGTGTGGGCCAGCGGCGGCAAGCCGGTGGCCCCGGCCACTCCCGAACCGGTGCGCCAGGTCAACGTCAACGCCACCGTCGAGGCCGACATCGGCGACGCCGCCGCCATCCAGCCGGCGCTCGATGCGGCGATCGGGGCCGGGGCGCAGAACGTCAACGTCGGCCCGTCCGGGGCGGCACTGGCGCAGCCCAGCCAGAGCGCGGTCGACACGGCGGTGTCCCAGGCGACCGGCCAGGCGCACACGCTCGCGGCGGCGGCGGCCAAGGCGGCCGGGGTTGGGCTCGGCAGCGTCAAGTCGCTGACGGTGTCTCCGCCGGCCGCCTGCGGTTGGGGTCAGGGTGGCCCCCAGCTCGTGGTCGCGGCGACCGTCGGCTACGAGGTGAAGTAGCGCCTTCGATCAGCCCGGGGTGCGTCCGAAGAATCCGGCGAGCCGGTCGTAGACGGGCGCGTCATCGGGCACCGCCACCACGGGAGCGAACGACTGCCCATCCTCCTCGCTGCCGCGAAACTGCGGCTTGAGGTTCTCGGTGCCGAAGTCGAGCGCCTGCCGCGCCAGCTCGGGGTCGAGGTCGGTGGTCGACTGTCCCGTCGCCGCGGCGATGTCCCAGGAATGGATGGTGAACTCGACCATCTGCTGCTTCACCTGCCAGGAGATGGGAAGCTCGGCTGAGCCGAACTGCACGGTCCTGTTGAGCGCACCCTCGCGGTTCCAGGCCGCCACCAGCTCGGCTGCCGGGTGGCGGAAGCTGTCCAGCCAGTCGTCGCCGAGGACGTCGTCCTGCCGCGCCTCCCAGGCGCCGCCGCGCGCGATCACCACGAACTTCTGAGCATCGTTGACGACGTGGTTGACCAGGGTCCGCAGGTCCCACGACCGGCATGGGGTCGGCAGCCGCGCCTGCTCGGGGCGGACCCGAGCGATCACGGTGGTCACCTGCTCGAGGGCGCGCGACAGCAGGGCCAGGGGCTCGGTGGACACGGTCATGTGGCTGCCTCGGCGGATACGGTCATGCGGCTGCCCTCCTTCAATGAAGGGTCCAGGGTAGCCAGCCGGTCGGGGGGCCTCGCGCCCGCTTCCCCCGACTAACCCGGCCTTGATCGCCTCAAAACCGTCAATCACTTCGGCGTGGCCACGTCGAGGTGACAACCTGGGACGCCGGTTTCACACGGGTCGACCCTGCGGAAGGCCGCGGCTATACTGGCCCGCATCCCGGGACGGGTCCCCAATTCGCACTACGTCCCGACGCGAACCCTCCGGGATCCCCGTTCGGCCGGCCGGCCGGCCGCCTTCGGGGGGTGACGCCGCCGGCAGCCTCGGAAGTCTCGCGTGCCCCAACCGACGTCGCCGCCGGCCCTCCGTCGGGCCCGCGGACCCCGCGACGACGCCAGCGCAGGAGCCTCTCGATCGTGAGCCTTGCCGCTGCCGCCCGCCCCGCCCTGGCCGCCGACCCGGCGCTCCGCCCGGTGATCAGCTTCCACGGCGTCGGCAAGACCTACCCCAACGGCACCGAGGCCCTGCACGACATCAACCTCTCGATCTTCCAGCAGGACTTCGTCTTTCTCGTCGGCGCCAGCGGGGCCGGCAAGTCGTCGCTGGTGCGCCTGCTGATCCGCGAGGAGGTGTCCACCAGCGGGCGCATCTTCGTCGACGGCCAGGAGCTCTCCCGGATGGCGCGCCGGCGGCTGCCGCGTCTGCGCCGCAAGTTCGGCATCGTCTTCCAGGACTACAAGCTGCTGCCGCGGTCGACGGTGGCCCAGAACGTCGCCTTCGCGCTGCAGGTGACCAAGCCCGGTCAGCGTCATCTGCGCGAGAAGGTCGAGGAGTCCCTCTGGATCGTCGGCCTCGAGGACAAGGTCCACAAGTTCCCCGACGAGCTGAGCGGCGGTGAGCAGCAGCGGGTGGCCATCGCCCGGGCCCTGGTCCACCGGCCGCCGATCTTCGTCGCCGACGAGCCCACCGGCAACCTCGATCCCGACACCTCGTGGGGCATCGTCCAGCTGCTCCTGCAGATCAACCACCGCGGCACCACCGTGGTCATGGCCACCCACAACCGCGAGGTGGTCGACCTGGTGCGCCGCCGCGTGGTCGCCATCGAGGGCGGCCGCATCGTGCGCGACGAGGCCCAGGGCCAGTACCTGCGCGAGGGCGACGCCACCCTGGTCAGCGGGGGCAACCGGTGATCACCCTGCTGGCGACCCTCCGCTTCACCCTGGTCAGCGCGGTGCAGAACTTCTGGCGCAACCTCGCGGTGTCGCTGGCGGCGACCTGCACCATGGGCGCCATCCTGCTGTTCATCGGCGGCATCCTGCTCGGCACCCACATGCTCAACCAGATGCTCACCGCCGAGCAGGCCAAGGCGAGCAACATCAAGATCTACCTCGAGGACGGTGTGTCGCTGGGGTCGATCGCCAACCTCCAGAGCGAGCTGCGCGCCGACCCGCGCGTCAGCGCGGTTCATTTTGAGAACAAGGACGACGCCGCCAAGGAGGCCAGCAGCCAGGTCGAGAACTTCTCCGAGTCGCTGAAGGTGCTGGGCAGCAACCCGCTTCCCGCGTCGCTCAACCTCGACCTGCACCGGCTCGCCGATCTGCCGGCGATCGACACCATGGCCCGGCGCAACGCCATCGTGCAGCGCGGCAATCTCGCCACCGACTACAACCCCGCGATCATCGATAAGCTGCAGACCCTGATCACCTGGGCCTGGCGCTTCGCGGTCGGCTTCCTGATCGTCTTCGGAACCCTGAGCGTGGTCATCATCATGATCTCTATCCGCACCGCCGTCCTGGTACGCCGAAGAGAGGTGGAGATCATGAAACTGGTCGGCGCCACCGACTGGTTCGTGCGCGGCCCGTTCATCCTCGAGGGGGTGATCGGGGGGGTCATCGCCGCCGCCATCTCGGGAACGGTGATCGCCGCCGCCTACAAGCCCGCCGTCGATCACCTGCGTTCGACGCTCTTCTTCTTCCCGCTCAGTTACGACGGCTCCTACCTCGCCGTCGTCGCCTTGCTGCTGTTCGCCGCCGGTATCGGACTGGGAGCGTTCGGCAGCTACCTCGGAGTACGCCGCTTCCTGACCGTCTAACTCGCACCCGTCTCAGCCAACGTCACACCACACCTCACCGCCAGCGGGCGGGCCAGGAGACCCGATGTCCGATCACCTTCCGTTCTCGGGCAGTGTTCGCCGCGCCATCGCTGCCATGGTGATCACCGTGGTGCTGCTGGGCGCCATCACCGGGTTCCGGCACACCCAGGCAGACCAGTTCACCGATCAGATCGGCCAGAAGCAGCAGCAGCAGGGCCAGCTCAACGGCCTGATGGGCCAGCTCAGTCAGGAGATCCAGAGCTCCCAGGTCCGCGAGGCGCTGCTGCAGGGGATGATCGCCACCCTCGACGGCCAGATCGCCGTCACCCAGCGTCACATCGCCGACGGACAGGTCCTCCTGCAGCAGATCTCGGACAACCTGGTGCGCGAGCAGCAGCACCTCGACCAGGTGCGGGCCCAGCTGGCGCTAGACAAGCACGCCCTCGCCGAGGAGCTGGTGATGATCTACAAGATGGGGACCAACACCCCGGTCAACAACCTGCTCGCCTCCGACAACTTCAACGACTTCTGGCGCCGCCTCATCGACCTCCGCCGGGTCTCGGGAACCCAGCAGAGCGTGCTCGACCGGGTGCAGCGCGAGGAGGCCGAGGTCATCGCCGCCGTCAACGACATCACCGCCCAGAAGCAGCGTCAGCAGCAGTTGCTCAAGGATCTCGAGCAGCAGCAGCAGCAGTTGCAGGACCAGCGCTCACAACGGCAGACGCTGGTCGGCCAGCTCGCCGCGCTGGTGGCCCAGGATCAGCAGCGTCTCGCCGACGCCGAGCGCGCCGTCAAGGAGCTGCAGGCGGAGATCACCAAGCTCCAGGCCGAGGAGGCCAGCCTGCATGCCGGCAGTGGCCATTTCGTCTGGCCCGAGTCCGGTCCCATCAGCCAGGGCTTCGGCTGCACCAGCTATCCCTTCGAGCCCTACGACCCCAACTGCCGCACCCGCCACTTCCATACCGGCATCGACATCGCTGCCGATTTCGGCACCGAGGTCCACGCCGGCGACGCCGGGATCGCTCACACCTACGCCAGCGTCTACGGTTACGGCAACCACATCATCATCCTGCACGGCAACGGCTGGGTGACGGTGTACGGCCACCTCGCCTGGTTCGCGGTCGGCGACGGCCAGTCGGTGGGGCGCGGCCAGGTGATCGGCTACGAGGGCAGCACCGGCAACAGCAGCGGCCCGCACCTGCACTTCGAGGTGCGTCTCAACGACACACCGGTGGATCCTCTACGCTACCTTCCGTGATCTGGAGTCGCGACAGCTCGCACCGCCCTCGCGCGGCGCGGTTCATGCCGCTGGCGGTGGTGGTGCTGGCGTGTTACCTCACCGGCCTGCTGGTCAACAACCTGTCGGGGAGCGTGCTGAGCGTGTTCGGCCGCCCCGTCAGCTCGATCGTGGACTCCGTGTTTCCCCACATCGGTCAGTCGCAGCGTCTCAACACCGGCAGCGTCAACGAGGCATGGACCGACGTCCAGAACGAGTACGTGCTGCGCGGCCTGAGCGGGACCGTCGGCACCCAGGGCGCGGAGAGCGGCATCATCGACGCGATCAAGGGCAAATACGGTGACCGCTTCACCAGCTTCCTGACCAGCGACGAGTACGCAAGTCTTCAGAACGGCCTGGCGGGCCGGCGGAGCGGCAGCATCGGCATCGCGCTGGAGGCGCGGTGCGCCGGGGTGACGCCCTGCCCGTCGGGGGCGACGCCCACCGTCGTCGCCATCGAGGACGTGCTCCGCGACCAGCCCGCCGAACGCGCCGGGATTCGCAACGGGGACATCCTCGTCGCCGTCGGCAGCCAGAGTCTCGCCGGCCTCGGCGGCGACGCGACCGCGCGTCTCAATGCGGCGGTACCCAAGATCCGCGGAGCCTCCGGCACCCCCGTGACCCTCACCGTGCAGCGCGGCGCCGGCAGCCTCACCTTCACCGTGCGCCGTGCCGACCTCAACCTTCCCTCGGTGTTCTCGACCCGTCTGGGAGCGACGCTCTACGTCCAGGTGACCGGGTTCGACCAGGACACCGGCTCACTGGCGCACAAGAAGCTCAGCGACGGGCTGTCGGCGGGAGCGACCTCGGTGGTGCTCGACCTGCGTGCCAACCCCGGTGGTCTGGTCAGCGAGGCGCGCTCGCTTGCCAGTCAGTTTCTCCACACCACCACGGCGCACCAGAACGCGGTGGTGGTGCGCCGCGGCCGGCTGACCTCGACCGCCGCCCCGCAGAGCGCCGAGAAGGTGGAGGTCGACACCATCCAGTCCGGCGGGGTCGCGCTCACCCCCCGGCTGGCGGTGCTGGTCGACGGCGACACCGCCAGCGCCGCGGAGATCGTCACCGCCGCGCTCCACGACTACCAGCGCGGCCCCGTCGTCGGCCAGAAGACCTTCGGCAAGGGCTCGGTGCAGGAGGACTTTCCCCTGCCCGACGGCAGCGACCTCCACCTCACCGTGGAGCGGTGGTACGGACCCAACGGGGAGAGCATCGACGTCAGCGGCATCACCCCGGACCGGGTCGTGGCCCTCACCTCTCGCGACAACCGCTTCCGACTCGACGCCGAGGGTCCCGATGCTGCGGTCGACTCTCAGCTGCAGGCGGCGCTGGTGGCAGTCCGGCCGTAGATCGAGGGCGACCTACGGAGTCGCCGAGCTAGAGCCTCCTCCGAACGTCTGGAAGATCTGTGACAGCGTCGGCGCGTTGGGGTCGACCGTCGGCTTGGTCAGGGTGATCTTGGCGCCGAAGTCGCGGTAGTCGACGGTGGCCTGGATGGTCATGGCGTAGGTGCCGCTGGGCAACGTCTGACCCGGTGGAAGCGACTGACCGAGCTGCTGCTCGATCGCCGCGAAGAGCTTGCCGAGGTCGATCGAGATTCGCGCGTCCGACGCCTGCCGGCGGATATGGGCGTCGGCGTCGACCCACTCATCGACGGAGCCGCGGTCGAGATGGACGGCCGGCAGTGCGGCGCGCAGCAGTGACCCGTACTGCGTCGTGGTGCTGCCAAAGACCTTGTCGAGTGCTTTGCTGAGATACGATTGGTCGAGGTTGGCGTGCAGGTGCTCGGTCTGGACGCCGTCGACGGTGGCGGGCCCGAGGTCGGTGATGTCGGAGGACTGGCCGACGAGGTTGCGGATGTCGCTGCTCGAGAGGTCGAAGGAAGCGAAGAGCTGCTTGAACTGATCGTTGCTCGCCCAGTGGGTGGCGTCCAGGGAGCTGAAGAACGTTCCGTCGTAGATGGTCACGTAGACCTGGCGTCCGCCGATGCTTCCCTTCTCGCTGATCCGGTGTGACGATTCGGCCTCTCCGGAGCCGCTGAAGTCCCGCACCTTCGACAGGGCGGACTGGAGGGCTTGCAGTGTCGCGGCCGGGATGCCGTTGAGCCCGCTGGTGTCGACGCCGAACTTGCCTGTCCCGGTGAAGCGGAACGAGCTCTGGGCGAGCCCGTCGCTCCCCAGCGAGGCGACCTGAGCGGCACTCTTGCCGCTGATCAGGCTCTGCCGCTGCACGCCGCCGCAGGCGGTGGCGATGCCGCCCACCATCAGTGCGGCGGTGGCGAGGGTGACGGCTCGGCGCATGGGGTCCCTCCCCTGGCGCCCCTGCGGGAGGCGCGAACTCGGGCCGCTACCGTAGCGCACTCGGGCCGCTCCGAGCGGTATCGACAGGGGGTCGGCGCCGACCCCCGGTCCTATACTTCTCGGTGCAGTGCCGGAACGCTTCGACGTCGCCATCATCGGCGCGGGATCGGGCGGATACGTGGCGGCGATCCGCGCCGCCCAACTGGGACTGCGCACCGCCGTGGTCGAGCAGGACAAGGTCGGCGGCGTCTGCCTCCACTGCGGCTGCATCCCCACCAAGGCGCTGCTCCAGACCGCCTCCCTGCTTGACGCGCTGCACCACGCTGACGCCATGGGCGTCCGCGTCGCCCCGCCGGAGCTCGACTGGGCGGTCGCCAACCGCCGCAAGCAGCAGGTGGTCGACCGTCTCACCAAGGGCATCCAGTTCCTGCTCCGCAAGAACAAGGTGACGACCATCAAAGGCCGCGCCCGTCTCGCCGGCCGCGGCACGGTTGCGGTCACCGGTGGTGACGGCGATCGCGAGCTCAGCGCCGACAACGTCATACTCGCCACCGGATCGCACCCCCGCCGGCTGCCTGGTCTCGAGGTCGACGACCGCACCGTCCTCAGCAGCGACGAGATGCTGCTCATCGACCACGTGCCGCGGAGCATCGTGGTCCTCGGCGCCGGCGCCGTCGGCGTGGAGTTCGCCTCGCTCTACCGCAGCTGCGGATCCGAGGTGACCCTGGTCGAGATGCTGCCGCGCCTGGTGCCGCTCGAGGACCACGAGGTCGGCGCCGAGCTGCAGCGCCAGTTCGAGAAGCGCGGCGTGCGCTGCCTGCCTGGCACCAGCCTGGATGCGTCATCACTGGAGCGCAACGAGGGCGGCATCGCCGTCACCGTCGCCACCGACGGCAAGGAGCAGCGCCTGCAGGCGGAGATCCTGCTGGTCGCCGTCGGCCGCACCTCCAACCTCGACGACCTTGGCATCGAGGGCACCCGGATGAAGGTCGAGCGCGGCATGGTCGACGTCGACGCGCGCATGGCCACCGCCGAGCCCGGCGTGCACGCGGTCGGCGACATCGCCGGCGGCTTCCAGCTGGCCCACAAGGCGATGCACCAGGGGGTGATCGCCGTGGAGGCGATCGCCGGCCGCGATCCCAGCCCGCTCGACGCCGGCCTGGTGCCGCGCACCACCTACTGCACCCCGCAGATCGGCTCGCTCGGTCTCTCCGAGGAGGAGGCGCGCGAGGCGGGACGGGAGGTCAGCTGCGGCGTCTTCCCGCTGCGCGCCAACAGCCGCGCCGCCATCTGGGGCGAGGACGCCGGCTTCTGCAAGGTGGTCGCCGACCGCGCTACCGACGATGTCCTCGGCGTTCACATCGTCGGGCACGAGGTGACCGAGCTGATCGCCGGTCCCGCCCTCGGCGCCCTGCTCGAGGCGACCCCGTTCGAGATGGGGCGCGCGGTCGCACCGCACCCGACCCTGAGCGAGATCCTCGGCGAAGCCGCCCTCGCCGTCAGCGGCGAGGCCATCCACATCTGAGTGAGCTGATGGCAGTAGCGAAGACGAGCCGCGCGCCGGAGACCGGACTAGACGCCGACGCGATGCGCGCCATGTACCGGCACATGGTGCGGGCGCGAGTCCTCGACGAACGGCTGTGGGTTCTCAACCGTCAGGGTCGGGCACCCTTCGTCATCTCCTGCCAGGGGCACGAGGCGGCCCAGGTCGGCATCGCCATGGCGCTGCGTCCGGGCTACGACTGGGTTGCTCCCTACTACCGCGACCTCGCGGTCACCCTGGTGCTGGGCATGACGCCTCTCGACCACCTGCTGGCGACGCTGGCTCGCGCCGGTGATCCCAACTCCGGTTCCCGCCAGATGCCCGCTCACTACGGATGCCGGCGGCTCAACATCATCACCGGCGGCTCCGCGGTCGCCACCCAGGTGCTGCACGCGTGCGGCGCCGCCCTGGCAGCCAAGGTGCGGGGCGAGGACGCGGTGGCGCTCACCGCGCTCGGCGAAGGCAGCACCAGCGAGGGCGACTTCCACGAGGGCCTCAACTTCGCCGCGGTGCACAGCCTGCCGCTGATCTGCGTGGTCGAGAACAACGGCTTCGCCATCAGCGTGCCGTGGGCCAAGCAGTCGCACACCAAGGACGCCGCCGACCGCGCCAAGGGATACGGCATGCCCGGCGTGGTCGTCGACGGCGGCGATCCGATCGCCTGCTACGCCGCCGCCCGCGACGCGGTGGAGCGGGCTCGTCGCGGCAAGGGACCCACCCTGATCGAGGCAAAGGTCGCCCGTCTCACCCCGCACAGCTCCGACGACGATGACCGCCTCTACAAGCGCCGCGAGGTGCTCGCCGACGAGAAGGCGCACGACTGCCTGCTCCGCTTCCGCACCGCGCTCGAGGAGCGCAGCGTGCTCGCTCCCGGCGACGCCGAGGAGATCCGCGCCGAGGCGATGCGCGAGGTCGACAAGGCGCTGGACGAGGCCGAGGCGGCCCCCCTGCCGGCACCCGAGTCGGCTCTGCTGAACGTCTACGCGGAGGACTGACGGTGCCGGTCAAGAGCTACATCGAGGCCATCCGCGAGGGCATGCGCGACGAGATGCGCCGCGACGAGCGGGTGATCGTCATGGGCGAGGACGTCGGCGTCAAGGGCGGCGTCTTCAAGGCGACCGACGGGCTGTTCACCGAGTTCGGTGAGATGCGCGTGATCGACACCCCGCTGGCGGAGTCGGCGATCGTCGGCGTCGCCATCGGCGCCGCCATCAACGGCCTGCGTCCCATCGCCGAGATCCAGTTCCAGGACTTCATCATGCCCGCCGTCGACCAGATCGTCAGCGAGGCGGCGAAGATCCGCTATCGCAGCAACGGCGACTTCGGCGTCCCCATGGTAGTGCGCGCGCCGTACGGTGGCGGCGTGCACGGTGCCCTCTATCACTCGCAGTCGATGGAAGCGATGTTCTGTCACATCCCCGGCCTCAAGGTGGTCGTGCCCAGCACGCCCTACGACGCCAAGGGACTGCTCCGCTCCGCCATCCGCGATCCCGACCCGGTGCTCTACTTCGAGCACAAGCGCGCCTATCGCCTGATCAAGGGAGAGGTTCCGGAGGAGGAGTTCACCGTCCCCCTCGGCCGGGCCGCCACGGTGCGTGAGGGCGACGACATCGCCATCTTCAGCTACGGCCTGATGACCCGCTTCTGCGTCGAAGCCGCCGACGCGATCGCCGCCGACGGATTCGACTGCGCGGTGGTCGACCTGCGCACGCTGCGCCCGCTCGACCTCGAGGCGATCGTGGGCGCCGCCCGCCGCTGCGGCAAGGTGCTGGTGGTGCAGGAGGCCAACCTGGCGGTCAGCGTCGCCTCCGAGGTCGCCGCCATCGTCGCCGAGGAGTGTTTCGAGTATCTGGACGCACCGGTGATGCGGCTCGGCGGCCCGGAGATCCCCGCTGTTCCCTTCTCGCCGCCGCTCGAGGAGTTCTACATGCTCAACCCGGCAAAGATCGAGACCCGGCTGCGCGAGCTGGCGGCCTACTGAGATGGCACTGACCGTCACCATGCCGCAGCTGGGGGAGAGCGTGACCGAGGGCACCCTCTCCCAGTGGCTGAAGCAACCGGGCGAGCCGGTCGACCGCTACGAGGCGATCGCCGAGGTGGTCACCGACAAGGTCAACGCCGAGATCCCCTCGCCGTCGGCGGGCCGGATGGGTGAGCACATGGTGGAGGAGGGCGCGGTCGTCGCCGTCGGCCAGCCGATCTGCACCATCGAGAGCGCGGACGGCGGCAACGGCACCGCCCAGCCCGAGGCGCGGGTCGAGGAGCCGGCGGCGGCCCAGGGCGCCCAGGGTGCGCAGGGTGCGCAGGGCACCCAAGGTGCGATCGACACCGGGGCCGGCGCCCCACCCTCGCAGCGCGCCGGGGCCGCTGCTCCGGGATCCGCGCCGCCACCACCGGAGGCGACACCTCCCGCCCCGCCGCGCGAGCCGGCCGCACCGGCACCGGCCGCGGCTGCTCCCGCGCCACCGGCACCCGCGCCACCGGCGCCCGCGGCACCGTCCCCCGGCGACGGCACGCACCTCACCCCGGCGGTGCGGATGCTGGCCCGCGAGCACGGCGTCGACCTCAGCCAGATCAGCGGCAGCGGTGTGGGGGGCCGGATCACCAAGAAGGACGTGCTCGAATACGTGCAGCGCCGCGAATCGGGCGCGGCACCAGCGCCGACAACCGCGGCGCCGGCGCCTCCTGCCACCAAGCCGTCCGCGGCCGCACCGGCACCCATCGAAGTGCTGACCGAGGACCGGCTGGTGCCGCTCAGCGGGGCTCGCCGCGCCATCGCCGAGCACATGGTGCGCAGCCGCCACACCTCGCCACACGCCTGGGTGATGGTCGAGGTCGACATGACCCGCGTCGCCCGGGTGCGGGCAGCGCAGCGCGAGTCCTTCCGCGCTCGCACCGGTGCCGACCTCACCTTCTTGCCGTTCGTCGCCCAGGCGGTGGTCGCCGCTCTGCGCCGGCATCCGACGCTCAACGCGAGCTTCGGCGACGACGGCATCGTCCTCCGCCACGACGTCAACCTCGGCATCGCCACCGCCCTCGAGGACAACCTCATCGTCCCCGTCATCCACCAGGCCGACCGTCTCAGCCTCAGTGGGCTGGCGGTGGCCCTGCGCGACCTCACCGACCGCGCCCGCGCCGGCAGGCTGCGCATCGACGAGCTCCAGGGCGGCACCTTCACCCTCAACAACGCCGGCGCCCTGGGCACGGTGCTCTCCCAGGCGATCATCAACCAGCCGCAGGCGGCCATCTGCGTCATGGACGCGATCGTCAAGCGCCCGATCGTCCTCGAGGGCGACGCCATCGCGGTGCGCTCGATGATGAATCTCTCGCTGTCCTTCGACCATCGCATCAACGACGGTCTGGGCGCCGCCCGCTTCCTGCGGACGGTCAAAGAGCTCCTCGAGGGGATCGACGAGGCGGCCATCGCGCTCTGACGCCGCCCGGCCCCATGCGCGCTCTGACGCCGCCGCCTCTGGCGTTCTGACCGGCCCGCCGCCGCCCACCAGCCCGCGCCGCTACCCCGGCGTGACCAGCTTGTCAGACGGTCGTACGCCCGAGCCCCCGCGAGCACGCCACCCTAGGCGGCATGGCGCATCCCAAGTCCCCGGACGCGGCCACCTGGCATCCGGTGCGCGGCCTTCCCGACGACTGGCAGCCGGTGTGGCCGGATGAACCGCCGACCGTGTGGCAGCGACTCGCCGTCCTGCTGCGGCTGGCCCGCCGTCCCGCCTAGCCCCGACTGAGAGGCATCCGCCGCAGCGCGTCCCAGGAGTCGGTGGCCTCGACCGCCGCGGTCCAGGCGATGCCGAGCCGCACCGGGATCGACGCTCCCTCGAGCTGCACCGGTTCCGAGCCGCTGCGCGACAGCTGATCGACCAGCGCGGCCGCAGCCGTCTCGTCCATCTCGCTGCTGATCACCGCCAGGACGGTCCCGCTGGCGCGCGCCACCAGGTCGCCAAGGCTGGTCGCGGCGCGCACCCGCGCGGCGACATCCTCGATCACCGCGTCGCCGGCGGCGAGCCCGTGGTCCTGGTTGATCCGGGCCAGGTCGCGGATCTCGATCACCACGGCGGTCAGCGGTTCGCGCCGGCGGCTGCGGGCGGCGAGCACCTGGTCGAGCGCCCGCCGGTTGGGGAGACCGGTCAGCGGATCGCTGAGCGCCTGCACCCGGTAGGTCTCGACCGCCTCCGCCAGGCGCCCGCGCAGCTCCAGGGTCGCCTCGCCACCCTGCATGCGCGCCACGATCGCCTCAAGAACCTCATCACGGAGGTCGATGAGCACCTCCGCCGGCAGACCCAGCCAGGCCGCGACCGCCGCATGGCGCGCGCTCGCCATCTGTCTCCCCTAGTCGATTGGGAAGACGATTGCACATCGGTACCGCGCGCCGGTGGCTCAGTCGGGAAGCATGTGCGGGTAGCGCCAGTCGACGGCCGGCACGAAGGTCTCCTTGATCACCCGCGCCGACGTCCAGCGCATCAGGTTCAGCGCCGACCCCGCCTTGTCGTTCGTGCCGCTGGCCCGGCCTCCGCCGAAGGGCTGCTGGCCCACCACCGCACCCGTCGGCTTGTCGTTGACGTAGATGTTGCCCGCAGCCTGGCGCAGCACCGACAGCGCCTGCGCTGTCGCGCCGCGATCGCGGGCGAACACCGCTCCCGTCAGCGCGTACGGTGAGGTGCTGTCCACCAGGTGGAGCGTCTGCTCCCACTCGCCATCCGGGTAGGGATACACCGTCAGGATGGGACCGAAGAGCTCGCGCTCCAGCAGCTCGTGGTGGGGGTCGTCGGTCTCGTACACCGTGGGACGCACGAACCACCCCTCGGTGGCATCGCATTCACCGCCGGCGACGAGGCGCAGCCGGGAATCGTCGCGCGCCGTGCCCAGCACGCCCTCCAGGCGACGGTAGCTGCGCTCGTCGATCACCGCGCCCATGAAGGTGCCGAAATCGGCAGGATCTCCCACGCTCAGCGCCTCGGTCTCGGTGGCCAGCTGCTCGCGCAGGTCGCTCCACATCGAGCGCGGCACGTAGGCCCGCGAGGCGGCCGAGCACTTCTGCCCCTGGTATTCGAAGGCGCCGCGAAGCAAGCCGACCAGCAGCGCCTGCGGCTCCGCTGACGGGTGGGCGACGACGAAGTCCTTGCCGCCGGTCTCCCCGACCAGCCGCGGATAGGTCCGGTAGCGGTCGATGTTGCCGGCGACGGTGCGCCAGAGATGGTGGAAGGTCGCGGTCGAGCCGGTGAAATGCAGCCCCGCCAGCGACGGATGGGTGAGCGCCACCTCCGAGAGCGCAGCACCGTCGCCGGTCACCAGGTTGATGACCCCCGGCGGCAGCCCGGCCTCCTCCAGCAGCTCGATCGTCAGCGCGGCCGCCAGCTGCTGGGTGGGCGACGGCTTCCACACCACGGTGTTGCCCATCAGCGCCGGTGCGGTCGGCAGGTTGCCGGCGATGGCGGTGAAGTTGAACGGGGTGATGGCGACCACGAAGCCCTCGAGCGGTCGCAGGTCGCTGCGGTTCCACGCGCCGGCGGGGGAGACCGGTTGCTCCTCGAGCAGCCGCTGCGCGAAGTGGACGTTCCACCGCCAGTAGTCGATGAGTTCGCAGGCCGAGTCGATCTCGGCCTGGTGCACGCTTTTGCTCTGTCCGAGGATGGTGGCGGCGTTGAGTCGCTGCCGCCGGGGGCCGCTGAGCAGGTCCGCGGCGCGCAGCAGCACCGCCGCCCGCTCCTCGAAGGGCAGCGCTCCCCACGCCGGCGCCGCCGCCAGTGCGGCTCGCACCGCCGCCTCGACGTCGGACGGCGTCGCCTGGCGCGCCTCGCCGAGCAGCAGGTCGTGCCGGTGGGGTGCGCGCACCGCGATCGCCTCGCCGGTGCCGTCGAGCACCTCGCCCCCGACCCGCATCGGCAGCGGTCGAGGCGCCGCCGACAGCTCGCGCAGTGCCGACCGCAGAGCGGCGCGTTCGGAGCTGTCCGGCGCATAGCTCTGCACCGGCTCGTTGCGCGGCGGCGGCAGGACGGTGGCGGTCACCGAGTCCACCATACTCGTGCACCAGCCTTCCGCCACCCCGGTGTAGAGTGGAATCGGTCCATGCAGCCGATCCCGCTGACCCCCAGCCCATCCCCGCGGGCGCCGCGTGCACCCGACACCCGGCCGCTGCATCAGCGGCTGCTCCCCGATGGTGTCGAGCGTCGGCCGCCCTGGCTGACCGTCAAGCTCCCCGCCGGCGACGGCTACCAGCGGCTCCACGGCATCATGCGCGGCCTCCAGCTCAACACCGTGTGCGAGGAGGCGCGCTGCCCCAACATCGGTGAGTGCTGGGGTCGCGGCACCGCCACCTTCATGATCCTCGGCGACGTGTGCACCCGCGCCTGCGCCTTCTGCGCCGTCACCAGCGGCAAGCGCGGTGGCGACGTCGACTGGGACGAGCCCCGTCGTGTCGCCGAAGCGGTGCAGCGCATGGGCCTTCGCCATGCGGTGGTCACCTCCGTCGATCGAGACGACCTCCCCGATTTCGGCGCCGGCATCTTCGCCGCCACCATCCGGGCGATCCGCGAGGCGCTGCCGGGATGCACGATCGAGGTGCTGACCCCCGACTTCAACGGCAGCGAGGACAGCCTGCAAACGGTGATCGCCGAGGTGCCGGACATCTTCAACCACAACGTCGAGACGGTGGGGCGTCTCTACCGCCGGGTGCGCCCCAAGGCCGATCTGCGACAGAGCTTGCGCCTGCTGCAGCGGGCCAAGCAGCTAGAGCCGCGCAGCCGGACCAAGTCGGGACTGATGCTCGGCCTGGGCGAAACGCTCGACGAGGTGCGCGAGCTGCTGCGCCTGATGCGCGAGCACGACGTCGAAGTTGTCACCATCGGCCAGTACCTGCGCCCCTCGCTCAAGCATCATCCGATCATTCGCTTTGTGAGTCCCGAGGAGTTCGCCGAGCTCGGCGACTACGGCCGCGCCCTCGGCTTCCAGCACGTCGAGTCGGGACCGCTGGTGCGCAGCAGCTACCACGCCGCCGAGCAGGCGGTGGCGGCGGTGGCGGGCTGATCCGCGTGCGCGCGCTGTCTCCGATGCGGGCCGCGCCGGCGATGCCGCCTCTGCGTGTTGTTCCCCCGTTACCGCTGCTGGAGGCGCTCTGGCTGGGCACGGTCTCCTACCGGTCCGCCTGGGAGCTGCAGCGAAGCCTAGCTACTGCCCGCTGCCGCGGCGAGCTCGCTGACGACTGCGTTGTCCTGTTGGAGCATCCGCCGGTCTACACAGTGGGACGCACCGGCCTCGCCGAGCATGTTCCTGGCGGTCCCGACTCGCTGCGCGCCCTGGGGGCGGAGTACGTCGAGGTCGACCGCGGCGGCTCGGTCACCTTCCACGGGCCCGGCCAGCTCGTCGCCTACCCGGTGATCCGGCTTGCCGGCGCCTTCCCGGTCGCCGGCGCGCCGCAGCACGGCGACGTCGTCCGCTACCTGCGCGCCCTCGAGGCCGCCCTCTGCGCCCTGGCGGCCGACCTCGGGGTGGCCGCGGCGCCTCGCCCGCCCTACACCGGCGCCTGGGTGGGACGCGACAAGCTCGCCGCGATCGGCGTCAAGCTGAGCCACGGGGTGACCACCCACGGCCTGGCCCTCAACGTCACCACCGACCTGGCATGGTTCGACCCGATCGTGCCCTGCGGCATCAGCGACGGCGGGGTCACCTCGCTGGCGGCCCTGGGCGTCACCGGCGTCAGCCCGGAGAGCCTGGCTTCGGCGCTCACCGGGCACCTGGCAGCAGCGCTGGGGAGATCGGTTTCCCCGGCCGGCCAGGCCCTGCTCGATCTCGCGGCTGCCCTGCCGGAGCCGTCCCGGGTGGCGGCGCCTCTGGTGAACCCGCCGCAGCCACCCGGGACGGCTCTCGCAACCGGCTCGCCCGCCCCCGCGGCGGCCGTCGGACCGGCCTTCCTGGCCCCGTCGACCGGGTCTTCTGGCCCCAGTTCGACCTGACTGGAGGGATCGAGGAAAATTTCCTAACCCTCTAGCCAGGAGCTTCTGATGTCTTTACCATCCTTGCTTGAAACCGTGCATACGTTCGATGCAACCTAGCACGCAACGGTCGGGGCACTGGCAAAGGGCCGCCCCCAAGGGAGCCATCGATGGGAAAGATCGTCGGATATCGTTCGCTGAACCAGCTTTCCTGGGCCCCTGAGGAGGGTGGCGTCAGGAGCACGCGGAGGGCGCCGCTCTGCGAGCTCGACGGCCTCCTCAATCAGCTCGAGGACATCAACGTCCGCGGCTTCGCGGTCCCGGGTAGGGTGCGGGTCGCCCTGCAGCGGCATGGGATCACCATGAGCCCGCGGGACGGCGCCGCCGAGATGATCGAGGCGATCTTCGTGCTCCAGGAGCGCTACATGCTCCGGCCGGAGCAGAGCGCGCCAACCGGCCGCTCGGGCGACGACCTCCGCCGCCGCCTCGCCGTCTGACGCCCGACGCACCCTCGCGGCCCCACCTCCGCCGCAGCCGCGCGGCCTCGTCTGCGCCGCGACCTCGCGGCTACATCTGCGCGGCGGCCACGCGGCCCCATCTCTGGCGCCGTGGAGCGGCGCTAGGCTGACCTCCGTGGACGCCGTCGCCGCCAAGCGTGCCGCCGGAGAGGCAGCCGCGCGCTTGGTCGAGGACGGCATGACCGTCGGACTCGGCACCGGATCCACCGCGACCTGGTTTGTCGCCGCCGTCGGCGCCCGGGTTGCGGCGGGGCTGCGGGTGCGTGGCGTCGCCACCTCGGTCGCCACCGAGAAGCTCGCCGCCGAGCTCGGCATCGAGCTGATCGTCCTCGGCGCCGAGGGACTCGACCTCGCGATCGACGGCGCCGACGCCGTCGATCCCGACCTGCGCCTGATCAAGGGAGCCGGAGGCGCGATGGTGCGCGAGAAGATCGTCGCCGCGGCTGCGCGCCGCTTCGTGGTGGTCGTCGACGACAGCAAGTTGTGCAGTCGCCTCGGTGGCATCGTCCCGGTGGAGATCATTCCCTTCGGCGCCGGCGCAACCCTGGCCGCTCTCGAGACACTGGGCACGCGTTTTGCCGTTCGTCATGGGATCGACGGCATTCCGCTGCTCAGCGACAACGGCCACCTGCTCGCCGACGGCGAGCTTCCGGTGATCGACGATCCGGAGGGCATGGCCGAGCGCCTCGCCGCGATCCCCGGCGTCGTCGGCCACGGGTTGTTCCTCGGCATGGCGGACCTGGTGATCGCCGGAGCCGCCGACGGCTCGGTCCGCGAGTTGCGAGCAACGCCGGCGCTCAGTTAGGGTCCCGACGCTCATTCCGCGGGCCGGCCTGGGACTTTCGCGTCGCGGCGCTGGGTGTCCCGCGGAGTGACCGGCCACCGAGGGAAACATCCGGCATGAAGCTCGGCCTGATCAGCGGCTACTGGGGCGCCGGCCCGCCAAGCGGGGCCGAGGAGGAGATCGCGGAGGCCGAACGCCTCGGCTTCGACTCCATGTGGACCTCGGAGGCATACGGCTCCGATGCGTTCACGCCGCTGGCCTGGTGGGGATCGCGGACCAGCCGTCTGCGACTCGGAACCGCCATCGCCCAGATGTCGGCGCGCACCCCGGCGGCGACGGCGATGGCGGCGATCACCCTCGACCACCTCTCCGGCGGCCGCTTCATCCTCGGCCTCGGCGTGTCGGGACCGCAGGTGGTGGAGGGGTGGTACGGCCAACCGTTCCCCAAGCCCCTCGCGCGCACCCGCGAGTTCATCGCCATCGTGCGTGCCATCGTCGCGCGTGAGGGTCCGGTCAGCTTCGAGGGCGAGCACTACCGACTGCCCTTCGCCGGCGGCGCCGGCCTGGGTAAGGCGCTGAAGTCGACGGTGCATCCGATCCGCGATCTCCCCATCTTTCTCGCCGCCGAGGGACCGAAGAACGTGGCGCTCGCCGCCGAGATCGCCGACGGCTGGCTGCCCTTCTGGTTCTCGCCCAAGAGCGACGGCTACTACCGCGCCGCCCTCGCCGAGGGCTTCGGAAGGCCCGGTGCGCGCTGCGCCGCCAAAGAGTTCGAGGTGGTCTGCAGCGTCCCGGTGGTCATCGACGACGACGTCGAGCATGCGGCGGACCAGGTGCGTCCGCAGCTGGCGCTCTACGTCGGCGGCATGGGAGCGCGTGGCGCGAACTTCCATTACGACGTGATCGCGCGCCTCGGCTACGAGGCGGAGTGCGCGCGCATCCAGGAGCTGTACCTGGCCGGCGATCGCGCCGGCGCCATGGCCGCGGTGCCGACCCAGCTGGTCGAGGACGTGGCGCTTATCGGGCCGCCGGCGAAGATCCGCGACGAGCTGCCGGCGTGGCGCGACACGCTGATCGATGTGATGCTGATCCGCGGCTCGCCGCCGGTTCTGCGCACTATGGCGGAGCTGGTGCTGGGCAATCCACACTGAATCCACAGGCTTTTCCATCTTCCTTTCCACATAGGACATCGGCCACACTGTCCTGGATGGAAGCCTCCCGTCCGACCGTCACGTCGGCGGCGATCTCAATCTTTGTGGGCAGGGATCACCTGCAGGGTGTGCTGCCCACCCCCGCACTTGGCGCCGTGCCTCCGCTTCGCGCCGCTCCCAGTCGATCGAAGGGCGTGACCCCCGGCCCGAAGTAGACCGCTCCATCTTCGGGGCACCGCGCGTCCTTCGATTACCCCCACTGTCTCCGACGGGGCTTCCAACTGAGAGCCAGTAGAGGTCTCGGCACGGCTTCTACGGCGGCACCGACTCGACAGTGCCGTCGTCTCCGCGGCGCAGCGGCCGGCCCCCCTCGTGCACCTGTCGATGATGACGACGGCAGAGCAGTACAAGATTTCCAAGTTTGGTCGCTCCACCGTCGGCCCAGTGCTTGATGTGGTGCGCGTCGGTCCAGTCGGCAGGACGGTCGCACCCCACGAACTGGCATCCCCGATCGCGGAGGATGAGAGCTCGCCGGATCGCAGGCGGGACGCTGCGAGTGGAGCGGCCAGCATCGAGCGGGTTCCCCGCGGCGTCGACCGAGATGCGAGTAACCGACGCGTCGCAGGCGAGGCGACGTGCCGTCTCGGCGGGAATGACGCCCGCCCACGCGAGCTCGGCACCAGGCGATCCCGGTTGCCGTTGCAAGGTTGCCATTGGCGCCGTCACGGTGAGATGGGGGCGGACACCGTGCGCCGTGGGCAGCTCGCCGGAGTTCAGCGACCGCCTTGCCAGCTCGACAAGGGCGTCGGCACGGCGTCGGGCCGGGGTGAGCTCGGAGTCGCGACGCGGTGGCATGAGAGCCTCGAGCGCGGTCCGCAAGCAGGCGCCACCCTCGGCATCGAGCACACCGTCGAGGACGAACAGGCCGTCCATCGTTTGGCTGAGGTGCAGCCGCCAGCGCTCATGGTTTGCGTTGGCATCAGACAGAGAGCCATCGGGATCCACGCAGTGGCGCGCATGTGCTGCGACGATGCGCATCTGCTCCGGTCGAAGCCGGGTGGCACTGTCGGCGAGGATGTTGTCAACTCGCTGGATGGCCTCGATTCCGGCGGAACCGGCGGTGCGAGCGACCACGGCGGCGTTCTGAAAGCCGATGTCGCCGCGACGGAATCCAGCCCATGTGGCGGGTAGGCTCGGCAACTGGCGCGCGATCTCTTCTCGCTGTACCGCTGCGGCTCCCGACAACCCGCATTCGCGTCGGAGCCAACCTACGGTCGACAGCGCGTTGTCGGCTAGGTACTCCTGCGCCACGGCGAACCGCGAGAGCGTGTCGGCGAATTCAGCCTCCAGGCGATCGATGGACCGCCGAATATGGCGACGACGGTCGCCCAAGCCGGCGGTTTGCCCGCCGAGGCGGTCGCGGGCGAGCTCGTCGATGGCGGCCTCGAGCGCCTCGAACTTCGGGTCCCGGATCGGCGGCTCCAGCATGGCGACCACCACAGAATTGTAGCAGAACACTTGTTCGTAGGGCAAGTCCCCAGAGGGGCCGGGCCGGGGCCCGAACCCTTGGTGCGCTCGCCGCCTGCCGCCGGCACGGCGTCGTGAGACGCTACGGCCACACTCGCCCCAGGGGCGGATAGCTCAGCTGGTCAGAGCGTCTCGCTTACACCGAGAAGGCCGCAGGTTCGAGTCCTGCTCCGCCCAGGGTGCGCGCTCCCCGGATCGAAGATCAACGGCCTGCTAGGCGCGGGTCGGTCACGCTAGCTGCGCTCACGTGACCGACCCACGCCCCGAGCGCCTACCCCCTGCAGACGACCGCCACTACGGTGCCGGTACCCGGGTGGCCCGGGTCGGGCGCATAGCCGGGATTGTTCTTCACGATCACGATCTCTTTGATGTCTCCGCTGACGACGGATCCGGATTGTGTGATCTTGCTGGAGACGATCACGCCCATAAACTCGGGAACGCTCGGCGGTGGCGGTGTCGCGTTGCCGGTGTCCGTGGTCCAGCTTCCACCACAAGCAGGCGGAAGCCCCAGTGGATTGTCTTCGAATCCAGAGAAACCCTTCATCGTGGTGGGCGCCGGTCCCCCGCTCATGGGGTTCAGCTGCGCCCACTGATTGCTCCACCAGCTGACGGAGTTCAGTAGCGTAGCCTCAAGGTCACCGATGACGAAGGTAGCTTGGTTGCTCGTTGGAAAGGCGAAGACGATCACAGTGCACGTGGCGGTGGTCGAACTGCCGCCGACGTCCTTGATCGTCGTCGCGATCGTGAAGCTGCCAGTCGATGTGTAGGTATGCCTGCCGCTCACGGTGTACGGCGCGGTGCCAGGTCCGCCGGTGATCGTGCCAGACGAGCTTGGACCGTCGCCCCAGCTGATCGTTGCTGAGAAGTCGTTCAGCGCCCCGGTCGAACTCGCGTCGGTGAACGTCGCGGTCGGTCCAGTGTAGGATTGCTGCGTGAACTGTGGCATGGCGCAGTTCGAAGAAAGGGCGGCGTCGCCAACGTTGGCAGTCGAGTGGGCCGTGGCGGAGTTGCTCGAGTTGTCAACGTCGGTGATGGTGACCGTGACCGGGTATGTCGACTCTTCGGCATAGGTGTGGGTTCCGCTCACCGAGAAGGTTCCGCTCGCACCGGAGACCGTTCCGGTCGTGGTACCCGTTGCGTCCCCCCAATCGATGGTGGCGGAGTACTCGCTCGACATCGCCGCGGTATCCGGATCGGTGAAGGTCGCGACCTTGCCGGAGAACGACTGGCCCTCGGTGGGCGCAAAGGTGGTCCCCGACGCCCTGATTGCAGGGTCGCTCGGCCGCGGGGCGACCAGGGTTACGCCATTCGGCGGGTAGAGGACCGTGTAGTTGGTCCCACCGAAGTTGAAGGTCGCGAAGGTCCCGCTGCGACCGCCCGCACAGGAGATGATCGGCCAGGTGCTCCCGAACGTTGGCGTGCCTAGGGTGGTGACCTGCAAGGTTCCATCGACGCTCACTGCCTCACCGCAGAAAATGCCTGTGAACGTGTTGTGGACGGCGTCCACGGTGACGCCTAGCGTTGCCGGTGACCCCTGGGCGTAAGACCCGGGGCCGCCCAGGGTTGAGCCGGGCTCGACGATCACCGTGTCGTTGGTGTTGGTGAGCGTCCTGCTGCCCTGGATCGTGACGGTGCCCTGGTTGTCGAACAGCCCGGCCCCATCCAGGTGTAGGACGAGGTTGCTGCCGTTGTGGTTGACGTTGATCGTCCCCTTGTTGGTGACCGAACCCGTGAGCTCGCGGTCCCCTCGACAGCAGCCGGTGGTGGCTATGGTGCCGGTATTGGTCAGCGTCGAGCCCGACGGGATGACGAGCTGTGCCGTACCGCCGCAACCGTCGTCCGCATTGCCCAGGTTGATTGTCCCGGCATTGGTCATGCTCCCAGCCAGGTTGGCCACTGAGCTGACCACCCCGCAGCCGTGGATGTTGATCGTCATCGTCTGAGCGGCGGCGATGGTCGAACCGCTGATCGTGTTCGGCCCGCCGTCGCCCCGAAGGTCGAAGGTACTGGCGCCGCTGCCAGTGAAACGCAGTGTGGCACCGCCGTTGACCAGAACCGGGTTACCAGTCGTCGTACCGGCGCTCTGGGTGAAGGTGTTGCCGTTGTTCAGGATCAGCTGGCCGGTGATGCCATTGCCAGCGATCGAGCCCCCTGAATCGTTGCGGAACTCGAGGCCGGTGCCTCCGGAGACTACGAGCGTTCTGCTGTCCCCGATTGTGACGGTGCCCTGGTTGTCGAACAGCCCGGCCCCATCCAGGTGTAGGAAGAGGTTGCTGCCGTTGTGGTTGACGTTGACCGTCCCCTTGTTGGTGACCGAACCCGTGAGCTCGCGGTCCCCTCGACAGCAGCCGGTGGTGGCGATGGTGCCGGTGTTGGTCAGTGTGAAAGGGGAGATGATGGTGAGCTGGGCGGTGCCGCCACAAGCATCGTTGATATTGGCGAGGTTGATCGTGCCGGCGTTGCTGGAGTCGCCGTAGAGGGTGAGGAAGGCGCTGATGGCGCCGCAGTTGAGTTCATCGATGCTGAGAGTGGGCCCAGCTTCGATCGTGAGCGACTTGGCCTGCACGCTTTCGCCGATGATCGAAACGGTGTACGAGCCCAGGGGAAGGCACGCGTTGGAGCTCGATGTCGGAACGCCCGCGGACCAGTTGCCGGGGGTAGTCCAACGGCCGTCGCCGGCGACGCCGGTCCACGCGGTGTCGCAGACAGCCGCGCGTACCTGTGGGGCGCTCGCCACGGCCAGCGTAGCTGCCAGCGTGGCAGCAGCGGTGAGGAGCGCAGCCCAACGGCGGCTCCGGGTGGCGGATCGGGGTAGCCGTACGCGGTGGAAGAATCGGTTCCCATCCATCCGGAAGCTCCCTCCCGTCCTCGGCGGCTTGGGTGGTGTTCGGCTAGCAAGAAACCCACCATCCGCGCTATTCACGTCGATCGCGGCAATCGAGGCAATCGCTTGTTCAACGCCTGGGCCTCGGTTTTCTTGCGCTGCTTTCCGTGCGGAGGAGCTTCGCTGCTGAGCCGGAGGTCGAAGGGCGAGCTGCTAACTCGGTCACCGCCTCCGGCGGTGGGACTCCTTGCGGCTCCAGGACCAGTCGGGCTCGGCGTCGACGTAGATCCGCTCCGCCATCGGTCCTGCGAGGTCAATGGTCATCGCCTCGCTAGCCAAGGCGCCGCGGGGGTGAGGGTGTGCCTGCCCTCCGTCTGGCCCCTTGGCCGTTGTTGAGAGGCTCATACCCGTCGCTCAGTCCCAGCCCGCCGCCCTGGCGAGCCCGACCAGCAGCTCCTTCACTCCTGCGAAGTTTGAATAAGACACCGCTCCGCCCACCCGCAGCAATCCGTCCGTCCCGTGTGATCCAAACACGACGCGGCCGTCCGGTCGGGAGGCTGCGGCACACGGCAGGCGTCGCGCGATGCCTACAGGGTGACGACCTCGACGCTGTGCTTAGTGGCGCTCTCCACCATCTCCGGCGGAAAGGCATCGGGGTAGTGCAGGTCCGGAAGCTCCGCGTACCGCGGGGAGTACTGGGTAGCGCCCTTCTTCAGTTGGTAGCGGTGTCCAACCATGTCCGCGAGGAACTGATTTGTGGCAAAGCGGTCGCGCTGACCGGTCGAGAAGAAGAGTGCGTACTTCGCTTCCCTCGTCTGTCGCCTCATGGGGGTGCTGCGATGAACCGCGCGCCCGTGCCATATCACCAGGTCTCCCGCTCGGATGCGTAGGGTGTGCTTCGCGCGCGGCATGAGAAGGCGACGAGCGAACTGCACGCCATAGTAGCCAAAGGGCGATCGGCCGCTGATGAATCGAAGCACCGGCCTGTGCGACCCGCTGATCACATCCAGTCCACCACCGAGCTCTCGGTCGTTGTCCTGCAGATAGATCACGCATTGGAAGTGCAGGAAACCCGGCTTCCATACGTACCTCTTGTCAGGGCCGGCAAAGGCTGGGTCGATGTGCCATCCGACATAGAGGTTCTTCCTGACGATAAAGTTTGGGTAGAGGACGTACGACTCGCCGTAGACTGTTTTCAAAAGCGCGACCACGTCCTCGCGCAGAGGAATACGGGCGAGCTCCGGAGTGCGAAGGAACACCGACGCTGGCATCTCGTCTGTGTCCGCCGCCCCAAACCACTCGTCACAGAAATCCCGCAGGCGCCCGATCTCGTCTGGAGTGAGCACGCCAGACACAACGGAATAGCCGCGGCTTCGGAGTTCGTGAGCTGCCGACAACTCGAAGGCCTCCCAAGTGGGCTACCCTAGCGCCTCCACGAGTCTAGCCGAACTCATTACCACCCTCAGCAACCCAGACACCTCGAGCGTACCTGGCATACGGCACCCTTTCGGCCGGAGTGCGCAGTGGAATACTCTGACTGGTAGTGGACGCGAGGCCAGCATGAACGAGCGGGACAATCTCTTCACCACCACCGAGCCGAGCGTGGGCGACTTCCACTTTGGCGAAGACGTTGCTCGGGTCTTCGATGACATGGTCAGTCGGAGCGTGCCGTTCTATCGGGAGCTCCAGCGGATGGTTGTGGAGCTGGCTCGGATGTTTGCGAGGAGTGGGACGCGGGTGTACGATCTCGGCTGCTCCACCGGGACCACTCTAATTCAGCTGGCGCAGGCCTGCCGCAGCCTCGATGTCCAGCTCGTGGGCGTGGATAACTCCGAGCCCATGCTGGTACGAGCGCGGGAGAAGCTTGCGGGGGCTAAATGCCTCGACCGCTGCGTCCTCACGAACGCTGACCTCGACGACCTGCGTGTCGAAAACGCCAGCGTGATTCTCATGATCCTGACCCTCCAGTTCATTCGGCCGGCTCGGCGGGAGACGCTGATCCGGCGGCTCGCCGAGGGACTGGTGGGCGACGGCGCGCTGATCCTGGTCGAGAAGACTGTCTCTGCCGATCCGATGGTCAACAAGATGTTCATCGACTACTACCACGACTTCAAAAGACGCCAAGGCTATTCTCAGCTCGAGGTTGCCCGGAAGCGGGATGCCCTCGAGGATGTCCTCATCCCGTACCGGCTCGATGAGACCGTGGAGCTGTTGATGCACAACGGGTTCGCGACTGTCGAGGTGTTCTTTCGTTGGTACAACTTCGCAGGAATCCTTGCCGTCAGCAGAACGCCGGCCTAGAGCAGATGCGAGATCGCTGGCCTGGCGAGAGCACCCGCTTGCAGCGCAAGCCAGGCGCGCTCGCGCGTGCAGCGATCAAGGGCGCCTGGCTTCTCTACCGGCTGGTGCCGCCGTCTCTGCGGTCCCGACTAGGCGGCGTCGGGCGCGGCGCCGTTCACGCATTGGTAGAGGCTGACCTGTTCCCCGCCGCGTCCTTCTCGCTTCGGCACAACGGGACGAGCTTCAAGCTATATGTGGTCAAGGATCGGTTCTGGGCTTTCAGCGCCTACTCGAGGTGGGCTGATGGTACGGCAGTCTACGAACGCGTCATGCTGGAGTGCCTGACGCGTCTTCTTCGGGGGATGGCGCATCCGGGGTTCATTGACGTCGGGGCGTTCATGGGGCATTACGCCTGCTATGCGACCGCTCTCCTCGGTGACAAAGAAGAGACCTATGCGATCGAGAGCAATCCTCAGTACTACTCGGCGCTCCTGCGGTCGATCGAGCTCAACGGATTCTCAAAGCTCAAGGCGTTCAATGTCGTGCTCTCCGACAGAGTCGAAGCTGCCGGCATCGACAAGCAGACCGTCCTGCTCTTCGAGCCGCAGGAGACGCGGACCCACAGCATGACGCTGGACGAGCTGTGCCGGCGCGAGGGCATCCGGCCCAAGATCGTCAAGATCGACGTGCATGGGAGCGAGGGGAAGGTGCTCCTGGGGATGGGGGACATCATGAGCGAGTGTCTCGAGTACATCTTGCTCGAACTCTCTCCGCTGGACGTACTGCGGCAATACTCCGGAGCCATGGGTAGGTCGGATATCCTGACGCACCTCGAGCAGCACGGCTTCCACGTATTCCACATGGCGGGGCATCGATACCCGGGTTCCGAGGGGCTGCGGCAGGCACTCGAGGCGGGCTTCGCCTACCGACGCTTGAATGCCAAGAGCAGTGACCTCCTGCTGTTTGATAGGCCACAGGACGTATTCGTGCTGTGCAGCAAGAGGGCCGACCTGGAGACGATTCTGGGACCGAGCGTCGCGGATCCAGGGCTCGAACTGGATAGCCTAGTCTGAGCTACCCCGCTTTTTGCCAGCAGTTCCATCCCCGTTCTGGTGACGCGCTCGCGCACGCGCTGTGGAGAACGCCGCCATCTCGGCACTGTCCAGGACACCGGCGAGCACAATGTGATCGCGGTAGTGGTGGACCATCGGCTGAAGACGTTTGAAGTAGCCATCACATCCGATGACGACTGAACGGGGGCGGTGCCCGTAGCGCCGTCCCCGTTCTCTACCTGCAGGCCGCCCCACCGTGGGTGACGCGGCCGCCGCAGTGGCCCCTATGCTGGGGACCGCGATGAGAAAGATCATCCTGATGATGTCGGTGTCTCTTGACGGCTTCTTCGAGGGACCGAACCGTGAGCTCGATTGGCACATGGTCGACGACGAGCTGCACCGCCACTTCAACGAGGAGCTCTGCGCGATGGGCGCGTTCCTGAACGGACGCGTCACCTACGAGCTGATGGCCGGATTCTGGCCGACGGCCGACTCGGACCCCTCGAGCACCGAGCCCATGGTCGAGTTCGCCCGCATCTGGCGCGACATGCCAAAGATCGTGTACTCCCGGACCCTGGAGCGGGCCGACTGGAACACCACCGTGGTCCGAGAGCTGGTCGTCGAGGAGGTCATCGAGCTCAAGGCACAGCCCGGGGGAGACCTGGTGCTCGGCGGGGCCGACCTCGCCGCATCCTTCACGCGACACGACCTGATCGACGAGTACCGGCTCTACCTCCACCCGGTCGTCATCGGGCAGGGCAGGCCTCTGTTCCAGCGATCAGACGCGAAAATCGACCTCCGGCTCGCCGAGACCCGGAGCTTTGGCAACGGGGTGGTTCTGCTCCGCTACCAGCGCCCGTGATCAGGCGGCCACCGCCTCCCGGTCCCTGGCGCCGGCGTTCACCAGGTAGCTCTGGGGATCGAACCGGCGGGTGAGCTGACGGAACCGCCAGGTGAAGTTCGGCCACAGCGTGGTGTTGCGACCGGCGGCGTCCAGATACCAGCTGACGCACCCGCCGGTGACCCAGACGGTGCGTTGCATCCGTGCATGGACGTCGTCGCAGTACCGCGCCTGCACCTCCGGCTTCACCTCGACCGTTGCGACCCTGCTCCGCCTCATATAGCGCAGGCAGTCCATGACGTAGGCGATCTGGCACTCGATCATGAAGACGAGCGAGGTGTGGGCCAGCCCGGTATTGGGCCCCACCAGCATGAAAAGATTGGGAAAGCCGGCGATAGTGGTGCCACGGTAGGCGCCCATCCCATCGCGCCACGCGTCGGCGAGCAGCACCCCTCCGCGGCCCCGGAGGCGCTTCGCCGCCGGCATGTCGGTCACGTGGAAGCCGGTGCCGAAGATGATGGTGTCGATCTCGTGCTCGACGCTATCGGCGGTGACGATGGAGTGCTCCCGCACCTCTTGGATGCGATCGGTGATCACCTCGACGTTGGGTTGGGCGAGCGCGGGGTAGTAGTCGTTGGAGAGCAGGATGCGCTTGCACCCGATGGTGTAGTCGGGGGTGAGCTTTTTGCGGAGCGTGCGATCGGGCACCTGACGTCGAAGATGGCGTCGTGCCATGCGCTCGGGACCGCGCTGCAGCCGGGTGTCGATGCCGAAACCGACGAACATCGCCTCGCGTCCCCAGTAGATCCCCAGTCGCGCCAGGCGTTGCACCGCCGGCGCCACGCGGTACAGCCGCTGCTCGAACGCTCTCAACCGCCGGTCCCGGCGAGGTACGACCCACGGTGGCGTCCGCTGGAAGAGCAGCAGACGGCCGACCCGCGGTTGGATCTCGGGGACGAACTGGATCGCCGACGCCCCGGTGCCGATCACGGCGACGCGCTCGCCGGCGAGGTCGTGGTCATGGTTCCAGCTCGCCGAGTGGAACACCGTGCCCCGGAAGGTCTCGATCCCGGGGATGGACGGGACCGACGGCTCACTCAACGCGCCCACTCCCGTCACCAGCACTCGCGCTGTGAAATGTCCGCCGGTGGTCTCGATCCGCCATCGATCGAGCTCGTCGTCCCAGGCGGCGGAGACCAACTCGTGGCCGAAGCGGATGTGCGGCATGACGCCGTGCCGCCGGGCGCAGGTGCGCAGGTACTCCCAGATCTCGCCCTGCCGCGAGAAGCTGTGGCTCCACCGTGGGTTGGGCTCGAAGGAGAAGGAATAGAGGTGTGAAGGAACGTCGCAGGTGCAGCCCGGATAGGTGTTGTCGCGCCAGGTCCCGCCCACGTCGTGCGCGCGCTCGAGGACGACGAAGTCGTCGAACCCCTGCTGCTTGAGCCGGATGGCGGCGCCAATGCCAGAGAAGCCTGTGCCCACCACCACCACGTCGGGGTGCCGCACGGGCGCAGCACCGGCCTCCGACCTGCTGCGCGGTGGAGCAGGGCTGCTGACGGTCACGCCGTCGAAACCGGCGACCGCGTGGCAGCGGTACCGATCAGTTGTTGCGACTCTCCGGGGGCGAAGCCGACGGAGTCGAGCAGGCGCTTGCTCTCGTTCCACAGCCGCTCGACGGCAGCGTCGTTGCGAGCAGCCCGACTCATGTGGCCCGGACGGCAGCGAACCCAGTAGCCGCCGGTCTTACCGTCGACCGAGGGATCGGAGGCGAGGAAGATCGAGGTCTTGGCACCCGCCTTGGCGCTGATCTCGAAGGGCCGGATGAACCGGTTTCCGATCCCGATGATCCCCTTCATGTCGCCGTCCATGCCGAAGCCGCTGCGCACCGCCCCGGGATGGATGGCGTTGACGGTCACCTGCCGTGGATCGAGGCGACGGGCCAGCCCGCGGGTGAAGAGGATGGCGGCCAGCTTTGACCGGGCGTAGACGGTGAAGCCCTCGTAGAACCCCTCCGACTGGAGGTCATTCCACCGCATTCCTCCCACCGCGGCGTGATGGCCGAACGACGACAGGTTGATCACCCGCGCCGGCGCCGAGGCAACCAGCCGATCGAGCAGTAGGCTGGTCAGATAGAAGTGGCCCAGGTGGTTGACCCCGAAGGTCTGCTCGAAGCCCTGCCTGGTCGTGCTCCGCTCGGTCCACATGCCGCCGGCGTTGTTCACCAGGACGTCGAGACGTCCCCACGACTGCTCGATGGTCGCCGCGCAGCGGCGCACCGATTCCAGGTCGGCGAGGTCGAGCGGGACGACGTGGACGTCGTCGTTCCCCGACCGGCTCTGCACCTCCGCCGCTGCGGCGGATGCCTTCTCCTGGTTGCGGCAGGCGAGCACGGTGGTGGCACCCAGCGTGGCGAGACCCACCGCGGTCTCCTTGCCGATCCCCACATTGGCCCCGGTGATGACGACGACCTTCCCGTTCACGTGACCTCCCTTCCTTCAACGGCGAACAGCATGGAAGCTGGCGTCAAACCGCATTGCCGTCGCGGTCGACACCGGCGACCCGCCGCCACGCCAGCGGCACCCGCCCGGGCTTGAACACGCCGGCGTCGGCGAGCCCCTTGAACACGGCGCGGGCACACTGCCGGCGCAGGGCGACACGCTTGGGTTGCCGGCGCACCCGACGCCAGGTGCGCAGCGCGGGCAGGCCGACGGTGGGATACACGTACGGCTGGACGATGGTGTCGAACATGAAGACGATCCCCAGCGGCACCACCCAGCGGACTCCGAACCTGTCGCTCCAGCTCGTGTGCCGGTAGTGCTCGCCGACGGTGGTGCGGGCGAAGGCGATGTGGCGGGCCTCCTCGAGGCGGTGGTAGCGGCTGATGTCGCGCACGTAGCCGTCGGTGTCGGGATGCTCCGCGGCGAGCTTCTGCAGCAGGTCGGGGATCTCCTCGCCCACGAGCACGAAGGCGTCGAGGGTGGCGGGGCGCCGGAGGAGGATGGGGAGGGACCGCGAGCGGACAGCGGTGGCCAGACGGCTCTCGAACGGGTTGCGCTGCGTGGCCGCGAGTTCGGCGAGGAGTCGCACGAAGAGCCGCGAATGGCGGGTCTCCTCGCCGATCTCGTGCAGGGCGTAGGTGAAGCGTGGGTCGGTGACGTCTCGGCTGAGCGCCATCTGGTAGGCGAAGCCGGACATCAGGATGGCCTCGAAGACGACCCCGAAGCGCACGATGGAGGCCAGCTCCTCGCGAGCCAGAGTGGCCCGCTGGGCAGGCGTGAGCCGCAGGCCAAGCCCATCGATGGAGAGCAGGTCGTCGGGAAGGACCTGGTCCTTGGTCAGGCTGCCGGTGACCTCGACGTCGGGCTCGATCACCCGGCGCACCGAGACACGATTGAGGCGTTCGATTCGGTCGGTGTTGCGCTCGGGGGCCGTCTGGGTGGCGGTCATGCGCTGTCCTCCGGGGGGTCGAGGGCGGCGGCTTCCTGGCCGGGACTCTAGAATATTCTGAGGGGTTGATGCAATCCCTCATTTCACGAGGTATCCTGTCACCCGTGGCCCTACCGGCGACCTCGATGACCAAGGGCGAGCGAACTCGTCAGGCCCTGCTGGAGGCTGGAGTCGAGCGCTTCGCCCGCGACGGTTATCGACGGACCTCGGTCGCCGAGATCGCCCGGGACGCCGGCCTCAGCAGCACGGCGGCGTACGTCTACTTCCCCAACAAGGAGGCGCTGTTCCTCGCCGCGGTCGATGAGGACGCCGCCGCGGTCATCGAGGAGGGCCTCTCCAGCCTCACCGACGACCTGGACCTCGACCGCTGGCAGCAGACCCTGATCTACGCCCTACTCGCCGCCATCGGCCGCCACCCGCTGGCGCGGCGGGTTCTCGCGGGCCTCGAACCCGAGTTCACCGTGCGGCTGCTCACGATTCCTGCACTCGAGCAGCTGCGCCGGGTGTCCGCTGACCGTCTCCGACGGCAGCAGCGCGCCGGTCAGGTCCGCCTCGACATCGATCCCGTGCCGATGGCCAATGGCCTGGTCACCATCATCCTGTCGCTGCTGATGTCGTTGCTGCAGACCGGCACCGATGCGGCGGCCGTGCTTGGCCCCGACGTCGCCGCGGTCATGGAGGCGGCACTCAGTCCGCTTCCGGTCGGCTCGTCTCCCCGCATCCGTTGATGCGCCGCGCGCCGTTCATCCTGCACCGCACCGACCAGGCAGAGTGAGCGGCGTCCGGGCTACGCTCAACGCTGGCAGCAAGACGAGAGGAGGTGGCATATGGCGTTCATCCTGACCCGCATCCAGGTGGGTGATTACAGCGCGTGGAAGCCGATGTTTGACGAGGACCGTCCCGGCGCGAGGCAATCGGCCAGGGGGTACCGGATCTTTCGAGGCATCGAAGATCCGAACGAGGTCTTCATCCAGGTTGAGTTCGGCTCGTCCGACGAGGCCGAGGCCGCTCGCGAGCGGCTGATCACCTCGGGCGTCCTCGACCGATTTCCCGACAAGACCGGGCCCACGGTCGTCGAGGAGGTGGAGCGCGTCGGCGGCGCCTGACCGTCGGCGCCAGGTCAACCGGTGGCCATCTGCGTCGTGATCAGCCCGTTCATGTTCCGCCTCTTCGTCGCTGCGTCCCGATGTTCAACGTTGGTACGTCAGGTTCCGTGAGACGGAGAACGCCGCCCAGCAGGCCGCCGAGATCCGGCACCTCCGGGGCGACGTGGTAGTCTTTGCCGCCCGTCATCCCCACCTGCACCAGGCCCGCGTTGCGCAGCAGCATCAGGTGGGTGTGCACCGTCGAGTTGGCGAGGCCCGCGTAGTCGGCGAGGGCGCGGTAGACGGTCGCGGCGACGGCCTCGGGACTGTCCGGACCGGCCTCGGCGGGCCGGTCGGTCGCCGGATAGCAGAAGACCATGGTGTCGTCGTGCTCGGCGCAGCAGACCCACGGCCGGCAGATCAGCGTGGGGACCAGCACGACGGTGCGGATCTCCGGCACCGGGGTCCAGGCGATGCCATGGGTGACTCGCGGCACCAGGCGATCCAGGGGGAGGGTCGCGGCCAGGCGGCGGGTCGCGCCGGCGTCGTGGACCAGACCGGCCAGATGGGTGATGAGGGCGCCGTGGCCCCCGGTCAGGCGGCGGACTGTGGTGCGCAGGGCGGGGGACATGCGCGCCCGCGTCTGCTCGAACCACTCGGGGCCGACCAGATAGGAGCTCTCGTCCTCGTCGCCGACGATCATGGCGAGGCCCTTGAGGGCCTCGTAGGCCGCCCCCGCCTCGACCAGGACCTCGGGCGCCGCCTCGGGCGCCGCCTCGGGCGCCGGGCGGTATCTACGAGCCATGGACGGCAGCCTCCGGGGACCGATCCGGACCGCCTCGGGGTGCCCAGACCGTCGGCTCCGTCAGGCGCAACCGCGCTCCGTATCCATTGAGTGGCGCCTCCTGCAGGGGGCGCCACCACCACCTATGGAGAACCACTCATGCCTCGTCTAACTCTGGGAGGCGGGGTGCTGGGCACCGTCGCCGCCGCCGCTCTCGCCCTCGCTGCGTGCGGTGGCACCTCGTACTCGGGCAGTGCGGGCGCGTCCGGCGCAGGCGCACAGTCCTCATCCGACACCTCGACACCCAACTTGTCGACGCCGACCGCTGCACCCGCCACACCGCCGGCTCCCGCCGCCGCAACGGTGATGACGGCGTCGAACGCCCGCCTGGGCACCATCGTGGTGGACAACGGGGGCATGACCCTCTACACCCTGACCAGCAACGGTCGCGCTGTCGCCTGCACCGGCCAGTGCCTGAACTTCTGGCCGCCGCTGACGGTTCCCAGCGGGACCACCCCGACCGGTGGTCCCGGTACGGGAACGCTGGGCACCACGACCGCGGCCAATGGCAGCCGGCAGGTCACCATCAACGGGCTTCCCGTCCACCGCTTCTCCGGAGACTCCGGTGCGGGGATGACCAACGGTCAGGGCATCCACAGCTTCGGTGGGGTCTGGCAGGTGGTCAAGGCCGGAGCGAGCGCCGGCGCCGCCGCAGGAGGCGGCAACTCGGCTCCGACCAGTAGCAGCGCGTACGGCTACTAGCGCGGTGTCAACTCGCTAGGATGGCGAGGACGGCGCGAGACGCGGTGACCGGGGGAACGCACCATGCGACAGACGCGACTGGCCAACGAATCGGCTGAGTACCAGGCACGGCGCGAGGAGCTGCGCCTGGCAGAGATCGACCTGATGCGGCACCGCGAACGCGTTGCCGACGTCCGTCGCCGGCTTCCCGAGGGCGCGGCCATCGAGGATTACGCCTTTCAGGAAGGACCGACCGACCTTGCCGCCGGAGATACTCCGGTGCGGTCCGCGCGTATGAGCGAGCTGTTCCGGTCACCGGAGCGGCCACTCGTCGTCTACCACTTCATGTACGGCAAGAAGCAGACCAGTCCCTGCCCGATGTGCACGCTGTGGATCGATGGGTACAACGGCGTAGCCCATCACATCGCCCAGAACGTCGACTTCGCCATCGCCGCCGCCGCCGACCTGCCGACGCTGCGAGCGCACGCGCGCAACCGGGGATGGTCGAACCTGCGCCTGCTGAGCTGCGGTGACAGCACCTTCAAGTACGACCTGGGAAGCGAGGACGAGGACGGCAACCAGGACTCGACCATCTCGGTCTTCAGCCGCGACGGCGCGGGCACAGTACGCCACTTCTACACCGCCCATCCGATGATGGCGGAGGACATCAACCAGCGCGGCCTCGACCAGCTGTGTGCGGTCTGGGAGGTGCTCGACCTCACCCCCCACGGACGCGGCGACTGGTACGCCGACCTCGCCTACGGCACCAAGGCGTTCGCCGAGGTGGGCTAGTCGCGGCGTCGCGTCGGGAGCGGCCGGCGGCGCGCCCAGACCATCATCGCGAAAGCGCCGGTCAGAACGGCCGCTGCGCCGAGGGCACCGAGGGTGCGCCGGTCAGGCTGGCCGCTCGCCGCTGATCCCGACAGCGTCGCGTCGCCGAGCCGAGCAGCCGGTGCTGCGGGTGCCGCCTGCGCCCGCACGCCCGTCGGGCCACCCTGAGGTGCGGCCCTGCCCGCCGGCGACGTCGCCGCGCCGCGCGTTGTGAACGCCGGCGCGGCCGCGGCCGATCCGCGTGCCCATGCAGGTGGCGGCGCCCCCACGAATGTCTGCACCGCGGTGGACGGGATCAGGCTCGAGCCCGATCGCTTGTCGACGAAGAGCAGGTAGGGGCCTGCCGGCAGCACGGCTCGGTTGGTGGGGACCATGACCGTCACCGTCGAGTGGCTGCGCCCCACGACAGGAAGCTCCACGGTGCGCTGGTCGCCGTCGACCAGATGGGTGATCGACGTGTTGCGCGCCAGCACGACCTTGGAGATGGAAGCCGCGTCGGAGGTGGCGATCGTCACCGCACTGCCGTATCCGAGCGCAGCCGGAGCCCTGGCGATGGTGGGGCGCTGGGCAGCGAAGTACGGCGGGTAGTAGATCTCGAACGACGGATCCTTCTCGTTGTTCGCCGTCACCCCGCCGGGGACGCTCCCCTGTGTCCCATATCCGTTGGGGATGGGGGAATGGCCACCGACCAGCACGCTACCGTCGGGAAGAAGCTCGGCGGTGTTGTGATACGTGCGGTCGCGATGGCCGCTCGCCATGGCCGTCCAGGTGTTCGTCTCCGGATTGAACAGCTCGGCCTGGTGCACCGGGATCTCATATCCGGGTCCCACGACACCGTCCTGCTGGGCTCCCGAGAAGGCCATCACCGTCTCGTCGGGCAGCACAACCCCGGTCGAATACCAACGCCGGTTCTGGAGGTTGCCCGTCTGTCGGGTGGAGAGCTTGTCGTGGCCGCCGCTGACGTCGATGGTGGTGACGGTGCTCGCGTCGTTGGCGACGTAGCTTCCCGGTGTGGTGCCGAAGACGCCGCCCGCCGAGAGGAACGACGCGCTCGAGTAGGGGGAGGTCAGCGGCAGCATGATCGAGAAGGTCGACCCCTTGAACCCCGGGTAGTCGGTGCCGATGCCAGGGATGTCGAGGTTGGTCCATGTCTTGGTCGCCGGGTCATACACGGCGGCGATGTTCCACGTCGCCTCGTCGTACGACTGCCCGTCGGGGTTGAAGGTCTGCCCGCCGGCGTCGTAGTACACCTTGCCGTCGGGAAGCAGGTGTAGGCGCGGAAAGAGCGGCAGTGAGTGGTCGGCCGCCGGGCCGTTGTACGTCCACGATCCGCTCTTCGGGTCATAGGTCTCGGTCTGGGTCACGTTGGTGCCCGAGTTCGCCGGGGCATCGGAGTAGGCAGGCTTGATGAGCTTGGTCACCCCGCTCGCCACGAAGACACTGTTGTCGCCGAGGGTGACCGTGGAGGGATACCAGCGGCCGACCTTCATCTGTCCGCTCTGCGACCAGCGGCCGGATGCGGGGTCGAAGATGCGGGTGTTCTTCAGCCCCTGCAGCTCGGACACGCCGAGGTCGGTCCCCGGGATGCCGGGCTCGTCGTAATAGTCGGTCCCGCCGGTGGCCATCACCCGTCCGTCAGCGAGCTGGGTCAATGCCGAACAGAACAGCGCGTCGCTCGACCCCTGGGTGTAGGGCGTTCCGGGCAGGAGGAGATCGGGCGGCGGGTTGGTGCCGCCGCCGTCGACCGGCGACGGCTTGGCCCAGCTGCGTCGAGCCAGGTCGAGGATCCGGCTCTGGTCGGAGGCTGCGACGGCGCCGAACTGGAGAGTGGTGCTGGCGCTGGAACGCTCGGATCCCTCGAGACCGTTCCAGTAGAGGATCCGGCCGTCGGCGAGGACCGCGGCCGAGACCGCGGTGGGGACGCACCTGCCGGCCCGGCTGTCCTGCGCCGTGCAGGGTGTGCTGCCGCTGGGCAGGCCGGGCTCCTGGAACGGTTCGCTGAAGCTCCCCACCTGAGCCTGGGCGGTGGCCGCGGCTTGGGTCGAAGCCGCCGCCAGGGGCGTGATGGCGGCGGCCGCCAGCCCGGCGGTCGCGATGAGCACCTGGCCGCGACGAGTGGTCACCGGATTCCCCTCGATTCCCTCCAGCGGACGCTGACATGGGGGAAAGACAGCCGCCGCGGCGATTCGTGTCGGGCGGAGGCGAGGGGTATGGTTCCTACCCGATGAGGCGGTTCGCCGACATGTTCATCGACCCCGACCAGGACCCGCGCCCCGACCCGCCGGACCTAGGCGACGAGCGCGCCACCCTCGTCGCCTTCCTGCGCTGGCAGCGCGACACCCTGGAGCTGAAGTGCAGTGGCCTCGACGCCGCCGACTTGGCGCGTCGCACGGTGGATCCGTCCACGCTGTCGCTGCTCGGGTTGGTGCGCCACATGGCCGAGGTGGAGCGCGGCTGGTTCCGGCGGACGATGGCCGGACAGGACGCGCCGCCGTATTTCTACTCCGCGAGCAACCGCGACGGAGACTTCGATGGCGCGGTGGCCGATCCCGAGGTGGTCGCGGAGGGGTGGAGGGTGTGGAAGGCCGAGATCGCCTTTGCGGAGGGGTTCGTAGCCCAGGCGCCCGATCTCGACGTCACCGGGAACCGACGCGACGGAGGCGCGGTCTCGCTGCGCTGGGTGCTGGTGCACATGATCGAGGAGTACGCGCGGCACAACGGGCACGCCGATCTGTTGCGGCAGCGGATCGACGGTGCGGTGGGTCAGTAGCCGGGCCGATCGTCACATCGCACCATGTGACAGTGCTCGCTGCAGTCCAGCCTGGCCCTTCCCGAGTCGATTGCGCCATCGATTTGACTCGCGAAGCTGATACCAATACTATCAATTGCGATCGCGGCACGCCTGCGCACTTCGCCGTGCGGCGGCGAAGCCGGAAGGAAGGGAGAAATCGGCATGGCGGCATTACCCGGGTCTCTTCTGGCTGCTGCCCTGCGTGCCAGGCGCAGTGCGCTCGCACACGGGGCGCCGGCACAGGGGTTCCAACCGCCCGACAGGACGCGTCAGGGTAGCCTCGACCCGCAAACGGTCGCCGAGTTCATCGCCTACGACATCCCCTTCGCCACACCGCCCGCGGTCGGCTTCACCTTCCCAGCGCAGGTGCGACGTGGCTGACGGCGTCGTGCGCCGCGACGTTCTCAAAGCGGGGACGGCGGGCGCGGTGTGGCTCGGCGGCCTCCCACTGGCAACGCTGCTCCACAGCGTCCCAGCCGTCACCACTGTCGGCCACCTTCCCGCGTCCGGGCCACTTCCGCAAAGCGCGGACGACCTCGCCTACCTCAGCATCGCCCAAGCATCGCAGTTGATCAGGGCTCGCAAGCTCTCGCCCGTCGACCTGCTCGACGCCTGCCTTCATCGCATCGGTCGATTCGAGCCGAAGGTCAGTGCCTGGATTCGACTGCTTGCCGACGACGCGCGCGCTCAAGCAAAGGCGTCCGCCGCGCGGGCGGCGCACCGCGCCCTGCTGTCGCCACTGGACGGCATCCCCATCGCCATCAAGGACCTGTACGACCAGAAAGGCGTGCGGACCACGGCCGGCTCGAAGGTGCTCGCTGATGCCCCGCCCGCAGCTGCCGACTCCACCGTGGTGGCGAGACTCCGGCGCGCGGGAAGCGTCCTGCTCGGGAAGGTCAACACGCACGAGTTCGCCTACGGGGTCTGGACGCCGCCGACATCCAATCCGTGGGAGCTGAGCCACATCCCTGGTGGCTCCAGCGGCGGATCGGGGGCGGCATTGTCGGCCGGGATGTGCCTCGGGGCCACCGGCTCGGACACGGGCGGGTCGATCCGGATCCCCTCCTCGCTCTGCGGTACCGTCGGCATCAAGCCCACCTTTGGGCGCGTCAGCAAGGCCGGGCTGATCCCACTGGCCTGGAGCCTCGACCACGCCGGACCGATGGCCCGGACGGTGGAGGATTGCGCGCTGCTGCTCAACGCCATCGCCGGACCCGATCCGCAGGATCCGAGCACGTCACCGGTGCTCGCTCCCGACTTCAGCGCAGGGATCGGGCGACCCGTCCGCGGTTTCCGCGTCGGCGTGCCGACCTCCGTGTTCTTCGATGGTGCCGAGGCCGGAACCGAGGCCGCGGTGCGGGCCGCCGTTCCAGTCCTCCAGAAGTTGGGTGTGCACGTGGTACCCCTCACGGTGCCCGCCACCCAGAACGTTGCCGCCACCTCGTATCTGATCATCCAGCTCAGCGAGCCGTTGGCCGCGCACGAGTATTACCTGAGGCGCCGTCCGCAGGATTACCAGACACAGACGCAGCTCTTCTTCGGGCTGGACGCCGAGTGGGCCGCCCAGCACTACCTGCGGGCTCAGCGCATTCGAACGATCAATATCGCGCAATGGGTGGACATCTTCGGCGGCGTCGACGCAGTCCTCACGCCCACCACACCACGTCCGGCGCCCACCAAGCAGGAAGCCCAGGCCACCGGCGTCATCGATCTCGTCAACTACACGTCGCTCTTCGACTTGAACGGCTGTCCGTCAATCTCCGTGCCGGCGGGCTTCAGTGGAGGCCTGCCCGTCGGGCTGATGCTCTCGGCACGGCCCTTCGATGAAGTGCGCCTGCTGCAGCTCGCATACGCCTACCAGCAGGCGACCGGCTTCAACGCCCGCCGTCCCGCCCTCTCCTGACGGGCATCCGATCGGCTCGACGCGACCGATATCTGCTATGGACTAGGCGTTCCAACGCCGCTGGGTACGATCTCCAGATAGGTCGTCTGGACGCCCAGCGACGTCCCGATGGCTTCGTACACTCGCCTACCCCATCCGCGGTTGGAGCGTAGAGCAGCCTCAGCGCGGACCGCCTCACTGGGTTCCAGCACTCTTCCGGTTCCCTCGGCGAGCGTGCCCAGCGGCTTCCCGCGCGCATTGCAGGGGCAGACGCGCACCCGGCGATCGCGGTGGAGTCGCCTCACCTTCCCCGCGTCGGCAAGGCTGCGGACGTAGAGCCGTCCGTCGTCGAGCCCGAACCACACCGGGGTCGGCACAGGCTGGCCGGATCGACGGAACGTCACCAGCAAACAATACCGGTGACCACGCAGTGCGTCGAAGCCGTCCGCGGTTCCGGTGCGATAAGCCACTTCGTGGGCGCGGGGATCTCTGAGCCGGTCGTACAGGCGGTCCTGACGCTTGGCCAGACGGTGCACCAACCCCATCAAGCCGCCACTAGCCTTTCGGGAAGCTGCGTGCCAGGGCATCACGCATGCGGCTGTAGACCAGGGGGTGGTCGAGCAGATCGAAGTGCGTCAGCCCGCCGACGTGCACCACGCTCTCCGGCGGCACCGGGATCGAGCGTTCGCGGCAGCGGCCACCGGCGCTCTCGGTGCGCACCATGAGGTCGCCGACCAGCCATCCCAGCGGCTGCGACGGATCCCGGGTGATGGTCGCGGTGAGGAAGGTGTGGGTGCAGCCGGGAAGCATGGGAACCTCCCCGCGCCGGTCATCGAAGAGGGCGGCGGGATCCTCGCCGCGCCAGTCGTCGTCGCGAAGGTAGCCGTGGCGAAGATCGCGGATGCCCGCGCTGCGCGAGTCGAGGATGTCGGCGAAGGCACGGGATTCGGGCAGAGCACGCAGCGCCCAGGCAGTGGCGTGGACTGCCTTCTCCAGCGGCGCCCCGGTGTGCGGCGTGCCGAGCGTCACGAGGTGGCGGACACGCGACGGCCATGTGCACCCGGAGGACAGCGCCTGGTGGCATGCCGAGCGGGCCACCAGGCCGCCCACCGAGTGGCCGATGAGCACCACATCGTCGAGCCCGACCGGCCATGCCTCGATGAGTGATTCGAGGAGGTCGGCGAGGCGCCGACCGTTCTCGCTGACGTGGAGACCGGTGTTGTAGCGGATGTCGACGGGAGTGAGATCGAGGTCCGCCCGGAGGCGGACACCGAAGGGCCGGCGGTCCCTGCCGCTGTGCCGGTCGGTGCCCCGCCGCCACCACTCCTCCGACTCCATCAATCCGTGCAGAAACACGGCGACCCGGGGAGTCGGCCGTGGAAAGGCGCGGCGCAGCGCGCCCGCGGTACAGGCGACGTCGGCCCCGTGCCGGCGGACTGCCATGGGGATGGCGAGGTCGCTGTTGCGTTCCTCGAGGCGATCGCCGATGAAGGCGTTGGCGACGCTAATTGCCAGCCGGCCACGCCGCGAGCGGCTCACCGGACGCACATCGGCATCGCCGCCGGCGCGGCGGATCGCTGCCGCGGCCACTGTGGAGCCACGCACGGTCGCGATGCGAAGGGCGGAGTACAAGGCTCCCGAGATCCCGTCGTGGACCGCACGGCTGGGCGCAGCTCCGACACCGACGTTCGCGAAGACACGACGTGCGACCGCGGCGTGAAGCGACTGCGCGGGAGTGATCGCCAAACGGTCAACCGCCTCGCCGGCCGCCTCGGCCAGTGCGCTCAGCTCGTTCGCCATGGCTACTCTCCACTCATACGGACTCGTACGCGGTCGCGCCGGATGTCGAGAACGCCGCTGTCCCCCGAGACGTGGAGACCGCCGGGCGGCCGCGGGTCTCCGATGGCAGGGAGTCTCGCACGTCCCCGTCGCCGGTGGCACACATGGCCCGTGGCTACGCGACGGTCGCGATCACCTCGCGCTGATCGAGCAGCGCCTGCGCCGCCGGCAGCGCCCGTGCCCGTTCGGCCGGCACCAGTCCGATGCGCGTTCGCCGGTCGACAAGATCGTCGACGCCCATCGCCCCTTCGTGCTCGACGCCGAAGAGGAGCTCGACGCCGAGCGGGGCAACGCCGTCCGCGATCGGTTCGAGCAGCGATCGGTCTCCGCCGGCGAGCGCCTCCACCGCGGGAGCCTCGGCACCGTAGCGCGCCACCAGCCGGGCCGGCGCCTCGATCCGTTCCAGCACCGAATGCGGCGCGGCGCCGGTCAGCGGCAGGGTTGCGGTCCGGCATCGACCGGCACGCACATCCGGCCGCGAGGCAATGCGATCGACGGCGTCCTCGGCCATCCGGCGGTAGGTGGTCAGCTTGCCGCCGACGAGAGTCAGCACGCCGTTCTCGGGGTCCTCGATCAGCGCGTGCTTGCGCGATAGGTCGGCGGTGGCTCCGGCGCGTCCGGCGAGAAGCGGGCGCAGTCCGGCGAAGCGGCCGATCACATCGTCGCTCGTCAGCTCACACGACAGGGCTTGCGAGACGGTCGAGAGCAGGAACTCCTCCTCGTCGTCGGCGACCGGCGGCTCGTCGGGAATCGGCCCCTCGAACGGCTCATCGGTCAGTCCGACCAGGACCCGCCCGTCGCTCATCGGCAGGGCGAAGGCCCAGCGATCCACCCGGCCGACCAGCAGCGAGAGCGACGCGCGCGGATCGCCGAGCCGGCTCGCAGGAACGATCAGGTGAGTGCCCTTGCTCGGCGACAGCTGCACATCGGGGCTCAGCGTCTGCGCCCACACCCCGGTGGCGTTGACGACGTGCCGTGCGCGAATGGTGAACGAGGCGCCGCTGCGTTCGTCGCGGCACTCGGCGCCGCCGCGATGCAGCTTGGCCGCCGCGCAGTAGGTGAGGATCGCGGCCCCGTGTGCCGCCGCCGTCCGCGCCGCCGCGACCACCAGCCGGGCGTCGTCCTCCAGCTGCCCGTCCCAGTAGAGCACGGCCCCGCGCAGCCCGTCCTCGGAGAGCGCCGGCAACAGCCGCTGCGCCTCCAGCGGACTGATTCGTCGCGGTCGCGGAAGCAGGCGCGAGTCGGTCCGGGCGGCGATGCGCAGCGCGTTGCCCATGCGCACGCCGACCTGTGCCTTCAGCGCCATGCCGGTCGACACCCCGCGGTCGAAGGGAACCACGAACGGCAGCGCCCGGACCAGGTGCGGCGCGGTGACCGACATCAGGATGTGTCGCTCGCGCGCCGACTCCATCGCCAGCCCGAATCGACCCTTCGACAGGTACCGCAGCCCGCCGTGCGCGAGCTTGCTGCTCCAACGGCTGGTGCCGTTGGCCAGGTCGCGTCGTTCGACCAGGGCGACGGACAGCCCGCGGCTGGCGGCGTCGAGGGCCACTCCCACCCCGGTGATGCCGCCGCCGACCACCAGCACGTCGACCACCTCGCCGCCGGCGAGCCGCTCCATCTCCGCGGCGCGTCGCCGCGCGTTGAGCGAGGCCGACGCGTACATCACCAGTCCGTCCGCAGGTAGGCGTCCAGCAACACCCGAAGCTCGCCGAGCACCGAGGTGGGGTCCGCCTCCTGCTCGATGATGCGGATGGAGGTGACATAGCTGGTTGCGATGGCGACCATCCAGTAGGCCATGGCGGTGGGATCGCCGATCCGGATGGAGCCGTCGCGACGGCCCTCCGCCAGGTATTGCTCGGTCCTGGCCAGAACGAAGCGCTGACTCTCGCCGAACCTGTCGGTGACGTAGGGCAGCAGGAGCTCGGGGTCGACCTCGAGGATGCGCGGCAGCAGCGGATTGCGGGTCAGCTCCTCGACGGTTCGCACCACCGCCTCGACCAGGCGCTCGCGGGCGGTGACGTGGTCGCTGGCGCGCTGCTCGGCGCGCTCGGTCGCCGTCTCCACCTCGCGGGTGAGCAGTGACGACCAGAGAGTGGCCGCGTCCGGGAAGCAGCGGTAGAGCGTCATCCGGCTCACCCCGGCGCGACGAGCCACGTCGGACATGGTGGTGCGCCGCACGCCCACGGCGAGCACGCACTCGCTCGCCGCGTCGAGAAGCGCATCCTCGGTCGGGCTCGGCGAGGACGTCGCCACCGCTGACCCCTTGTGACGCTGAGACGGCATCTGTAACACTGTATCAGAGCATGAGCACCTCCGAGAAGCCGGCCGGCGTCGAGCTGGCTGGCGACATGTCCTGGTGCGGCTGGGGCCGGCCAGAGTTGAAGACGGCCCTTCCCGAGGCCGCCCGCGCCCTCCTCGAGCAGGCGCTCGGGATCGGCCGGCTGGACACCCCGGCGGTGCCCCTCGAGGCGGTGCGGGTCGGCCCCTCCCGGCTCAGCGAGGAGGCGCGCGCCGCGCTGACGGCGGTGGTGGGCGCCGAGCACGTCCTCGTCGATCGGGATGCTCGCATCCGACACACCCGGGGCCGGAGCACCGTCGACCTCCTGCGCCTTCGCGGTGGCGACGCGGACTCCGCTCCCGACGCCGTGGTGCTGCCGGCCGGTCATGAGGAGGTGCTGGCGGTACTGCGCGCCTGCGCTGCGCACGCCGTAGCCGTGGTCCCGTTCGGGGGCGGCACCAGCGTCGTCGGCGGCCTGGAGCTGCTGCGTGACGGCTTGCAGGCCGTCATCTCTCTCGATCTCCGCCGCCTCGACGCCGTCGTAGCGGTCGATCCCGTGTCGCTGACCGCGGCGCTGCAGCCCGGCTTGCGCGCGCCGCGGGCCGAGGAGTTGCTCGCGGCGCAGGGCCTCACCCTCGGCCACTTCCCGCAGAGCTTCGAGCACGCCAGCATCGGCGGCTTCGCGGCGACGCGTTCCGCCGGCCAGGCCTCGTCAGGCTACGGCCGATTCGACGACATGGTGCTGGCGCTGCGGGTGGCGACTCCCGAGGGAAGCCTCGAGCTCGGTCGCGCTCCCGCGTCGGCCGCCGGCCCCGACCTGCGCCAGCTGTTTGTCGGCTCGGAAGGCGTCCTCGGGGTGATCACCGAGCTCACCTTGCGGGTGCACCGCACTCCGGAGGTGCGGCTGTACGAGGGCTGGCGCTTTCCCAGCTTCGAGAGCGGCATAACCGCGGTGCGGCGGCTGGTGCAGGAGGATGCGTCGCCCACTGTGATCCGCCTGTCGGACGAGTCCGAGACCGCAGTCAACCGCGCACTCGAGAGCGCGGCGGCTGATGGCGCGGAGGGTGGCTGTGACGTCATCGCCGGGTTCGAGGGCAGCAACGCCACCGTGACCGCGGCTCGGACGCTGGCGACGGCGATCCTTACCTCCAAAGGAGGGACACCGACCGGCACCGAGCCCGGTGAGGCGTGGCTACACGCCCGGTATCGCGCGCCCTACCTGCGCGATGCGCTGCTCGACGTCGGCGTCTTCGCCGAGACGCTGGAGACGGCGACGAGCTGGTCGAAGCTGGCCGAGTTGCACCGGCAGGTTCGCACCGCACTCGAGCGCGAGCTCACCTGGGAGGGACGGCCGCCGCTGGTGCTCTGCCACGTCTCCCACGTCTATCCCACCGGTGCCTCGCTGTACTTCACCGTGGTCGCCGCGCTCGCGGAGGATCCGATCGCGCAGTGGAGCCGTGCCAAGCAGGTTGCCTCGGACGCGATCGTCGCCTGCGGAGCCACCATCACCCATCACCACGCGGTCGGCATCGATCATCGCGACTGGATGACCGCGGAGATCGGCGCGCTCGGGGTCGAGATCCTTCGCGCCGTTAAGCAGCGCGTCGATCCGCGCGGCATCCTCAACCCGGGAAAGCTGATCCCCGATCCGGAGTGACGGCTCCGAACATTCGGCGCCCACAAATCATGGTGTCACCGCCATACCGGCCGGATTGCCTGGGTAGCCGTGGTCCGTCAGATTGCCGTAGTAGGCGCCAGCGTTGCCGAAGCCATACAAGTTCCCTTGGGCCGTGGGAATGTAGTAGCCACCGCCATCGAAGGTCAGCGCAATACCTGCCGGATTACCAGGATACCCGTGGTCGGTTAGGTTGCCGAAATAGCGCGTGGCGTCGCCAAAACCGTACAGATTCCCCTGCGTCGTAACGATATAGTAGCCGCCACCATCAGGCGTCAGGGCGATCCCGGCAGGATTGCCAGGGTAGTGATGATCGGTGAGGTTGCCATAGTAGGCCGACGCGTCACCAAAGCCGTAGAGATTCCCCTGCACGGTCACGATGTAATAGCCGCCGCCGTCGCGTGTCAGCGTGATACCCGCTGGGGTTCCCGGATAATGGTGGTCGGTCAAATTCCCGAAGTACGGTGTTGCGTCACCGAACCCGTAGAGATTCCCCTGCGCGGTCGGGATGTAATAACCCCCTCGGTCCGGAGTCAGGGCGATGCCGGCGGGAGTGCCCGGGTAATGGTGGTCTGTCAAGTTCCCATAGTAGGCAGTAGCGTCCCCGAAGCCATACAGGTTGCCCTGCGCTGAAGGGATGTAGTAGCCGCCTACATGTGTGCCAGGCGTGGGCGTAGGCGTCGGCGTCGGGGTCGGGGTCGACGTCTTGGAAGTCGACGTCGAGGCGGTGCTTATCGAAGTGGAAGTGCTCGAGGAGCTACTGGACGTCGAGCTCGGCGTAGGCGTCGGTGTCGGTCCTATTGAGGAGCCGCTACCAGTGCCGTTTTGCGGGCCAGAGCCCGACGGGCTGCTCGAGGACTGCGTTAGATAGGAGAATTGACTGTACGAGGGCGAGTTACTGGAGCGTATCTCCTCGAATGAAGCGGTCTGACCTGCCGATAGTGAACCATTGGAGGTGTTGACAAATGTGAAATCGGTGTCCACCGCTGTCCCATTGTTCGAGTGAAACGTGAATACGATCTCGACGAAGTCGGCAGTCGTGGTGTTGTTGTTTGTAACCGTTCCGACAACGTGCTCCGAGCCGATGCTATCGATGAAGTGGTTCGTCACCTGGGTGGTGAAATTGCGATTGGGGGGCATAGTTGCCGAGCTGTCGGCGATGTCGGAGATCGTGTAGTGGTCGTAACCAGCCGGCGGAGAAATATCGTCGAGATAGGGAGAACGTTCGCCTGGTGCTAAAGGATCAACGGACGCAAACGTGAAATCTGTGGCGAGCAAAGTTCCGGTTGAATTGTACTCGTTGATGAATATCTCAATGAACGAGCGCGACTCAGTGCCAACATTCTGAACCTCTCCAACAAGGTGCTCATTGCCAATGGAGTCACGCCACTGACTCGTGGAGAGCAGCACCACATCGGATGCCGTGTAGGCATGAGCAACGCGAGAAGGGACCACCAGTGCGAGCGCGCCCGTCACTACCAAGGCGAGTGAGGAGAGCGCCGCGAGGCGCCGACGCCCCATTGGACCGGAACTTCTGATCCCCATGGCCGCGCCTCCAGTTCCCCTCCGGGTCCTGCACAGGACGACGATCGCGATGGTGGACGCTCAAACGTGTGACGTCAAGCAAAAAGAGCGGCCCAAAGCGCGACGCCATGCACCAATCGCGTCGCACGCATGGACAACGAACTGCGGCGGAATTTGACCCGTACCTTTTGGCTGCCTTACCGAAGATGAGTGAAGTGTCCGCCGCGCGACCGTCACTCTTAGCCATCGCTATCACCCAAATGGGTGAAGTCCTGTTCTCGATCAAGAGTCGCGTGTCGACTCCTTCCTGGCAGGCATGGCTTGGGCTGGGAGGCGGAGGTGCAGCCCGGGCGTAGCCTCTTTGTGGAGAGGAAAGGGCGCCGGTCAGGCGGCTGCGCGCGCCGCGCGGGCTGCGATCTGCACCGTTCCGGTGCGGAAGCCCGACCACCAGCTGACGCGCTCCACGTCGAGCGCCACCGTTGCCAGCGCACCGCGGCGCGAGAGGATGCTCTCGCGGCCACGCAGCATCGCGCCGGCGAGTCGCGTGGGCCGGAGCGCCAGGCCGCCATCGAAGGACAGGCACGCGGCGTCGCCATCAGCGGCGCCGGCGACGCGCAGCGCCTGCGCGGGGACGAGCACTGTCGCGCCGCCTTCCAAAGAATTTGCCGGCAGTACCACCGGACCGGATGGAGTGGACCAGCCGAGCGCTGCGCCACCGCTGGCAGACACCGTCGCCGCAGCTCGCTGCGGCACCCCGTCCAGCGACACCGCGCGGTGCACGCTGCCGGCGCGCCGCTGCGGCGAGGACGCTCGGCGTGCCGACGGCCAGCGACCGACAACGCGCACCACCTGGTCGTCCTCGATCAGCATCGCGCGTTGCGGCGTGATCCCGACCAGCACCCGGTCGTGGGGGAGAGACCCGGCAGTGCAGCCGGCGGCGTCAACCAGATAGCCGCCCAATAGCGCGGCGTTGCGCAAGCCGTATCCCGCCAGCGCCCGCGGCCACCAGGGGTTGCGCGCCAGCCGCATCGCATCGCCCGGCCCCCAGGGCGAGAGCACCTCGGCGGTTCCGGACAGCACGACGCTGCGCTCGCCGTCCCGGACCAGGACGGAGACGCGCGGGTGGCGCCGCAGCGTCCGAACCTTGACGGTGTTGCGGGAGCTGACCAGCCAGAGGCGTCCGCCGGCGACGGCGTAGGCGGTTGGGGTCACGTGCGGACCCCGCGCCGTCTCGACCGCCAGGTGCAGCAGTCGAGGGTCCTCGAGCACACCGGCGATCTCGGGTCGATCGAGCAGGGGGGTCACTGCGCCCATCCTAACGCGACGCGTCACGTCGCGTCAAACGGCGCCGGGCAGGCCGCGGACCGACGCAATCGCGCCATATACTGCCCGCGTATCGCCGAAGGGGGTCAGCGGCACAAGTACCGCGAGCTCGGTGGCGTTAGGAAGGGATGGATTCAATGAGATTCAGGGTACGGCTGCTGCCGTCGCTCGCGCTGCTCGCGTTCGGGCTGGTACTCACGCTTGGCACCTCGCAGGCGGTGGTCCGGGCCGCGTCGCCGCCGACCTCCGTCGCCAAGGGCCTGTCCTCCGTTCAGCACATCGTCGTGCTGATGCAGGAGAACCGCTCCGAGGATCACTACTTCGGGCAGCTGAGCGCCGAGGGTCAGCCGGCAGCCACACCGGAGCCGGCGAACGCCTCCAACCCGAATCCCACCAACCCCTCCGGCCCGCCGATCACCGCCTTCCACAAGACGAACTACTGTGAGGTCGCCGACCTGAACCACTCGTGGAACGGAACCCACCAGGAGTGGGACAACGGAGCGATGGACGGCTTCACCGCCGCCAACGTCGTCTCGGCGGATCCAACCGGCAGCCGCACCATGGGCTACTACGACAAGCGCGACCTTCCCTTCTACTACGACCTCTACAGCAAATTCGCCATCGGCGACCACTACTTCGCCTCGGTCCTGTCCCAGACCTTCCCCAACCGCTTCTTCCTGCTGGCCGGAACGTCGTTCGGTCACATTCGCAACGACCTGGCCCCTCCCGACGGCTTCACCCAGCGGAGCATCTTCAACCTCCTCGATGAGGCGAGCCCGCCAATCAGCTGGAAGATCTACTACTCCTCGGTCCCATTCGCCTTCGAGTTCTCCTACGTCCGCAACCAGCATCCCGACCACGCCGTTCCCATCTCACAGTACTTCGCCGACGCGGCGGCAGGGACGCTTCCCCAGGTCGCGTTCGTCGACCCCATCTTCCTCGGGCCCACCAACGTCGAGAACGACGAGCATCCGCCCAGCAACATCCAGGTCGGCCAGAAGTTCGTCTCCGATGTGACCCACGCGCTGTTCACCAGTCCCGACTGGTCGTCGTCTGCTATGTTCCTGACCTACGATGAGCATGGCGGCTTCTATGACCACGTGGCCCCGCCGCCGGCGCCGGTGCCGGACAGCATTGCCCCGATGCTGCAGGCTGGCGATACGCCCGGAGCGTTCGACCGCTACGGGATCCGGGTACCGGTGGCGGTGATCTCACCGTTTGCGAAGAGCCACTTCGTCTCCCACACCGTCAACGATCACACCTCGATCCTGCGCTTCATCGAGACCCGCTTCCACCTGCCGGCTCTGACCAACCGTGACGGCAGTGCCAACCCGATGCTGGAGTTCTTCGATTTCAAGGGCGCTCCCTTCAAGACGCCCCCCACCCTGGCGCAGGCCGTGATCGACCCGGCGCAGTTCGCCGCGTGCAGCACCGCTCCACCGAACGGGACGCCGTAGTCGGGTAGGCTCCGGGGCGCCGTGCCCAGCTCACTCGACCCGATCAGCCCCGAGGCCGCCTACCGCCAGCTGCAGAGCCACCCGGCGTGGATCGTGGAACGCAACCGCATTCGTCGCGATCTTCGGGTGGCCTCGTTCCGCGACGCGATCGCCGTCATCGGTGGCGTCGCCGAGGTCGCCGATGCCGTCGACCACCACCCCAACATCTGCATCCACGAGGGTAGCTTCGTGCGGCTCGAGCTCTACACCCACCTCCACAACGCCATCAGCCAGCGCGACGTCGACCTGGCGCTGGCCCTCGACGGCGTGCTCGAGGCGGCGTCACCCGCCTGATCCGACCCCCAGGCTCAGCTGCCCCGCCGCCCGGCCCGCCAGCTCCAGCGGCTGCTGCCGCCCGGACACCGCGATCCTCTCGACCGCGGGGATCACCTCGGTGGCGAGCAGCTCGAAGGGCTCCAGCTCGTGGACATCGGGGATGCTGAAGATCGCGTGGTCGATGCCGAGCTCGGCCAGCTGACCGAACAGCTCGATGGCAGCTGCCGGCGTCAACGACCCGCCGCGTCCGTCACGCGAGAAACGCAGATGGCTCAGCGAGGTCTTCTCGATCTGATCGTACGGGCGCCGTTCCGCCTCGCAGTGCCCGCGCAGCACCTCCAGCTTGTGCCGAATGACGCCCAGATCCTCGAAGGCAAAGAGGTTGCACGCGTCCGCGTACTTGGCCACCAGCCGCAGCGTCTTGCGCTCACCCGAGCCGCCGATGAGGATCGGTGGATGCGGGTGCTGCAGCGGCTGCGGCGAGTTGAGCGGACGCTCGAGCCGGTAGTGCTTCCCGTTGAACGGGGTCTCGTCGCCGGCCCACATCTGCAGCGCGATCTGCAGCGTCTCCTCGAGGCGCTCGAAGCGCTCCCCCAGACGCGGGAAGGCGATGCCGAGACCGCGGTGCTCCTGCTCGTTCCAGGCGGCGCCGATGCCGAAGTAGGCGCGGCCGTTGGAGAGAACGTCGAGGGTGGTCGCGGTCTTGACCAGGATGCCGGGATGACGGTAGGTGACGCCGGTCACCATGGTGCCGAGCCGGATCCGGTTGGTGCGCCCTGCCGCGTAGCTCAGCGCGGTCCAGCCCTCGAGCATCTCGCGCTCGGGCGGGCCCACCACACCGATCTGGAAGAAGTGGTCCATCACCCAGAGGCTGTAGAGGCCGGCACGGTCGGCGCGCTCGGCGATCAGCCCGAAGGTGTCCGCCAGGCGGTGCTGGCCGTCCGGCCAGGTGAAGTTGGGAACCTGCAGACCCAGACGCATGACCACCACCTCCAGTGCGTCCTCAGTCTACGGCGTGGCTGTCGGCGTCCGGGCGCACCCGGTAGGCTGCTCGCGTGACCGTGACCCAGCAGTCGCTCGACGCCGAGCTCGCCCTCGTCCATCAGGCGACGTCGCGCCTGCTGCAGACCGCCGCCGCCGTCGACGACGCCGAGATGCGCGCTCGGTCCGAGCTGCCCGGCTGGAGCATCGGCCACGTCCTCACCCACGTCGCCCGCAACGGCGAGTCGCATCTGCGCCGCGCCCGTGGCGCGCTGGAAGGACACATGGTTCCCCAGTACGTCGGCGGAAGCGAGGGTCGCAACGCCGAGATCGAGGGCGGCGCCTCGCGACCGGCGCGCGAGGTGCTCGCCGACCTGCGCTCGGTCTGCGACGCGCTGGCCGCGACGTGGGCGGAGATGACGCCGGAGGCGTGGGCGCGTCGCATCGACTTCATGGGCGGCGAGCCGCGTCCGGCCGCGACCGGTCCCACCGCGCGGCTGGTCGAGGTCGAGGTGCATCACGTCGACCTGGGACGCGGGTACCAGCCCGCCGACTGGCTCGCGGCGGGCGTCAATGGCATCCTCGGCTATATCGTGGCGGCGCTTGCGCGGCGCGCCGGCGATGTGCGCGGTGAGAAGGCGTCCTGGCATCTCCATCGCACCGATGGCGAGGGGGAGTGGGTGGTCCGGCGTGACACCGGGGGCAGCACCGTCAGCGCGAAGCATGTCAAGGCGGACTGCGCCGTGCGCGGCCCGGGATACGCGCTGGTCGCCTGGCTGATGGGACGGCGGACGCTCGCCGCGGTCGGGCTCGACGTCGTTGGCGATACCGAGCTGGCGGCGACGCTGCCCGGTCTGTACCCCTACGACTGACCCTGGGTTCGGATCGCCGGCGGTAACGACACGCTGATCGGCCGCTCCGCCCATCGGTAGACGTTCGCGGGCCGCCCGGCCCGTCGATGGTCAGACGCGGGCCGCCGCTGGTCGACGTCGAGCAGCCCCAGCTCCGCCATGCGGTCGAGGTGGTACGCGGCCAGGGATCGCGAGATCTCGATGGCCCGGGCCGCCTCGTCGCGTCCGAGCCCGGCGGGCTGGCCGGCGAGGCCGTAGAGGGCACGGCGCACCGGGTCGTCCAGGGCGGCGATGGCTGCGATGTCGCGGTGGCGTTCGGCGAGGGCTGCGGCTGCGTCGTCCACGCTGGCCCGCCTCCTGCGGATGGCTAGAACAGAGCTGGATCCGCTCTCTTGTACGCCGCTTCCCGAGCTATGTCAATAAATATTGGTGTTATTCTTGGCCACCGTACGCCGTGGCGGGAGCGAGCTCCTCTCTGAGGGCCCAAGTCAGGTGATCGGCGTGCCAATCGCCGACGTCCGCCTGCCGCGGCATGGAATCGCTGCGGATCCCACAGGCGCAGACCCCGTAGTACGAGGTCCAGGTGGGCTTCTTCTCCCGCAGAGAGGTCAGCCGGTGGCGCGCCTGCTGAGCCTCGCGCACCCGGCCCCGCCCGAAGAGGACCCGGGCCATCCCCAGGGTCACGTCTGCTGTCGACGACATCGATCCATCCCCCGGATTCGCTGGATACCCGCCGTCTGAACTCAGCCTCGCCGCTGGCGACCCGGGCGTCAAGGCAGGGATGTAAAGGTCTGTGTGCCCTGCGGGTTTCCCGCGCGCGCGGCTTCAGTCGGCGGGCCCGATCTCGACGCCCATGACGGTCCGGTGGGGAGGCCCGGCCGGCTGCACGGCGACCCCAGTTCGTGCCATCATCTACACAAACGGTTCCAGCAGGGGTTGACCCAAGCCGGACGCTGAGCCCGGGTGCCGGCTCGATTCCGACGCCGCCCGCTCGCCCGCCCGGCCTGGGCACGGAGGCATCGTCATGGCGCGTGCAGCCCAGGCATCCCTGGCGGTCAGGGTGGCGGTCTTCAGCTTCGATCCCGACCCGGACACCCCCCCCAGCCGAGCCCTCAACGTGCTCACCGTGGCCGGGCGCCTTCCCGCCGCCGAGGTCGGTCCCCGCGAGCGGCTGTCGCAGGCCGCCGCGGCCGCGGTGACCGACGCCGGGGCGGATCTCGACGGCCGCCGGGGCGGCCGGGGCCGCTCGGCCCTGCACCTCGTCGACGTCGACGACGAGCCGGGCCGGGGCGCCCGGTCTGTCACCGCCCTCTACTACGCCACTGCGCCGTTCGCCGAGGCCGGGGGCCGCGGCCGCTGGTCGCCGGTGGGCCGCTCTCTCAAGCTCGACGCGGCCGGCACAGCCGCTCTGCGCACCGCCTTGGACAAGCTGCGCGCCGACACCAAGACGGTGGCCAGCGCGGTCACCCTGCTCGGCGACGTCTTCACCGGCGACGATCTGCTCCGCCTCCACATCGCCCTGCACGGTGGGCCCCAGAGCAGCGAGCGGACCTTCCGCCGCCGCGTCCAGGAGCTCCGCGACGGCGGCGTGCTCCGCCCGGTGCGCGACAGCGAGGTGCCGGCGCTCCGGCTCCGGGTGCCCCGCTTCCGCTCGCCGGCGGGGACGGGAGGCCGCCCGCCCGAGCTGCTGCGCTACTCGGGCAGCGGGGGAGAGGACGAGCAGCTCGCCGGCCTGCGCGCCCGCCGTAGCGCCTGACGGCTCAGCCCGCGTCGGCCGGCCAGGGACCTTCGCCGCTGCTCAGCACCAGGGTGACCGGCCCGTCGTTCTCCAGTTCGACGTCCATGTGAGCTCCGAAGCGGCCGGTGGCGACGCTGTGGCCGCGGCGGCGGAGCTCGGCACAGAAGGTGTCGCAGAGTTGCTCGGCCTGCTCGGGCGGGGCGGCGCCGATGAAGGACGGCCGGTGGCCGCGTGAGGTGTCGCCGTAGAGGGTGAACTGGCTGACCACCAGCACCGCCCCGCCGTGGGCGGCGAGGTCGAGGTTCATCCGGCCCGCGTCGTCGGGGAAGATCCGCAGGGTGGCGACCCGTCCGGCGAGGTGGGCGGCGGTGCGCTCGTCGTCGGAGGGGCCGACGCCGAGGAGGACGCAGAGCCCGGGGCCGATCTCACCGACTGTCTGACCGTCGACGCGGACGGCAGCGCGGGAGACCCGCTGGACGACCGTCCTCACCCCCCGATCACGAGAGGAAGCGCAGCCCCCGGTAGATCCGCATCGCCTCGGCCTCCGCCTGGAGGAAGTCGGGCGCCGAGGCGCGCATCCCGTGCACCCGGAAGCTCCAGATGCGCCGCTCGGTGTCGGTGGCCTCGACCGTGCCGAAGGCCGAGCCCAGCGCCCGCGGCGGGAACATCTCGATCACCGCGTCGGGCATCCGCTTGAAGATGGGCCGGGCGACCAGCACCGCTTCGAGGGCGGCCCCGTCCGGCAGCCGGCCGGCGATCAGCTCGACGAAGCGGAGCTTGGCGATGGGGTTGTCGGGGTCGCGCACCTGGACGCGGACGCCGAAGCGCTCGCTCAGGTCGCGCAGGGCGAAGAGAAGGGCGAGCGCGTCGGTCTCGTCGCGGTCGATGCGGAGGAAGCCGGCGGCGGAGAGGGGACCGGCGTCGGGCGACTCGGCGATCGCGGCGGTGGCGGCGTGGCGGAAGAACTCCATGGAGAAGAGGTCGCGGGAGAGCTTGTCGGCCAGCCAGGGGCGGTCACCGCGCCACTCGCGGGTCGCGGCGAGCTCCTCGAGGCGGTGGTGCAGAGCCTCGCGGTCCTCGGGCCGGAGGCCGAAGACGCGTGTGTGGATGACCCGGCCCATGAGGGCCATTCTACGGACGGGAGGCGAGTTGGACGGGCGGTGGGATGGTCGCAGATGAGTTCGAAAGCGGTGGTACCCTCTCTCGCCGCGTTCCGGGGCCGAGGTAGCTCAGTTGGTAGAGCACAGGTCTGAAAAACCTGGTGTCGGCGGTTCGATTCCGCCCCTCGGCACTTTGTATGGCCAGAGGAGCCACACGTGGACCCACGGTGATTGGATGACTCTGGATCAGCCAATCAGAGGTTCGAATCCTCTCTCCCCAGCACCCGGATTCCAATTCGCAGAACGTCCATCAGGGCGGCCGCAGCGTAAAGAGCGCCGATAAGCGCGATAGTCGGGCGCCGGCGCTCCAGCCGGCCCCACAATGGTCGAAGATGGCTGTCGCTGCGCTCACTCTGCCCCTGGCGTTCGACGACGCTTGGCACGACTTCTCCATCAGTCTGCGCGCCAAAAACGTCTCGCCCCACACCGTGGACGCCTACCAGGCTGCGGCCTTCCAGCTGCGCGACTTTTTGGCCGACCGCGATCGGTCGACCGCGCCGGCCGACATCAGCCGTGGTGACGTTCAGGCGTTCATCGCCGGGCTGCTGTCAACGCGCAGCGCGGCGACCGCGAACACGCGGTATTGGGGCCTGCGGGCACTCTTCGGCTGGCTGGCCGAGGAAGGCGAGATCGCCGAATCCCCGCTCCACAACGTCAAGCCACCAGCCGTCGAAGATCGGCCGCCTAACGTCCTCACGGACGACGAGGTCCGCAAGCTGCTTGCCGCCTGCGGCCCTGCCAGCGGCGGCACCTTTCCGCAGCGACGTGACCTCGCCATCGTCCGACTCCTCTACGACGGCGGCCTGCGCGTCGGCGAGCTGGCCGGCATGACCGTCGGCGAACTGAGCGTGGATCGCGGGATGGCCCGCGTCATGGGCAAGGGACGCCGAGAGCGCGACGTATTCTTCGGCCCGGCGACGGCACTGGCCATCAACCGCTATCTTCGGGTGCGCATATCGCATCTACACGCGAAGTCGCCGCGCCTGTGGCTGGGAACCAAAGGCCCGCTTACGGAATCGGGCGTCGGGCAGATGCTCAAGGACCGGGCGGTGCAAGCTGGCCTCAACCCCGCACTCAATTCACGCCCATCTCTTCCGCCATACCTTCGCGGACCGGTGGAAGGCTGCGGGCGGCTCGGAGGAAGGGCTGATGACGGTCGGGGGCTGGCGATCACCGATCATCATGCGCCGCTACGCTCGGTCACAAGCGGCCGCACGTGGAGGCGACGAGCATCGCCGCTTGGCGCTCGGCGACCGACTCTAGCGCCCTTCGTGCGCTCGACCCCGAGCCGGCCGCAGACTCAACGGTGTGGCCGCCAAAGGTAAGAATCCCAGCCTCGTCCTAGCCGGGCGCCTCGGCGCCTACGTCACACACTCACGGCATGACGTCCGCGAGCTCACCAGGCCGGCGCGGGAGGCGTTCGCCAGTCGCTTCGAGCGGCAGGTCGACCCCGAAGGCCTCCTATCGGCCGACGAGCGGGCGCGGCGCGGGGAGGCGGCCCGCAAAGCGCATTTCACGCGGCTGGCGCTGGCGAGCGTGCTGGCGCGAAATCGCGGTTGACACGGCGCGGGCGTTGTGGCGGCCACCGGACGCCAGGCAATCGTCATTTCCGGGGTGCCGGGTACCGGCAAGTCGACGTTCGCGGGCTGGCTTCAGCGCGAGCGCGGGTTCACGCATGTCGACGCAGACCACGGTGGGCTGAACCGCCCGGAGCTTCGCAAGTGGCTGCCCGACTGCCAGGCGCCGAGCGCTGACGTCGAGCCGTTCTGCGATGCCTTACGCGCCCTGGGGGAGCGCGTCGTACTCGATTGGGGATTCCCGGTGGTTTGCCTTCCGGTGATCCGCGCGATACACGCGGCCGGCGTCACCGCATGGTGGTTCGATGGCGACCGGGCAGCCGCTCGAAAGGCATTCATTGAGCGGCGCACGGCTTCCGTGAACGACCTAGACAGGCAGATGGCTGCTATCGCAAGGCATGAGGCAGAGCTCGCGATCTTCTATGAGGATCGGCTGATCTATGCCGTGGCCGAGGACGGCACATTCGCCCCGCCGCTAGTCGTCTTTCAGACAATCTTCAAGACCGAGTGCGAAGTCTAGCTGACTTCGGGTGCCCGCGTTTGCGCGAGCGTCACAATGGGCATATACATTTCATGCCAAAGGAGTCCGCGCCTATGCGTCCGCGTCCTCGCGCCAAGTTGTCCGCTGGTGATGTTCTGGCGATCCGACGTCAACGAGCCGACGGGGCCAGCCTGCGCGTGCTCGCCGCCGCGTTCGGCGTGTCCACGTCGTCGATCTCCAGGGTGGCCCTGCGGCTGACCTGGTACCGAATAAAGCGAACGCCCAGCGGCGTGCTAGCCGGCTGGGCGTTCACCGAGAATTGCAATAAGAAGCATACCACCCGCTGCCGCCGGGAAGTAGCGGTGCCGTGTCGACGCGGCTGGCGTTGGGTTCGCTAGGTGCCTTCCGGTTGGCCCTGCTCGTCCAGGCGGTCCATGAAGACGTGGACGACATCTACTGTCAGTTCGCGGTCTTCTTGCTCGGACAGAGGAGTATTAGTTGTGAGGGTCCAACCGACAAAGCGCACCCTGTACCCGACGCGCCCTGTCTGGTCCGGAGCTTCTAAGAGGAAGATATCTCCCCTATGGGGAACAGCGGATGCTTCTGCGACCCCAAGAACGGTGTGTGGCTCCTTCAGGAGGACGAACCGGAGATGCATTTCCTTTGTGTTAGCTCTTATTCGGTGTGAAGAAGTAGCCGAACATCAACCCAAGGCCTCCTGACACCGCGCTTATCTCAGCCGCGGCCGTCGTTCCTAACTGACTTGGGTTTCGGATAAGCACCCCGACGAACACAAGGCCGAACAGGGCTAGCCCGCATAGCATGAACACCAGCGTCAGCATTCCTCGCGCTGGATCGGGGCCAGTGGCTACCGCCTCAAAAACAATCCGTGGCAGCGAGCGACCCGGCGGCAGAAGCCAATTCCTCACTTGTCAGGCTGCGGAGTTTTGCCCGAAAGATCAATTGACCGCGTGCGGCCACGGCGATCGCGAATTAGTATTTGCGCACCATCCGCGGCAGCCTTTCGGATGTGCACCCAGAAGGACGCGGCGTAGTTGAGCTCCTCCGACGGACTCCTGTCAGCGATTCTAGCGAGCGCCTCCATGTCGTCTGCGACGTCGCGCGCCATGTCAGCGCGCACGGTGACGACCTCGCCACTCTCGCCCTGAGGCGGGTCCACTCTGGGGTCTTGGATGGTGACCGTGTCGCTGATGGTGTGGACCCCAACGCGGATGCCGGACTGCATGGACCTGACCATCCACTGGATCATGGAGGGGTCAGGTGACGCGGCGGCCATTCCGCCCTGCCTCGCCATTTCGGCGAGCATGCTTTCCGAGAGCCACTCGCTCGGATCAAGTTCCTTAGTCACGGCATGCCGTATCCTGCCACACCCTCGCTCGCGGCGGCCGGCAAAAACAAGTCGGGGCCGACGCCCGGCGTGAGGGCTCAGGGCATGGCCAGAAAGCCGACCCGCTCCGACCGTCTCGACAAGGGGCTGCCCTCGATGCCGTCGCGGAGGCGAGCCAGCGGTGGAGGCTGACCAGCCCCCCTCGTTGGAACCGGGGAGCCTTCATGACAACAGGGCAGAGAAGTCCCGTTGCGCCATATATGCGGAGAAGCCTGCCGTCGGTGAGGCCCGGACGACATCTGCCAATTCCCGCCCGCTGCAGCGTTGCCGCGACAGTCTGAGCCGTGTCGACGTTGGCGTCGACGACCTCGACTGGCATTCGCGCGACCGTCGGGCGCGCACCGCGCCACAGGTCCCACCAGTGGCTCTCGCGTCCCTTCCATCCGATGACGAGCACTCGGCTGACCTGCGGCAAGACCTCGTCGCGCAGGATACGTAGGTGCTCGGTTGGCAGGTCGAAGTCTGCCTCTGTCTTGCGCTCGGTCGGCACCGCGATCGCGGGCACTGGAACCAGGCGACCATGTGAGAACTCATACGGATCGCCTACCTCGTAGTCACCACTCAATTCGATGTCGACGAAGCGGTCGAGAAGCCATCGGGAATTGTCCTCTCGACTTCCACCAGTCCATGAGGCGGCCACGTTGGTTGAAATGCGCCGCCAGTTCACGGACCCGTGCAACTTGATGATGCGTAACCGGTCATCGCGCACATAGGAGCCGATGTCCGAGAAGTCCATGCCCAGACTGTCATAGCAGGCCGTTTCGAGCAACGTGTCGTAGTTGAATGTCAGATAGCAAACACGGCCGGCCCCAGAATCGATCCATTCTCCGAGGCGATCGACGAGAAGGTGGTGGTTCGTCACACCATGCGCCTCGTCGAGTGCCCATTGGTGCGTCGATTGCTCGACGACGTCGTGCAGGTAGTAGCGCGCAGCAGCGAGCTGGCGCCGGACCGCTATACGGTCGCGGGCCTCGGAGGCGATCCGCTCAAACTCATGCTCAAGCGACACGCTGCTGTCGGTTGCCGCGGCGCGCAGCCGGGGCACGAGCGGCCGGACTGGCGGGTAGCGATCGATGGTCTGACCGAACAGAAATCGGTTCGCGAACAGTTCTGAGGCGAGCGGTGGGCGGTTGGCGGCGGCGACGGTTGATGCAGGGCGCGCCGGGTCAGAATCGTATGATGCACCAGCGCCGAGGATGACGAGAAGCATTGGATGAGGCCGGGTGTCGGTTATCTACGCTGTCGGACGCTGGAAGTTGAGCAGCCGACTATCGTTGATGGCGTTCTCGTCGGTCCAAGAGTAGAACGCGACAGCGACGATCGTGGTCAACTCGTCGACCAATTCCAAGAACCTAAGGATGAAGCGTTCTTCCGCTACCGAGCTCGCATGAAGCAGCGCGGCTCGCGTGTCGTCGTCCTGATAGCTGGTGATGTCGAAGAGGGCCGTCTGTATTCCAACCCAGCGGGTGACGCGAGCATCCGTAAGAGCTCCCTCATCCTCGCGTGGGCAGCCGGTGAGGAAAGTGACGAGCGAGCCTCCATGCTTTGCCGGCAGCGCATCCATGAGCCGCCATAGAGCCCGCGCTGCTTCGCGGAATCGGGGAGAGCTGGGCCGGTTCGTCGGATGCAGTCCCTCCACCATCGCGGCGTTGAAGCGGTCGAGCTCTGCCGCATCAGCGTCCAATCCTTCGAGATATCGAGTGAAATCTCGGGCCGCATCAGATGGGTTAGCCATGCTTGGCCTCCGCGGTAGCCTGCCCGCCAGCCATGCCGTACTGTCCGGCTGAGGGCGTGCCGCTCAGCGTACGGTGCAGTTAGTGGTGAGCGGGGCGAATCGGGGGCCTGGGATGGGACCGAAGGCGCCGCCGGGGGTGACGGCGCTGGGACTGATGATGTTGACGACCACCATGCTGTCACGGCTGACGCCGGACGGGTAGGAGAGCTCCGGGATGGTCGTGCAGTCCAGGTGGATGGTGGGTAGGGCACCGGGCGGTCCGGCGGGGCCAGGTGCGCCTTCCAAGCCCACCGGCCCGATTTGGTCGCCTGGGCCGGCTGGCCCAGCGAGCCCCTGCGGCCCGGCCGGCCCCGCCTCACCACGTACCCCCTGCGGCCCTGCATGCAAGTAGCCTGCCCCATACCCACCCGTCACGCCGAGCAGCGCAGTAACGACCGCGGATACAGCTACCTGCCTCATCCTGACTCCTGCCAATCACTCCACACCGACTTGCATCGTTACATCGGTCGACGACAGGCGTTCCACGCGCCGCGTAAAGACGTGTGCAAGAGGGTGATGGCACGTGAGGCTCGGCAGCGGCAGCGCGCCCCTGGGCGACGAGGGCCAGGGGCCACAGGCTAGGCTACGGATCGCGATGGCAGACTGGCTCTACGATGAAGACGGGGACGCGAGCGCGTTTCGCATCGGAGACGTGATCTACAACACGAGTGGCGCGCCGGTTGGCCGAGTGGCGAACGAGACAGGCGTCTTTGACCTTCAAGGCCGCTACGTCGGTGAGTTGGAAGGAGACAGGGTCATCTCCAAAGGCTTCGTTCGAGGCAGCCTTGGCGCGATGGGTCTACCCGGCAATGTTGGAGCACCAGCACCACCAGCCCGCCGGGCGGTGGCGGCGAGCACCTATCCAGATGCCCTGCCGGAGTTGCTCGGGGGGAGCTGATAGGCCCCGCCGCGGTCTGTATTCGAGAAATTTTCACATCGCCCGGATGACCAGCCATACCTGCGGAGCCGTTTTATAAAGCCTCTGCTGGACGCGAGGAGGCCGCACAATGGCCCGCGCCGGCAGGTCGACCACGGGGGCGACGGCCAGGCAGCGAGGGCATGGCATGGCGGCGAGAAAGCGACCCCGACACGACCTCGACGTGGCAGCCCAAGCTGCCGTCATCGAAGCCCGCGACCGCTGGGGCAGCGACGGGGCGACGGCCATCGCCGAGGCGCTAGAAGCGCTGTGGGTGAGGCAGTACCTAGCGACGCGGGAGAGCCGATAAGTGACACAGCGACACTCCCGCCCACCGAGATCGACCGGGGCGCCCGCTGCACCGCGAAGTCCCAGCTACGAGGTTCGAATCCTCTCTCCCTCGCACACTCTCTCCCCAGCCACCGATTTGAATTCGAAGAGGGTGTCTCAGCGGCCTCAAGAAGTGCTCCGGAACCACGTTGTAGCCAAAGTTGTAGCCAAAGTGGTTCTGCGGGGTCTTCTGAGCGGATGCCAAGCCGCGCAGCGGAGCCCCAGCAAGCGTTCGCGGGACCGTCCCCGCGCCTGCACCGACCGCCGGCGGCTTACCATCGCACGCGCCATAGCGTTGCCGGCGCCACTCGACGTCGCCGGAACGTCCGCCCGAGAGCGATGCGACATCTCGATGACTCTCTTCCTCGACGCCGCCCTGCGAGTGATGAGTGCGACACGTCCGATGAGGGCACGCGAGATCACCGAGGAGGCGCTTCGGCGCGGCCTACTCCGAACCCGGGGCAAGACGCCCGAGGCGACGCTCACGGCCGCCTTGTACCTCGAAGCCAAGGTGGAACGCCCGCGGGTGCGCCGCATCTTCACGCCCGGCGGAACCAAGGTTCGCTGGCTCCTCGGTGACAAGCACAGCGCTGCAGTAGGGTGAGGCGGATCGCATCGATCCTTAACCGAGCGTTCGTACGAATAGGCGGTCATCAGGTCCGAGACGGTGCGCCCACCCGGGCGGCAGCCCCCGCTGCCGGATACCATCTCGGCCAATGAGCTTCCTGACGGCAGCAGAAACTGTCCTTCGCTCCGCCAGGCGACCCCTGACTGTACGGGAGGTCACCGAGGGCGCCCTGCGCCGAGGGCTGATCTCGCCCAGCGGCAAGACACCGGAGGCAACGATGAGTTCCGCCCTCTACCTGGCGGCCAGGAGGGACCCTAACGGACCTTTGCGTCGCGAGTTCACCCCCGGCCATGGTCGCGCTGCGAGAGATTCGGTGCGCTGGGTCTGGGCAGGTCATCGCTCGCCCTGACCCATGGCAGGTAAGAACGCTCCTCTCGGGCGAGCGAGCATAGCCAAGCAGGACGAGTTCTACACCAGGCTCGAAGACATCGAGACTGAGCTGCACCACTACCGGCACCACTTCGCCGGCAAGGTGGTGTTCTGCAACTGCGACGACCCCTATGAATCCAACTTCTTCAAGTACTTCGCGATGAACTTCGACCATCTCGGTTTGAAGAAACTGATCACCACGAGCTACACCGGCAGTCCAATCAGCGGTGAGCAACTGATCCTCTTTGACCCTGCCGAACAGCCGAGGCCGGCTCACCGAGTCGAAATCACGGAGGTCAGCGATCTCAACGGCGACGGCGCCGTTGACCTTCTCGATGTCGAACACCTGCTCAAGAGTAACGGGAGCGTTGTAACGCGCCTGGAGGCAGACGGGGACTTCAGATCTCCAGAGAGCGTTGCCCTGCTCGACGAGGCCGACATCGTTGTCACGAATCCGCCCTTCTCGCTGTTTCGTGAGTACGTCGGCCAGCTCATCGAGCACAACAAACACCTCCTAATAATTGGCAGCAAGAACGCGATCACGTACGCAAGCATCTTCCGGCTGATCATGGATAACCGGCTGTGGCTCGGACACGGCTTCAACAACGGAAACGCGTACTTTCGCGTGCCAGACTCGTACAAGGGCAACTTCGTGGATGGTGTCTTCGACGAGACAACCGGCCTTGTGAAATTCCGGAACGTCGGCTGGTTCACCAACCTGGACACCACCAAGCGCCACGAGGATCTCATCCTCTACAAGACCTACGACCCGGATGAGTACCCGACGTATGACAACTACGATGCCATCGAGGTTGCGAGGGTTGCGGATATCCCCTGCGACTACGACGGTGTCATGGGAGTGCCCCTCACCTTCCTGGATATGCACAACCCCGACCAATTCGAAATCGTGGGGCTCAGCGGGAGCGACGACTACCCCATGACCAAGAAGTACGGGAAGAAGGAACGGGTCGTGGATGGCAAGCGCATGAAATCGAACACCGGAACTCTCAGGGCCGTCATCAGGACGGAATCCTTCGGCGCAGGGACTCATTTCGACGTTAGCTATCCCGTCAAGGGCGTCTACAGGCGCTTGTTTATCCGCAGGAAGCGGTAGCCAGCATGCATATCGAACTCAAGGAGATCACGGTCCGGAACCTAGCCGAGGGCTACCACGACGACGGGGCGACGCGGTGAAGATTGAGCTCCACGAGATCACCATTCGCCAGGTTATCGAAGGCTACGCCGACGACGGCGAGGACGGCGTTGTCGGCTACGGTGGTCAGCTCGACATTCGCCCGAAGTATCAGCGAGAGTTTGTCTACGACGAGAAGAAGCGGGCCGCCGTCATCGGCACCATTCGCAAAGAGTTTCCCCTCAACGTAATGTATTGGATCGTCAACGAGGACGGGACCTACGGGGTCTTGGACGGCCAGCAACGCACCGTCTCGTTCTGCCAATACGTCGCCGGTGTCTTCTCAGTCCCGGTGAACGGCCATCCAATGGCTTTTCACAACCTGCCGCAGACCCTCAAGGACCAGATCCTCAATTACAAACTCATGATCTACTTTTGCCAGGGGACCGATCAAGAGCAGATCGACTGGTTCCGCATCATCAATATTGCCGGCGAGAAGCTGACCGACCAAGAGCTGCGCAATGCTGTGTACACCGGCCCCTGGCTCAGCAACGCGAAGTCGATCTTTTCGAAGTCGAACTGCGCCGCCTACCTGCTTAGCCGCGATTACGTGAGCGGGACCCCGATCCGGCAGGAGATCTTGGAGACGGCTATCGAATGGATCTCGGACGACAAGGTCGAAGACTACATGTCGGCCCATCAACATGACCCCAACGCCAACGAGCTTTGGGCCTATTTCCAGGCCGTCATCGCTTGGGCCAAGCTGACCTTCCCCACATACCGTAAGGAGATGAAGGGACTCCCTTGGGGCCCCTTGTACAAGCAGTTTCACGAGACCCTGTATGACACCGCCAAGTTAGAGGGCGAGATCCGCACCCTACTGATGGACGACGACGTGACCCGCAAGCGCGGCGTGTACGGCTACGTCCTGACCCGTGACGAGCGGTACCTCGCCATCCGGGCGTTCACACCGGCCCAGCGGCGTGCAGCCTACGAAAGGCAAAAGGGAATTTGCCCTGTGTGCGGCAAGCACTTTGAGTACGAGGGGATGGAAGCCGATCACATCACGCCTTGGTCGAAGGGTGGCAAGACCGACGCCGCGAACTGCCAGATGCTCTGCCTAGACGACAACCGACGCAAGGGCGCTGTCTAGCTCGCGGCGATACGCGGTACGCCCACGACCTGATAGATGCCGGTACTGACGTGGTCCTCGCGTCGCACCAAACACATGGCGGTTGCAGTCCCTTCCTTAGGTCACATCCTTCTGTTGCGCGTCCCCTTCGGCGGTCCGACAGTCGGCTGGAGCCGCCAAGTATGCCCCCACCGGGCAACCGATGAGGCTCCGGTCGCGGGCGACCTGGCCGACGCTCCGGGGCTGCCGACGGCTCCAAGGTGACGACGTAGGACCGCCTCGCTGGACTTCTGTCCCCCTGAGGCGCCGTCGCCGGATTGCACTGGCTCCTCAGGGGTCGCAGGGGCCGGATCCGAATACGGACGGGCCGTCCCGGAGCCGTCCGGAACCCCTCCCGTCAGCCTCTGGATCAGCCAATCAGTGGTTGGAGTCCTCTCTGCAGCCAACAGTGGATTTCACACGAACAGGCGTACCCGTTCTGCAACGACGGTACCGTGGACGTCGTCACTCTGTTGGGGCCCTCCCTCGTTGGAAGGGTCCGGGTTCTCAATGGGAGGATTCCTGGTGACCGTGCCGCCGTGCCGCCCTGCCGCCGCGGCCGTGTCCCGGACGACTCGGTTTGGATGCGTTCGAGCCGTCGTCGCCGCTGCCGTCGTCTGCGGAGTTGCGCTAGGCATCCGCGCCGGCGCGCCCCCAGCCGCGGCCGGCGTTGCATCCGGTGAGTCGGCGCCCCCGCCGTTCACAACCGAGGTCATCCCGGCGGTCGATGGTCCCGTCGTGGTTGGAGCCGACCCCTTCACGCTTGCCGCCCCAGGATTGGTGCCCGGCCAGATCGAATTGACAACCGTCTCTACGCGTCCGTCACTGGTGAGCGGCGATCGGGTCCGCATCGACGTCCGCGGCCTCGCCTCTGACGACTCACTTCACGTGACGCTGAACGGGCGCGACATGTCCGTGCCGTTTGCTCCGGCGCCCCCACGCTCCGGCGTTTGGACGGGCGTCGTCACCGGTCTCCAGCCAGGCCCTGCCACTGTCGCCGCGACGGCAGCCGGCAGCCACGGCAGCCGCACCGGGACGCTGATGCTGGTCGACCACCCGCTGGATGGACCGGTGATCTCGGGCGTGCACCAGGAGCCCTTCCTCTGCGAGACGCAGTCGTCGGGGATGGGGACGCCGACCGATGCAGACTGCGACGTCCCGCCGCAGGCGCACTGGTACGCGCGCAGCGCCGCGACCGGACAGTTCAGCCAGCTCTCCGACCCATACGCTCCCTATCCGCCTGGCACCGCCACGACGTCGGTCGGCGGTCGCACCGTTCCCTTCGTCGTCCGCATCGATTCTCGGATCGTCAACCGATCGATCACGCACATCGCTGTCCTCGACGACCCGCATGCCCGCGGTCCCGGGCGGCCGTTCGCACCGACCGAGTGGAACACGCGCCTCCTCTATCTATTCGGGGAGTACTGCGGGACCGGATACGACCAAGGTGTCGTCCACGAGAAGGATGTCCTCGGCGACCTGCAGGGCGCCAACGAGAACTACACCATTCCTCCATTCGCCGATATCGCGGGACACATCGGGGAGGGGTACATGGTCGCGATGTCGTCGCTGACGACGCTCGGCGTCCATTGCAATCCGCTGCTCAGCGCTGAGACGACGATGATGGTCAAGGAGCACATCATCGACGACTATGGGAGGATCACGCACACAATCGGTGTCGGCGGCTCGGGCGGCGCCATCCAGCAGCAGACCAATGCCAACAACTATCCAGGCCTCATCGATGCGGCGACGCCGATCGTGTCTTTCCCCGACATCCTCAATCCGCTGACGACCGTGCTCGACTGCCACCTGCTCGCTCGCGTCTTCGACTCCGACCCGGCACGTTGGACGGCCGTGAAGCAGACGGCGGTGACCGGACTGGCGACGCCGCAGGTGTGCCGCGACTGGGACACGGGCTTCTTTCCCGTCTTCAATCCCGGCGACTGCCCGTCGGGCATCCCTGCCGACCAGCGGTATGAGGCCCGCCGCAACCCGCGCGGGGTGCGCTGCGACGTCCAGGAGGGCCAGCGGGTTGTCTGGGGAGTCGATCCTGCAACCGGGTTCGCCAACCGCCCGCTCGACAACGCCAGCGTGCAATACGGCCTCCAGGCGCTCCTGAAGGGGCAGATCTCCGCGAACGACTTCATCGCCCTCAACCGCGCCGTCGGTGGTATCGACATCGAAGGCAATCCCACCTCGCAGCGGACGGCGATGCCCGCCGTCGATGCCCAGATCGCCAACGCCAGCGGATGGGTGACGGGTCGCGGGGCGCTCGACGAGATTCCGATCATCGACCAGTCGGTCCCGCCAATCGATGTGCTTCCGCGGGAGGATGTTCACGACCAGATGCGTCCGTTCGAGACGCGCGCGCGCCTCGATGCCGCCTTCGGCTCACATGCCAACCAGGCGATCTGGAGCGTGGCACCGTACCCTGCCAACGCCATCGACGTCGCCGAGCAGTGGCTCGAGGCTCTCGATGCTCTGAGCGCGGCGCACACCGAGCTGTCGCGCGCGCAGGGGGTGGCGGAGGCGCGCCCGGCGGACGCGGCGGACCAGTGCCGCTCACTCGAGACCGGCGTGCCCGGCCCCTGCGACCAGGGCGTCCTCCGGCACACAAGCATCCGCCAGGTGGCCGGAGGTCCGCTCACCGAGGACGTGATCAAGTGCCGGCAGGTGCCGGTCCGCGCCGGCGACTACGGAGCGACGTTCACCTCGGCGCAACTGAACCAGCTTCGGGCGATCTTCCCGGACGGTGTGTGTGGCTGGTCGCAGGGGTCGGTGGGCGCGACGTCCCGAAGCCAGACATGGTTATCGTGGGGTGACGGGCAGCCGGGCGTCACCCCGGTGACGATCCCGTATCCGCTGGTGCGCTCAGCGGCTGCGGGCACGCCCTCTGCTGGTGTCGCCCAGCTTCCGAACACCGCCGCATCCAGCGGAGGGCGCATGACGCTTCTCGTGCTGGTCGGAGCCGTCGGTCTTGCCTGGCGAGCCAGGCGCTTCGCACCTCCCCGTGCGAGTGGGGTCCGTGAATACTGACCTGCCGGTACGGCTCGCGGCGTTCCGTTTCCTCGAAGACAAGGTGCGCCTCCATGGTGAGGTTCTTCCCCGGCAACTCCTCACTGATGGATTCACGTTCGAGCAAGTTCGTGTCCCTCTCATGGCGCCGCAGGGCATCTTCAAGCCAGCCATCATGGACATGCCACTCAGTATCACCACGGTGCCTCCGCTCGAGAGAAAGCAGCGGCCATATGAAGATCAACTGGGCGGCGACGGGCTCCTATACCGGTATCGCGGCACGGATCCCTCGCATCGCGACAATGTTGGTCTGCGTGAAGCCATGGAGGCGCAGGTTCCACTGGTGTACTTCTACGGCGTTGTGCCGTCGCAGTACCTTGTTACCTGGCCCGTTTATATAGTCGGCGATGATCCTCGCACGCTTACCTTCACTGTCCAGGTTGATGAGCCCAGCGTTCTGCTTGGCGGCGATCTCGCCCTCCGCGACGTCGACGTCCGGCGGTCATACCAACTCCGCGCCACCATACAAAGGCTCCACCAGGCAGAGTTCCGTCAACGGGTCATTCGCGCGTACCGACAAGCCTGTGCGGTCTGTCGTCTTCGGCATGACGAGCTGCTGGACGCCGCGCACATCCTCCCGGACGGCCATCCGCTTGGTGAGCCCATCGTCCCGAATGGCCTCGCGCTCTGCAAGCTGCACCACGCCGCGTTCGACGGCAACATCATCGGGATCCGTCCCGACTGTATCGTGGAGGTCCGGCGGGAGATCTTGGACGAGATCGACGGACCTATGCTCCAGCACGGCCTCCAGGGAGCGCATGGTCAGCGCATCGTCGTTCCTGAGCGTATAGGGCTGCGGCCTCGTACTGCGTTTCTTGAGGAGCGATACGGATTGTTCCGGCAGGCCGGCTGACTGCTCTAGTGGCATCGTGGGCGGCTGAAGACGAGGCGTTGAGGTTGGCGGTGCCGCCGCCCTAAGGGTCCGCTGTCTGGCCAAGGATCCACCCCTCGACGGACGTGGCAGCGTCGTTGTGTGGGTCGCCCGGCGGGCGGTTGCCATGGACGACGTTCAGCATGCCGAATAGGCCGATGAGCGCATCGAAGCGATCTTCTCCGTCCAAGCGGATACCGAAGCCTGAAGCAATGGTCTCGCGGTGGCCCGCCGTCAGCTCGACGTCGTGGTTGGAAGCCCAGCGCAGTAAAGCTTCTGCCTGAGCTGCACGGCCTCCTTCTGTCCGCTTGCCGCCCGTAAGGTGATCGAAGCGCACGCCGAGGTGCCCATAGAACTCCGCAGGATATGTCTCGGCGACCACGGTCGACGCACTCTGAAGGCAGGACGTCAGCCGACCGTGAAAGGGCCAGATGGCAGTGTCCGAGGCCTGAAGGGCAGGCTGCAGGATTCTCCACCCTGAGAGTGCGCCCTTGCCGACTTGATTGCCGCCGAGCGTCCAGAACAATGGACATGCAGCGCGGCGAGCGAGCGTTTTGAGTTCGCATCGACGGAAGAGCTCCGCGCGGTCGAGGTCGAGCGCGTCGGTTAGATGGCTCAGCTTTCGGCCACCGGGGCGGGAGGGATAAAAGGGCCGATGCAGGCTGATGTTCTCTGGCGCATCAGCGACCTCCCAGAACCGGCTCCACTCTCCCGCTCCGAATTGGCCGAGGACGTCGGGGAAGAAGCTGATCCCGGTTTTGGCTGCGTAGGCCCGCGGAAGGCCAATGGGAAAGTCGAAGCCCAGCAGGGCTGGACCCGAGGACAATGGAGGTAAGCCCATTCGGTCGAGGAGCGTGCCGGCGACGCCGACCGGACGGGGGACGTCGGCGGCGTAATGTCCGTCCGGTTGGAGCATGGCGACGGCGACCCAACGCTTCTTTGCTTCGACGCCCCAGTCGGCGTGGGCCACCACGGTCGGAGGCGCAGACGCAGCGGACATCAGGCGGAGCCTATCTCCAGCCGCAGGGTGAAAGGGCAGTGACCGTCCGTCGATCGGTGAAGTGGCTCCGACCTCCCACGGGCTCCGGCCCGATTGAGTTGGCTACGCTGGGACCGTGCAGCACCTGACCACAGCTGACCTTGAGGAGGGCATCGACCACATCTGCCGCTCGCCCGCGGACCATGGCCGGGTCGAGCTCATCGTCCGGCGTCCGGCCGTGGACAAGCGCGAGGTCCTCGAGGAGGCGACGCTCGACAGCGTCGAGGGCCTGGTGGGAGACACGTGGCGGATGCGGGGCAGCAGCCGGACTGAGGACGGGTCTTCGCATCCTGACATGCAACTCAACGTGATGAACGCGCGAGCCGCCGCGCTGGTGGCCGGGCGTCCGGACCGATGGCAGCTCGCCGGCGATCAGCTGTACGTCGACCTCGACCTGAGCGAAGCCAACCTTCCACCGGGAACGCGTCTCGAGCTGGGCTCGGCGGTCATCGAGATCACCGCCCAGCCGCACCTCGGCTGCAAGAAGTTTTCGGCGCGATTCGGGAATGACGCTCTCCGCTTCGTCAACTCCCCGATCGGCCGTAAGCTGCGCCTGCGGGGCGCCAATGCCAAGGTTGCGGTGCCGGGCCACATTCGCGTTGGGGACACAGTTCGCAAACTCCCGTAGTGCGCACGGGTATAGTTGACGACTTCGGTCAGGAAGGGAGCAGTGAAAACCCGAAGGCGACTTGCCTGGGGCCTGCTGGTGCCGATCTCACTCGGGGCCTGGTTGGCATCGTCGGCAGCCGCGCAACATTCAGCCGCGGCGGCCGCGCCAAGCCCGAATTCGCCGGCTGACCTCGCCCAGTATGTCAACCCCTTCAGCGGCACCGACAGCGGCGCTACCGACTACGGCACCGGCGGCGGCGGAGCCGACACCTTCCCCGGCGCCGTGCTTCCCTTCGGGATGGTGCAGTGGAGCCCTGACACCACCCCCAGCCTGCAGAACCATCCGGGCGGGTACACCTACCGCGACACCACCATTCGCGGCTTCAGCCTCACCCACCTGAGCGGCACCGGCTGCGCCAACTTCGGGGACGCCCCCTTCCTGCCGCACGTCGGCGCCATCACCCAGTCACCGGCCAAGTTCGGTTCCTCCGACACCAACTACACCGCCTCCTTCTCCCACAGCGATGAGGAGGCGTCTCCAGGTTACTACCGGGTGCGGCTCGACCCCGGCAGCGCGCACGCCGTGAACAGCGAGCTCACGGTCACGCCCCGCAGCGGGTTCGGCCGCTTCACCTATCCGGCGACGAGCGCTGCCAGCATGATCATCAACACCGGTGGCAGTGCCATGGCGGACCGGGCGGCGACGGTTGCCGTCGACCCCGCTGCCAGCGAGGTGAGCGGGTCCGCCACCAGCGGGCTGTTCTGCTACCAGCAGGACTGGTACACGGTCTATTTCGCCGCCCGATTCAGCCGACCCTTCAGCGCCTACGGCACGTGGAACCGCCAGACGCTCGCGCCGGGCAGTACCTCCAACTCCGACTACGGCCTTCCCCTGAACTGCCAGCCGTCGACCGTGACCGCCTGTCCGCCCGGCAACCCCAGCGGCACGGCCCAGACTGGTGCATATGTGAGCTTCGACACCACCGCCGACCCGGTGGTGGACGTGAGGGTCGGTGTGTCCTTCACCAGCGTCGCGGCGGCGCGGCGCAATCTCGACGCGGAGAACCCGGGCTGGAACTTCGACGCTGTCTACGGTGCTGCCACTCAGGCATGGAACCGCGAGCTGAACCGCGTCCAGGTGAACGGCGGATCGCTCGCCGAGCGGCGCATGCTCTACATCGCTCTCTATCACGCGCTGCTCTTTCCTAGCGTCTACAGCGACGTCGACGGCCGCTACCTGGGGATGGACGGGCAGCCGCACACGGCGCAGGGCTACACCCAGTACGCCAACTTTTCGGGCTGGGACATCTATCGCAGCGAGATCCAGCTGCTCGCCCTGCTCGAGCCGCAGCGCACCTCCGACATGATGCAGTCGCTGGTGGCCGATGCCCGGGAGAGTGGCTGGCTGCCCAAATGGCCGGTGGCCAGTGGTCAGGCTGACGTCATGGTGGGCGACCCGGCCGACCCGATCATCGCCAGTGCCTACGCCTTCGGCGCCACCAGCTTCGACACGCGAGCGGCCCTAAGCGCGATGGTCAAGGGGGCCACCGCTTACGGACAGAGCGCCAACGACGGCTACGTCGAGCGCCAGGCGTCGAAGGAGTACCAGGCACTCGGCTTCGTTCCCCACGAGGAGAACCAGGGCTTCTACGCCACGGCGGTGAACCCGGCCCTTGTCTGGGCTGCGGCGGCCACCACGCTCGAGTACACGACCGCCGACTTCGCCATAGCGCGCTTCGCCGGCGCCCTCTGTGACGCGACCACGTACCAGGCGTTCATGCACCGCTCGGACAACTGGCGGAAGCTGTTCAATCCGGCCACCGGCTACCTCCAGCCACGCTACGCCACGGGTGCCTTCGATCCGACGTTCAGCCCGACAAGCGAGACCGGATGGGCTGAGGGCGACGGGGCGCAGTACCGGTGGATGGTGCCCCACAACATCGGCGGCCTCGGTCTGGCTCTCGGCGGGAAGGCGGCCACCGCCGCACTGCTCGACACCTTCTTCACCCGGCTCAACGCCGGGCCCGATTCGCCGTACGCATTCCTGGGCAACGAACCGACCCTCGAGACTCCGTGGGAGTACGACTGGGTCGGCCAGCCCTACAAGGCGCAGGCGACGGTGAGACGTACGCTGCTGGGCCTGTACAACGCTTCGCCAGGTGGCTATCCCGGCAATGACGACATGGGTGAAATGTCGTCTTGGTGGGTCTTCGGCGCGCTTGGCCTCTTCCCAGAGGTCCCGGGAGTGGGACTGCTCGCTGTGAGCAGCCCGCTCTTTCCGCGGACTGTGGTCCACCTCGCCGGCGGTGACCTGGTCATCAACGCGCCGGCGGCGGCCGACGCAGCGCCCTACGTGACGTCGCTGTCGCTCAACGGCCAGGCGTACCAGCGGGCGTGGCTGCCGGTCTCCTCGATGCTCGGTGGGGCGACGCTTGACTTCACCCTCAGCACAACTCCGGACCCGAGTTGGGGAAGCAGCGGCGATGACGCTCCGCCATCCTTCGGACCGGACACTCCGGTCTCGAGCGTCTGCGGTGCCGCGTCGCCGCGGGCAATCTCGGTGGGCGGCGCTGCTGGCGTTACGGCGGCGGATCTCCCCAATACGGCCAGCTCCCTGGGCAAGCCGTCAGGGCTGGCGGTGCTGCTCGTGGTCGCGTCGGCAGGCTTGGTGAAGATGCGGCTGCGCCGCAGGCGACGCACAGGCGCCTGAGAGACTCAGCGCCGCTCCGTGCGGCGGCGTCTCCGGGTGTGCATCAGCGCTGTCGCCAGCCCCACGAGTGCGGACGCGACAAGGCCGGATCCCGCGGCAGCTCCGGCCGTGTTGGGAAGGCCCACCGCCTGCGCCGATGCCACCTGCACCGGAGCGCCGTCACGGGCTGCCTGGACACTCCCTGGGCTCAGCGGAGCACCCGCCGTGGGAGAGCCGGCCACGCCCGACTCCGACATGCCCGCCTGCGACGGCGTCAGTTGCGGCTGGATCCCGTTGCACAGCGCGCCACCGCCCAGCGTCTCGAGCTGACCGATCGCCGTGTGCGACACGAAGCAGTGGGGCGCGCAGGGCTGCCAACCCGGCGGATTGCCGAACTCGCTGCCGTCGGTGCACGCCGGGGCGCCGTAGGGAAGCACGCCGTGGGGACTCTGCGGATCGGTGTGCGGCACCGGATCGGCTGCGCACTCCGATGTCAGCTGCTGCGTCTCTGCCGCCGTCAATGGACGCCAGGCCCGGATGGGGTGAAGCTCCCACCAGCCCATGCCGAAGTCGTAGCGCGTCTGCCCGAGGATCATCACCGGCTCGCCGGGCGGCGGGTCGTCCTGGAGGTGGTTCGAGGCGGGATCAGACTGGTTCGTCGACCCCGGTCCAAGCGGGCCGGGCGGATGGTCGACATAGCCCCGCATCGGTGGCGTCGACTCCGTGGTCAGCCCGGCGCTGGGACAGGGGAGTGTCGTCTGCACGTGCACGTCGCCGTCGCCGGTGTCCTGCGGGTCGAGGAGGAAGGTCACCGCCGCCACCCACACCATGCGCAGCGCCGGGACGCGGCCGGCCGACACGTCGAGCAGGCTCGCCCGCTGATACGGGCCGCCCGGACCGGGGCCGGAGCCGTGGGTGAGCTCGAGCCAGCGGTCGACGTCGAACAATCCCGTGCCCCCGTCCATCTTGCCCCACAGGGTGACCACCATTCCCGCGGTGGGTCCTCCGAGGGGCCACCAGTCCGGGACCGTCGCCCGGAGTGTCTGGTGGTGGTCGGTGACGGTGAACTGCGTGTGGTTCTGTTCGGTCGCGTTGTCGGTCTCGGTGACCAGCAGCTGATCGAGACACACCTCCACGCCCGGCCGGGCGTGTGAGAGCGGCACCGGGTGGCATCCGCGCAGCGGCGGCGACGGCGCAGCTCCGACCCCTGGGACCCCCAGGGCCACGGCCGCCGCGGCCGCAGCACCGACGAGCACACGGAGCTTCGCCATCACGTCTCGATCTGGTCCCTTCCCTGGCGGCAAGGTGCCCCTCAGGCATCGCTCGGGCCTCCGCCTCCGCTCAGGTAGACAGCGGCGCAGGCTGGAACCTTGCGAAGCCGGGTCAAGTCCAGTGGACCCGCGGCCGCTCCTCAGGAGGCGGCCACGCGGTCGGCGACCGCGAGGGCCAGCGCCATGATCGTCACCTGAGGGTTGACGGTCGCGCACGTCGGCAAGAGCGAGCCGTCGGCGACCCACAGTCCGTCCACCCCACGCAGCCGGCCCTCCGGATCGACGGGGTGTCGCTCGGGATCGTTCCCCGCGGCGGCTGTGCCGGTCGGATGGAAGGCGGCGAGGTGGAGCGCTGCCGGGCTGGTCGCGGCGACGGCCTCGGCCAGCTCGCCGGCGCTTCGCACCACGGGATGACGCGCGAGCCCGCTGAACACCTCACGCGCGCCGGCGGCGAAGAGCAGCTGTCCCATCAGATCGACGGCGCGCAACAGCACCCGTCCGTCGCCGCGGGCGAGTCGGTAGGTGATCAGCGCGCGGCGGGCGCCGAGGACGCGTCCCCGCGGCAGATCGGCCACCATCGCTCCGAGCGTGGCCAGGTGCTGAGCGCGCTCGAGCTCGCGGAGCAGGGCGCGACCGTGGCCGGGGAGGGTGAGCGATCCCATCCCCGGTGGCGTCGAGGTGGCCTCGATGAGGATCCCGTCGCGGTGGAACTCCTCGACGGCGGCGCTCTGGAGCACACCCCGCCAGGCGAAGACGGGCTCGTCGAAGCGTCCGGCGACGCCGAGGGCGGGATGGATGGAGAGATTGCGGCCCAGCATGCGATGGCGGCCGAGCCCGCTGCGTCGCAGCAGTGGCGGCGTCTCGGTGGCGCCCGCGGCGACGACGACGCGCCTGGCGAGCAGCGTCAGCGATGAGCCGTCGGGACCGCGGGCGACGACGCCGGCGGCTCGTCCGCTCGTGACGAGGATGCGCTCGACGCGCGCGTCGCTGAGGATGCGCGCTCCCGCCGCGCAGGCCTGGGGGAGGGCGTTGAGGTGGACGCCGAACTTTGCGTTGCGGGGGCAACCGATCGAGCACTGGCAGCAACCGCCGCAGCCGGGGGCGTTGCGGAGCAGTGGCCCCGCGCCCCAGCCGAGGGCACGCGCGCCCTCGAGCATCAGGGCGCCGTTGCGCCCCATGACCGCGTCGGGTACGGGAGCGACCTGTAGGGTCGCCTCGACCTCGTCGAGCAGCGGTGAGAACGCGGCGGGATCGGCGAGGGTGAGGCCTTGATCGTCGCGCCATGAGGTGAGCACCGAGTCCGGCGTGCGGTAGCAGGTGCCAGAGTTCACCAGCGTCGTGCCGCCTACTCCGCGGCCGATGGGCAGCGCGATCGGCGGCCGGCCGAGGGCGGCGGTGGCGCCCGCGTCGCGATACAGACCGGCGAAGCGCTCGAGCGGCGCGGTGCTACGGAACTCCTCGACGGAGTGACGTGCGCCCTCCTCGACGATCACCGTGTCAAGGCCGGCGCGCGCAAGCGTCCGCGCCGCCATCGCCCCGCCTGCGCCGGAGCCGACGACCACCACGTCGGCCCGCGACAGCGACGGCCACTCGCCGGCGGGAATGACGGTGAGATCGGCGTCCGGACGGGCAGGAGGATGCGACGCCGCAGTGGTGAGGATCTCGTCGGTGAAGCGCTCCGAGCCGGCGACGAGCAGGACCAGCGCCTTGAGTCCCTCGAAGCCGAGCCCGGCGACACCGCGCGACGCGCGGCCGAGGGCTCGCTCGCGACGCTCGACGTCGAGGGCGCGCAGGCGGTGGCCGGTGGTGACGAGCGCGAGGGCGTCGATGCCGGCGAATCCCGCGCGGGCCGTGTGCCGGAGGGCAGCGGGGAGCCGGTCCAGGTAGCGGGCGACGTCGACGGCGAGCTGGTGCGGTGGTGGGCCGCCCGCCTCGGGCGGGAGCAGCGCCGCGCAGAAGCCCTCGAGGCTGCGCTGGCCGATCACGCGCGTCGCGCGGCCAGCCTCCGGCCGAGTCGCGGCCACAGCGGGTAGGTGGCGAACAGTGCCGCGGCGACGGCGTGGACCCACGGCGGCGGACGGCGGTGGTCGAAACGGAAGACGCCGGAGTTGAGCATCCAGTCGCGCCCCGACTCAGCGCGGCAGGCCTCCCACAGACCCCGCGTCCACTCGAGGTTCAGATAGAGCGAGACGGAGGTGGCGACGAACACCGCCACGGTCGCCTGCTCGAGCCGCTTGGCGATGGGCTCGGGGAAGGTGCGCTCGATGATCGCCCCGTTGGCGACGAGCCAGGGCGGGTCGATGAGGAAGCTCATTGGTCTGCGCAACGATACTCGGAACCGCTCCGTCGAGCGCCTCCCGGGTCCGCCGGGGTTAACCCTGATCCAACTTCGGGGATGGCCCCGATGACGACTGGACTGGCGGGCGTCAGCATGGTCCCAAGATGCGACCGGGAGGACGACGCCATGCGGAGTAAAAGGCCTTGGGTACGGCTGCCTCGCCCTGTTTAGCTTGCTCCTCGTCGGCGCGGTGGGCTTTGCCTTGTGGCTGAGCGCCGCCGTGGGGGATACGGGAAGAGGATTCGCGAACGCCCTCATAGGGCAATGTGTGGCAGACGGAGCATGCGCTCTCAGCTCTCCTCCCCCTTGCAACTTGCCCAGAAGCCAGAGCCTGATCCTCCGGTATTGGGAACCCATAGACGTGGGCGGGCCGACCCACCTTCCATCGGCGATGGTGGTGTCCGACGTCGACGACAATCGGTGTCTACCAACCCTCGATACGCTCGGGACTGTCACTGCGAAAGGCAACGGCTACTGCACACAAGTTGCCTACGCGAAGGACAATCCGAGATATGACGTCAAGACCGTGCCGGCGGCTCCGCTCAAGCATGTCATCGAGGAGTTTGGGCCCGCCTGCCCCCTCGCCCAGGACTACTTGGTCACTATAGAGCATGCGAACGTAGCATTCGCCGCGTTCGAGCGCAGCGTGCAGTCACTGAGACCGAGCGCGCCCGCTGCCAGTATGGCCCAACTTGCGGGACCTGCAGCTTCTGCGATGGAGCAGGCGGACTCCGCTCTCAACCGCATTCCCTCACCGCCCGACGTCAGGACTTATATCGGTGACCTAGTCAACGCCGACGCTGCACTGATCGGCGACCTCAAGGCAGCGATAACACTGAGCATCCCCAACCGGTCGACATGGATCCTGCAGTTGAGCGTTAATGGGGCTGGGGTCACCGCGGCAGCCAATACCTACCGCAGCTGGCTTTGCCCGGACTGCCCCCCATTGCCAGGTTGACAGGGCTCCAGTCGGATATACGTGCAGTGGCCGTGCGGTACACAGGCTGTGCACCGTCTTAGTCAGTGCTTGCGCAGGCGGTACCAGGTGGGCTGGGCGTTCCGGAGCGGCCCGGGCAGCGGCGGGCCTGTGTACGGAGGGACGGAGACCAACTCCCAAGCGTCGCCGAAGTGCCGCAGCAGGTCGGCCTGGTCCAGACCGCGTGGGAGCGGGCCGCGCCGCCCGGGTTGGAAGGCCAGCATCAGCAGCGTCGCCCCGGGCGCGGTGGCGGAGGTGACCTCTCGGGCGCAGTCGGCGCGCTGACGGTCGTCGAGGCCGTGGAAGGTGCCGATGTCGAGGACGAGTTCGTAGCCGTCGCCGACGCCGAGCGCAGCGAGTCGGGTGACGTCTCCCTGGAGCCAGTGGACTCGCACACCGGCGTCGCTCGCGCGCTGCCGGGCCTTGCTCAGCGCTCGGGGAACGAAGTCCACGGCAGTGACGTCCCACCCGTGCTGGGCCAGGAACACCGCGTGCCGCCCGGTGCCGCATCCGAGGTCGAGCGCACGTCCTGGAGGCAGAGCGCCCGGGCCCTCGGCAACCTCGCGGAGCGGCGTCGCGATCTCGTCGCGGTCCCACGGGGTGAGGCCGATGGCATAGAGAACCCGGAAGGCGAGGCTCATTCGCGGACCTCCGCTCGCTCAGGGCATGACGCCGAGGTTGTCGACGATACGCTGACCCAGCTCATTGTCACCCTCGATGCGGTGGTTGCGTGGCGCGTCGGATCGGCCGCACACCAGCGCGCAGAAGGTCGCCGCTGGCATCACCAGCTCCACCGTCGGATCCGTGGGCACGCGGTCGGCCATCCGTCCCCGCCTGTCGGATACCTCCACCACAACTGCCGGGCGATCGCCGATCCGGAACACCGAGGTGCTCCCCTCCGGCGCGGCCGCCCGCTTGCCGACGACGTAGGGCAGCAGCCCGCAGAAGTAGCCGATCGCCTCGTCGACGGGGGCACCCTCGACGTGACCCGGTCTGCCGACCGCGCGACGGATGTCCTGCTCATGGCTCCAGGTGTCCATCACCCGCAGCGTGAGCATGTCCGCCAGGGTTCCCGGCCCCGCCGGCGTGGTGACAGCGCTCGCCAGGTCGGCGTCGGTGAACGCCCGGAGCTGCTCCAGCCGGCGAGGGATCACCACATGGAACTCTTCGAGCACTTCAGGCCCGCTGCGAGTCCGGCGGAAGTCGACGCCGATCTCGTTGGCCCGCCCCAGCTCGTTTCTCACGTGCGGCAGCTCGGGCGGGGCGTGCTCCGGCGCGGGGTTCCCCAGGACGCGGCTCTCGTAGTCGACAAGGTGTGACACGCAGTCCTGCACCGTCCACCCCGGGCAGCCGGTGGGGGTCTTCCATTCGCCCTCGTCGAGCGAGGAGAGCAGGACGTCGAGCGACGCCCACAGTTCAGCGAGGTTCTCGACCGAGCGGTTCATCCCACTCCGTAGACGCGCTCCGGCCGGACGAACACGGCGCAGCGGCGCTCCTCGGCCATGACCCGATCGTACGTCGGCCAGTCGTCGTGAGTCGCGCCGGTGGAGAGGAAGACATCGCGGAGCAGCTGCGGCAGCTGTGCGGGATCGAAGCCCTCGACCGAATCGTCGGGACCGATCAGCGTGACCGGCCCCTCGACGGTCGCCCATCGCCACCCGACGCGGAAGGTGATGGTCGCCCGTGGCCGGCGCCGGAGGTGCCGGAGCTTGGCCGACCCGCCGATGGCGACGAAGCCGACGACCTGCTCGCCGGTCAGTGGGTGCACAGGCAGGCCGGCATTCACCACTGTGGCCTGCACCGAACCATCGGGTCGCGAGGTGGCGACCATGGCGAGACCCCGCTCGCCGGCCACCAGCTCCCGGACTGTCGTCAGGTCGGTCGCCATACGATCCTCCTCCACCGGGGCGGGCGCCGATCACCGGCCATGAACGGCCACAGTCTGTCGATTTCGGCAGCCCTCTTGCGGCTACGGCGAAACTACCTGTCCCGGCTCATGGTCGACTGGAGGTGTCAGATGAACCCGGACGATTTTCCCGCACCGAGGGAGGGCTTCGTCCTCACGCATTTTCTGGTGGTGTCCGACCAGGATCGCTCCCGTGAGTTCTACCGGTCGCTGCTGGACGGGAAGGTTGTCAACGAGCGCGACCCGGTGATCATGAAGGTCGCGAACACCTGGCTGATCCTCAACATCGGCGGCGGTCCCACCGACGACAAACCCACCGTCACCCTGGCGACGCCGCCGGACCCCAACCGCACCAGCGCATTCCTCAACATCCGCGTTGCGGATATCGCGAGTGTCTACAAGGAATGGTCAGCCAAGGGAGCGCAGTTCCTCACCGAGCCCAAGGACCACGGTCGCGAGATCCGCGCCTACGTCCGCGACCCCGACGGGCATCTGATCGAGGTGGGCCAGGCCACCGGCATCCTCGAGTAGCGGGGGCGGATGCCTCCCGGCTATCCTGGGCGCCGAGGTTGGGAGGGGGCCAGGGAAGGGCTTCAGGATGACCAGGCGGTTGGTGGTCGGCTGCGTGATCGCGGCCATGCTCGGACTGCTCGGACCTGGGTTGCGGTCGTCGGCGAACGGGCCACCGGCCCCGGGCTCTCCCGACTACATCCAGCGTGACAACCAGAATATGCGCGACGCCTACGGGCGTCAGACCGGTCCGAACGGCCAGCTGAGCCCCCAGTACATCGCGGAGCTACCCGGCGCGACCAATCCCGCCTACCTGCAGCAGATCGCCCAGCAGGCGGCCAACCCGACCCGTCTCGCGCTCGATCCGGGCAACGTCTTCCCGGGCTGGAATCAGGGCAGCGCCTTTCGCGCGTCGTGGTCGGGAAACCGCGGCCTGGAGATCCCCATTGCCTTCACCAACCGCGATGGGGCACTGCTGCGCGGGCACGTCTGGGCGCCGCTTCCGGGTGCCCACGACCCGTACACGGGGGCGTCGTTGCCCGAGCCGTATCCCGCGGTCGTGATCACCACCGGCTCGCTTCAGGGCTCGGAGATCATGTACGCGTGGCTGGCCCAGGACCTTGCCGAGCGCGGCTACGTCGTCCTCACCTACGACGTGCAGGGCCAGGGGACGAGCGAGACGCTGCCGCACCAGGGTCCGGCAGCCGACTTCCCCTACTGCGATCCGTCATCGAAGCCGGCAGCAGGCGAGATGAGCGGCTGCCCGGGCGTGCCCTTCCAGCAGACGGCCAATTTCGTCTACGGGACCGAGGACGCGACCACCTTCCTTCTCTCCACCCCGAAGTCTCCCTACCACAACCCCTCAGCCGGCACCAGCCAGGTCAACGGGTACAACCCGCTCTGGAAGTTGGTCGACCATCGGCCCGATCGCCGTTCGGTGACGCCCGGCCGCACCACCAAGGTCGCCATCATCGGGCACTCGCTCGGGGCCGCAGCTGTGTCCTGGGTCCAAGCCGTCGATCCGCGCGCCGAGACCGTGGTGGCGTTCGACAAGCTCGGGTCCGCGCAGACCTTCGCCGGAAGGAGGGCCGCGCCGGCGATCCCCGCGCTCGCAGTGCAATCGGAGTACGGGTTCAACGTCGTCCCCTACTGGATGATGGGCGGAAGCTCCTTCCAGGGACAGCCGCGTTCACCCGACCAGGCGCCCGACCCCACCCGCGAGGCGAAGACCGGCTTCGACGGATGGCGGAAGGCCGGGGTGGACTCGATGCTGATCGTCCCGAGAGCGTCGACCCATCTCGAGTACACCGACATCAACTACGCGTTGCCGGCCAGCCGGTACGGACAGGACTTGACCAGCGTGTACGTCCAGGCATGGCTCGACAAGTACCTCAAGCATGACCCCAGCGCGGATGGCCAGCTGCTGGCAACCTCGTGGAGCTACCTGGAGCCGTCGGGCCAGGGACGCTGGTCGCCGGTGCAGCTCGATCGTCCCGATCGCCTGAGCTTCTACTTCTGCTCGGGCTACGCGTTCCACTCCGCGGCGGGTGCGCTGCTGAGCAATCCAGATATCGCTCAGGTGGGCTGCGCCTGATCGAGCGCTTGGCGAGGTAGCATCCGGCAGGTGGCGACCGGGCTCCTCAGCCGCATCGAGAATCGCTTCTACAAGGCGCTGCGGCATCCTGCGGCGCACTCGGTCGCCCTCGCCTCGCCCGCCGGCCGGCTTGCTGACCTGCGCCGCCACAACTACTGCCTGATCGTCACCTATAAGAGGAGTGGCGACGCCGTGCCCACGCCGGTGTGGTTTGGCATCGCGGACGGCAAGCTGTTTGTGGTGACGGACGTGGACAGCGTCAAGGTCAAGCGGATCAGAGCGAACCCGCGGGTGCGCGTGGCTCCGTGCAGCCTCCGCGGCAGGCCGCTCGGCCCGCCTCTCGAGGGCGAGGCCCGCGTTCTCTCGCCCGCCGAGCGCCAGGTCGGCGAGCGTGCCATCGCTGGCCACTACGGGCTGGCTCGGCGCATCTACGAGCGCGCGTTTGGCGCCAATGGATTGCGTCGCGCCCGGGCTGCGTACATCGAGGTCACGCCGCTGGGCGGCGAGCCGGGTAGCGCACCGTGACGGGAGCGGACGAGGTCCAGGTGGTGCCCGAGTCACCCACCTTCGACGACGTGCTCGCGGCGCGCGAGCGCATCTCGCCCCACCTCCGGCCGACGCCGCTCTACGCGTACCCCTCTCTCGCCGAGCTGGTCGGGACCGGGGTGTGGGTCAAGCACGAGAACCATCAACCGGTCGGCGCCTTCAAGGTGCGGGGCGGAGTCAACCTGGTGGCGCAGCTGACCGAGGACGAGCGTGAGCGCGGCCTGATCGCGGCCTCGACCGGGAATCACGGCCAGTCGATCGCCTACGCGGCCCACCTGTTCGCGGTGCGGGCGACGATCTGCGTCCCCGAGGGAGCGAATCCCGTCAAGGTGGCATCGATGCGCGCTCTTGGGGCGGAGATCGTGGTCCATGGCCGCGACTTTGACGAGGCGCGTGAGCATTGCGAGCAGCTCGCGGTCGAGCGCGGCTACCGGTATGTGCACTCGGGGAATGAGCCGCACCTGATCGCCGGGGTGGCGACCGCGACCTTGGAGATCCTCGAGCAGCGGCCGGACATCGAGGTGATCATCGTTCCCGTCGGAGGAGGCAGTGGTGCGGCGGCGGTCTGCCTCGCGGGGAAGGCGATGCGGTCGACCCTGCGGGTGATCGGGGTCCAGTCGGAGGCCGCCCCGGCCGCGTACCTGTCGTGGAAGGAGCACCGGCTGGTCGAGGACCGGATGGAGACCTTCGCGGAGGGCCTCGCGACTCGGGTTGGATTCGAGTTGCCGCAACGCATCCTCTGGGAGAAGCTCGACGACTTCGTGCTGGTCAGCGACGACGCGATCCGTGCGGCGATGCTCCGCATGATCGAAGGAACGCGCAACCTGGTCGAGGCGGCTGGAGCAGCGCCTCTCGCTGCCGCTCTTCAACTGCGCCCTCAGCTCGAGGGCAAGCGGGTGGCGCTGATCTGCAGCGGCGGCAACGTCAACCTCGCCCAGCTGGCTGAGCTTGTCACCGGCGGGGTCCCTTGAGCTCCAGGAGCTGATCGGCTGCCTCGGCGGAACTACGGGTGCGCCGGCGGTGGCGGCGGTGGGGGAGGCGGTGGCGCGGAGGGTGCAGGTGGCGGCGCCGTCGCGTACGGCTGGGCCGGTTGTGGCGTACCGGGCGGCGGTGCGCCCCGCCATTCCCAGTACCGATTGAGCGCTCCCTGCACCTGGACGAACCAGATGATATTGCCGATGATCGGCAGCAGGATCCACAGGCCGTAGATGCCGCGCACCGGGCTCTGCCGCCCGGCGGCCTCGTACATCTGGCGAACCTCGGAGGGAATGACGAAATACGTCACTGGCGCGACCACGATGAAGATCACCAGTCCGATGACACCGCCAACCCCAATCCCGCTGTGCCGCTTGATCTCGTTGTGGGTCTTGTACACCCAGACGAGCGAATAGATGAAGAGGGTGACGATGGCGAGAAGGATGGAGACGCCGATCGACCGCCGGCGTCCCAGCGGACCCTGCGGATACGGCACGGCGGTCGGCATGTACTGCGGCTGCCCGTATTGCGGGGGAGGGGCCTGAGGCGGCGATGGCTGGTACTGCGGCGGCGCGGGCTGCTGCGGCGGTGCCTCCTGCGTGACCGGCACTGCCTGCCATCCCGAGCCGTCCCAAAACCACCGGCCGTCGGGTGATTTCGTCCCGTACGGGATCGGGGGCGTGGTGCTCATCGCGTTCCCGCCGTGTGGGCGACCTTGGGCAGCTCCCTCAACGCGGCGTCCAGACGTGCCTGCGGCAGCGCCACGTCCTCGAGCTTGCCCGCGAAGTAGGCGTCGTACGCTCCGAGGTCGAAGCTCCCGTGACCCGACAGGTTGAAGAGGATGGTCCGCGGCTCTCCCGCCTCTCGTGCGGCGATCGCCTCCTCGACCACCGCTCGGATCGCGTGCGCGGGCTCCGGCGCGGGGATGAATCCCTCCGTCCGCGCGAACCGTACCGCCTCGGCGAAGCACTCGTTCTGCAGGTAGGCGCGGGGCTCGACGTGGCCGTGCTTGACCAGCAGGCACAGAGAGGGCGCGTCTCCGTGGTAGCGCAGTCCGCCCGCGTGGATGGGATCGGGGACGAAGCTGTGCCCCAGCGTGTACATGGGCACCACCGGTCCCATTCCGGCGGTGTCCCCGAAGTCGTAGGCGAACAGGCCTCGGGTGAGCGTGGGGCAGGCCGCGGGCTCGGCGGCGATGAAGCGTGTCTTCGACCTTCCCGCGAGACGGTCGGCCATGAACGGGTAGGCCAGTCCCGAGAAGTTCGACCCGCCACCGACACAGCCGATGACGACGTCGGGATAGGCGTCGGCCATCTCCATCTGCTGCTTGGCTTCGAGGCCGATCACCGTCTGGTGGAGCAGCACGTGGTTGACCACCGAGCCCAGCGAGTAGTGAGTGTCGTCGCGCGTCGCGGCGTCCTCGACCGCCTCGGAGATGGCGATGCCGAGGCTGCCCGGCGATTCCGGGTCGGCGCTCAGCAAGCTCTTGCCGAACTCGGTGCGGTTCGACGGGGAGGGAACCACGGTCGCACCCCAGGTCTCCATCAGCGCGCGCCGGTACGGCTTCTGCCGGTAGGAGATGTTGACCATGTACACCATGACGTCGATGTCGAAGAAGGTTCCGGCGAAGGCGAGCGCCGATCCCCACTGCCCCGCGCCGGTCTCGGTGGTGAGCCGTTTGACCCCCTCCTCGGCGTTGTAGTACGCCTGAGCGACCGCGGTGTTGGGCTTGTGCGAGCCCGCCGGGGATGTCCCCTCGTACTTGAAGAAGATGCGTGCCGGCGTGTCGAGCGCCTTCTCGAAGCGCTCGGCGCGATGGAGCGGGGTCGGCCGCCAGATCCGGTAGATGTCACGGACGCGGTCGGGGATCTCGATCCAGCGCTCGGCCGACATCTCCTGCTGGATGATCGCCATGGGGAAGATGGGCGTGAGGTCCGGCGGCGTCAGGGGCTCGAGCGTGCGCGGGCTCATGAACGGCCCGAGCGGCTCGGGAAGGTCGGCGAGGATGTTGTACCAACGCTCCGGGAGCTGAGCGTCGGAGAGAAGGTACTTCCTGGTCACGGCGATCCTCCTCCGGACCGGTCGGGCCGGAGGAGGATACCTCCGTGCGTGGGCGGCTCTCTAGGTGTAGTTCCCAGGGAGGTTGTTGACACGGGCGACGGGTGGCCTGCCTCCCAGGGCGGTGTGAGACCGGTGGTGGTTGTACTCGTGCAGCCACACGGGAAGCAAATCCGCCCGGGCCTCGTTCGAGGA